>MKWU01006917.1_pt1 | contig 11171 bp, 9 predicted proteins | sample 809101 | NCBI WGS metagenome assembly MKWU01 (sample SAMN05860141, study PRJNA318959) | sponge metagenome | host: Aplysina aerophoba | place: Slovenia: Piran, Adriatic Sea, Gulf of Piran | collected 2013-05-07
CTACGACATCACCTCCAAGCCGCCCGGCACCATCGAATGGGAATAGCCGCAATGGGTATCGGCGAGCAGGAATAGCCGAGCCGAGTGTCACCGGGGTCGGTACACGTCGCGCCGATGCCCGACGCGGATGATGTGCACAACCAGTCGATCATCGAGCACCTCATACAGAATCCGGTACGCGCCGACGCGGACCCGGTAGACGGCGTCTTCGCCGCTGAGTGCAACGCAACCGCTCGGTCGCGGTTCATCGGCCAGCAGATCAATGGCGGCTCGGATGCGCTGCCGGTCGCTGCGGGACAATTGCCGGATTGTCTTGACCGCTCGCCGAGCGATCTCGACTCGGTACCGGCTCACTGCATTCCCAGCTCAGCTTTGACCTCGTCCCATGGCACGTAGTCGTCCTCGTCCCGCGCCGCCGCGAGTTCGCGGCGATCGTCAGTGTCATCGGCGACATCGACAAGACGGTCGAACGCCTCGACGCTGAGGATCACGGCCACTCGGCGACCGTATTTGGTCATCGTGACAGGCTCCCCGGATCGGCGAGCCTCGTCGATCATCTCGGCCAGCCGGCTGCGTGCCTCGCTCACGGCCAATTCAGTCATGTACAAATCGTACAACTCAGAAACCAGAAGCCGACACTGCGCCCGAGGACTTACTATGCCGTCTCGTCGGCGAGAACCAAGGAACGAATGATGCTTGACGACAACCACCAAGTTCGGCTGTTCTCAGTGGCGGGCGTGAAGGGCCATCAGGAAGCAGAGCTTCGAGCCACAGCAGCACTGCTCTCGGTGCTCACGATGGTCCGACCGCTCTCCCGGCGACTCTTGGGGCCGCTCGGAGCTAGTAAGGCGGACAGGGCCACAGTCGAGGCGTGGACTGAAGTGCCGTACGAGATGACCGGAGGCGAGACACTGCGACCAGACGGCGTGGTGCGAGTGACTTCCGGCAAGCAGGTCTTCACAGCGCTGATCGAAGTGAAGACAGGCGACAGCCCCCAGGAGCTCAGCCAGATAGAGAAATACTTGAAGCTTGCTCGCGCCGAGGGTTACGACTGCCTCATCACCATCTCGGGCGAGGTTGCCCCATTCGACGGCGCCCATCCGACGCCCGGAGCGGATTCGCTGCGGGTCGGCTCGGTCCAGCTGCATCACATGTCGTGGACACGGATCCTCGCGGAAGCGGTGCAGCAGGTCACCCATCACGGAGTCGACGACGAGGAGCAGGCATGGATCGCCGCCGAGCTCATCCGCTACTTGGAGCATCCCAACAGCGGCGTCGCTCAGGCCAGCGACATGGGCGAGAACTGGGTCGGCGTGCGGGACAAGGCACGCGACGGGCTGCTCGGCAAACCCGGGTCTGAAGTGCTCGACGTGTGCCGACGGTGGGATCAACTCATGCACACCACTGCGATGCGCCTTGGCGCTGAACTCGGGATCGATGTGCGTGAGGTCATTCCGAAAGCGCAGCGTGACGATCCGGGCCTGCGAAGCAAATCGCTCGCTGCGCAGCTATGCGAAAGCGGAGTCCTCCAAGGTCGCTTGCGCGTGCCGGGGGCGGTCGGTGACATCACGGTGACCGCCGACATGCGTGCTGCCCGCACGGTCGTCGCCGTCGAGTGCCCGGTACCCGTCGACAAGGGTGGCAAGGGGCGCATCGGCTGGCTCGTGCGGCAGCTGCGAAACGCTCCCGAAGGCATCACGGTCGAAGCGTTCACCCGGAACAGCCCCACAGCCGAGATTGCTTCGCTCGCTGATCTGCGCGAGGACACATCGCTGATTCTGCGGTCTCGGGACAGGCCGCCTGTCAAGTTTCGCGTATCGCATCGCACCGAGACTGGCCAAGGCCGGCGAACCGTCCGCAAGCTCGGATTCGCTGACTCGGTGGTCGATGCAATCGACGACTTCTACGGCAATGTCGTGCAGCACATGCGCAGCCCTGCGCCGGTGCCGCCGAAGATGGCCGCGGCGCCCACAAGCGACGAGACTGCCGACTCCGATCCCGGCGGGACCCCTGCCGAATTGACCGCGCCGTCTCCGGACTGACCGGCTAGGCGCGCTGTTGCTGCTGATCGTAGAGTGAGCGATGCATCCCCGGTTTCGCTAATGCCCTTGTGGCATGCGGCCGGGGATTTGCTCTTCTGAACGCCAAGAGGTGAACTGTCAGCAGGATTCCTCTGGTCCACTCACGGGGCCGTCCACGAACGGACTGGGTACGGCCTAAAGGCTGGCCGGGGCTGGCCGGCGACTTCGCAGCCGACGAGGAGTGACCGACGACACAATTTGATGCCGTTGTTCCTGTGTTGTTCCCGTCAGGTTGGTCCGGACTCGTTCGGCCGCTAGCGTCGAGCAGTAGGTACAACGTGGGAACAACGGAGGTCAAGGTGAACCACCCCAAGTACACCGCAAGTCTGAGCCAGGCCCAAGGCCGGTCCGGCTACTCGATCAGCTTTCGACATCCGGTGAGGCGGGCGGGCGCGACCGGTAAGCCCGGCCTCAAGGTGCGGCGCGGCCTTAGCACGCGGGACAAGGAAGAGGCTGATCGGCTACTGGACGAGCTCAACTTGCTGCTCGGCGACGTCAAGTACCACGATCCTGCTGCTCGGTCCGACGCCGAGCGGAGATTCGATCCTCGCGTAGTCGACATCTTCTTTGACAAGATGGTGCCTGAGGCAACGGACTTCGTGGCGCTCCGGGATGCAGCAATAGCGCTGCCGAAGTCGACTCATGACGGCTATCGGCGTGTGCTCTTGCTCGGAACGACCGGTGCTGGCAAGACAACGCTCGTGCGCCAGCTGATGGGGACGGATCCAAGAATGGAGCGCTTTCCATCGACGTCGGCGGCGAAGACAACCATCCACGACACGGAGATCGTCTTTGCCCACGGCGACTGGCGTGCGGTTGTGACGTTCGTCTCACGCGATGAGGTACGCGAATACCTGAGCGAGTGCATTTCGGATGCTGTGCTCGCAGCAATCAGGGACGCGGACGACACCGAGGTTCTCAGGCGACTTTTGAATCACGCAAACCAACGCTTCCGGTTTAGTCACGTACTCGGAGACGGCCCGACAAGTACCTTCCAGAGCTCGGACTTGGACGACGACGACGACGATGCGGAGTTGGAGCGTGACGAGGACCTGCTCTCCAAACTGGCAGCTGACGCGATCGATATGACGGGCACTGAAGAACTTCTTGCGGACACAGTTGGAAGACTGCGCGGTCTCGGCAGCCGCCACCGCGATGGCGTCTACGCCACACTCGAAGTCGGTGGGGACGAAGACAAGCGCGTGGCTGACGAACTCCTCGAAGAGGAGTTAGACCACCTATTGCGTGACGACGAGGAATTCCATCAAGTGGCTGATGTACTGATGGAGGAGATCGAAAAGCGTTTTGATCTGCTGCCATCAGGGGAAGTCAAGAAGACGCGTCAGGGCTGGCCGCTCTCGTGGAGTAGCGAATGGCCGTACGACAAGCGCGCTGAGTTCATTTCCGAGATTTCCCGTTTTTCCAGCAACTACGCGCCACTGTTCGGGCAACTGCTGACGCCGATGGTGAACGGTGTACGGGTAGCCGGCCCCTTCTCGCCGGTTTGGAATGGAACCGAGGTACCGAAGCTCGTTCTCCTCGACGGTGAAGGACTCGGCCACACGCCGAATTCGTCGTCAACGGTTTCAACCGCAATGAGTGAGCGCATCCATGCCGCGGACGCAGTGCTCTTGGTGGACAATGCCACTCAGCCGATGCAAGCAGCTCCGCTCGCCGCCATGCGCGAGGTTGAAATAACCGGTAATGGTCGCAAGCTGATCATCGTATTCACACACTTCGAGGAGGTCAAGGGCGACAACCTTCGGGATTCAAGGGCCAAGAAGCAGCATGTCTTGGCCTCAGCCGAAAATGTGCTCGCGACCTTAGGAAAGGAACTGGGTTTGCAGGCCGAACGCACGTTGCGGCACCGAGTACAAGACGCATGCTTTTTCTTGGGGGGGATTCACGCTCAGCTGAGTGCTGCCACGACATCGCGAAAAGGCACCGTGATGCAGCTTCGCATGCTTCTGAACTGCATCGAATGCACTGAGATTGAGCCGCCGGAGTTGGTGGAGGCGCATCCAATCTATGACCGGTTGGACCTCGTTCTCCCAATCCGCCGGGCGGCGACAGACTTCCGTAATGCATGGCGATCGCGTCTCGGTATTGAATCCACTCCCGGCGTTGCCAAAGAACACTGGGCGACGGTAAAGGCCCTGAGCCGCCGGCTCGGCACGATGCACAAGGACGAATACGGCGACCTTAAGCCGGTCGCTGAGCTATGCACGGAGCTAAAGAAGCAAATCTACAGATTCATTTCAAAGCCTCTGGACTGGGAGGGGGCTGAGCCGGCAGACCAGGAGAAGAAGGAATACTTCGACGCATTTGCGAACACACTGAGCCTGCGATTGCTCGAAGTCTGCACTCGCCGCGTATGGAACGAGCGCGAGGTGCAGTGGAGGAACGCGTACTACTTGCGCGGAACCGGCTCCACTTCAGTGCGCGCTCGCGTCATCAGCGACGAGATCTATGAACCGGCGGCACCTGTTATTGATATCACGCCATCTCCAGACCACAGCCGGTTCCGCGATGAAATTGTCAGAGAGGTTGAGAATGTGGCTCGCGAGATCAACGCCGCGCTTGTGTAGGGCCGGGAGCTTTTTGCAGTTCACTTGACTCTGTGGGCGCTCCGCACCTGTGCCGGCCAGTCCGAGCCGGACCTGTCAGCGCTGCTGTCGGGGACGCGATGAGCCTTAGCGTCACGCGCCCAGTTCGGGTCAGGAATCGAGCCTGGCTACGTCGTGAGGGCTGTCAGTGGCAAGACCGCGACGCCATCGGGACGGTCGTAGGCGTAGCCGCTGGCGGTGATCACGACCTTGCGAGCTGGGGGACCGGTGGTTGCAGGATCCACCTTGGCGCATACCCGGTGCAGCGTGCTTGCGGCTTCGTCGACCGCATCCATCGAACCCAGTTTGACCTCGACGGCGATCCATCGGCCGTCTCCCCAGTCGACGATGGCGTCGATCTCGTTCCCGTGGGAATCCCTGTAGTGGCAGACCACCGCTTCGTGGGCTTGTGCATAGATGCGCAGATCGCGCACGACCAGCGACTCAAACAGGAAGCCCAGCGTCTTTAGGTCTCCCAGCAGGCGTTCGGGCCTGGCACGCAGCGCAGCGGCAGCCAGTGACGGATCCACAAAATGCCGCTTTGGCATTCCTTGCAGCCGGGCTCGCGAGCGGAGGCCAGCCGACCAAGCCGGTACGTCCTCGACGACGAACATCGACCCAAGAGTCTCGAGGTAGCTCGCCGCAGTCCGCTGATCTTGCGCAGCGTCGCCTCCCGCGGCACCGGCAGTGTCCGCTGCGATGCTGGCGACAGAGGCCGTCGTCGCTGTGTTCCGAGCGACCGAGACGAGAAGGCGGCCGATCTTGTCGGGATCCCTGCCTCGGCCGCTGCGCCCTTGGTGCTCGGAGATGTCGGCTCGGGCCATTTCGTCGAGATAAGCGCGCAGGCGGCGCTGAGCCGGCCCCGGCGACAGCCCAAGATGTTCAGGCCAACCGCCTCGACACAGCTCATCGGTAAGTTCAGGCACAGTGATCGCTGGACGGTCCGCAGCACACGGTTCGCCGCTCACGAGTGCGCCAAGCGAGACTTGCTGTGTTGAAGCGCCCGATTCCGACAGCGACATCGGGCGGAGTCGAATGCGCATGATGCGTCCGGCCCCGGAATGACGGATTCCGTCTGTCCTGGGGCGGGCGGTCCCGGTCAGCAAGAACCTCCCGTTGCGACGCTCTTCGTCGGCGAGGTGTCGAATGGAGTTCCAGATCTCAGGGACGATCTGCCATTCGTCGATCAGCCGGGGTTCAGTGCCTTCGAGGAACAACCGGGGCAGCAATCGGGCCTGAGCGCGCGCTTGCTCGTCCTGCTCGAAGGAGGCCTCGCTTTGTGCATGGTGCCTGCCAGTCCACGTCTTGCCGCATGCCTTGGGCCCCTCGATGACCACGATCGGGGCGCTGTCCAGCGCTTCAGCGATCTCGCGGTCGGCGATGCGCTCGATGTAACCATGCGGAGTGAGCGTGGTCGTCACACCGTTATTGTAACATTTACAGATTCTTTAATGTCATATATTCAGTCACTCTGATGTCATAGATTTATCATCACAAATGGCTGCGAGGTAGCGCCGATTGCGAAATCCGGCGTCGCACCGCCCTGCGCGCTCTCGCTGTCGCCCCGGTCATCGCTGTCACGCCCGTTGACCACCGAGATGGCTGGCAACGCGATGGCTGGTCTGGTGCAGAATGTGCTGATTAAAAACCTAATTTTGAATCAGTCACTGATTCGCTATGATCGACCCGTGCTGGTTGAGCGGGATCTGGCAGGTCGGCTGCGCGATGCTGCTAGCAAGTGGCCCGCTGTCACGCTGACAGGGCCGCGCCAAAGCGGGAAGACCACGCTGTGTCGCAGCGTTTTCACCGACTACGCATACATGTCGCTGGAATCGCCCGATACGCGCCAGTTCGCGACCGAGGATCCCCGCGGATTCCTGGCGTCACTCACCGGGGGCGCCATTATCGATGAGATTCAGCGCACGCCCGACTTGGTGTCGTACCTCCAAGGCATCATCGACGACAGCCCCCAGCCGGGACGCTGGATACTGACGGGCTCACACAACCTTGCGCTCGCGGCGTCGGTCAGCCAGTCGCTGACGGGCCGCACCGCGATGCTGCAGCTCCTGCCGCTCACTCGCAACGAAATCGCCCGTTTTGGCAACCCCGCCATGAGCCTCGACGAAGCGCTGCACGCCGGTGGCTATCCCGCCATATTCGAGCGAGGAATCGAGCCTGCCGACTGGCACGCCGCCTATGTGGCGACCTATCTCGAACGAGACGTGCGCACTATCACAAATGTCGGCGACCTCGATGCGCTCGCTCGGTTCGTGCGGCTGTGCGCGGGCCTCTGCGGCCGACTCGTCAACTACTCCTCGCTCGCTGCCGACTGCGGCATCTCACAGCCCACCGCCAAGGCATGGCTGAGCATTCTGGAAGCCACCTTCGTGACTTTCCGGCTGCCGGCGTTCCACGCGAACCTGCGCAAGCGCTTCGTCAAGATGCCCAAGCTCCACTTCTTCGATACCGGCTTGGCCTGCTGGCTGCTGGGCATCCGAGATCCGTCACAGCTCGCCAGCCATCCTCTGCGCGGTGCGCTGTTCGAGACATGGACAGCTTCGGAGATCGCAAAGCACCGGGCAAACCGAGGGCTGTCGGGCGGCTTGATGCACTACCGCGAGCGCGGCGGACGCGAAGTGGACATCGTGATCGAAGACACGGGCACCCTGACGCTGGTGGAGGCGAAGGCGACGGCGACACCCAGCGGCCGCCTGATCGCTCCTGCGGCTGCGGTGACTGAGCAGCTGAGCAGTCTGTCCACTGACGTACGCGCCGCCGCCGTTTACGGCGGCAACAGCCGGCAACGCCGAGACGCTGGCGAGATCATCCCATGGCTCGAAGTTGAGACGTCGACTCTTGCGAGCGGGCCCAGCGTCGCCGCAACATCCGAAGAGGCCTCACAGCGTCGGGTACGGTCCCTTTGATCTGGAGAGGCCCATGGCGCAGATCCGTTTCTGGCTGTGGTCGTTGACCTCCAGCCACAGGACCGGCCAGTCGCACCCGCCAGCGGGTCCTCGTCAGCCCTATACGGCTACGGCTGTGGACAGCCATGCGACGACTAGCCTGTGCGTATGGGCGGGTCTGAGCAGTTATCACTTCTTGCCGAGTCGCCGTACAAGGCGCTGGTCGGAGAAATCTCAACGGAAGCCCGCGTCGCCCAACCTGAACTGAAAGCAGGGCGCATCACGGCCACGCTGACGGACGCGAAGTCGATCTTGACGGCTGCCAGCGGCTTCATGGCGGAGTGGGATTACACGCTTAACCCATACGCAGGTTGCGGATTCGGTTGCAACTACTGCTACGCCGCTTTTTTTGCCCGAGATCCATTGTTGCGCGACACATGGGGGGATTGGGTAAAGGCCAAGCAGAACGCGGTGTCACTCCTGCGCAAGTCGGCTCACCGCAAGTCGCTGCGTGGTAAATCGATATACATGAGTAGTGTCACCGATGCCTACCAACCGGTTGAACGCAAGCTCGAACTCTCCCGCTCGATTCTTGAGGAGCTTGTCCAACACCAACCGCGGCTCGCGATCCAAACCCGAAGTCCGCTCGTGACCCGTGATATCGACTTGCTCCTACAGTTTCAAGTGGTGCAAGTCAATATGACAGTTACGACGGACTCAGAGGCTGTGCGTCGCGCCTTCGAACCACATTGTCCGACGAACGGGAAACGGCTCGCCGCAATCGCTGAGGCTACCGAAGCAGGTCTCGACACTGGAGTTACGCTCACGCCACTATTGCCAGTCGAGAACGCGGAAAAACTCGTCACGCAATTGCTGGCCACTGGTGTGCAACGCTTTGTCATACAACCCTTTCATGTCGGCAAGGGACGATTCGTTCGAGGTACTAGACAACAGGCGATCGAACTTGCTCACGCGATGGATTGGGATGACAACCGCTATAGACACGTCGTCGAATTGCTGCGCGAGTCGCTTCCTAGCCTTGACGAAGGGCGCTCCGGGTTCGCCCCGCCAGGATAGTGACGCTCTCACGTCGGCTATCGGAGGAAATGCAGCCTTACGGCGCGGTTCTTGAGGATGCCTGCGTGACGGCCTGCAAACAGATGCGGGCAGAGGCTCACTGGGATTCTTCCGTTGCTCAGCAAGGATTCGAGGAACTCTGGAAATTGAACGATGGCCAAGATGCGGATTACGACTGTGCCAGTATCGGTTTACATTATGCACTCTGGTACCATCTTCAACGAACACACTATATGGCCAGGGCGCTCACACCCATACTGTGCGAGCAAAGCAAGCGTCTCGCGATTTACGATCTTGGCTGCGGGACCGGCGCGACGGCATGGGCGGCGGCTATTGCCATCTCCGCTCTTCGCAAGACCAGCGACTCTTTCCCGAAGGTAGCTATATTCGGTCTGGATATGAGCAAGCACATGCTAGAGGCGGGTGATCGCCTGTGGTCAGCGCTGATCGATAGATTGCCAACCGACATAGACTATAATCCGCTTCCCGGGAGTTGGACACAGTCCGAACTCGAGTTCGGAGAGTTCGAATACGTGCTCATCTCCTGCTCATATCTGTTCAACGATTCAGATCTCAGCGACAAAAATATCGGCAAGTCTCGGGAACAATTGCTCCGCATTTGCGAGTCAACTCATGCCACGAACTTGTTGACGGTGTCGTCTCCGCGAAAAGCCCGATCGATTGAAGAGATATCAGGCTTCGAAGTAGACGATGGCTATTGTCCATTGGACAGTATTTGGACTAATAGGCTGTCGGAGCTGTCGGCAGAACGCCACGATTACCTGGACGAAATCGGCAAGAGATCTCCCAAGAAACCAGCTTGGTCAGAACAATATGATCCAATCTTCGGACTCTATGCGATGGTTCTCAACACGTAAGCATCCAGTTTGGAGCAGGAATTGGGTTGGACCACGCGGTGGGGGCGGTCGGCGGCAGGAATGCAATTGGGACGGTCGTAGGCATAACCACTGGCGGTGACTGCTGCGAGTTGGGCGACGTCGATGAGCAGACGGCTGATTAATATTGAGGTTCCGCGCTCCGGCCTGCACGGCCTCGATGCCACGATTTCAGCCACTCTGGCCCGAATTTGGCGCGTGTTTTGTGTTTGTGCAGGTCAGCGGGGGCGCGGCGGTTCGGTGTTTCCACTACATCGTCTCTGCAGGGGGTGTGTCAGCCGATGCGGGCTTTGTCCCAGTGGCGGGTGGGGGTCGCGGTGGCGGCGAGGATGGCTGTTTGGAGCGGGCTGCGGCGGGTGGTGAGGGTGACGGGTTTGCCGTCTGCGGTAAGGCGGACTTCGCGGACGCGGTCGAGCTCTCGCAGTGCTCGGGCGGCGGTGAGGTGCTGGCCGGCCCGGTCGGGGTCTGCGATTGCGACGGTTCGCAGGTCGCGTGTGATGAGGGTCTCGGCGACGGCGGCGTAGACGCACACGGCGATGTGGCCTCTGACGCGTTGTTCGGTCCAGTGCCGTATGGGGCGCAGCCGCAGGAAGTCCTTGAGGGTGCGGAAGCGGGCTTCGACGTCGGCGAGCTGCCGGTAGGCGGCCACCACGCGCTCGATGGATGCCTGGTCGGCGGTGAGGCTGGTGGTGAGCACGTAGCGGCCGGCGAGCAGTTCCTCGTAGGCGTGGGCGTCCTCGTCGTAGTGGTAGGTGAATCGTGCGGGGCCGATGTCGAGGTCGAACAGTCGTGCGACGCCGCTTTGGCCGATGATGCGCTGCGCTGCGCGTCCGATCTTCGCGGGATCGACGAGCCGCCCGGAGCGGACCCTGTCTTCGAGGGCGAGCAGCTCGGCTTCGGTGCGGGCGACGAGCTCGGCGGTGCGCTTGGTGTCGCGTCTGGCGCGAGCGTCTGATTCGACGATCACTGCGCGGGTGCCGTCAGCGAGGGTCGCTTCGGCGGCTCGGCACCTCAGGTCCGCGACGTCGATCCATTCGGTGTTCTCGGTGATGGTCTCGAGCGCTTCGCGGCATGTCTTGTCGCGGTGCAGGCGGGTGGCGAGCACGTGATCGCAGCCGGCCTCGGCGACAGCGGCGACATTGTCCGCGGAGATCAGGCCGCGGTCGGCGACCACGCAAATGCGCCCCACCGCGAACCGTTCTGTGAGGTCGGCGAGCACGCCGGGCAGGGTGGACGCGTCCGCGGTGTTGCCGGCGAACACGTGATGAGCGACCGGGACGCCGTCGCCGGTGCACAGCAGGCCGATCACCACCTGGGGCCGGTCGGGGCGGCGGTCACGCGAATAACCGAACGCCTTGGACTCGAACCGGTCCGAGGGACTCGTCGTGCCTTCGAGATATGTCGAGGTCAGGTCGTAGCACACGAATTTCAGATCCATGCTGGTCAGGTCGCACAGCCGTGCGAACAAGAACTCCTCGGTGCCTTCTTTGAGGTCCGCGACAGCATCCAGGGCCCGGTAGTACTGCCACGGCGACGGCGCCTCCCAGCCCTCGGGCATCACCACATCGGCTTGGGCCCACTCGGGCAGCCGCCGTTTCGAGCACGGCG
>MKWU01006920.1_pt1 | contig 11168 bp, 7 predicted proteins | sample 809101 | NCBI WGS metagenome assembly MKWU01 (sample SAMN05860141, study PRJNA318959) | sponge metagenome | host: Aplysina aerophoba | place: Slovenia: Piran, Adriatic Sea, Gulf of Piran | collected 2013-05-07
ACCGACAGGGCCTTGTCCGGGTGCCGACCCTTGCGCTTCACCGGCTCACGCCGCTTCTTCGGGAGCACTTCGCTCGATTTTCGGGGCATCTCCTCGGGCCCAAATCCAGGCCCAAATCCGGGCCCAAATCGAGTATCGGCAGAAAGCCGAAAGCGAAACTATCACGACCCGGTTCCGGGGGGTACAAGCCTCGTCAGGTCAATGACTTACCCCGTAGTCGCACCTGATCCCGCACACACCGGCACCTGGGGGTCCGTTTCCATGTTGTCAGCGGCCCAAACGGCGCCCGGATCGTCGTCGAGCCCGGCGCCTATACCGTGCGGGTCGGCAGCGGGCCGACCCCCCAGATGGTCTCCGTCGCCGTCGACGTGCAGGCGGGCGCGACGACGGTAGTCCCCGTGCGGTGGAGCGGGTTGCGCATCGAGGTCGTGGACGAGAGCAACCTCCCGCACCGCGGCGCCTACGAACTCATCCGGGTGACGGACCGCCAACCCTTCACGGTCGGCTTCGGCGCGGACACGCTGCAGGGCGAGCAGCTGCGAACCCTCCTGATGCCGCCCGGACTCTACCGCATCGTGCAGCCGGGCGCGAACTACCGCGCGCGCACCGACTTCGCGACGGTGTTGGCGCCGGAGGGTGGACTCGTCCACTACAAGCTGGTCATCAACCCCGACGACGGCCGGTTGCGGGGCGCCGGCGTGGTGCTGCCCGCGGAGCTGGGCGCGGTATCTGAGCTCTCACCGTGGAGTCGGCGCTACATGCTCGGTCTGACGAACGAGTAGTCGACGTAGTCGCCGCCGAACTGCGGGGTGAACCCCGCCGGGGAAGCGCTCGTAGAGGGTGAAGCAGTTCGGGTCGGCCACGACCGAGGCGAGGGCGTCGGCGTGGAGGGCGTTGCCGACGATGGGAATGGAGCGGGGGCAGCCCGGTCCCATGTAGCCGTCGTTGGTCCCGTGCATCCGGTTGTAATCGGCGAGGCCGCGGTTGCCCACCTGTCAGGCGACAGTGAAAACTGACCCCCCAGCGACAGTGAAAACTGACCCCCCCTGGTCCAAGGAGGAGTCAGCAGATGACGGGATGCAAGGATGTCGGCCCGTGGGCGAGGAGGCCACGGGCACAGATGGTGAAGTCAGACGAGGTGGAGGCGATGCTGCACCTGCGGGCGCTCGGCTGGGGGCTGAGGCGCATCGCCAGGGAGTTCGGGTGCAGCAAGAACACGGTGAAACGCTACGTCGCGGCCGACGGCTGGATGACGTACAGCCGACAGCCGGGCGGCGGCAAGCTCGAGGATCAGGAGGCGTGGCTGAAGGAGCGCTTCTTCCAGCACCGCGGCAATGCCGAGGTGGTGCGCCAGGACCTGGTCCGGGAGCAGGGGATCGACGTGAGCCTGCGCACGGTCGAGCGGGCAGTCGCGCCGTTCCGGCGGCTGCTGACAGCCGAGGCGAAGGCGCCGGTGCGGTTCGAGACGCCCCCGGGCCGTCAGCTGCAGATTGATTTCGGCCAGCTGCGGGTGCCGATTGCCGACGAGCGGGTGCGCGTCTACCTGTTCGTGGCGACGCTGGGCTACTCGCGGCGCTGCTACGTGGCGACGTTCAGACACGAGCGGCAGTCGTCGTGGTTTCGCGGCCTGGAGGGCGCGTTCCATCACTTCGGCGGCGTGACCCGAGAGGTGCTGATCGACAACCCGCGGCCGCTGGTGGTGGTCCACGACGCGGAGACGCGGGAGGTCGAGTTCAACGAGCGGTTCCTGGCGTTCGCGTCCTACTGGAGGTTCCGGCCGCGGGCCTGTGCGCCGTATCGGGCCCGGACGAAGGGGAAGGACGAGCGCGGCGTCGGCTACGTGAAGGGAAACGCCATCGCCGGACATCGCTTCGAGAGCTGGGCGGGGATGGAGGCGCATCTCGGGTGGTGGCAGCGGGAGATTGCCGACCGGCGTCGCCACGGCACCACCGGCGAGGTCCCGCTCGAGCGCTTCGCCCGGGAAGCGAAGAGCCTGCACCCGTGTGCAGGCCGGCCGCCGTTCGGGCAGTTGCGGGACCTGGTCCGGACGGTCCACGCCGACTGCGCGGTGGTGGTCGACACCAACGCCTACTCGGTGCCGTGGCGGCTGATCGGCGAGCGGGTACGGGTGGTGGTCAGCGGCGGCCGGGTATGCGTTCACCACGCCCGAGGATTGTCGCCGAGCACGTCGAGCACGAGGGACGCCACGCGCGGGTCACCGACCGCGCCCACCTGGTCGGCGTCGTGGGCGGCCCGCGCCCGGCCGAGACCGAAGCGGTGCGGCGGCAGCCGGAGCTGCTGCGTCCGCTCGACGAGTACGCGGCCGTGGCCGGGGGGAGCCTCTGATGGCCGTGGACCATGAGACGCTTCTCGGCTGGTTGACGCGGCTGCGGCTGACCGCGATTCGCAACCAGCTCGACAACCTGCTCGACGAGGCGGCGGAGAAGAAGCTGACGTTGCAGGAGGCGCTGGCGATGTTCGTCGAGCGGGAAGTTTCCCGGAAGGACGAGCGGCGCATCGAGATGGCATTGAAGATCGCGCGCTTCCCGATGGTGCGCGAGCTCGCCGACTTCGACTTCAAGGCCCAGCCGAGCGTCGACCGGCGCCCGGTGCGAAAGCCGCCGATTTCGGATGCCGCCTTGTTGTCAAGGGACCCATTGAAGCGCGCGGGGGCGTGACCAATTCCGTGTGCAATTCTGCTCGGGATTATGCAGGACCACCTGGGCCAGCTACGGACCGGAACGGGATCCCGGCGGCATCGGCCACGCAGATCTCGGAATCAGGCAACCGAGCGGGAGCGGGTTGGCGCGCGGTTCAGCGGGTGGCGGGAGTTCTCCCAACGATGCCACCCTCGGTGAGCCGCCCGTGACGAGCACCGCCGGCTTGGTCCGAACAAGCTCACGTGCCACGTCGGCCATCCGCTCGCCGGGCTGCACGTGCACAACGCGGTCAATCTCGGCATCCGCTTGCCGAGCAACGATCCCGCGGGCGCGGCGAAGGACGCCGAGCCGATGGCCGCTTGCGCGAACCGTGCGCCACGGCAGCCGCGCGTGACCGCGTTTCGGGCTGCCGGCCCGCCAGCAGCACCCGATCTTTGGCGTCGGACTAGTTGCGGCCCTGGGGACGCGGAATGGCCGCCACCTGCACCGCGGGCCGCGTCGGACCCTTCAGCGCCGCGTCAGTCTCCTCAAGAATTCTCGCGACTAATCATATAACCTATTGCAATAACAGGCACTTACGCGGTGTGCAGGCGGGACGTTCCCACGTCCATTACCACCCGGCCGGTGTATACGACTGGTATATTCCTCAGTAATGTGCGAATCGCCAGAGAACCCACAAGACCTGCCGTCTGCCGCTGAGCTTGCTCGCATGTCGGAGACCCAGGTCATCGACCTCATCGTCAAGAGCGGGCAGCCGGGCAACTCGGCACTGGCTGAGATGCACCGGAGAACCAGTGAGCATCTTGTGCGCGCCGTGAAGGATTTCGACAGGGCTTCTCGAAAACAAGGGGACGACATACATTGCCTGACCGTCGCTGTTCTGGCGGTTGCCCTCATGCAGTTGGTGTTGCTCTCCGTCCAAATCGCCTGCTGAAGCCTCGCAGCCGCGGGCTATTCCCGGGCGCACGGAAGTCGGGTCAAGCGGACGCCGCGCTGCTGCAGCTCACCGCGCCGCCGGTGGACCGACGCCACCGACCGGTCATGCTCGCGTGCCAGGTTCGGAACTCGGACGTTCGAAGGGGACGGGGACACGTGACAGAATCGACTTACACCACCTTATGACCCACGGCAGAGGCGGTTGTTGGGGGACGAAGAATGTCTGCACGTCAACAAGGGAAGGCGGCGGAGTGGAAGGCTCACGCAAAGGCAATCCGCGGTAAGAGCGACGAAGAGCTCCTGGCCGACATTGTAGCTGGGCAGTTGGGTGGTTTCCGCCTACCGGATGCCGCAGCTGCTGAACTTCAGCGCCGCACGACTGTACGGGCCATCGAGAGCGTCGACCGATTCAGTCGGGAATCTCACACGCACTCCCGCTCGATGTTCTGGCTCACGGTCACAATTGCCGTGTTGACCGCGGTTCTACTTTTCCAAGGGTTCGGGTGCTTCCCCGTGAGGGAATCGACATCGCCGACATCGGCTGACAGTGGCGAGCGTGCCCACGATGTAGAGGGTGTTTGGGACGAGCATGCGGGTCGGCACTAGCCCTCCTAGGTTCCCAAGCAGAGAGATATTTCGAGACGACGGCTTCAATCGCCGAGCGGGACTTTCGCCGTACTCGACATCGGAATTGGGAACGGAATACGGGATGCTTCCACTGCCCAGGAAGCGGCCGAGCCGGAAGCCCAGGGGCCCACATCCCTACCGGGCCTCTCGGCTTCGTTCTGCCGCAACGTCGGCGAGGCGGGGCGGTACTGCGACGGCAACGGCCGCTACCTGCATGTGGAGTCTTCGGGCTCCCGGCGTTGGGTGCAACGGCTCGTGATCCGCGGCAAGTCCTGCACACTCGGCCTCGGAAGCTACAGGTTCGTATCGCTGGCCGACGCGCGCGAACTGGCGCTGGCCAACCGCAGAGTCGCGCCTCCGGCGGCGACCCTCCGGCCGAGCGACGTCGGGCAGAGGGCGTGCCGACGTTCGCGGAAGCAGTCGAGAAGGTGATCGCTATCCACAGCGGAATCTGGAAGCACCCGGAGAAGACAAAGCAACAATGGCGCGGGTGCCCGCGCGATCACGCCTACAGCGCGGTTTGCAGGGCCCCGCCTGTTCCTCGTGGCCCACGCCCAGGCTGGGCGGATACACGAGTCTCGTATTCAGCAGGCGACCCGGCGTCATGGCGACGCGGACCGAATCTTTCCCGAGCGTGTGGCAAGCCGAGTATAGCCGAGACCGGCCGGAAGCCGCGACCGGCCGCGTTCGCGGGCGGCGGCAGTCTCGGCTCCAGTGGGGCGCGATGGAAACGGCGTCAGTGCCGGGTGCCGCCGTTACCTTCGACCCCCACACGGCGCCCGCCCCGAAAAGCTGGATCGGACCGAGAAACCGTCTTCTTCCTCTATATGGGAGGTCGCCATCGGCGGAGGGACGTTTCGCGTCCGGCCCGAAGAACCCAGGCACGCGACCCCAGCGAAGCAGTCACGACCTGGCTGGCTGCCCCACGGAGGGAACGGCCCTGGATGCTGACCGCGGTGGCTGTGGTCAGGCGGCCCAACCTCCGTCATGTGATGCCAAGCGATCCCGACGCCGACTTGCGCTACGAGGGGACGTGGAGTCCCGGCACGCGCTGTAGCGCCGCACGGTCCACGAGAGTCTCGAACTGCGCCTTCAGAGCCCGAGCGAGGCTACTGCCCGTGATGACCGTGCCTGCCTCAATGTTCCGCTTGTGGGCGGCCTCCGTGAAGTTGGCCGAGGTGATGAGGGATCGGCGATCGTCGATGATCACGCACTTGGCGTGCAGGCAGGCGCGCGTCTTGCCCTCGGCCGCCAGGGACCGGGGGTCGTAGAAGGTCTCGGGAAGCCGCTTGCCAGGCCACAGGTCGTGCCGGAAGGTGTCCGCGAACTCCCGCAGGAGAACGGCGTCCGGGGTGTCGTCCCACTGTTTCCGATGGATGTTGACGAAGAGGCGCACCCTCAGCCGCGGGTCAGCATCCATCCTGCCGGCCAGGGGCCCGAACAACTCCTCGGCCTTGCTACCGGTGTCGAGCGCATAGCTGGCAATCAGGACGCTCTCCCTCGCCTCGCGAAACAACTCCTGGACGACCACCGCGGTGTCTCGACTCGTTGCAGCCACGCCCTCGGTACCCGACCACACGAGCTCCACTCGGTCGGTGACATTCTGGGTCGCGGCCCGCTCCTCGGCCAGCAGGTGGAGCATCCGAGCGACATGCGGTGGTGTCATCCCGCGAGCCGATAGGTCTTGAAGCTCGTCGAGGACACCATCCAGCAATCGCTCGGGTACATGCCCCCGCAACTCGCTGCGGCGAAAGGGTGGTGCGATGCGTCCGCCAGCGAGAGCGTCCGCCAGTCCGACCAGATTGGGGTGGCCCAGGTGCCGCAGTACCGACATCAGCTAGCGTCCTCACCGAAGAACGCCGCGTCGGGGGTCGACACGGTGGGTAGCACCAGCGCCCGGTCGAGGAACTCGTTGCGCCGCTCGCAGCTCGTCTCGGCGATCAGGATGCAGCCGTGGCACGCGGAGCCGTGGAGGAACCGTTCCTCGTGCGGGTCGGCAGGGTCGTGCTGGGCGCAGATCGGGTCGTTCGAGCAGAGGCGGCCAAGCTCCAGAGCGCGCCGGAGGTGACTCTCGATGTCCCGCCCTACTTCGACCAGCCCGCCGAGGGTGCCCTCGGACCCGCCGGTCCCCGTGTAGAGCAGAATACCGTAGCCGTACTCACCGGCGAACACTCGTTCGCGGATGGCGCTGGCCGAGTAGCCGCACTCCAGGGCAACCGCGGTGATCAGGAGGTGCGAAAGGCTGTGGAGCATGAGATAGGGCAGCCCTGGGAACTTCGCGTCTGCGGTCCGCTTGCGTTCCATCCATGCGTGGAAGCCAGCGACGAGGCGCTTGGAACGCACGCGCACCCCCGGCCGCGCCAACCAGCGTCCTATGGCGTCGCCCGAAAAAGACAGGAAGATGCCCTCGCCCTTGTTCTCGATGGCGGGCAGCCAGGTCGTCTCCCGCGCCAGCGGGGCCAGCTCCACCTGGAGGGAGAGCTCCCCGTCGATGTCCGGCAGGGCGGACTCGAAGCGCGTGAACCCGACCTGAGCCACGACCTCGCGGAGTCGGTGGACGAGTACGACCCGGTCGAGCCGGGCCTCGAACTCGGCCGGGAGCCCGTCAAGGGATCTCGCCCGAGCATAGAAGTCCCCACCGGGGACGTCCTCGCCCATCGAGTCGGGTGAGGTCATCAGCGTCTCGAACTCCGCCTGCTTGATGCTGTGGGTCTCGGTCGGGGCACCCCCCTTTCGACGTTGGATGTCTGCCCACACCACCGCGTCGCTGTGACCTTCGAGCGCGGTCAGAACCCGCTGCTTGCGGCGCTCGCGGGTCACGTCCTCGACGCTTTCGCAGTACTGGAGGAAGTCTTCGAACACCGTGTCCACTGCCTCCTTCAGTGCGGCCTCGGCGTCGGGGATGTGGATCACGCTTAACGTCTGCGAGAAGTAGGCGTTCGAGGCCGAACGGGTGAGGAGGCGGTTCGGCTCCTGGCACGCGTCCCGGATCCGCGGCCCAAGCCAGGGCTTGCGACCCTGGCACGTGCCCAGGATGCGAGCCCCGGGGACCGTTGCGTCGGAAAGGGGCCTCCGACGGTTGTCGTTCCGCTCGTCGCGCACGTAGATCTCGGTGAAGTCGTTCCCGGCACCACCCTCGTCGAACCACAGTTGTCCGGCCCGGTCATGTGTGTACGTCTCGCGAACGAAGGCGTACCAGTCGATGTCGCTGATGTGTCCCTTCACGCAGGCTTGGACGAACCGAATCGGCACGACCGGCACGATCTTGCGGTCGCGATTCAGGTAGCCGCCCTTCACGAGCCGGTCCCACGGGATCAGCGGGCGGGCCCGGTACACACGCCCGTCCGGGGCTTGGTAGGTCTCCTCCACCTGGGCCAGGAACCACGCCGGGAAAAGGAAAACGCTGACCCCCGACCGGGGTGCGGTCGGGTCGTCGTTGTCGACCGGCGGCTCGTAGAGGGTGAGCTCCTCAAGCGCAAGCAGATCGCGCAGGCGGCGCTCCAGGCGATCCTCATAGATTCGCTTGCGTTCGGCGAACGTCCAATGGTCCAGGCCTCCGATCAGCACGGCGTGGTTCGGGAGATCGACCATCGAGCCCGGCCCGAAGGTCGTGAGCAGTTGGCTCTGACGTAGCTCCCCGGTGGGCGGGACGTGCTTGGCCTGCCGCTTACTCATGGGCGCTCTCCTCCACGTCCAAGCCCTCCGGGTTCCGAAGCCACAGGTTCACGGTGGGCTCCACGTCCCGGAGACTGCGGTGGGCGACGAACTTCCGGGCTTCCTGGGGCTGTCGCTCCAAGTCGGGGTCGAGTGGGTTGAAGAGCAGTGGCGGCGCTACCCCCACCTCCCGCTGGTACTGGAGTTCCCCCTTGCGGCCGGCGATGCTCTCCCAGGTGTCCAGCAGGTCTTGCACACGACCGCGGACCCGCTGGCGCAACTCCTCTTGTTCCTGCCTCGTCAACTCCCGGTCGTGACCCTCGGCGCGTCGGGAAACGGCATCGAGGACGAAGTCCAGTTCGTTGCGGTGCCGCGTAATGGCGGCTGCCCGCGCAGGTGCCGTCAGCTCGCGGTGTCCCAGGCGGGCGAGCGCCACCGTGATCGCGGCGATGCCTCGGTCGATGGCCCGCGGTGAGAAGGGGGTCACGCTGGTCGCCTCGACGGCCCGGTAGAAGCTCTCGTGCCAGGCGCGGAACCTCTCGTAGTGGGAGCGGCCCCTCGGGCGGTGAACATTGAGCAGGGTCACCACCAGGCCGGGCCGCTTGTCGTCGCGCCCGACGCGGCTGGTGGCCTGGATGTACTCGGCGGCGGTCTTGGGTTGACCCAGGACGACCATGAGCCCGAGCCGGGTGATGTCGAGCCCGACGGAGATCATGTTGGTAGCCAGGGCGACATCGACGCGCTCCTTTTCGTGGAACGGCAGGTCGAGCCGGCGCTTGGTGTCGGCGACCTCGTTGGTGCTGACCCGGCTCGTCAGCTCGCGCGGTTCGGCGAACTGCTTCCGGTCCGCGAAGAGATGCTGGTCGATGTTCAGCCGGCGCCGCCGCCGGCCGTAGTCTCCGAGCCGCGTGCGGACCTCATCCTCGACGATCCGGCGGCTGCCCCCGAGTTCTCGCAGGGAGTTGAAGTAGCCGACCAGCGTCATGTAGGGATCGGCCGGGTTCTCCGGGTTGCGCGCCCCCCGGCACTCCTGCCACGCCTTCTGCCCGGCCGACAGCAGCGCCAGATAGGTCCGCAGCAGCACGACCTTGAGGTTCCTTCCCTGGGCCGCGACCCCTACGTACGTGCGCGGGTGCCGCTCCGTCGGGCTCACAGTCTTCGCGAAGAACGAGTCTCGTCTGTCAGGTCCCGGCGGCGGAAAGATGTCGACATTGGCGCGCCCGAAGACGCCACGGATCTGCCGCTCGGCTCGGCGCACCGTCGCCGTGGAGGCGACGATCTTCGGCCGCGGTCCCTCGCGGGCCACGAGGTTGGCGCACAGCGCGTCGACGGCTGTCTCGTAGAAGCCGACCATAGTCCCCAAGGGCCCCGAGATCAGGTGCAGCTCGTCCTGGATGATGAGGTCGGGCGGTAACAGCGGGCGCTCCAGGGCCCGCCCCGTGCCGACCCGGGTCGGTCCATAGAACCCGTCATCGTCGTAGCGCTCCACGCGGCCGAAGAGCCCGGCGGTCTCGCCGATCCACGGCAGGTTGGCGAACTTGTCCACCGTTGCGATCATGAAGGCCGGGAGCCGCCGGTAGATCGGATCGTCCACGGCCAGGATGGGCAGCCCTCGCGGCTGGCGCCGCCCGTGAAACGCACAGCGCCGGCTGACGCACATGATCCGCAAGTCGGTCGGTTCGTTGGAATCGGGCAGCAGGGTGAAGCTGTCCTTCCGGAACTTGGTCCCGCACCACGGGCAGTTCTCCAGCGGGATCGGCGAGGGCTTTCTCTTGTCGTCGTTGAGAAAAGAGATCGTTCGCGCCCGGGCTGAGTAGCGGTTCAGGTCGCCCTTCTTCCCCATTGCGTTCGGCGTTGCCGTCTGTCCCACCCACAGGCCAATCTCGAACGGCCACGCCCCGAGCGTGGGCACGTCGTTCTGGCGCTCGAGCTCCAGGGCGCAGATGAGGGTCGCGGCGCGCCCGAGCTGGTCGAGGGTCAGCAGCCGCAACGTATAGCGCATGATGACCGACAGGCCGGCCGAGTGGATGGACGGGTCCCGCAGGCGGCGGAGCACCATCGTAAAGGCGGCGAGGCCCAGGTAGGCTTCGGTCTTGCCGCCACCAGTCGGGAAGAACAGCAGATCGACCACCCTGCGATCCGGGTGCTCGCCGTCGACCACGCCCGCCATGTTGGTCAGCAGAAACGCGAGCTGGAACGGCCGCCACTTTGGCGGCGCCTCACTCGCCGGCGTGGCGCCGGGAACACCGTGACAGTTCCGCTGCCGCATCGCCGCGGCGATGGCCTGGTTGGCGATCCTGAAGGCGACGAGCACATGCGGCTGGTCCAGGACCTCGAGACCCGCTTGTATCCGATCCCTGGCGCGACCAGCCCGAGCCATCAGGTCGCGGCTGACCTGCGCCCGCGCCCCGTCACTTGGGACCCGGCGCAGCTCGCCGTCAATCCACGCCGCGTAGCCGGCAATCATCGGCCCCACCATGTCGCGGACGGCCTCGGCCGACGCCGCACCCGCCAGGGCCTCCATCCCCAGCTCCACACCGGCGCGGTTGTCCGGCACCACCTTCTCCACATCCGCGGTGGGCATCCAGGCGGTCTGCACCTGCCGACAGCGGCTGTCCGGGTCGATGACTGCCACCGCAGAGATGTTGTGGCCCACGGCGTACTCCACCGCGTCGGCGTACTGGAGGTCAGCCACCCTCTCGTCCCAGTCCGCGCTGTGCCGACCTCGCAGGTTGGGACGAGCAACGAAGTGCGGCTCGATGTGCAACGACAACTCGGCCTGAAAGACATAGGCGGCATCGCGAGTCATGTCTGGCGCCGGCTGCCGCTCGTTGACCAGGAAGACGGAAACCGACCGGGAATCGGCCGGGACCAGGTCGGTGTCGCCCGACGGCACGGGCGTTGATGGCGTATCTGGGGCCTGCCGGAGGGGATGGAGTTCGACCGTCTCGTCGTCGAAGAGCGCACGAGCGAACGCATCCGCCGGGCGGAGGCCGTCGTCGAGGAAGACCCGGACCGGGCCTGGGAGATCGCCAGCCAGACGGTCGCTGAAATGGGCGCGCCGGACGTGCCGAACGGCGTGTCCGACCGTGAAGTGCGCCGCGCCGCGCGCGCGACGCTGATGCGCACTCTGGCCCTGCTTCTCGCCGCCGGCGAGGACAGGGAAGACAACGTGCATCTGAGGGGTTCGCTGCAGGTCAGCGTGGATATGGACGCTGAAACCGAGGAGGAAATCCCGGACGAGGGGAGCGACGCCCACGACTGGGCCGGCCAGAAGATCATCCGGTCGAT
>MKWU01006921.1_pt1 | contig 11165 bp, 8 predicted proteins | sample 809101 | NCBI WGS metagenome assembly MKWU01 (sample SAMN05860141, study PRJNA318959) | sponge metagenome | host: Aplysina aerophoba | place: Slovenia: Piran, Adriatic Sea, Gulf of Piran | collected 2013-05-07
GGCGCTGTGCGGGGCCCCCGTCACATGCTCCGGCGTGGTGCGGGCCTCCTCGGCGATCCGGCGCAGCGCGCCGAGCACGTGATCCATCTCCGCGATGGTGAGCGATTCGCCCGGCTCCAGGGTGAAGGGCTGCGGCACCAGCATCGGCACGTGGCTCTCCATGTAGTGCTGCACGCCGAAATCGACCATGCGGTTCAATACGTCGTGGCTGGCGACGCCGGTCTCCTCGTAGAGCGGCTCCCAGCTGTAGCGGACCTGCTCCAGCTTGGGATACGTGTTCTTGGGCCAGGGGATCGTCGTGCCCTCGATCTGCCTGATGTTGTGCAGCATGTAGTTGTTGTTGAGCACCGCGGTCTCGGCGACCGCGCGCAGGCCTTCGGCCCCCAGGCTGCGGACCCAGGCATAGGCCTTGAGCACCGCGTGCACGTTGCCGATGAAGGCGCGAATCTTCTCGATGCCCTCTCCCGGCTCGTGGTCGAGGCCGTAGCGCTCCCCGTCGTAGGTGACGATGGGGCGCGGCAGGAAGCGCTCCAGATGCTCCTTGACGCCGACCGCGGCGCAGCCGAGACCGAGCGCGCCGTGGGGCGCGGAGAAGGTCTTGTGCAGGTTGAACTGGCACATGTCGAAGCCGGTGTCGCCCGCGCGCACGATCCCCAGCAGCGGATTGCCGTTGGCCTGGTCGTAGGCGCAGAGCCCGCCTGCCTCGTGCACGATGTCCACGAACGCGCGGATGTGCGGGTTGTACTGGCCGGTATCCTCGGGGTTCGTCAGCATCAGGCCGGCTGTGCGCTCCGAGACCGCGGCCTTGAGCGCATCGACCTCGGCGAAGCCCAGCTCGCCCGGCATGAGCGTGATGACCTTGAACCCCGCCACCGCCGGCGTCGCTGCATCTGCAGGGTGCGAGAACGCGGTGGTGATGATCTCGTCCCGCTTGCCGCCGTCGCCGCGCGATTCGTGATAGGCGCGGATCAGGCAGGCGTTGGTGTATATGCCCTGCGCCCCGCTCGCCGGCTGAAAGGTGAAGGCATCCATGCCGGCGATCTCGCACATCATGCGGTTGAAGCGGTAGAGGATTTCCAGCGTGCCCTGCAGCGTCTCCGGATCCTGCAGCGGGTGGACGTCGGCGAAGGCCGGCAGGCGCGCGACATATTCGTGCACCTTGGGGCTGTATTTCATGGTGCAGGTGCCCATCATGTCGACGGTCACGTCGAAGCCCATGGCCATCTGCGAGAGCCTGAGGAAGTGCCGGAGCACGCGATGCTGCGGCAGTTCCGGCAGCGCCGGCGGTGCTGCCCGCCGCACTCCATCGGGCAGCGCAGAGGCGACATCGCCGACGGCATCGACGATGGCGTCGTCCACCGCGGGCGGCAGCAGGCCGCGCCCGCCGTCGCCCGGGATCTCGTCGATCAGAGGCTCGTCCCAGTGTGCGGCGTGGAAGCCGCTTCCCATGCGATCTGTCATCGGACCACCTCCCCGAGCGCGGAGACCAGTCTTTCGATCTCGGCCGCTCCGTGCAGCTCGGTCACGCAGTAGAGCGTCGATTGCCCAAGCGCCGGGAACTCGCCGCTCAGGTCCTTGCCGCCGTAGATCTCCGCCTCCAGCAGCGCTGCGTTGATGGCGGCGACCGTCTTGCCCGTGCCGGAGAAATCGACCACGAACTCCTTGAAGAAGGGCTGCCCCAGATGCGGCACGGCGACGCCGGGGAGCGCCGCGATCCGCTCCGCCGCGTAGCAGGCGCGCTGCATGATGCCGCGGCCGAGCTCGGCCATGCCCTGCGGCCCCATCAGGGAGAGATAGACCGCGACCCCGATGCCCCAGACCCACTGGGTCGTGCCGGCGTAGTCGGTGGCATCGTGGCGGGTGTCGTAGGAGGTGCGCTCCATGGTGGACCAGGCGAAGCCGAAGCCCTCCCCCTCCATCGTTGGCGCGATGCTGAAAAGAATTGAGGGATATTCCGAGACAAAGCGGGATTCGTCCCGGCTTGCGATGAAGCCGCCGTTGCCGCCGCCCGCATACATGTGGATGCCGAGCGGCTGCAGGTCGCCCACCACCAGGTCGGCGCCGTAATCTGCGGGCGCCGCGAGCACGCCGAGGGAGATGGGGTCGACGCCCGCGATGAGCATGGCGCCGGCCTCGTGGACGATATCGGCGACGGCCGCTGCTTGCGTTTCGATCAGGCCGAGGTAGCCGGGGCTCTCGATGACCACCGCGGCGGTCTCCGCCGAGACCTTGGCGCGGAGGTCGGCGAGGTCGATCAGCCCGGTGGCCGGGTCGCGGGCAACGGTCTCGATGGTCGCGAAAGGCTTGGCGAAGCCAATGAGCTGTGAGCGCCTATCCGCGCTCATTGTCTCCGGCACCAGCACGCCGCGCCGCCCTGTAATGCGGCAGGCCATCGTCGCGGCGCTGCCGGTGGCGGCGCCGGCGTCGTAGACGGGGGTCGAGACCACCTCCATGCCCACCAGCTCGCCGATCAGGCTCTGGAACTCGAAGAGCGCCTGGTTCTTGCCGTGGTCCGAGTAGGTGCCGCCGCCGTAGGCCGTGAGAAACTCGCCGCGATGAACGATCTCGTCCACGATCGCCGGCACGTAGTGCTGGGCGCAGCCTGCACCGCAGAAATTGAGCCACGACCCGGTACAGGGCTGGTTGCGGGCGACGATTTCCTCGAGATGCCGCCGCAGATCCTGCTCGCCGGGCAGCGCCGGCGGCAGGTCGAGCAGCCCCTCGACCCTGAGCGCCTGCGGAATCGCGGCGTAAAGCTCCGTCACGTCGCCGACGCCGATGGTCTCCAGCAGCCTTTGCCGCGGCTCAGGCGCCGCATTCGGCACGTAGGGATGGATGAACCCGTCGCCCATGTCTCGCCTCCCCTCCCGATCCCAGCCAGTCTATCGTGCCGGCATAGGCGCACCAACGGCACCCGGGACGCACGGGGGCGCGTTGCCCCGCACGCGGGGCCCTCCCGTGGATCTACGCGGACAACTAAACGCCCAGACAATAGTGCACTCTTTCGCGTCCGCGCTGGCGCACAACTCTGCTGCCCTTGACAAGCGTTGACATCCCGAGTCGAAGGGAGCAGGCTTTTTCACAGGTCCCGGCCTAAAGCCACCAAGAGCTTCGGGAAGTGCGCGGATACCGCGCAATCGGGAGGGCTCCAATATGGCAATCATACGACCCAAGACCAATATTCTGACGGCTGGCAAGACCCGCCGCACTATTCTCAAAGGAGCCGCGGGGTTGGCGGCGGTCACCGCGTCCACCGGACCATTCATCCGCCGCGCGCGCGCCCGTGATCCACTGGTATTCCTGTTCTGGCCGTTCGGCAGCGAGATCGTGCTTGGCAACGTCGAGGCCTTCAATGCGGCCTACAACGAGGACGTCGATGCACGGGTCATCACCGGCGATTATCCGGCGGTGGTCGAAACTCAGCTCGCTTCGAACGCCCACGTCGACATGTTCTATACCGGGCGCGGTCAAGCCTCGCGGTGGTACGCCGCAGGCTGGATCCGGCCGATCGATGATCTGCCCGGTTTCGATCAGATCGAAGCCGAGATGCAGAAGGGCGTGGCGGACGATTCGCGCGCACCAGACGGCAAGTTCATGGCGCTCACCTATTACAACGGCGGGCCCTGCTGCCTCTATCGCAACGAGAAGTTGCTGGCCGAAGGCGGCTATGGCGGCACCACGAACCCCGCGGACTATCCTCAGACGTGGGAAGAGGTCGCCGAGATCTGCCGCGACCTCAAGAAGAGGGGGATCAGCGAGGAACCGCTGTTGATGAACTGGAACAATGCCTGGGGCGGTATCCCTTGGAACCTGTTCTCACACTGCTATTCCGAGGGTGAGTACCTGGTCGACGACGGGCTGAACGCCACCTTCGACGAGAACTCGATGTTCGTGAAGGTAATGACGGACTGGAAGCAGTGGTGGGATGAGGGTCTGGTGCCGCGCGGCATTCTGACCATGCAGGAAGGCCCGATGAACGATGCCTGGGTCTCAGGCAAACACGCCTTCCATCCGTTCCAGGACTACCAGGTGTTTTCTTACGGCGACAAGTCAGGCGCCGTCGGCCCCTACAACAACATGAACCCGGTCATGCCCGGTGCCACCCAAGACACTGTGCTAGTCGGGCACGCCTTCGTCGCCATTCGCAATCGCGAGCGCAGCGAGGAGGACCTGTTGCGGGTATGGAAGCTGGCGCAGTTCTTCGGCTACAAGAACCATGAGGGCGCGTACCATACCCACAAGAAGTGGGTGATGAAGGCCAATCTCCAGGTGCCGTTCGAGTCAATTTATGAGGACCCGGAGGCCAAGGCGGCCGTCATGAAATGGATGCACCCCGAACTGGGCGAGCTACAGTACCAGTGGCAGAACGAAGGCCGGGCGCGGGCCATGTCCTGCAATATGCTGAAGGCAGCATGGTTCGAGGAGTGGATGTTGCCGATGCATGACATTATCTCGAACGATCTCCTGCTGAAGGGCGACGTCACGCCAAAAGAGGTCGCGCGTAAATTGCGCAAGCTCTGGGATAAGCTGCAGAGCAAGTACACCTGAGCCACCGCAGCGATCGGCAATGGCGGAGGTAGCGCTTGAGGGTGTTACCAAACGCTTTGGTAACACCCTCGCCGTCGACAACATCGACCTGAGGGTCGGAAACGGTGAGTTCGTGGTCTTGCTGGGGCCTTCGGGTTGCGGCAAGACCACGACGCTCAACATGATCGCGGGTCTGGAGATTCCGACCGCGGGATCCATCCGCATCGCCGAGCGGTCGGTCGAACGGGTGCCGCCCGACAAGCGCGACATCGCGATGGTTTTTCAAAGCATCGCGCTTTATCCACACATGACGGTCGCACAGAATATCGGTTTCCCGCTCAAGATGGCGCGGGTGGCACGGCCGGAGATCGCTCGACGCGTGCAAGAGGTAAGCGAACTGCTGCATGTCGGTGAGTTGCTGAACCGACGCGTGCACGAACTCTCAGGCGGCCAACGCCAGCGCATCGCGCTGGGACGGGCCGTCGTTCGCGACCCGGCGGTGTTCCTGTTCGATGAGCCGCTGTCGAGCCTCGATGCCAAACTCAGGGTCGAGATGCGCGTCGAACTGAAGAAGTTGCATGAGCGCCTCGGCGCCACCTTCATCTATGTGACCCACGATCAAGTCGAGGCGCTGACGATGGCGGATCGTATCGCCGTCATGGACGCAGGGCGAATTCAGCAATATGGCTCGCCCGATGATGTTTACCGCCGTCCGTCCAACAGGATGGTGGCGAACTTCCTTGGCGATCCCGGCATGAACTTCGTCGGAGGCCGAATGGCCGAGCGCAATGGCACCCACGGGTTCCAAGCTCCTGAGTTCTTCTTGCCGCTGCCCGAATCCCTCTACAATGCGGTCTCGGATCCGGCCGTCACTCTCGGCATTCGGGCGGAGAGCGTGGAAATCGAGGCGCCGGGCGGCGATGGCGCGGTCAACGGTATCGTGTTCGCAACCGAGCCAGTGGGCTCGGATCTGTTTCTCGATATTTCGTTCGATCGGTCCAGCGGCGAATCACGGACGCTGTTCAAGGTCCGTACCCAGCCCGACCGAGTTGTAAAGGTCGGCGAAATAATCCCGCTCGTTCTGCCTGCGCAAAAGATCTACCTGTTCGATTCAGGCGGGCGGCGGGTCTACCCGCAGTAGGTGGCAAGCCTTGGCCTCTATTAGGCAAATGACGCTGCGGAGCGGCTACATGTCCGATAGCCAGTTCGCGTTCGCCATCGTGGCAGCGGTGCTGGCCTTCCACCTTCTGATTATCGGAGCGCCGCTGGCCTATTCCTTCTGGCTCAGCCTACACGAGACCAACATCATCTTGCGGTCTCAGGAATACGTCGGATTCGATCTGTGGCAGGAGGCGCTCGAGGACGAGGCCGTCATCGACGCCACGTGGCGCAGCCTGTGGTTCGCGGCGATGGTGACGGTGCTCTCGTTCGTGCTCTCACTCGCGATCGCGCTGGTTCTCGACATGGACTTTCCGTTGCGCGGGTTGTTGCGGGCCCTGGTGCTGATGCCTTGGGCGATCTCGGAGATCGTGACCGCCGGACTGTGGACGATGATGATCGATCCCGGTTGGGGCGTGTTCAACGGCATCCTTGTGCCGCTCGGTATCGTCGAGGAGGGCTTCGTTTGGCTCAACGAGGACTGGGCGCTGTTCTGGGTTGCCGTCGCCTTCGTTTGGCACATTGCACCGCTAGGCGCTTTCTTTTTCCTGGCGGCGCTGCAGAGCATCCCGAAATCGCTCTACGGGGCTGCCCGCATCGACGGCGCGGGTCCGATCGCACGCTTCTGGTACGTGACCTTGCCGCATATCCGGTACGCGGTGCTGATCGTTCTGGTGGTGATGACCGTCGATGCCTTCCGCCAGTTCGATCTCGTGTTCGCCTTCACCGCCGGCGGGCCGGGGACCGTGACTCTGGTGCTGCCGATGCAGATCTACCGTTTCAACTTCAACCTCTCGCAATATGGGTTGGCATCCGCGACCTCGTTCATTCTCATCATCATCGCGACGATTCTCGCGTGCGCATACTTCTTCCTGCTGTCGCGGCGCCGCCACGTGACTCGTGCCGTCGACGAAGTCAAAGCGGCACCCGCCGTCTGAATTCGGCATGGACTACGGCCGCCAGAAACGCTTGATCATGATCGCGGCGATCATCGTCGGCATCTGGACGGTCGGCCCATTCTTCTGGTTGCTGTGGGCCTCGTTCATGCAGACGGCTGAACTGAACCAGGGCATTGTCAAGTGGCTTGAGGATCCAACGCTGCAAAACTACCGTCGCGTTTTCGGGCTGGCCGGGGACGATGAGGGGTACGACGCGATCTTCGGCGCCCAAACCAGGGCGGTAGGCATTGGCTTCATCAACAGCCTGATCGTGGCGGTGCCGACGGCGGTCATCGCGACGGCTATCGCGACGCTGGCCGGCTACGCGTTCGGCCGCTTCGAGTTTCGCGGCAAGACCGGCTTCCTGTTCGCGTTGCTGCTGACCCGCGTCCTGCCGCCGGTCGCGATCCTGATTCCCTACTTCACGCTGTTCAGGCAAGTCGGTTTGATCGGCAATCCGATCTCGCTGATCATCACTTATCTGACCGCCATCATCCCGCTCCTGGCGTGGGTGCTGATGGGATACTTCGCGACCCTGCCGCTCGAGGTCGAGCGCGCCGCCCGATTGGACGGTTGCAGCAGACTGAAGGTGCTGTGGTACGTCATGCTGCCAATGGCTGCGCCCGGCATCAGCGCCGCCTTCATCATCGCTTTCCTGTTCGCCTGGAACGAGCTTCTGTTTGCCATCATCCTGACCGGTGGCGGCAAGTGGCAAACCCTTTCGCCGGCGCTAATCGGCGTGTCGCCGATCGGTGCGCTCGGGCTTACCCCGATGGTTGTATTCGCGGCCGCGAGCACACTCTCGATCATTCCACCCGTGATCATGGCCCTGATCTTCCAGCGCTACATTACCCGCCTCAACATCGTCGACCCGGTCACCGTGCGCAACTAGCGGCTGGAGTGGCGCCTCGCCCGCTCCCGTGACGCAAACGCTCCGTGAGCGCCGCCGGGCTCCTGCGTCGCGTCCGCACCTCACGTCGCGCCGCATTCGGTCATGCGCTGCGCTTTGACTGCCCGGCTTCGCCCGTGCAGTGTTCCCCGCCACAGTGGATCGGGGGCCCGTCATGGCGATTACCATCAACTGCGATATCGGCGAGGGCTACGGCCTCTACACCTTCGGCAACGACGAGCGGATCATGCCGTTCATCAGCATCGCCAATGTCGCCTGCGGCTTTCATGCCTCGGACCCGTCCGTGATGCACGCGACCGTACGCCTCGCTCTCGAACACGGGGTTGAGGTGGGCGCGCACCCGTCCCTGCCCGACCGCCAGGGTTTTGGGCGGCGGGAGATGCAGATGGAGCGGGAGGAGCTGCGCGATCTGCTGATCTACCAGGTCGGCGCGCTCAGCGGCTTCCTCAAGGCGGCCGGCTCCGCCCTCAACCACATCAAGCCCCACGGCGCGCTCTTCGGCATGACCTCCAAGTACGAGCACTGCGCCGAGGCCGCAGCCGATGCGGCCGAAATCTTCGGCGTGCCGCTGATCGGCCAGGTCGGCACGATGCACGACACCGTCTATACCCGGCGCGGCCTGCCCTGGTGGCCCGAGTTCTACGCCGATCTCGAATACGACCGGGACTGCAACCTCATCATCACGCGCGAGCACGAGCCTTACGAGCCGGCCGCGACGGCCAGGCGAACCCTGCGCGCCATCGAAGAGGGCATGGTTACATCGGTCGATGGCGTCGATGTCCCCATCCGCGTCGAGACCGTGTGCATCCACTCCGACACACCGGGTATCGACGCGGTCGCGCCGGTGCTGAGGGAGGCGCTCGCGCCCCACATGGTCTGACAGGCTTGCCTGAGCCTCAGCCACCCATCTGAGCAAAACACACGAAGGACGACACCGATGCCCACCGCCTCCCGCCCCATGGGCGTCTTCATCCTCGGCGACGTCGCGCCCGCCGATGTCGTGAGCCTGAGTCAGCAGGTCGAGCGCTGCGGCTTCTCCGACCTCTGGTTCGCCGAGGACTATTTCATGCTGTCGGGCTTCTCATGCGCCGCAATGGGTCTGCAGGCCACCGAGGCAATTGATGTGGGGATCGGCGCGGTCTCCAACCGGGTACGCCATCCGGCCGTGACCGCCATGGAAGCGTCGACGCTGGCCAATGCCTATCCGGACCGATTCACCCTCGGCGTCGGTCATGGCGTGCCGTTCTGGGTTGCGCAAATGCACCTCACGCCGAAGTCGGTGCTGGGCTCGATGCGCGAGGCGATTACCGATGTGAAGCGCCTGCTCGCGGGCGAAACCCTGACGCAGGCGGGCGCCTACTACGGCTACGATGCGGTCTCGCTCACACACCCCGCGCCCGACCTCCAGGTGCTGGGCGCCGCGGTCGGGCCGAATTCGGTCGATCTCTGCGCCGAGATCGCCGACGGCATGGTGTTGTCCGCGATGGCGGGCCCGCGCTACGTCGCGACCGTCCGGGAGCGAATTGCAAACATCCGACGCGAGCGCGGGCTGCCGGAGGACTTCCAACTCGTCACCTATGCCATCACCAGCGTAGGCGAGGATCGTGCCGCCTCCCGCGCCAAGGTTCGCTCCTTAATCGCCCTCTATCTAGCGGCCATGGGCCCGACGCTGATCACAGGCGTCTACGATGCCAACGACGCGCTCGTCGGACTGATCGACGAGGGCGGTGCTGCGGCCATCGAGGCCGGCATGCCGGACGACTGGCTGGACTGGCTCGCGGTCGCCGGCCGGCCGGAGGACTGCCGCAGCGGCGTCGAGGCACTGTTCGACGCGGGCGCGTCCAAGGTTGTTCTCTGCGTCGTGCCCTCCGAAGAGCTGCCGACGCAACTGGAGATTCTCGGAACCGAGGTGCTGCCGGGAATATAGGCTCCTACTCGGCGCCGTCGATCACGGCGAGCGCCGCCTCGACTCCAGCCCCCACGTCGGCCTTTCCGCCCAGCGACGCCACCGCGCCGCCGAGCGAGGTGACCGCGACCACGGCATAAATCGGCCGCGCCACCGGCCCCATGTGGCCGATCCGCACCAGCCTGCCCAGCAGCGAGCCGCGCCCGGCGGAGAAGACCACGCCGTAGCGCCGGCGGGCCTCCTGCCGGATCGCCGCGTCCTCCAGCCCCTCGGGCACACGCACGGTGGTCGCGGTATCGGCGCAAATGGCTTCGCGCACGGGCCAGAGGTCGAGGCCCATGGCGCGCACGCCCGCGCGGCAGGCACGCGCCGTCAGCGCATGGCGCGCCCACACCGCCTCAGGCCCCTCGTCGAGATAGTTCTGGACGGCGGCGTCCAGCGCGTGAACCTCGGAGACGGACGGCGTGTACGGAAAGAGCACGTCGGCCCGCCATGCATCCCGCCAGTCCTTGAGGCTCAACACCGAGTCCGTCGGCGCGGCGGGATTGGCATCGATCTTCGCCCAGGCGCGCTCGCTGACGTGGACGATGGAGAGCCCGGTGCTGCCGCCGAGGCACTTGTTGGGGCCGGTCACGAAGATGTCGGCGGGGATATCCTCAGGGTGAACGTCCATTCCGCCGAAGGAGGAGACCGCGTCCACGATGATCAGCACGTCGTGGTCCCGGCAGATCGCGCCGATCTCGCGCACCGGATTGACCGTCCCCGATGGCGTGTCGTGATGGCAGACGGAGAGGATGCCGATATCCGGCCGGGCCTTCAGCATCTCGCTGACGGCCTCGGGGTCGATGGCGTCGTCGTAGGGCGCCACGATCTCGACTAGCTCCCGGCAATGGCGCGCCGCCCAGAGGCCGAAGCCCTTGCCGTACTCGCCGGAGGCGAGGTTCAGCACCACGTCGTCAGCGCCGATCAGGGCGGCGGCGGCGGCTTCGAGCCCGAGCACGGGCTCGCCCATCAGGATCACCGGCGGCAGCGCGGTGCGCAGCGACTCGGCGGTCTTGCGAACGGTCGATTCGTAGAATTGCTGGAAGGAGGGGTCGAAATCGTAGGTGACGGGCCGCGAGAGCGCCCGCAGGACCACGGGATACGCGTCGACCGGCCCTGCGCTGAGCGTGATGATCGGAGGATCGTCGTTAAAATTTCGCATTTTCGAGGCTGGCTCAAGGGCTTGGACGAAAAGCCAGAATACATCGCCGCACCGCCTTCCCCAAGGCGGTGCAAGGTGCAATTATAGCGCCCGAGGCTGGCCCATATCGCGCTCACGCACCCGTGGCGGCGGCCCATAACAGGTCGATTGACGCGTATGCCCTTTGTAGTACTTTTGTCATGCTGGTCTCGTGAGAATTGGGTCGCGCGACGGGTTGAACGGTGACTCACCAGAGAGAGGGAGCCATGCCGGAGACGCCGCATCTGGACCGCGTGAAGAGCCCCGAAGATCTGCGCAGCCTCTCGGTCAAGGAACTCAAGAAGGTTGCCGAAGAGCTTCGTGCCGAAACCGTCGACGCCGTCTCGGTCACCGGCGGCCATCTCGGCGCCGGGCTTGGCGTCGTCGAGCTGACGGTCGCCCTCCACCATGTGTTCGACACCCCCCGCGACCGCCTGATCTGGGACGTCGGCCACCAGTCCTACCCGCACAAGATCATCACCGGGCGGCGCGACAAGATTCGCA
>MKWU01006922.1_pt1 | contig 11164 bp, 10 predicted proteins | sample 809101 | NCBI WGS metagenome assembly MKWU01 (sample SAMN05860141, study PRJNA318959) | sponge metagenome | host: Aplysina aerophoba | place: Slovenia: Piran, Adriatic Sea, Gulf of Piran | collected 2013-05-07
CGATGTGTCCGTCGGGAACGGTGAAGATGTGCTGCCAGAAAGGATAGGAAGGACGGAACGCCTGCAGTGCCGCGAGGTCGGCCGCGAGGCGTGCCCGAGCAACGTTCTGCGCCGTGCCGGCGGGCGCGGGGGGGGCCGCGCCGGGGGGGGCCCCGCGGCGGGAGGAGGCTCGGGCGTCCGGGCGGCCCTGTTCGCCTCGTCCGCCGGCTCCGGCTGCGCCGACCGACGCGGCGCCGCCGGCACGGGCGCTTCCGCCGTTGCGGCCCCGGGCGGAACAGCCTCCACCAGCGCCGCTTCCGCGAGCGATGGCGCCGACGCCTCCAGGGACGGCGAAACGGTCGGCGCCCCCTCGTCGGCCGGCGACGCGGGCGGTGCCGCCTGCGCGAGCGCTGCCGTCCGCGCCGACGGCGTCACGCAGCCGAGCCCCGCAAGGAGCATCACCAGGACGATCGCGAGCGAGGTCGCGCAGGGCTGTCGCGACCCGTGTCCCGCAATCGCATGTCGGCCCGTCTCGGTTCCGATGACGTCCAATCCACCCTCCCCGTTCATCGACCGGCTTCTGCTCACCCTTATCGGCAGATAATTGCCAGTCAGATTAGCATGCGCCGTTTCCGGCCGGCCGCCGACGGCGCCGGCGGCGGCGCCCGCGGGGGACGGAGACCGATGATCACCGAGAGCGCACTCGTCGCCATCGCGGGGCTCGTGGCCGTCGTCGCGCTGCTCTTCCTGCTGATCACGCGCTTCAAGTGGCACGTCTTCCTCGCGCTGCTCGTGCCCATCGTCCTGCTCGCGCTCGTGCCCGGCCTCGACCGGCAAGCGTTCATCGACGCGTTCGAGCAGGGGTTCGGCCGGACCATCCAGAGCATCGCGGTGGTGATCGTGCTCGGCTCGGTGCTGGCGGAGGCGTTGAAGCACACGGGCGGCATCGAGCGGATCACGGTCTCGATGATCCGCTGGGTGGGCGAGGCGCGGATGCCCCTGGCGCTGACGCTGAGCGGCTTCGTTATCGGACTGGCGATCTTCTCGGACGTCGGTTACCTCATCCTGAATCCCCTGGTCCATTCGGCCGCGATCAACGCCGGGCTGAACATGAGCGTCATGGCGACCGGGCTCGTCGGCGCGATGCAGCTCACGCACGCCATGGTGCCGCCGACGCCGGGACCCCTCGCCGCCGCCGCCCTCGTCGGCGCCGACGTGGGCCGCATCATTCTGTACGGTGGCATGGTCACGCTCTTCGCGTCGCTGGCCGGCTGGGCCTACGCCCGCATCGCCGGGCCCCGCATCGACTCGCCGCCGTCGCGCGAGTTCGTCGGGCAGTCGTTCATCGAGCAGGGACGCGAGGCCGAGCTGCCGTCGACGTGGCGCGCCTACGCGCCCATCCTCGTCCCGCTCACGCTCATCGCCGGCCAGAGCGTGGCCGCGCTGACCCTGCCCGAGGGGCACCTCGTCAACCGCGCGATGCTCTACCTCGGCTGGCCCGTGGTCGCGCTCGGCATCGGCATCCTGCTCGCCTACCGGAACACCACCGCGGGGCAGGCCGAGGCCCGCACCGGCAAGTGGATCGAGGAGGCGCTGCGCGCGTCGGCCATGATCATCATGGTGACCGGCCTCGGCGGCGCGCTCAGCCGCATCCTGCGCGAAACGCCGGCCGTCGAGGCGATCGCCGACGCGGTCGCCGCGACCGGGTTGCCGCCCATCTTCCTGCCGTTCGTGCTCGGCGTGGCCGGCAACATGATCACCGGCTCGACGACGGTCGGCGTGATCACCGCCGCGTCGGTGTCGGCACCCATGATGGCTACCCTCGGCCTGAGCCCCGAGGCGACGATGCTGGCCGGCGCGGCCGGGTCGATGATCATCAAGTACGTGAACTCCAGCTACTTCTGGGTCTGCACGTCGCTCTCGCGGATGTCGCTCAAGGCCGCGCTCGTCTCCTTCGGCGGCGTGACCTTCGTGAACGGCGTCGCCGCCATGGCCGCCGTCTACGTCCTCTGGGCGGCGGGGTTCATCTGATACCGGGTCAGAAGCCGGCCCGCCGCATGACGGCGCGGGGAAGGTGCCGGACGACCAGCATCACCCAGCGCCACACCGCCGGCGCGTAGACGACGGGGCGGCCGCGGTCGATGGCGCGGGCCACGCGGCGGGCGACGCGATCGGGGTCGCCGGCGAACGGCGGCGGATCGAGGCCGGCCGTCATGCCGGTGCGCACGAAGCCCGGCTTCACGCAGACGGTCCGCAGCCCGTGCCGGTGGTAGCGGTGGTCGAGGCCCTCCAGGTAGGCGGACAGCCCTGCCTTGGCGGCACCGTAGAGCACGACGGGCGAGCGAGCGCGGTCGCCGGCCACCGACGAGAAGACGCAGAGCGTCCCGCCGCCGGCCGACAGCAGTAGCTGCCGGGCGTGCTCGCAGAACCCGACGGTATTGGCGAAGTCGACCGTCGCGAGCGCACGCGCCCGGTCGGGGTCGGACTCGAGAACGGTCTGCACCGCGAAGTCGGCCGCCGTCACGACGACGACGTCGAGCCGTCCCAGGCTTTCCGCCGCGGCGTCGAGGGCCGGGGCGAACGTCTCGGGGCGCGCGAGGTCGCACGGGAACGCCGGCGGCGGGGCCGCGAGCGCACCCCGCACCTGCAGGTCGCGCGCCGACCGTTCGAGCTCCGCCGGGTCCCGCCCGAGCAGGCAGAGCGCGTCTCCCCGCGCGACGAGCAACCGCGCCAGCGCCCGGCCCATGCCGCGCGTCGCGCCGAGCAGAACGGCGTTCACGGAACATCCTCCGTCACGCTCGGTCCCCGGTCACCGCGGGGTTCCCCCCGTCACGCCGGATCCCCCAGGATGCGCACCGACTGTGCGCTGCGCAGCCGCAGCTCCGGATCCCACCGGCGGCGCACCGCGGTCCAGCGGTCGAGGCGCGGCTCCATGGCCCGGAAGTGCTCGGCGCGCGTGAAGGCGTCCTTGGCCAGGTAGATGCGTCCGCCGAGGTCGATCACCCGCTCGTTGAGCGCGTCGACGAGCGCCTGCGTACCGTCGTCTATCGGCAGGTCGATCGCCACCGACGTTCCCCGCCGTGGAAACGAGAGCGTCCCCGCGCCTTCGTTGCCGCAGTTCTTGATGACGCAGAGACAGGCGCAGGCGCGGCGGCGCGCGAGGAGCTCCAACAGGTCCCGCACCGCCGCGGGCCCGCGCTCCGGCGGCAGGACGCACTGGTGCTGCGTCAGCCCCCGGCGCCCGTACAGGCGGTTCCAGTCGGCCAGCCGGTCGAGCGGGTGGAAGAAGCGGTAGGGAGACTGCACCCCGCCACGCCGCGACCGGCCGTGCCTGCGATACAGCGCCGCGTTGAACAGGCCGACCGTGGTTCGATTCAAGGTCCGGCCCGGGAGGTCGCACGGGACGCGCACCGGCCGCGGGGGCGCGGGTGCGCCCGCGGGGGCCTCGCCCGGCTCGGCCCATCGTCCGCGGTGGACGATGCCGCGGCCCAGCCGGGCCCCGCCCGCGACGCCGTCCGCCCAGGCGACGGTGAACGGCCACGCGGCGCTGGACCGCTCGAGCTCCGCCAGGAGAACGTCGATGCCGGCCGCGCGCACGCTCTCGCCCTCGATCCACGCCGACGGCACGCGCTGCATCCGGAAGGCGACCTCGAGGATGTGTCCCGTCAGTCCCATGCCGCCGACCGTGGCCCGGAAGAGGTCCCCGTCGCGTTCAGGCGTGCAGTCCACGATGCGGCCGTCGGCCACCCGCAGGCGCAGCGCCTCGACGTGCGCGCCGAAGCAGCCGTCGACGTGGTGGTTCTTGCCGTGGACGTCGGCCGCCACCATCCCGCCCAGCGTCACGAAGGCGGTGCCCGGCGTGACCGGCACGAACCAGCCGCGCGGCAGCAGCATCCCCGTGAGGGCGTGCAGGCTCAGGCCGGCCTCGGCCCGCAGGCGCCCCGTGGCGGGATCGAAGGCGAGCACGCGGTCGGCGAGGGCCGTGCCGGCCACCTCGCGCACGGCAGGGGGCGGCAGCGAGGAATCGCCGTAGGAGCGGCCGAGGCCGCGCGAGAGCACCGCACCGTCGGTGAGGCGGACCAGATCGTCCGACCGGAGCTCGCGGCCGGGTGCGCTCACCCGGCCCCAGCCGGCGACGGTCGCTGCGTCGGATCGCACGGTCGTCCCTGCCCCGCTCAGATCGCCACCGAGACCCGGACGCTCAGCAGAATCGCCCCGGCCCACGCGAAGGAGCAGGCCAGCAGGACGGGCGACGACAGCAGCATGTCGACCGGCGACCCGCCGCCGTCCTCCGCGTGAACGATCCGCAGGCACTCCATCACGCCGAAGACCACGAACGGCAGCGACGCGAACTCGCGTCCGGGCGCCAGGACCGCCGAGTCCATGCAGTAGAGCGCGTACGCGGTAATCGTCAGTCCCGCCGACACCGCGAGCCCCTGGTCGAGGAAGGCCCGGCTGTAGCCCGCGAGGCTCGGCCGGTGGCGCTCGTCCAGCCCCTGGACCATGTCGGCGCGCCGCTTCGCGAGCGCCAGCAGCAACGCAAGCGACGACGAGCAGAGGAGCAGCCAGTTCGAGGGCGGCACACCGACGAGAGCGCAGCCGAGGACGACTCGCAGCACGAAGCCCGAGGTCAGCAAAAAGACGTCGACCAGGGGGACGTGCTTCCCGTACAGGGTGTAGAGGATCTGCAGCCCGAGATACGAGGTCACGATGAGCCCCGCCGGCGGCGGTCCCAGCCCGAGGGCCAGGGCCGTCCCGGCTGCCGCGAGCCCCAGGCTGACGGCGGGGCCCGCGGCCGCGGGGAGGCGCCCCGCGGCGAGGGGCCGTTCCCGCTTGCGGGGGTGCCGCCGGTCGCGCCCCGCGTCCCACCAGTCGTTGAAGGCGTACGCGGCGGAGCTCGCCAGACTCATCGCGACGAGTCCGAGAGCCAGTGCAGCCGGCTCCACGCTGCTCCCGCCGCCGAGAGCAAACGGCAGCGGGAGCAGCACGAAGACGTTCTTCAGCCAGTCGCGCGGCCGCACGAGGCGAACGAGGTCGCGGGCCGCGGACGCTGCCTCCGACATCGGATCAGGCCCGCCGCACCATCGCGGCAGAGCCCGTCATCGCAAGCCCGCCATTCATCGCCGGAAGGCGCCGCGTGGTGCCCAGCCGAAACCGGTAGGCCTCCGCCGCTTCCATGGCGCGCACTATCTAGCGACTCGGCGCCGGGAAGCGGGCGATGCGGTCGCCCTCCGCGACCTGGCCGACCCAGATCTCGTCGCCCACCTGGATGGCGACCGTGCCCAGGATCAGCAGGTCGTTCGAGGGGTAGCGGACGACCTCCTCGGCGCTGAGGCTGTCGAGGTCGACCCGCGCCACGCGCGACGTCACGCCCTCGCACTCCCCCTCCCGGATGCAGGCGCCGATCGCCTCGCGCGTCGGCCCGATGTGACCGGCCGCGAGCAGCGTGTTGCCCGGTCCCCAGCGGACGTTGTCGATGTGGAAGCCGACGTCGATGGGGTGCTGCTCGACGGGTGTCCGCCCGCGCGACAGGCGGATCAGCGCCTGGCGGCCGTAACCTCCGACGTAGAACCACTCGCCGTCCGGGGAGATCTCCAGGCCGTTCGGCCCGATGTCCTCGCTGCCCGGGACGCGGGTCCAGTCCGTGCCGCCCTCCCATTCCCAGATGTCGCCCGTGCGGGGGCTGGTGGCCACGATGCCTCCGTCGGGCAGCGAGACCACGGAGTTGAGGGAGAGCGGCTCGGACGCGACGGCGCAGCCCACCCAGGTCAGCGCCGGCGCGCCGCCGCCCGTCGCGTCGACCTCGAAGACCTCGATCGCCTCGCGGGCGCCGTGGCCGACGACCAGCAGCGTGTGGCGTCCGTCCTCTCCCGGCCGCAGGTAGAGCCCGTGGGGCCGGAAGTCGCGCGACACGGGGCCGGGGCAGGCGCCGTAGGTGGCGGTGTCCTGGCGCGGATCGGACGTCTCGACCGGGTAGATGACCGTGGAGGAGTGGTCGCGCGTGTCGGCGGCGTAGAGGGAGCCCCCGTCGATCATGCTCGAGACGATGACCCAGGGCGTGTCGGGGACCGGCGCGAGGTCCTCCGGGCTCACCGGACCGCACAGGAACTGCACCTCCCCGTCCGGCTCGCATTGCGCGGCGGCGGGGGACGCCGGAACGAGCAGGAGGGCGACGGCCAGGACGGCAACGGCTGCGACGGAGCGACCGATGACTCGATGCATGGGGTTTGTCCTTCCCATTGGCGACCTCGAGGCGGCGCCCGCGGACCCGCCGGCGCGCCGTCGTGCCGCGACCGCCCGATTATTCCACCTGCGGAGGAATCGTGTCCGGGAATCCGGCCCGCGGCGGCGGTCGGTGGCCCGGACCGGGGTTGGACGCCGCTCCACGCGCTCCACGCGCTCCACGCGCTCCACGCGCTACGCCGCGCCGGAGCATGCCCGCGCCCGGTCGGACGGTCACGGCGCCGCGAACGGGCTGAGATCGGTGTTCCGGCGCCACGTGATCTCGCCGTCGCACCGCGCGCAGCGCGCGCCGCGCCGCAGGTGGCGGCTGAGGCGCTGCCGCAGCCAGCGCTTCCCGCAGCCGCAGGCGCCCACCCACCGGGCCGGCGTGTGGCTGACGTCGTGACAGCGCTCGGCCGTGCAGCCGATCTCGCGTGCCTTGGCCCGCCAGACCGCGTCGTGCTGGTGTCGGACGCCGACGATGCCGTGGGCGATCTCGTGCAGCAGGGTGTCGGCGATCTCGGCCCGCGTCGCCCGATGGCAGTAGCTCACCGACAGTCCGATACTCTTCTCGGCCGGCCGGCAGACGCCGCCGCGCGAGGTCGCGAGATCGAAGGCGAAGCTCCAGCCGGCGTCCAGCCCGCTCTCTGCGACGTGGCGCGCGAGCAGCTCGTGCGCCATCGCCTCCACCTCGGCGAGCGTGCACTCGCGCTCCGGCACGCGCTCGACCACGGTGAGCAGCGCGTAGGGCACCTTCCACCGCGACCCGTCGGACGCCGCGACGACGGCGCGGGCGTGCTGCAGCTCGGCGACGACGCCGCTGAGCGGCTGCCGCCGCGCGGTGAAACCGACACGGCTGCCGACGGGACACGCGTTGCCGGGAAAATCGGCGGTCACGACTCGCCGCGCCCGCGGGAGCCGCGGCCGGGTTGGCGCGCGGGGCACCCCGGGGAGGGCGAACGGGAGCCACTGGGCGACGGGCGGAGTCCGCATCGGTGCGTCGGGCGGGTCGGAGCGCCTCCGAATCACCGTAGCACGACATGCCAACTCCCGCCATGACACTCCGGGAGTCCGCCCTCTACCCGACGGAAGGGCCGCCCGCAAGCGCCGAGCCTCACGCCATCCTTGAGCCTGACCACATGAAGAGTTAAGTTACGCGCATCTGCTGTCTGCCGACCGAGGCCGAACGCTCCGCGAGCACCCGCGCGCCGTCGGGCGCGACCCGCGGCGCTCTCGGCTCACGCAGTACCGGGATCGAGGTTCCCAGAATGGGCGTCGCCGAGGCCAAGCCGCACGTCGCTCGTGCCCGCCGGCAATTGGAACGAGTCCAGGACGCGGCATGGGATCCGCCCGACGCCGAACAAGCAGTCACGTGGGCGTTCTACGCGTATGAGAACTGCATCGTAGCCTTGGCGGAGCTGCACGACCGGCCGTGGAAAAAGAACCACCGCGAGAAGGCCGAGCTGGCTCGACGACTTCACGCAGACGGGCTCGTTTCGCGTGACGTCGGCGATACGCTGGAAGAACTGAACAGACTGCGAATGGACGTGGCTTACGATGAGCCAGGACCGGAGTTGCGGGACACCGACCTCGAGGCTCTCGCGGGAGACCTCGAAGAGTTCATGGACGAGAGCGACGACGCGATCGACGCGCACGCGGGACGAGATGACTGAAGCAGCCGGGCTCAGGGCGCGAATGGACTCCGTGATGGACGCTCTCGCGGAGTCCGGGCTGGCCGAGACGGCAACCGTGGTACTGGTGGGGTCCGCGGCGCGAGGCGCCATGAGCCCGCGCAGCGACATCGACGTGCTCGTTCTCCATCCCGATGGCCAACGAATCCGGCTCGGGCGTCCGGGCGACATCCACCTCCAGCAGGACAGCCGTTCGCGGTTCCTGAGGCGTCTGGCGGACGGGGACGATTATCCGGGCTGGGCGTTGCGCCTGGGGCTCCCGTTGCGCGACCCTGACAACTGGTGGGCGCGGCTTGCCGCCGCCGAACTCGCGAACCCGCACTGGCCGGATTGGCGGCCGAAGGTCGATCACGCCAGGAAACGCATCCGAATGGCGACTGCGCTCCTCGACCTCGATGACCTCGATGCGACGGCGGAAGAACTGCTGTTCGCGGCCAGTCACGTCGCCAGGGCCATCCTGCTGAAGAACGGTACGTTCCCGTTGTCTCGACCCGAGATGCCGTCGCAACTGAAGACGGTCGACGCGCGCCTGGCCGTGCTTCTCGAGAAGCTTGCGTGTGATGCCACGAACGCTGCGACGCTGCGATCCGGAGCGTCCCTTCTGGAACAGCGCCTCAGAAACCTGTCCGTTGCGTCCGGTGCAGGTGCATGCCTGGAACATCGTGGCGAGCGTGCAGAACCTGTTGGCAGGCTTGAGCAGGCTCGACAGGACGCGGCGTGGACGGAGCGGCCGAGGCGTGGCGCCGCGAAGCCGGCAGGCGGGCCGGGGCCCGACTCCAGCGCGTCGCGGACCAGCCCGGTCAACGGCGCCCGCGATTCGCAGCATGACGACGTACGTACGTCCGTAGCGTCTCCCCGGCCGCATCACCCCTTCCGCGAGCCGTAGGACGAAGTCGTCCTGATGGACCCTTTCGGGATGTCGATCAGGTCGCGGATTGGCGTCATATGGGGCTCTCGGGGCCGCTCGGACCCACCGGTGGCGCGGCGACTCCCGTGGCCACGGGAGAGTTCGGTCACAGCGGTTCCTCCGCCGAGGCCGGGCCGTGGTCGGGCCACAGGAATCTGCACGACGGACCCGGCGCCCGGCCGAGGCGGGCGTCGAGTGTGGCCAGGGGCACGGTCAACGCCTCGCCGCACGCGACCTACCACGCGTCGTACGTGGTCAGGTTGAACGCAGTTCCCAGATCCGCGGAACGAACGGTTCGAAGTGCAGCAACTCGATCGGACGATCCTGCCGAACCGCCGGACTCCGGGCTGGGCGAGGAACCGTATCAGCCCGGCGGTCCCGCAGCGCCGGGCGGTGCGGCGCGGCGCTCCAGCCAGTACACGCGGAGCGAGTCCATCCGCTCGCGGTACTCGGCGGAGAGCGGTTCCGGCACGAGGCGATGGGTCAGCGCCGCGGCGGCTGCGGCGTAGGGGGCGAGGACCGACTCGCGCAACAGGCTCTCGCCGGCCGGGAAGCGGCTGGCCGCGGGGACCAGCACCAGCCCCGCCGACAGCCGTGCGGCGGCCAGCGGGGGGGCGGCGAGCCCCGTAGCGGCGCCGGCCAGCCGGTCCACCCAGCCCAGCATGGCGAGCTTCAGCGTCCGCCGCGCCACGAAGGCGACGAGAGCGCCGACCAGCATGGTGCCGAGGAAGATCGCCGCGTACGCCGCGCCCGTCGCCAGCGGATCGGTGATCCCCGTCGCGGCCGCGATGGAGGCGGCGACCGGTGGATGGAACCGGACGGCGAGGGCGAACGCGGCCACCAGCGCGGCGATGCCAATCGCGAGTCGCGTGAAGCCCTTCAGCAGGCCTGCCAGCGTCAGCAGCGAGATGACGACCAGCACTACCGCATCGAACGCGTTCATGACCACTGCGCCGCGACCCTCGGGCCTGCCGGCGTACCTCCCTCCCTACGTATCGGCCCTTGCGTGCCCGTCTCTTAGGGGCGCGGCCCGAGCGGCGACGAGACTTCGCGCCCACGAGCCTTCTGGCACGTTCAGCGGGCCGCTGGCGGCAGAGCAGCCACGGGGCGACGGCAACGAACCGCGGCACGGCGGCGCCCGGCGTGCCGGCCGGGTGTGCGCCTGCGCGAGTGTTGCCGAGGCGTACGACGGCGGCGTCGGACCGGTTGCGCCGGGAGCCGGCATCGGCGATGATGCCTCCCGTCGATCTGGAGCGCGGACACGGTTCTCGGGGCTCGGGGAGGCAGTGCGGGGCCGGCATGAAGTCCGAGAGTACGAATCGGCGGCGACGCGCGGGGGGGGCGGTGGCGGGCACGGCGATGCTCGCCTGGCTGTTCGCGGGAGGCGCAGGCGTCTCGCTTCCGGCCGCGGGGCCGCCGGCAGAGACCGGTGCGGCGCCCGCAGGCGTCGGCGCGGGAGGGCAAGCCGGCGGGACGGTGGCGGACGGCGTCTTCACGGCCGACCAGGTCTCGCGCGGCGAGCGGACGTTCCGCGACGTGTGCTCCGCCTGTCACGACACCGTCGAGTTCTCGGGCGGGCGGTTCCGGTTCACGTGGGTGGGCCTGACCGCCGGCGACCTCTTCGATACCATCGCGACGCTGATGCCGGAGGGCGACCCGGGCAGCCTGAGCCCGGCGCAGTACGCGTCCGTCGTGGCCTATCTCCTCGACCTCAACGGCTACCCCGCGGGCGAGACCCCGCTGCCCACCAGCCTCTCGGCGCTGCAGGCGCTGGAGATCGTCGAAGCGCCGTAGCCGGGCGGCACGGCCGCGGGAACGAGGTCGAGCGGAAGCCCGCGACCGGGCGGCCGCGGGCCGACCGCGGTGCGACCGCGCAAGGAGGAGCAGAGCATGACGGGCGCCACCCGACCGCACTCGCGGTGCACCCCCCTGATCCGAGCCGGCAGCGCGCCGGGCGTCTCCCGTGGCGGCGCGACGGGCATCTCCCGCGGCGGCGCGACGGGCATCTCCCGTGGCAGCGCGCCGGGCGTCTCCCGCGGCAGCGCGACGGACGTCTCCCGCGGTGGCGCGACGGGCGTCTCCCGTGTCGGCGCGACGGGCGTCTCCCGTGTCGGCGCGACGGCCGCACCGTTACCGCCGGGTGCGGCGGTCGCGGGGCTGGCGCTGGCGCTGGCCGCGACCCCGGTTCCGGCCGGAGCGGCTGCGCGGCAGGGGCCGGGGGCCGGGCGTGGGCGTGGCCCGGGCCCGGGGTCCGGGCGGGGGGGGCTGCCGGCCAGGCGCCGGAGCCGGCGGCCGGCGAGTGGCGCTACATCGGCGGTGACGCCGGGCACACCCGCTACTCGGGTTTCGATCAGATCGACGCCGA
>MKWU01006924.1_pt1 | contig 11163 bp, 10 predicted proteins | sample 809101 | NCBI WGS metagenome assembly MKWU01 (sample SAMN05860141, study PRJNA318959) | sponge metagenome | host: Aplysina aerophoba | place: Slovenia: Piran, Adriatic Sea, Gulf of Piran | collected 2013-05-07
GTACCGCGCGGCACCCGGAGATCTCGTGGCCGGAAAGGGTTGCATCCGTCCTTCGAGCGGTTAACGTGGCGGCCGATTTCCGACACCACGATTCGGAGGACTCGCAATGTCCATGAATCCGGACGACGCCCGCCGGTGCGTTTCCGATCGCCCCCGCCTGCTTTCCCTGCCCAACGGCGAGAAGGCGAAGTCGACCTTCTCGCTTGAGGAGATGGAGCGAAGGCTCTCGATGCTGCGGGGTTGGATGCAGGAGACGTCGGTCGACGCCTGCCTCTTCACCTCCATCCACAACGTCAACTATTTCGCCGACTACGTCTACTGCAGCTTCGGCCGTCACTACGGGCTCGTCGTCACCGGCGACGCGCACACCATCATCGGCGCCAACCTCGACTACGGACGGCCGTGGCGGCGCAGCTTCGCGGACCATCTCGCGTACACCGACTGGCACCGGGACAACTTCTTCGTCGCGGCGCGTTCGCTGTGTCCGGGCCGCGGCCGGATCGGCATCGAGCTCGACCACATGCCCTGCGCGGCGCGAACGAAGCTCGAGGCGGCCCTGCCGGACGCGGAGCTCGTGGATGCGGGAGAGGCGACGATGCGCATGCGGATGCTCAAGTCCGCCGAGGAGCGGGCGCTCATCTGCGACGGCGCGGCGATCGCGGACGTCGGGGGCGCCGCGTGCGTCGAGGCCATTGCGGAGCACGTGCCCGAGCACGAGGTGGCGCTGCACGCGACCGGGGCGATGGTGCGCGAGATCGCCCGCCGCTACCCGCATGTCGAGCTGATGGACACGTGGACATGGTTCCAGTCGGGCCCCAACACCGACGGTGCGCACAATCCGGTGACCACCCGCCGGATCGGGCGCGGCGACGTCCTGAGCCTCAACTGCTTCCCGATGATCGCGGGCTACTACCACGCGCTGGAGCGCACGCTGTTCTTCGATCACGTTCCGGACGAGTCACTCCGGCCGTGGGAGGTGAACTGCGAGGTGCACCGCCGTGGCCTCGAGCTCATCCGCCCCGGCGCGCGCTGCATGGACGTCGCCCACGAGCTGAACGCGATCTACGCGGAGCACGGCCTGCTCGACCGCAGGACGTTCGGATACGGACACTCGTTCGGGACGCTGTGCCACTACTACGGGCGCGAGGCGGGGCTCGAGTTCCGCGAGGACGTGGAGACGGTGCTCGTGCCGGGCATGGTGGTGTCGATGGAGCCGATGATCACGGTGCCGGAGGGGCTGCCCGGGGCGGGCGGATACCGCGAGCACGACATGCTCGTCGTCACCGACGACGGAGCCGAGAACCTCACCGGCTTTCCGTTCGGACCGGAGCACAACGTGATCGCGGCCTGATCGGACCGCGATCGCAGCAGGGCGGGCGCCAACCGAACGATGCGTTGGAACCGGCGATCGCACAGACCGAGCCCGCCGGCTTCATCGATTGGCGAAGCGCCGGAGCGGAAGTTCGAGCCGATCCGTGTCCGCCGCGGGAATCGGTGCAATCCGCGGTCCGAATTCGCCGCAGTCGGCCGGCTCCGGACCGCGCGAAACGTGACCAAATCTCCGCCGGGACGGGTAAGCTTGTGCCGGTACGCAAGCTCGCAACGGCGGCGGACATCCGTCGCCGACCGCCGTCAACCGCGTGGATCAGGAGGATAGTCGATGACCACTGGACCCTTTGAAAGCATGCCGGCACGTTGCGTCGCCGCCGGCGCGTTCCTTCTCGGCGCGTCTTCGTTCGCCGCCGCCGCGGAGAGCCTGAACGCGCTCGTGTGGTGCGATCACACCGACCCGGCCCTGATCGAGCCGTTCGAGCAGGCGCACGACGTCAAGGTCAACCTCAAGGAATACGAGGGAACCGGAGCCGCGCTCTCGATCCTCGAGCAGTCGCAGCCCGGCGACTGGGACGTGTTCGTGGTGGACGGCGTCGACGTCCCGCGCATCGTGGACGCCGGCCTCCTGGCCCCGCTGCCCGCCGGCGAGCTTCCCACCGGCGATCTCTTCTCCGAGTTGGTGATGGCGGAGAACCACACCCGGGACGGAAAGACCTACGCGATCTCCGAGAAGTTCGGGTACAACACGATCTCCTTCAACCAGACGAAGGTCGATCCGGCGGACATGAACGACATGTCGGTCATCTGGAGCGACAAGTATGCGGGCCGCATGGCGGTCTACGACTACTACCTGCCCGTCATCGGCATGGTGGCCATCGGGCTCGGGAAGAACACGGCGGACCTGACCGAAGCGGATCTGCCGGCCATCCGGGAGAAGCTGTTCGCCATGAAGGCGTCGGCCAAGCAGATTGGCGAGGTGGTGTCGAGCCAGACCGCCATCGCCACCGGCGAGGTGGACGTGCTGGTGGGCGGCGGCGAGTGGGTGACGGCAGGACTGACCACCGACATTCCGGAGCTCGACTGGGTGCTGCCCGAGCAGGGCGGGGTGCGCTGGTCGCAGTCCATCGGGGTCTTCGCCTCGTCGACGAAGCCGAATCTTGCGCTCGAGTTCGTAAAGTACATCCTGAGTCCCGAGGGCCAGGCTCGGCTCGCCACGTCGTCGTGCTACTGGGCGATGCCGGCCAACGCGAAGGCGGCCGCGCATCTCACCGAGCAGCAGCGACGGGCGCTGCGCTGGGACGATCAGCCGGGCTACCTGTCCCGATCCCAGCTCTATCCGGCCCCGAGCGCCGAGCTCGACGCGAAGATGCAGGACGTCTGGACCGAGTTCATGCAGCACTGACGGGGGCCCCACGGGGCGGCGGGCTCGCGCGGTGTCCACGGCGTCCATGGCGGCGCACGAGCGCCGCACCGCATGGCGGCTGGTGCTGCCGGCGCTGCTGTGGACTCTCGCATTCTTCGTGGTGCCGTTCGCCTGCATGGTGGCGATGAGCCTGTGGCGGCGGACCGGCGCCGAGCTCGTGCGCACCTGGGACCTGCAGAACTACGCCGCGTTCTTCGCCAAGCCGTACTTCGTCGAGGGGCTCGTCAATTCGCTGGAGATCACGGTGGTCGTCACCGTGGTCTCCGCCGTGCTCGCGTACCCTCTGGCGTGGTTCATCGCCGAGCGCGTCCCCGAGCGCTGGCAGCGCGCCGCCTTGCTGCTCGCCATCCTGCCGTTCTGGACCTCGTACGTGGTGCGTTCCTACGCATGGACGCTCGTGCTCGCCGGCAACGGCATCCTGAACCAGGCGCTGGTGGGCGCGGGCCTCGTCGACAGTCCGCTCGAGCTCGCGTCGACACGCACCGCCACCGTGATCGGGTTCGTGCACTTCTTCGTGATGCTGCTGACCCTGACCATCTACGCGAACCTGAAGCAGTTGTCCCCCAATTACGCGCGGGCGGCCGCGGATCTGGGAGCGAGCCGATTGCAGACGTTCGTTCACGTGATCGGGCCGCTCACCGTTCCCGGCATCGCGGTCGGCGCCTTCGTCACCTTCGTGCTGTGCATCGGCGACTACATCACGCCGCAAATCCTGGGCGGCAACAAGGAGCTGGTCCTGCCGCAAATCATCATGCAGCAGATCGGCCGCCGCGCGGACTTCCCGGCCGCATCGGCGCTGGCCATCATCCTGATGCTGGTCGTCACCGCCGTCTACGCCGGGTGCGCGCGGTGGCTGCGCCTGGAGAGGGCATGAGGACCGGAGCGTCCGGCGCGCGGTGGTTCGGCGCGGTCTACGCCGCGCTGCTCTACGGGTTCATCGTCCTTCCGGTGGCGGTGCTGGTGCTGTTCTCGTTTCAGGGTGGTCGGTTCCCGATTCCTCCGTTCAACGGCCCGTCGCTCAAATGGTACGAAGCGGTCCTCGCCGACGGACGGCTGGTGCAGGCGCTGGCGAACTCGCTCGCGGTGGCGGCGCTGTCCTCGGCCGTCGCCTGCCTGCTCGGATTCCTCGCCGCGTACGGGCTCGCCCGCTACCGGCTGCCGGCTGCGGGCGTGCAGCGCGCACTGCTCATGGCGCCGCTGGCGGTGAGCTACCTCATCATCGGGATGGGCCTGCTCATCATGTTCAACATGATGGGAATCTCCCGCTCCCTGCTGACCGTCGGCATCGGGCACGCGGTGATCAACGTGCCGCTGTGCTTCGCGATCATCTACAGTCAGATGGGAGCCCATCAGATCAACGTCGAACGCGCCGCGCGCGACCTCGGTGCGAGCAACTGGCAGGTGATGCGGCTGGTCACCGCCCCGATGCTCGCGCCCGCGGTGATCGCGAGCTACTTCCTCTCCGTCACGTTTTCGTGGGACGAGTTCATCATCGCCTTCCTGCTGTCCCGATTCGACGTCACCCTGCCGGTGGAGATCTGGAGCCTGCTCCGTTCCGGGCTCAACCCGAAGACCAACGCGGTCGGCTCCATCGTGTTCCTGGGGTCGATACTGGCGGTGGTGGTGCTGGAGGCGACGGTGTTCCGCAGGACGCGACCAAGATGACCGCGGACGTCCATCTCGACGCGGTGACCCACCGCTTCGGCGAGATCACCGCGCTCGAGGACGTCGACCTGCACATCGACGCCGGGCGTTTCGCGGTCCTGCTCGGCCCGTCGGGCTGCGGCAAGACCACCCTGCTTTCGATCGTCGGTGGCTTTCTTGTTCCGGGCGAAGGCTCGGTGTCCATCGGCGGCGTCGACGTGACCGGGCTGCCGCCCGCCAGGCGCCCGACCACCACGGTGTTTCAGGACTACGCCCTGTTCCCGCACATGACGCTGGGCGCCAACGTGGGGTTCGGCCTCAGGATGCGCGGCATGAGGCGAACCGATCGTGACCGCAGGGCGCGCGAGATGCTCGACCTGGTGGGATTGAGCGGCGCGTTCGGCAAGAGGCCGCACGAGCTCTCCGGCGGACAGCGTCAGCGGGTGGCCCTGGCCCGTGCGCTCGCGGTGGACCCGGACGTGCTGCTGCTCGACGAGCCGCTCGGCGCCCTTGATCTGAAGCTTCGCCGGCAGATGCAGGACGAGTTGAAGGCCATACAGCGGCGCGTGGGCACCACGTTCGTCCACGTCACCCACGACCAGGACGAGGCGATGGCGATCGCCGACGACATCATCGTCATGAGCGAGGGCCGTGTGCGCGACGCGGGGGTGCCGGAGGCGATTTACCTGCGGCCGAAGTGCGAGTTCTCGGCCGCGTTCATGGGCGAGGCGAACCTCGTGGGGGGGACGGTGCGGAATTTCGGGAGGTCGTCGATCGAACTCGACACCAGGTTGGGCAGCGTGAGGCTTCCAGCGGACACGGTGATGCATGATGGTGTGCGGCCGGGCGATCGCGTGACCATGTGCTTTCGGCCCGAGCACGTCGACCCTGGACCGGAGTGCGAAACGGTGGTCGATCTGGGATCGGCGGTCGTCGCGGACACCGCGTTCTTCGGCACGCACCACCGAGTGCACCTCGCTCCGGTGCGGGCAGGGGATGCCCACATCGTCGCGCACCTGCCTCAAACCCGGACCGCGGCGCCGGGCGATCGCATCCGCTTGCGGCTGAACGCATCGATGGCGGTGGTGCTGGCGGCGGAGGAGGGCTGAAGACATGCGACGAGCGGCGCCCGAGGACTGGTATCGCGTCGAGCGGGTCGAGGGTGACGTGACCCACATCTGCGAGCCCTACATCCGCGAGTTCTACCGCTGCAACGTGTGGCACGTGCGCGGAAGGGACCGGGACCTGCTGGTGGACAGCGGCATGGGCGTAGTCAGCCTGCGCGCCTGGGTTCCCCTGGTGACCGAGAAGCGATGCCTCGCAGTCGCCAGCCATACCCACTTCGACCACATCGGATGCCACCACGAGTTCCCTGACCGCCTGGTCCACGCCGCGGAAGCGGAGCTGCTGGCGTACCCGACGCGGGCCGGCACCCTGGTCGAGCCCTACGTGAGCGACGAAATCTTCACCCGGCTGCCACCCGAGCCGTACCGGTCCGGCACCTACGCGGTCCCGGCCGCGCCCGGTACGCGCATAGTGGCCGACGGCGACGTGATCGACCTCGGCAACCGGCACTTCGAGGTGATCCACACCCCGGGACACTCACCCGGAGGGATCGCGCTCTGGGAGGTGGACACTGGAATCCTGTTCTCGGGGGACATCGTCTACGACGGGCCGCTGATCGAGGACGCCTACCACTCCGACCCCCGCGACTACCACGCCAGCATGAAGCGGCTTCACGACCTGCCGGTGCGGATCGTGCACGGAGGCCACTTTCCGAGCTACGACGGCGATCGCCACCGACGGATTATCCGTCGGTGGCTGGACGAGAAGGAACGCGCCTGAGCCGCAGAGATCGAAGCCGCGCGGGCGCCGCCGACGGACGCTTCACCGCCCCGCCGGTCCGGACCCCGCTCAGTCGAGGAAGCTGCGGAGCTGCTCGGAGCGGCTCGGGTGGCGAAGCTTGCGCAGCGCCTTGGCCTCGATCTGGCGGATGCGCTCGCGGGTGACGTCGAACTGCTTGCCGACCTCCTCGAGCGTGTGGTCGGTGTTCATCTCGATCCCGAAGCGCATGCGCAGCACCTTCGCCTCGCGCGGGGTGAGTCCGGCGAGGATGTTCTGCGTCGATTCCCGCAACCCCTCCGCGGTGGCCGAATCGACCGGGGAGACGATGCTCAGATCCTCGATGAAGTCGCCGAGATGCGAGTCCTCGTCGTCGCCGATCGGAGTCTCCATGGAGATCGGCTCCTTCGCGATCTTGAGCACCTTGCGCACCTTCTCCTCGGGCATCTCCATCCGCTCGGCCAGCTCGTCGGGGGTCGGCTCGCGGCCCTTCTCCTGGAGAATCTGGCGCGAGATGCGATTGAGCTTGTTGATCGTCTCGATCATGTGCACCGGAATGCGGATGGTGCGCGCCTGATCGGCGATGGAGCGCGTGATCGCCTGCCGAATCCACCAGGTCGCGTAGGTCGAGAACTTGTACCCTCGCCGGTACTCGAACTTGTCCACCGCCTTCATCAGCCCGATGTTGCCTTCCTGAATCAGGTCGAGGAACTGCAGTCCGCGATTGGTGTACTTCTTCGCGATCGAGATGACGAGCCGCAGGTTCGCCTCCACCATCTCCTTCTTCGCGCGGCGCGCCTTCGCCTCGCCGATCGACATGCGGCGATTGATCTCCTTGATCTCGGTGATGGAGACCATGCTCTCGCGCTCGGTCGTTGCCAGCCGGAGCTGCAGGCGCTTGATGTCCTTCGAGAACGGCTTGAGCGCATCCCCCCACGGGTAATTCCGGCGTACCTGAACGTGGAGCCAGCGCACGCGGGACTCGTTGCCCGGGAACGCCTCGGTGAAGCGCTTTCGCGGCATCCTGGCCTCGTGCACGCACATGCGCATGATCGCCCGCTCGTTGGTCCGCACGCGCCCGATGATCTCGCGCAGCCTCGACGTGAGCCGGTCGACGATCTTCGGCGTGAGCTTGATCTGCATGAACTGGCCGACGAGAGCGTGACGCACCTTGCCGGATTCCGCAGCGTCCCAGCCGTGCTTGTTGGTCGCAGCCACGAGGCGCTGGTAGGAACGCCGCATCCTGGCGAAGCGGTCCGCGGCTTCCTCGGGGTCCGGTCCGAGATCGACCTCTTCTTCCTCGTCGTCCTCGCTCGCCGCCGCGCGCTGCTTCGGAGTGGGGATCTCCTCCTCCTTCGCGTTCGGATCGATATAGCCGGTGAGCACGTCGGTAAGCTTCGCCTCTTTCGCCTCCACCCGTTCGTACTCGCCGAGCAGCATGCGGATGGTCGGAGGGTAGGCGGCAAGCGCGGCCAGCGCCTGGTTCAGGCCTTCTTCGATGCGCTTGGCGATCTTGATCTCGCCTTCACGGGTGAGGAGATCCACGGTGCCCATCTCGCGCATGTACATGCGCACGGGATCGGTAGTGCGCCCGAACTCGCTGTCGATGGTCGCGAGCGCGGCGGCCGCCTCCTCGGTCTCGTCGTCGTCGGCGTTGACCGTCGATCCCATCAGCAGGAGCGCATCGGCATCGGGCGGAACCTCGTGCACCGCGATGCCCATGTCGTTGATCATCGATATGATGTCTTCGATCTGCTCGGGGTCGACGATGCCTTCAGGCAGGTGGTCGTTGACCTCCGAGTACGTCAGGTAACCTTGCTCTTTTCCTTTTGCAATCAGTAACTTCAGTCGAGATTGCTGCTGATCGAGATCCATGGTTCCACCCACTCGATGATGTAATTGGCAGGATGCGAGCGAACAACGAATTCTATCAGATCAATTGATGTCCCGGATACGGTCTGCCGGCGAACGCAGGGTCATTTCACGCTACGGCGCGAGGAGCAACTTCGATGCTCCGCCACTCCGCAGCGCCATCGATGTTCCGTCGGAACCGTAGCGTGAAATGGCCCTGCGGCGAACGTCGTCGTGTTGGACGGGTCCCGCAGGCTCCGGTTCACCCCACGCTCTCCGAGCACTCTCCGTCAGTCGCCGTGCCGGGGTGCGGACTTCCGACCCCGAGAGCGGCGCGTGGCCAGCTCGGTGATCTCGCGGCGCTCGTCGTCGCTCAGCTCGGACGGGTGCCGTTTCGTCAGCTCGTCGAGGCGGCGTTGCGCCCGGCGGTGCTCGATGCGCTCCAGGACCAGCCGCAGGCAGCCGGCGAACTCCTCGCGAAGCCCGTCCGGGTCGGAAATCTCCGGCTGCCGGTACGCGAGTTCCTCGATCCTCGCGAACCACTCCTGTTGTCGGCAGTTCTCCAGTAGCGCGCCGGATTTCAAGTCGGGGCGGGCTCGAAGAATTTCAATCAGTCCGACGAGCAGGTCCGAGTCAGCGACATCCGCGGCGCGCAGCGGTTCGAAATCGAAGGAACCCGCTGCGAGCGACGGCTCGTGGAGCAGCATCCGCACCGCGCGAGTCGCGGGGGATTCCGAGATCCGGAGGCGCTCTGCGTGCGCGTGTATCCGGTTGCCGAGCCGGCGGAGTCCCCTCGACGAATCGTCTCTCGATAGCTCCGCGAACCATGAGTCGATTTGGCTCCGACTGCGGGCAGGCATTCGTGCGGCATACAACTCGCCGATCTGCGCCACCAGTTGACGCCGATACGGGCCCGGCGGCGTGCGCTCAATCAGCGGGCGGAGCCGATCGAAGAAACGCGCACCCCCCTCGGGCAAGTGCGGATCGGTGTCGGCGGCGAGGTGTTCGAACAGAAAGCGGCTCAGCGGAATCGTCGCGTCGAGGCGGCGCTCGAACGCATCCCTGCCTTCGGTTCGGACGAGGCTGTCGGGGTCTTCGCCTTGAGGCAGGAACAGAAACAGCGCCCGGCGACCGGGCATCATGGCCGGGAGCGTGTTCTCCACCGCACGCCACGCCGCGCGCCGACCCGCCTCGTCGCCGTCGAAGCAGAACACGACGTCGTTGACGGCGCGGAACAGGCGCTGGACGTGCGCTTCGGTCGCAGCGGTGCCCAGCGTCGCCACCGCGTAGTCGATGCCCGACTGTGCCAGCGCGACCACGTCCATGTATCCCTCCACGACGAGCAGCCGCGCCGGCGACCGCCCCCCCCCGCGTGCACGCCACAGGCCGTAGAGCTCGCGACCCTTGTGGAACACCGGCGTCTCGGGCGAGTTGAGGTACTTCGGCTCGCCGCTGGCGATGATGCGGGCGCCGAAGCCGGCGACGCGTCCTCTCGAGTCGTGGATGGGAAAGGTGATCCGGTCACGGAACCGGTCGTAGGGCCGGCCGCCGTCGCCCGCGACGAGCACTCCTGCGCGGATGAGGGCCGCGCGTGCGGGCTCGTCCGCCCCGAGCTCGCGAAGGATCCCGTCCCACCCGGGCGGCGCGAAGCCGAGCTGGAACTCCGAAGCGATCTTTCCCGACAGGCCCCGCCCCTTGAGATACTCCACCGCCCGCGACGCCTGCGGGTGGCGCCGAAGCTGACGCCGGAAGAACGCGTTCGCCCGTTCGAGCGCGTCGAAGATCGGCTCCAGATCATCACGGGGCCCTTGATCGCCACCTCCTTCGCGGGGCACCTCGCGCCCGACCCGGCGCGCGAGCTCTTCCACCGCCTCGACGAACTCCAGGTTTGCGTACTCCATCAGGAACCCGACCGCGGTGCCGTGGGCGCCGCAGCCGAAGCAGTGGAAGAACTGCTTGTCCGGAACCACGGTGAACGAAGGCGTCTTCTCGTCGTGGAACGGGCAGCACGCCTTGTATTCCTTGCCGGCGCGCTTGAGCGGGACGTAGTGCTCGATGACCTCGACGATGTCGGTCGCCGCGACGAGGTCGTCGATGAAGGATTGGGGGATCCGCCCCGCCATGGCGTCGACGATGTCGAAGGGTCCGCCGAAGGGGCCCCGGAAAGGCGATCAGCCGGACAGCCTGGCCCTGACCGACGCGCTCACCGCGCCCATGTCCGCGCGGCCCTGCACCCGGGGCTTGAGCAGGCCCATCACGCGCCCCATGTCCTTCATGGTCGCGGCGCCGGCATCGTCGATGGCGGCTTCGATGATCGCGGCGACTTCCGCCGCATCGAGCGCGCGCGGCATGTACTGCTCGATGACGGCCATCTCCTTGCGTTCGACCGACGCCAGATCCTCGCGGCCGGCGGCCTCGTACTGCCGCACCGACTCCCGGCGCTGCTTGAGCATCTTCTCCAGCACCGCCACGACGGCGGAGTCGTCGAGGGGCGAGGCGCGCCGGTCGACCTCCTGCTGCTTGATGGCGGCGGTGACCATTCGCAGGGTCCCGAGCCGCGCCTTGTCCCGGGCGCGCATCGCGTCCTTGACGTCCTCGAGGATGCGGGCTTTCAGCGACTCGGCCACGGTGCGGGACGACGCGAGGGGGAGGCTCAGTACAGCCGGGTGCGCTTGAGCTGCTCGCGCTGGAGCTTCTTCAGGTGACGCTTGACCGCGGCAGCGGCCTTGCGCTTGCGGATCGTGGTGGGCTTTTCGTGGTACTCGCGACGGCGTACTTCGGTCAGCACGCCCGCCTTCTCGCACGCGCGCTTGAAGCGGCGAAGCGCGACGTCGAAAGGCTCGTTCTCCTTCACGCGGATCTGCGGCATCGAGACGGGTTCCTCATGCGGCGGTGGTTGATTGCGCTGCGGCAAGAGCGGAAATATACCCGCGTTCGTACCCTGCGGCAAAGACGCGTGTCGGGACGTGACGGCCGCAGGGTGCGGACCGGGCGCCGGCGGCGGGATGGGGCGGTCCCGTGCGCGGAGAGCGCCCCGCCGATTGAGGTCGGGGGAGGTTCCGGTCAAGCTG
>MKWU01006925.1_pt1 | contig 11163 bp, 4 predicted proteins | sample 809101 | NCBI WGS metagenome assembly MKWU01 (sample SAMN05860141, study PRJNA318959) | sponge metagenome | host: Aplysina aerophoba | place: Slovenia: Piran, Adriatic Sea, Gulf of Piran | collected 2013-05-07
GGTCGGGACCGGGAGGTCTCACGTACCAGCCGTGCAGCCGGACGCCGTCACCGGCCTGGAAACTTACGTCCTCGAACGGTACTCCGTAGTCGGCCGGGGTGACGGTGATCTCGCGGACCGGGTGGTAGAGGTAGTAGTTCTCGAGGTGGCCGGTGTAGCTCAGGGTCGTCACCAGAACCACCGGGAATGAGTACAGCAGCACCCGCGCCCATATCGCCCTGCGGAACGTCACGCTTCAAACTCCATCGGCAAGCGGACTCATTCCGGTCCATGAGCATCCGTGCGCCGCTCTGTCGCTCCTTCTCCAGCATACGCTTCACGGTGGAACGGCGGAAGGCTCGGGGGTTGGAGGGGTCTTTGACAAACCTCGACGCGTTAGGCAGGCTCCGCACCTTCCGGAAACTCACGTAGCACGGATACTGCACCCGGGAAACGAGATGGAGGTGGCGCAGGCCACGGGTGGCACGCTTTTTACGGACGCCACCTTGCAGATGGCTTCTAGCGGGCGATGAACTCGTCAATCTGCGGGTTGGTAATCATCTACAATGAGTTGGTCCTGTCTTCTTGGACAAAGGGTGGCGGCCGTGTTGACGTGTATTCCGCGGAATTCGATCACGCCTCTGAGGTAGTACTCAACACGTCTCGCTGTTGCGGTTGAGCTGGCATTCCCGAATCCGTCCCCGTGTTCCCCTGGCAAGGGCTCCGCCCCCTTGGAGAAAACCTCCCAAGGGAGTCACGGCAGCACGGTCTGCGAGCCTTGCCGCGAGTCGCATCCAGCCATTCAGCGGTCCGCCTGTACCAAACCAACGGTCAGCCGCGTACCGGTCGCTTCCGCGTAACGCCGCAAGGTAGTAAAGGACGGTGACACGCCCCCGCCCTCCAAACGCGCGATAGCGGACTGGGTCGTTCCGAGGCGCCGGGCGAGTTCCGCCTGTGTCAGCTTCGCCGCTATGCGGGCACGAATCAGTGCCTCGATCAGCCTGAACTCGTCATCGGCCCGCGCGTACTCTTCCCGGAATTCGGGATCTTCCATGAGGCGCTTCTTCAGGTCCTTCAGTCTCGTCATGGCGTCACATGCTTCATACGTTCCCTTGCCGTCGCGAGCGCTCGCCTCGGCGTCCTCTGCGACTTCTTTGCGAAGACATGCAGGACCACTACCCGCCGCCGCGCCACCGCCTCCATCGCGGGCCGCCGCCCGCTCACGGCACCCGCTTCGCCCCGAAGGCGCCGATATAGTCCGCGGTGTCGAACACACCGTACGCCTCTTCGTGCGCCGGGCCGTGGAAGGCGCCGGAAAGGTGGTCGGTCCCCGCCGTCCCGGAGGAGAACGCCCCATTGCCGAGCGCCATGTCGGCCCAGCCCGGCGCGCCGATGGCGTGGCCGGGCACGTCGATGGCGACGCCGACCCGCGGCTGCGACAGGTCCGCGATGGTGACCGTCGCCGTGCCCGTAAGCCGCGCGAACGCATCCGTCGGGCTCGCCTCGGCGATGCCGGTCCAGGTCGCGCCGCCCAGGCCCGTGGGGTTCGTGCCCGTCGCGGCGCCCGCCACCTGCGCCTGCGCCATGGAGAAGGTGCCGGCGAACGCCCTCCCGTCGATCTCCGCCGCCATCGGCCCCGCGCCCAGCACCAGCGCCGCGTAGCCGTACTCGCCCCAGAACCCGTAGCTCGTCACCTTCGGCGAGACGGTGAGGGTGAGATCGGGCAGCGTCTCCGTGATCTCGAAGCTGCCGCTCGTCGTCGCCGTGTCGAACCCGCCCCGCATGTCGAGCGCCGCCTCGATCGTCTCAAGGTCCGCGCCGGCGCCGAGGTCGAGCAGGTCCGACACCGCGGTCGCCGTGCCGTCCGCCGCGACGCAGCGCGCACCCGAACAGGACACGGCTTCGACGTAGGAGTCCGCGATCGTCTCCGCCCCGGCGGCGAGCGAGTAGCGCGCGTGCAGGCTCGACATCCGCAGCGCGTCGGCGTCTTCGAGCAGCCCGCCGAGGCGCGCTACCCGCGGGTCGGCCGAGTCCGACAGGCGCGGCGGAGCCGGCGGCATCCCGCCGCCGCCGCAGGCGCCGAGGGTCAAGGTGGCGGCCGCAAGGGCCGCGGTCAGCAGCAGTCGGGGTTTCATGGCAGGCAGCCTCCCTGTCTCATCGAGTGTTTCATCGGGGATGTCTCGTCGGACGCTCGCACCGCGGCGGTCCCGGCCGGAGAGGTCGCCGGCAACCGCCGCGGCGGCGCTCAGAACCGCAGCCGCGCGTCCAGCCTGAGCCCGTGCTCCGGCCCGCCCGCGCCGCCGTCACGGCGCTCGCCCGCAAGCTCGACGCCGAGCGCCATGTGCGCCGCCTCGAACCGGGTCCCCAGGCGCAGGCGCCGTGCGCCCCCGCCCGACAGGCCCGTCTCCGCGAACGGCGTCAGCAGCCCGTAAGGCCCCACCCCGAAGCCGTAGCCGACGCGCGCGTCCAGCGACGACGCCGCGCCGCCGGAGGCCCCGGCGGGATTCGGCAGCTCGTCGCCCCACAGCGCCTGCGCCGACCCCGTGCCCGCGCCCCAGCGCGGGCTCAGGGCGAGCGACAGCCCGCGGCCGTCCGCCCCCGGGCCCGTACGCACCGTGAGGCTCACCCCGCTTTCGCGGGCGCCTTCCTCCGTGTGCGCCGCGAGCCAGCGCCCGCGCGCCTCGACCTGAAGGCGCCGCGCCGTGTAGCGCAAGCCGCCCGCCACCTCAAGGCCGGTCCCCATGAGACCGTCGCCGTCGTCGCGTCGCGCCGCGGCCTCGACGAAGGGCGTGAGCGCGCTCTCCTCGTCCAGCGCGAAGCGCCGAGAGGCCTCGAGCCCCCCGCGCAGGCGCCAGCTGTCCGCGGTCAGGCCGTCGACATAGTCCGGGCCGTCCCCGGTCTCCAGACGCGCCAGGCTCGCATCCGCCCGCACCGCAAGGTTGATGCCGGCAAGCGCCGGAAGCGCCTGGCGCACGCCCATCGACGCCATCCACATCGTCAGGTCGCTGGTGTCGCGCGGCCCCGCGCCCAGACGGTGCCGCGCCTCGCCGGCGCCGGCGCCCAGCACCCCGCGCAGCTCGAGGCCGTCGGACAGCGTCCAGCGCCCGTACGGGTAGACCGTGGTCAGCGTGGTCTCCAGTCGCCCGCGCTCGTCGGCCGCCTCGCCGCCGTCGAAGCTGTAGTCCGCCTCGCCCGTCCCGTAGCTCACCGCAAGGCCCGCCACCCACGCGCCGGCCCGCGCATCCACGCCCAGCCAGCCCGTCTGCTGCTCGCCCTCGTAGCGCATCCCCGGCTCCGGACGGCCCGCGAACGTGCCCAGGTCGCCCCGGCCCCACACCGACCACAGCGGCGCCGAAGCCGTACCCCGCCCCTCCGCCGCCCCCGACGGGCTCGCGGCGCCCGCGGCGCACTCGCTAGTGCCGGAGCCGTTCCACCCGAAGGACCGGTCGTGCCCGTGGCCGGCGAAGCCGTCCGCCGCGCACGCCGGCCACGCGTCGCCGGTCCCGACCGTACCGCCGAACGGCATCGTCTCGCCCGCCAGCGTCAGACCGCTCGCCGGCGCCGAGGCCGCGAACCGCGCTCCGATATTGTCGAGCGCGCTCGTCAGCGCACGCCGGGCCACCGCCGCCAGCGTGCGCTTCACCGTGCGCTTCACCTGCACCGTGCGCGCGTCCCCGAGCACCGTCAGCCGGTACCCGACCGCGAACGGCGAAAACGCGGTGACCGTCGCGCAGACCCGGGCTGCGGTCGGATCCAGGGCCGAGCCCGGCACCTCGGTCCAGCGCCCGTCCACGTAGTGCAGCAGCACCAGCGGCTGGCCCGCCGCGGCCTGGCGCACGGCCGGGGTCACCGGCAAACACAGCACCAGCCCGGCCGCCGGCACGGCGGAGACGTTCACGTCCACCACCGTCCGCGCCGCCGCGGGTCCCAGATCGAAGGTCCCCGGCTCCAGGGGGACGTCCGGCGTCACCGGTTTCACGGTCACCGTCAGGTCCCCACTCACGGGGCCCGGCAGGGCGAGCCGCACCTCCGGCGTCCCAGGGTCGCGCTGCACCGTCACCTGGTGGGCCCCCGCCACGATCGTGGTCTCGCCGACGGGGATCGTCACCGTCGCTGGCGGATCCGGCTGGCCGGCCCCGGTGGTCACGTTGATCGTCAGGCTGTGGGTCACGGCCTCCGTGCCGTCGGTCACCGTCACCACGACCGCGTAGCTCGGCGTGCTCGCGCGGCTCAGCGTGGCGCCGGGCTGCACCGTGATCGCGCCGCTCGCATCGATGTCGAACACCGCGGCCGAAGTGGCGTCCAGCGAGTAGGTCAGCGGGTCGTTGTCGGCGTCCGTGGCCGTGATCGTCACCACCGCCGCGCCGCCGGCGCTGTTCTCCGCCACCGACACAGTCGTCGGCGGGTTCGTGAAGACCGGCGCGTCGTTGACGTTCGCCACCGCCGCCGTCGCGTCCGAACTCAGGCTCTCGACCGTGCCGCCGCCGTCGTTCCAGCTCACCCTCACCGTGATCGTCGCGCCTACGTCCGCCTGCACCAGCTCGTAGGTCGCGGCCGTCGCGCCGGCAATGTCCGCCCCGTCGCGCTCCCACTGGTACCTGAACGGCCCCAACCCGTCCGTGTCGGCCACCGTGCTCGCGTCCGCGGTCAGCGTCTCGCCCTGCGTCGCCGTCCCCGTGATCGTCACCGCCCCCGTCGGCGCGTCGTTGGTGTCGGTCACCGTCGCCGTCGCCGGCGAGGTCAGGCTCTCGGCCGTGCCGCCGCCGTCCGTCCAGCTCACCGTCACCGTGATGGTCGAGCCCACGTCCGCCTGCACCAGCGTGTAGGTTGAGGACGTCGCGCCGGCGATGTCCGTGCCGCCGCGCTCCCACTGGTAGGTGAAGCTGAGCGTCGCCGGGCCGTCCGGGTCGCTCACGCTGCTGGCGTTCGCCGTCAGCGTCCCGCCCTGCGTCGCCGTGCCCGTGATCGTCACCGACCCCGTCGGCGGGTCGTTGGCGTCGATCACCGTCGCCGTCGGGCCCGAGGTCAGGCTCTCGGCCGTGCCGCCGTCGTCGGTCCAACTCACCGTCACCGTGATGGTTAAGCCCACGTCCGCCTGCACCGGCACGTAGGTCGCGGCGGTCGCGGCGGAGATGTTCGTGCCGTCGCGCGTCCACTGGTAGCTGAACGGCCCCAGGCCGTCCAGGTCGCCCACGCCGCTGGTGTCCGCGGTCAGCGTCTGGCCCTGCGTCGCCGTCCCCGTGATCGTCACCGCCCCCGTCGGCGCGTCGTTGACGTTCGCCACCGTCCCCGTCGGGTCCGACTCCAGGCTCTCGGCCGTGCCGCCGTCGTCCGTCCAGCTCACCGTCACCGTCAGCGTCGAGCCCACGTCGTCCTGCACCAGCACGTAGGTCTCGGCCGCCGCGCCGGCGATGTCCGTGTCGTCGCGCTCCCACTGGTAGCTGAAGATGAGCGTCGTCGGGCCGTCCGGGTCGCTCACGCTGCTGGCGTCCGCGGTCAGCGTCTGGCCCTGCGTCGCCGTCCCCGAGATCGTCACCGACCCCGTCGGCGGGTCGTTGGTGTCGGTCACCGTCGCCGTCGGGTCCGAGGTCAGGCTCTCGGCCGTGCCGCCGTCGTCGGTCCAGCTCACCGTCACCGTGAGCGTCGAGCCCACGTCCGCCTGCACCGGCACGTAGGTCGCGTCGGTCGCGCCGGCGATGTCCGTGCCAGCGCGCGTCCACTGGTAGCTGAACGTCCCCAGGCCGTCCAGGTCGCCCACGCCGCTCGTGTTCGCGGTCAGCGTCCCGCCCTGCGTCGCCGTGCCGTCGATCGTCACCGACCCCGTCGGCGCATCGTTGACGTTCGCCACCGTCGCCGTCGGGTCCGACTCCAGGCTCTCGGCCGTGCCGCCGTCGTCCGTCCAAGACGCCGTCACCGTGATCGTCTCGCCCACGTCGTCCTGCACCAGCACGTAGGTTGAGGACGTCGCGCCGGTGATGGCCGTGCCGCCGCGCTCCCACTGGTAGCTGAAGCTGAGCGTCGTCGGGCCGTCCGGGTCGCCCACGCCGCTGGTGTCCGCGGTCAGCGTCTCGCCCTGCGTCGCCGTGCCCGTGATTGTCACCGACCCCGTCGGCGCGTCGTTGACGTTCGTGACCGCCGACGTCGCCGCCGACGTCAGGCTCTCCTTCGTGCCGCCGTCGTCCGTCCAAGACGCCGTCACCGCGATGGTTGAGCCCACGTCCGCCTGCACCAGCTCGTAGGTCGAGGCGGTCGCGCCGGTGATGCCCGTGCCGTCGCGTTTCCACTGGTAGCTGAAGCTGAGCGTCGTCGGGCCGTCCGGGTCGCCCACGCTGCTGGTGTTCGCCGTCAGCGTCTGGCCCTGCGTCGCCGTGCCGTCGATCGTCACCGACCCTAGCGGCGGGGGGTTCGTCCGCGGCGCCCCCCCGCCCCCCGCGGCCCCGCCCCCGGCGCCGCCGGGCCGTCGATCGTCCCCGCCCCTAGCGGCGGGGTGTTCGTCGACGTCGCCCCGCTGCCGCTCGGCGACCAGCCGCTCGTGCCCTCGTCGTTCGTCGCCCGCACCTGCACGTCGTAGGTGGTGCCGGCGGTCAGGCTCAAAATCGTCGTGCTGGTGCCCGTGCCCGTGAAGGAATGGTCCGTCCAGTTGCTGTCGGCCGATGCCTTGTACTGCACGTCGTAATCGTTGATGGCCGGCTTGCCGGTCACGTCCGGCGCGGTCCAGGTCACGTTTATTGTGACCACGAATTCGGTCGTCGTCACCGTCGGCGCCGCCGGGGCGTCCGGCGCCTCGGCCACGTCGGTCACGCTGATCGTCACGTCATGCGTGGCCGTGTCCGTGCCGTCGCTCGCCGTCACCGTCACCGTGTAGCTCGAGGTCGCCTCGTGGTCCAGCGCGGAGCCCGAATCCACCGCCACCGTGATGGCGCCGCTCGAACTGATGTCGAATACGGTGTCCGCGGTCGCGTCCAGGGAATACGCGAGCGTGTCGCTGGCGTCGGCGTCCGTGGCCGTGATCGTCACCACCGCTGTGCCGTCGGCGCTGTTCTCCGCTACCGACGCCGTCGTCGGCTGGCTCGTGAACACCGGCGCGTTGTTGGCGGGACCGTCATCGTCGTTCACCGTCACGTTGGCGGAATTGGCCGCCCCCACCGTGTAGCCGGTGCCGGTTTTCACGGTGACCGTGACCGAGCCGTTCGGCTCGTCGGTGGTGTCGGCCTGCGTGGTCACGTTGTAGGTGGCGGTGGTATTGCCGGAGGCGATCGTGACCGTCTTGTCGCCCTCGTCCCCTGATGCCACGAAGTCGCTGCCAGTCGCATCCGCAACCGACAGGTTCACCGTCAGGTTCGCAGCCGGCGCCGGGTTCGACGTCACCGTGAATTGCGCATTCGTGCCCTCGGTTACCGCCGCTCCGCCCGATATCGTGATGGTCGGGTTCGTGGGCACCTGCGCCACGCCGCTGCCGGTCGCCGACCAGGCGCTGTCGCCCTCGGCGTTGGTCGCCTTCACCTGCACTTCGTAGGTCGTCCCGGTCGTCAGGCTCGAAATCGTCGTGCTGGTGCCCGTGCCCGTGAAGGAATGGTCCGTCCAGTTGCTGTCGGCCGATGCCTTGTACTGCACGTCGTAATCGTTGATGGCCGGCTTGCCGGTCGTGTCGGGGGCGGTCCAGCTTACGCTCACGCTGGTCGCGGACGCGCCCGTCACGGTGGGCGCGCCCGGCGCGTCCGGCACCTCGTTCGTGTCGGTCACGTTGATCGTCACCGCGATGGTGTCGTCGATGGTCGCGGTCGTCTCCGTGTTGCCGCTCGAGTCCTCGCCGTCGGTCACCTGCGCGGTCACCGAGTAGCTGACCTTGCTCTCGTGGTCCAGCGATACCCCCGTCGCGACCTTGATGTTGCCCGAACTGTCGATGGTGAATGAATCGTGGTCCGTACCGTCGCTGGTCAGCGAGTAGGTCAGCGTGTCGCCGTCCGAGTCCGTCGCCGCCACCGTGCCCACCGTCGCCGCGTCCGCGTTGTTTTCCTGGATCGACAGCGTCTTGGTGGCGCCGTCATCGAAGCTCGGCACGGTGTTCGCCGGCGGGGTGGCGGTCTGGAGGTTGCCGTCCACCTTGTGGTTCGAGTATCCCGATGTCTGCAGCCCGCTCTTGTTCAGATTGGCGGCGAGGCCCGAGGACGTGGCCGTGATCGTCGTGCTGCCCACCAGGAACAGCACCCTGGCATTGGTCGCGGAGGCCGTCTGCACCCAGATGCCGTCCGGGTCGGTGTCCGACGCCAGGACCGTGTACTCGAAGCGTAGCGTGGCGTTGTTGTCCCGCTGGCTTGCTATGCCGCGGATCACCTTGCGGCTGCCATCGTTGAGGTCCGTGGTGTCGGTTCCGAGGTCGAGCCGCAGCCGCACGTTGCCAAGGCCGCCCGTGACCGTGACCGGCTCGTTGTAGGTCACGTCGATGGCGATCGTTTCGCCGCGGATGTAGGTGTCCGCCGTGTTGTCGGCGTCGGAGTCATGCGATGGCGTGGAGGCGATCTTGATCGTGGAGATGGTCGGCGCCGACGCCGCGCTCGTGGTGGCGCTGCCCGAGGACGACCAGGCACCCTCGCCGTCGCCCGCCGCGCGCACCTGCACGCGGTAGGCGGTGCTCGCCGTGAGCCCGGTGATGGTCGCCGTCGTCCCCGTGCCGCTGTGCGTGTGGCCGCCCGTCTCGCCCTCCTCGATCCAGTCCGCCGGGTCGCCCGGGTCCGCGCTGCCGGCGTAGTAGCGCAGGTCGTAGTCCGTGATCGCCGCCGCGCCCGTGTTCGAGGGCGCCGTCCAGCTCACGTCCAGGCTCGTCGCCGAGGCCGCGCTTACCGTTGGCGCGGCCGGGGCGTCCGGCGGCTCCTCGACGTTGGCCAGGCTGATGGTCACAGCGACCGTGTCCGTGCCGCCGTTGCCGTCGTCTGCCTTGATCGTCACCGAGTAGCTCGACTTGGTCTCGAAGTCGTAGGTCACCCCGGTCTTGGTCTTGATCTGCCGGGCGGTCGCGTCGAAGGTGAACGAGGCGGCGTCGGTGCCCTCCATCGTGTAGGTCAGCGTGTTGCCGTCCGCGTCGGTTGCCGCCGGGATGACCGCGCCGACGTTGGTGTCGGCCGCCGTGTTCTCCGCGATGCTGCGGGTCAGCGTGGTGTCGGCGAACACCGGTGCGTTATTCGTCGAGACTTTCGTGCGGAAATACTGCCAAGCACTTCTCACGAGGGTGCCAGACTTCCAAAGTATCCAGTAGTTGCTGTTCCCCGTGAGTCCGCTGATCGTGGTCGAACGGTTTGAATCGGAAAAGGTAATCGGTCCATGGTCTACTTTCGTACCCGCTGAATCACATACTTCAAACGTGATCGTTTGGTCAAAGATGAACTCAAACGAAACCGAGGTCCCGCCTACTACCCAGGTGCTCTTGTCCACCCCAATCTGAGAGAAGAAAGTTCCATTGTTTCCGCCTGCCGGACACATGCTCGGCAATGCAGCTTCCGTCGATCCGCTTCCCGACGCCGACCAAGCACTGTTGCCTTCGTCGTTTTTGGCTTTGACCTGGACGTTGTACGTGGTTCCGGCAGTCAGGCTACTGATCGTCGTGCTGGTGCCCGTGCCCGTGAAGGTATGATTCGTCCAGCTACTGGCGGACGATGTTTGATACTGCACGTCGTAGCCATTGATATCAGGTTTACCGCTCGTGTCTGGCGCCGTCCACGACACGCTCACACTCGTCGATGAAGCCCCCGTCACGGTCGGCGCGGCTGGTGCGTCGGGCGCCTCGTTCGCGTCGGTCAGGTTGATGGTCACAGCGACGGTGTCCGTGCCGCCGTTGCTGTCGTCCGCCTTGATCGTCACCGAGTAGCTCGGGTCCGCCTCGAAGTCGTAGGTCACTCCGGTCTTGGTCTTGATCTGCCGGGCGGTCGCGTCGAAGGTGAACGAGGCCGCGTCCGTGCCCTCCATCGTGTAGGTCAGCGTGTCGCCGTCCGAGTCCGTCGCCGCGGGAATGACCGCGCCGACGTTCGTGTCGGCCGCCGTGTTCTCCGCGATGCTGCGGGTCAGCGTGGTGGCGCTGAACACCGGAGCGTTGTTGGAGGCGGCTTGCAGCAACTCGACGGTCATCTGCAATCCCACCGCATCGTTCGCGATCGAGGGCCGGGTCCATTTGTAGTTGTTCGCAAGAGTCGGGTTGCCGGAGCCTGCTCCTCTTGTCGCGTCGCTCAGATCCAGCTCGTGTGAAGTCACCTTCAAGGTCAGGCTGGGGAGGTCAGCGGCCGGAAAATCCTGATCCAGGGTCAGATGGAGTTTGTTCCCCTGAGTTTGACTTCCGGCGTTCCCCCATCTGATGCTCTTGACCGTGTAGTTGGTGCCGTCCAGGGTGAACGTCGTGTCGCTCAGGGTGCCATACGCCGTGGAGCAGACACTGACGCCGCTGCAATACCCCTTGGCTTTCGCGCCGGACTCCTCTGCTACGGTCAGCGTTGCGCACCAGGCGTTCCCCGAGGTGCAGGTGCGCGCCGCCGCCGCCACCGCGGCCGTCGCCGTGCTGGTCAACTCCTCGCTGTTGCCGTCGTCGTCCTGGAAGGTCACCTTCACCTTGACCGTCTTGCCCTGGTCGCCCGCGGCCAGCGTGTAGGTACTCGAGGTCGCCCCCGTGATATCCGTCTCGGTCGAACCGTCCACCCGGATCCACTGGTAGCTGTAGCTCACGCTGGTGAGCCCGTCCGTGTCCATGATCCCACTCGTGCCGGCGGTCAGCGTCTGTTGTACCTGCGCGAATCCCGAAATCGTCGGCGCGCCGGTAGCCGGGCTATTGGCCTGTGCCGCCGCGGGCAGCGCGAACCCGAGCGGCAGGGCAAGGGCCAGCGCCAGCGCGCACGCCAAGCGCGGAAGGGCTCTCGGGAGGAAGTGCGTGCCGGAACGGGTAAGGGGCCAGGGCAACTTCCGGCCCTCGGTGAGACCTGATATGTGGGTGGAGCGTCGGTCGGTTATTTCAGCACGGACGGCGGGCGGTGCGCAGAGCGGCGTCGCGGTCCGCATCAATGTCGTCATGAGCTCTCTGGTCTTGCCCGGGATTGGTGGACACCTGATAAGAGGCGATAATGGCCTTGGAGGTGACGACCATGAGTCGGACGAGACGGAGGTTTTCGAAGGAGTTCAAGCTCGAAACGGTGAAACTGGTCAAGG
>MKWU01006927.1_pt1 | contig 11161 bp, 11 predicted proteins | sample 809101 | NCBI WGS metagenome assembly MKWU01 (sample SAMN05860141, study PRJNA318959) | sponge metagenome | host: Aplysina aerophoba | place: Slovenia: Piran, Adriatic Sea, Gulf of Piran | collected 2013-05-07
GTGTCCGATATCCTCCCCATCAATAAACGCTACTTGGTAATGCGTTTTCTCCAAGATCGGCCCGGAAGCCTAGATGAACACCGATCCCGCATTCACTCCGTACTCCATGCAGGCAAGCTCAAAGAGGCCAAAAGAGAACAGATCCGTTCTCTGGCCCGAGAGTTTGGCTGGAAAATCGAATCCGTAGGGTTGGAACTTCTCCTAAAAAAAGCGGCTGTGTACCCTGCGGTGCATCGCCAGCATTTTTCGCCTAGGGAGGCGATCCAGCCCCTCTTCACCTACCAAGGCGGTCAGGTGACCGTGGGAGAATACGTGGATGCGCTGTGGGAAGATGCTGGACGGGCGCGCGCTGGCTGGGGAATGAAGGACAGCGCCGCAGTGGTTGCAGCCGCTGAATCCACAGTCATGGAATCAGCTATTCTGCTGGCGGCGGCAAAGAGAGCGGGCATTCCCGAGCGACCAGCAGAACAAAATTGGCTAGAGCAAACGCGCTGGGAGTTCATGGTTCGGCAAGTCCGCAAGGAAGAAGTGGAGGACAAGGCCGCAGTCAGCGAAGAGGAGGCTAAGAAGTTCTATCAGTCGCACGAGGATTTGTTTCGCAAATCCGACCAGTTTGATCTGATAGAGGTACTGGTCGAAACCCAAGAAAAGGCACAGACTCTTCTCGCAACATTGGAGCGAGGGGACGCAAGCCTTCTCGACCTAGCCCGGGAACACACCATCCGCACCGAGTCACAGGAAGAGCCGGGCAAGGTACACCTGCACGGCCGCGATCGCTATGTCAATCCGCAGCTCTACGAAGCCGTGCAGGCAGCCGAAATAGGGGAAATCGTTGGCCCCATCCAGGTCAAGGGTGGGTACAGCCTGTTCAAAGTACTCCGCCGCACACAAGGAGAACTCCCTCCGTTTTCCAAAGTGGCACGACGGGCGCATTCACTGCTGCGTCGGCAGAAAGAGGACCGGATTTTCGCGGAATTAGTTGACGAGTTGCTGGAGAAGTACCAGGACCGCATAACAATATACCAAGACGAGTTGGCAACGGCTTTGCCCGATACTCTGATACAACGGTTGGCTGCTGCTGAGGAGGACTGAGGACAGAAACTACCTGTCCGCACACTCGTCGGGATTCTCTTCGCAATTTGCCCGCTTTACCAATTGCCCTTTTTCCCACACATCCCGCCGTACCTTATTGCCTTGGACATCGAAGACTGTAAAAATTCCATCGGGATTGCCGTCTTTGTAGAATCCCTCCCAATTTTTTTGCCCATTTTCGTAGTAAGCGACGCGGGGGCCGTCTGTCTTTTTTGCTGATTCGTCGTAATGGGTCCAGATTCCGCTCTCGCGACCGTTTGTATAGAATCCTTCCAGCCATTTATTCCCGTTGCTGTAGTAACTGATATAGGGGCCGTGCCATTGACCGTCTTTGAAGACTACGGATAATTCGATTTGCCCGTTTGCATAGTACTTGGTATAGGCTCCGTGGAACTGACCCGCTTGATAGGTTCCTTCCGAACGTTTGGTTCCATCCTCATAATAGTCTGTAAAGGGACCGTGGAGTTTACCTGCGCTATAGGTCTCTGCCGATTTCCTAGTCCCATCTTCGAAGTAGTAAACAATTTTTCCATCTTTCTTATTGTCTTTATAAATGCCCTGTTCCTGCGGATTGCCACTCATATAATACGCTGTATAAGGCCCGTGTTTGATTAACTCGTTTGCCTCGTTTTTGTAGTACTGGTATTGAACTTTGACCTGCCCATCGGGATATGTTTCAGTTTTAACTTTTGGTCCACAGCCATATAGTGCGATCTCCGCACCGATGACAATCAGCATCCATTTCACGATTGAAGTCCCCCGCTGGATGTTACACGCCCTTACGGACTAGTCCGGCGCATGATGCTGAGGATCTGGCCGGTCATGCCGCTGGCCGGGGGTTGTGCGGCGAGGAAAAGCGCCGAGGCAACCACCTGTTCTGGCTCCTTCCACGGTTCGCTTGCCGCGCGAAAGCTGCTGGCCTTTTGCCAAGAAGGTTTTGACAGCTCCGTCTTAATCGGACCGGGTATGAGCACGTTGGCGATGATGCCCTCGCTCCACACTTCTTCTGCAATGGCTTGAGTCAACCCGTGCAAGGCCGCTTTGGACGCGCAATAGACGCTCTGATCCGCGTGGCCGACTTGGCCCATGCCAGAACCGACGTTGATGATGTTCCCGCTGCCTTGTCGCTGCATAATGGGCAATACCGTGCGGCAACAGCGGACGACGCCCATGACGTTAATTTGCCACGCCTGCTCCCACTCTTCATCCGTCGCGTCTAAAAACAGCCCGCGCGGATTGACGCCGGCATTGTTGACGAGAATGTCGATCCGACCAAACCGCTCTACTGTTTGCTGCACGAGGCGTTCCACCTCTGCGCTCACCCGCAAGTCGGTCGGCACAGTGAGTACCTCTCCACCCTGTGCGGCAATCGTCGCAGCGACTTCGTCGAGCTGAGCCGTGCTGCGCGCGGCAATGGCGATCTGCGCGTCCTCGGCAGCATAGCCCAGAGCAATAGCACGGCCAATGCCGCGGCCCCCGCCCGTAATCAGGGCAACTTTGTCTTTGAGTTGCATGGTTGAGTTATTCGCCCAAGTACCCGGCGACCTCTTTGGCGAAATAAGTCAAGATCATATCCGCGCCAGCCCGCTTGATCCCAGTCAACACCTCCATAATGGCCTGCTCGCGCTGGACCCACCCCCGCTCCACAGCCGCCATAATCATCCCGTATTCGCCGGAGACATTGTACGCGGCAATCGGCACGTCAAAGGCTTGGCGGGCGGCGGCGATTACGTCGAGATAGGCCAGCGCCGGTTTGACCATCACCACGTCGGCCCCTTCCTCAATGTCGAGCGCGATCTCCACGAGCGCCTCGCGGCCATTGGCCGGATCCATCTGATAGGTCTTCTTGTCGCCCTTCTTGGGTGCCGACTGGAGCGCGTCGCGGAACGGGCCGTAAAAGCACGAGGCATATTTAGCCGAATACGCCAAGATGCCGACGTTTTTATGACCAGCCGCGTCGAGTGCCTGGCGAATGCCGCCGACGCGACCATCCATCATGTCTGAGGGCGCGACCCAATCGACGCCTGCTTCGGCGTGCGACAGCGCCATCTTGCATAGCACCTCTATGGTCTCGTCGTTTACTACCTCGCCATCTACTACCAAGCCGTCGTGGCCGTGGTGGGTATAGGGGTCGAGGGCCACATCGGTCTGCACGCAGAGTTCGGGCACCGCGGCTTTGAGGCTGCGGATCGCTCGTTGGATCAAGCCCTGCGGGTCGTAGGACTGGGTGGCCTGATCATCCTTTTCGGTCGAGTAGCCGAAGAGGTTGACCGCTGGGATGCCTAAATCCCATAGCTCGCGGCACTCCTCGACCAGTTCGTCAACCGAGAAGCGATATTGGCCGGGCATGTCGTCGATGGGCGCGCGCGTTTTTTCGCCTTCAGCGACAAACAGCGGATGGATCAAATCATCGACGCGCAAGTGGGTCTCGCGCACCAAGCTGCGCACCGCTTCTGAGCGCCTGAGTCGTCGGGGTCTCTTCGTCAATTCCACGGCAGTCTCCTAGTCAAATTTCTCTTCGAGCAGGTAAAGCAAATTGGGGTTATCACACAGACCTTAATGTTAAAAAATCACCTAGCGGATGGAAAATCCAGCGCTGATCGACCGCGCTCACATGCAAAACTTCAGAAACTCGTCCTCTGTCTTTTCGCACCATGCTCGCAGGCGACGGCGATGATCGTCGAGTTCGTCCTTGAACCGCGCGTTGACGGCGAGGTTGACCATTTCGCCCGGGTCTGTCTGTAGATCAACGAGCTGTTCGCGGTAGCGGCCCATGGGGTAGGCGCTGTATTTGAAGCGGTCGGTGAGCACGGCGCGCGAAGCTCCGCCACCACCTGGCCCCGCGCCAATGTCCATGATGGTTTCAACGACGAGTTCCCTGCGCCATTCATCGGGCGCGTCACCCTCGGCAAGTGGCCGCAAGCTCAGCCCTTCAAGGCCATCGGGAACGCTCGCACCGCCGACGTCGCACAGCGTGGGCAGCAGATCGAGGCCGAGGGAGACCAAATGGGTGTTGTCAACGCTACCGGCCCGCGTGATCCCTTTGTGACTGATGATAAAAGGAACGTTGATGACTTCCTCGTAGAGGCTGGTTTTTTGATTCCAGTTGTGCGCGCCGTGCCCGTCGCCGTGATCTGAGGTGAAGATGATATAGGTCTCTTCTTCGCGGCCGAAATCGCGCAGGCCATTGAGCAGCACGCCGATTTCAGCATCGACTTTTTCGCACAGGCGATAGTAGTAAAATCGGAGTCGTCGCCAGTCGTCTTCGGTGTATTCTATGGTGGGATAGACACGGCGATTGGCCTGTCGCAGCATCTGCAGGATGTCGGGTGAATAAGGTGGAATGGCGAAGTTTGCCGGCAGATTCGGACATTCTTCCACAGTGGCTGGTTCCGGCACGGGGCCTTGCGGCAGGGGTTGATTGCGGGCGACTTGGCAGATGTCGTGGGGATTGAGGAATGACGCGAAGAGGAAGAAGGGATTGTCGCGGTCGCGCTGCATGAATTCGATGGCGCGCAGCGGCACCTCATCGTCGCGACTGCCGCAGATGACTTCGAGGCCGCTTTCTTCGGGCGTGGTGCCGGGGACGTGCCATTTTCCCGACAGGGCACAGTCATACCCCGCGTTGGCGAGGAGGTTGCCGAGCGTTCGGCCTTTGTATTCGGGGTTGATTGGTGTGTTGTTGCTGATCGCGCCATTTTGATGGGGGAACAGACCGGTCATAAAGCTGGCGCGCTGGGGGCCGCATAAGGGATGCGTGCAATAGGCGCGGGTGAACCGCACCCCCGTTGCGGCGAGACCGTCCATATTGGGAGTATATACGTCAGGGTTGCCGGCGCAGGACATGGCCCCGGCGTATTGCTGATCCGTGATGATGAAGAGAATATTGGGACGACGCTCTGGCATACTTGATCCTTGCTCCTATCTAGTCTTCAGGCGGAAGGCGAAAATACGAATCAGCCGATGGAACGTCCAACGCCGAAGTAACAAACCGCCTTCGACATCGTTCTATAAGCGTGTGCACACGAGAATTGTCCAACACCTGACATCCTGGAGATGCAATGCACGTAGAACAGGCGGTTGAAAGATACGGTCCGCTGGTCATGAGTCTGATCTGGCGGATCAACGGCAACCACGACGAGACAGCCGACCTCTACCAAGAAGTATTCGTGAAGTTCCACGAGACCACGAGCGAGCGCGGCCCGCTGCAACAGCCCAAGGCGTGGTTGTGCCGCACGGCGATCAATGCCGCCCTCGATTTCAACCGCCAGCGAGCGAAGTTTGTCTCCTGGACAGAATCGGCGGAGCAACCTCACAACTGGGAGGCGAACGATGTGGTCGAAAATGGTCTGATGGTCGAAAAGATCCGCCGTCTCACGGTGGATTTGCCCGAGCGCCGCAGAGAAGTCTTCGTTCTCCGCTACTTCCAAGGCTGTTCCTTCGCGCAGATCGCCCGGCTGCTAAATTGCTCTCCAGGAGCAGCGCGAGCCGCAGCATTCCAAGCCGCAAAACAGATTCGCGCGTGGCTCACCTGCGACCGTCCATCCGCAACGACATCAAACCCCAAGGAAGCTAACCGATGATTACGACTGAGCAGTTTGAACACAAACTCATCGAATACCTCGACGGCGAGCTGTCCGACGCCGAAAAGCGGGAAGTCGAGGAGTACCTACAGGCCCATCCCGAAGCCATCGAGCTCAAAGGCGATTTCTCCCTGCTGTGCGCGGCCGGTAGATCAATCCGCGAGTCCGCCTTTCCCGCAGATTTGCTCTTGGAGGCCAATCGCAAGCTCGCCGCTCGCCTGGCCGATTCGCGCCGCGAGAATGTGGCGTCCATCCCCGTCGCGTCCAGCAACGGATCGCCGGAGACCGTCCCCAGCCGAACCTGGCTGTCGAACTGGAGACGGCGGTTCCGGCCGCCCGTGCTAGCCGCCGTACTCGCCGCGCTAGCGATCCTCATAGTAGGTGTCGTCACTCAGAGGGCAGCCCTCGCCGACATTGCCAGCAGCCTGCTGCGAATCGTGGTGACCCTCAACGACGAGCCCCTGTCCGATAGCCAACGGCAGGCGTTCGACGAACTCTTTGAGATCACGGAAACCTTGGACGAGAATGGCGATCGGGTTGTCACCCTCAACGTCAACGCCGCGACCCCCAATCAAATCCTCCAAGATCTCGGAGACGAAGACGGTGTCCTATTAGTGACGGTCCACGGCGATGAAAGCAGCGAAGCAGTAAGCTCCGATTCAGAGCCAGATTCTATTGTAGTGAACTTCGATTCGCAGCACGCCGCGAAGATCGGCTCCCAATCTCCGAACGTCACCGAGGGTAATAGCTGGGGCGACATCAAGAGAGCCGCCGGTTCCACTACGGACGACTCTCCCTAATCAAGCAGTATCGACGAAGACGCTCACCTGCGGTAGGCTTGCAGGTGGGCGTCGTGTTGCGCGGCTCCATCGCCACCGCCGGATCGGAATTGTCCGGCTACCGAGATCGCGCGTTCGATGCGCTCGTCATCGGTCGCGGCTGTCTCCTCCGATCGCAGTAGGAGATCGACCCCCTCGCGAATCACCGCCGCCATCGACACCTGCCGTTCGACGGCGAGCCTCTTAACACGCCGCACCTGTTCATCGGTCAACCGAATCTGTGTACGAATCACTCAGATATCCCCATATTCTTGATTTCACTTGACGGGTTTACGTCCTCCCTCTAGCCTCTGGAAGATAAGGACAGAGGAATTCCAGTTTTTGGAAACCACGAAAAAAATCCTCACAAAAGACAATGAGCCATTCCGTCCGACGCCATCTGCGCGTTGAAATCGAAGCGTACGATAAGATGATCCGTGCTTTCATTCCCGCCTATGAGGAAATGCTGGCGCGAGCCGCAGATGCCGTTGCCGCGACCAAGCCAAAAAAAGTAATCGACCTCGGCGCTGGCACGGGCGCGTTGGCGCAAGCCGTATTGCAGCGATGCGAGGGAGCCACGGTCAAACTAATCGACGCCGACGCCGAGATGCTCGACCAAGCCCGCGAGCGGCTCGCGCCCTTTGCCTCCAGAGTGCAGTACACCGTGCGCACATTCCAAGGCCCGCTACCCGCCTGCGACGCCGTAGTCGCCTCCCTCGCACTACACCACATTCCCAACCTAGCCGAAAAACGGACGGTCTTCAGCGCAATTCACACTGCATTGCGCCCAGGCGGCATATTCGTCAACGCGGATGCAACCATGCCCGCCGACCCGTCCGTTCGCCAAGCCGAATACGAGACTTGGGCGGCCCACCTCGTCTCCTGCGGCATCGCCGAGGAACGCGCCTATAGCCATTTCGCGGAATGGGCCGACGAAGACACCTACTTTCCAGTGGAAGACGAACTCGCCGCGCTGACAGACGCCGGTTTTGACGCGACCTGCCTGTGGCGCGTCGTACCCGTCACAGTCATAAAAGCAGCTAAATCCACAGCACTTAGTGAGTGACGAGTTACAGCAGAAGGGCTACATCAGCTTGGGCAGCAGCAAGGCGAGGGCGACGCTGACGAGGAGGCCAGCGAGAATCTTCGCCAAATCGGATAGCACCAGCCGGGACACCTCCTGACGGCTGCGGTGCTTCTCGTTCCAGGCGATGGCGATCTCGCGTCCAGCCAGCAGACCGACGAAAACCCAAGTCGTGCTCATCGGGATGTGGCTGACCTCCTTGAATAGGAACAGCACGATCCCGTAGATCAGGTCCACAAACGTCGCCGAGCGGATATCGGTGGTGTTCGTCTTCGTCAGCACCACCTTCTGGATGGAACCGCCATGATTGTAAAAGATGAAGGCGAGCAAGCCCAGTATAACGGCGATGCTGACTATGAACCATCCAACAGCTATGTCTGGCGTCCGACTGACCGGGTCGCGCGGCAGGAAAACATAGATATTGGCCAAGTCCTGTATCAGCCACTGGCTCCAGAGGAAACCGGTCGAGCACCACTGAGCCACAATCCACCAAGGACTCGTCGGCCCCTCCGTCCGGTTAAAGCGAGACTCTAGGCTCCAAGTGACCAACTTGTACACGATAATGGCGACCACGAAGGCCGTCGCATACCCCAGCAACGACTTGAGCAACATGCTCTCCAGCGCCTTCGGCGCAAAGATCGTCAGGGTCAGGAAGGTGGTGCTAACCGGAATGCCCCAGCGGGTCAGCAAGAGCAGGACGAAAGGAGGGACGCAGTAAATCCAGCTAAAGTGATCCGGTACCGAGATCGCCTCCAGCCTGCCATAAGAGACATCCCCGCTATGTGCCATCCACCCATACACCAGGACCACCGTTATGATGCTGCCAGCAAAAAGCCAGAGCACCCACCACGGACGGTGGGAGTTGGAACTAAGAAAGGTCCCCAAAGTCTGAATTGCGTCGTTGCCGACGATCGAATACGCGCCGAGCAAGAACCCGACGATCATCAGTACTTCCGGCCCCACTTTTTATATTCCTCGGGAGTTTTCAATAAATACTCAGAAAATGAAGATCAACCACCTCGGCGAGCAAATGTACCCACTTGACCGCAGCCGAGCAATGGCCGCACCTTGCCGCTGTAGTGTGCTGAATAAGACGTTTTTAAGACGTTTTCATTTTTTGGGCTAGGCCGCACCTCTTCTGCGCTCGGCAAGGCAATTTGGCCTCGGCTCGTCACGCCATTATTTTCTCAAGCCATCATTCACCTCAGTCCCGAGCTATTTATGACAGCTAAAATCCTCGCCGTTTTCCTCCTCTTCGCCCTACCCATTCAAGCCAAAACCCGGATCGAAGCGGCCTATGAAGCCGGCGAACTCGACCTAGAGACGGCCCTGATCTACCAAGTGCTCAGCGTGCGCGCTCCCGACCAACTGCCAGCCATCTACCGAGAGACCAGCGGGCTAGCGGTTTGCGGGACCCCGCATCTAGTCCAAGCCATGAGCGCGGCTCCCAACCTGAGCGCCGACTTCCAAACGCGCTTGGGCAAGCTGGCGCAGCGCCGAGAGGATGTCCAACATAACATCCTCTCGCCATCGGGGCGCTTTCGCGTCCACTACGATACTGAGGGACGCCATGCGGTTGTGCCTACGGACGACGACGCCAACGGCATCCCAGACTACATCGACCTCACTGTGACCGTCCTCGACAGCGTTTGGGTCCTCGAAATCGATCAACTCGGCTACAATCCGCCTCCTTCGGACAAAGGCTTGGGCGGAGGAGACGAATACGACGCGTACGTTATCGAGCTAGACGGTGTATATTATGGGTTCGCCTATCCCGAGTCGGCCGGCGCGGTCACCACCTCTAGCTATCTCGAAATCGACAACAACTTTACCGACCTAGGCTACAAGCAGACCCGCGGACTGGACGCCCTACGCGTGACCATTGCCCACGAGTTCCACCACGCCATCCAGTTCGGCTACTACGCAGGTAGAGAGGGCAGTTGGTGGCAGGAGTCAACCTCAACGTGGATGGAGGAAGTGGCTTATCCGCACATTGACGATTACCTCCAGTATTTGACCCACTTCCTCGACTTTCCCCAGCTCGCCCTCAACTCAGGCAAGTATGGCACTCTCCACACCTACGGCTCTGCGATCTTTTCTCTCTTCCTCGATCAGCGCTACGGCCGCGAACTCAACCGCCTGATCTGGGAAGAAGTAGGCCAGCGCAAAAGCGTCAATCTCGATCACTTCGACCACGTCATCCGCCAAGTCGAGCCGGGCGGATTGGGCGTTGTCATGGGCGAATTTGCCGTGTGGAACTATTTCACCAACAACCGCTACCGCGATCCATACTATGCCGAGGGGAACTTATACCCCACCGTCCCCACCCGCGACATCGCCGTTGACGCCGAGACGGTCGTCCGCGACACCAGCCTAGTCGATGCCACCGGCAGCGTCTATCTGCGCCTTACGCCGCAACTGCGCCCGGGCGGAGTCGATCTGTTCTTCGACGCCAACCAAGGAGCATGGCGTCGCCACTTGCTCTTAGTCGGCCCAGACACCACCTCCGCGCAACTCGTCTCCGAACCGACGGTCCGCATCACGAGCTGGGACCAGTTCGACGAAATCGTCCTCGTCGCTACCGCCGCCGAGCGCACCGGCTTGGCCTACCAGCACTTCTTTACCGCGCAATTCGATCCCAATCTGATCAACCCCGACCGGCCAGCCGCCCTCGCCACCCTGCTCAAACCCAACTACCCCAACCCCTTCCGCCCCAGCCAACATCCACACACTCGGCTGGCCTTCGACCTAGCCTTCCCCAGCAGCAAAACTCGCCTCGCGCTCTTTACCGCCAACGGCGTGCTCATCTGGGAGCAAGACTTAGGCGAGCGTGCGGCGCGCCAAGACCACGCCGTGCTGTGGGACGGCCGCAATCTCGCCGGCAGCCTCGTCGCCAGCGGCATCTATCACCTGCTGCTCGAAGCCGACGGCACCGCCGCCAAGCGCACAATAGCCGTGGTGCGCGATTGATAAGCCGTCTGCAAGTTCCAGCGTTGACAATCGCGCTTAGATGACGTATGGTAATGACCAAACTATACGTCATCTGTGGAGGCAACTGATGCAAACCAAGCTCACGCTGCGCCTAGAGGAACAATTGATCGAACGCGCTAAGGCCCATGCCAAAAAGCGCGGCAAGTCCGTATCGCAGATGGTGGCTGACTATTTCTCGCTGCTGGACCGTGACGATCAGCCAGAGACGCTACCACCAATCACGCGTTCTTTGCGCGGTGCCTTGAAAGGTGCTGTGGTCGATGAAGATACATACCGCGAATATCTCGAGGAAAAATACCTGTGAAAGTGATGGTCGATACCAATGTCGTACTCGACTTGCTGCTGAGCCGGACGCCACATGTAGTAAACGCAACGCAGATTTTCTCTTTGATAGAGCGCAATGTCATAGTCGGCTGTCTCGGTGCTACCACTTTGACCACAGTGTACTACTTGGCCACAAAAGTCGTCGGTGGGCAAAAAGCATGGCAGGAAATTCGCAAATTACTTCGTCTTTTTGAAGTAGCCCCGGTCAACCGGGCGGTGCTAGAAGCGGCACTGGCGGCGGAAGGCTTCCGCGACTTTGAAGATGCTGT
>MKWU01006929.1_pt1 | contig 11159 bp, 7 predicted proteins | sample 809101 | NCBI WGS metagenome assembly MKWU01 (sample SAMN05860141, study PRJNA318959) | sponge metagenome | host: Aplysina aerophoba | place: Slovenia: Piran, Adriatic Sea, Gulf of Piran | collected 2013-05-07
ACTCCGAAGGGGCTGAAATTCCCCCGGGAGGAGAACTCTCTCTCGATCCAGGGGCACTCGCCCCCTGAGCACCCGTCCCGAACGCCGCCGACGCAGTGGCGTTCGTGGAAGACCGGCTGCGGTGGGATGTGTCTCCCGAGTTTGTGACCGCAGGTAGCGGCAGGCGGCGAGGAGACGCAGTCGTCGACGTTCAGATCAAGACCTTCAGGCCCATTCACGTGGCGCGCGTTCGCCATGTTGGCCCGTACACGGATGTGGATCCCTGTTTCGAGCGGCTGTTCAAGTGAGCCGTCGACATTAACGCACCGACCGGGCGGGTTCTGACGCTCTCCGTTGACGACCCCGGGAACGTGGCGCCTGCGCGGCTTCGTTTCGATGCCTGCGTGGAGTTGCATACGCACGAGACTCCGCCCCTGGAATCGCGCTGGGTCCGGTCGGGGAAGGCCGGTTCGCGGTGTACCGGCTGAGCGGCCCCTACGAGGGCGTCGCTTCGGCGTACCGGAAACTGCTCGGCGAGTGGTTGCCCGTGAGCGGCGAGTCGAGGGACGACCGCCCGTGCATGAAGCTGTACCGCAAGTCGACGGCGGACACCCCGCCCGAACGCCTGTCGACCGACCTGTGCGTGCCTTTACGAGCGGCTGCGATGGAGGGATGAGGAACTGTACGGGGGCTGGCCGCGGGATCGGGTCGGGCGTCGCGTGGGACCGGGGTCAATGCAACGGCGTTCGTGTAGGGCGGCCGTGGTCCCCCATCGCCCGGGCGGCGAGTCGCATCCAGGCTTCGCGGTCGAGTCCGAGGCGGAAGTTGAGCTTGGTGCACAAGCGTTCGGCGTCGGCCAGCGTCAGCGCGACCAGCGCGGTGGGCACGTAGCCGGGCACGTGCTCGAAGACGATGCGGATCTGCTGGGGCTGCTCGGGCGGGCCGTATTCGGGGCAGAACGCGTAGACGGGGTTGTCGGGCAAGGTGCTGGTGGGCGCCATGATTCGGGCCTCCTCGGGGTCAAGGTGGAGTGATCGACGATGGCCGGCGGGCCGGCAATACGTATGCCGGAACGGACGGCGGGCCGGCCATACGAATACAATGGATGGGCTCAGGCCGTGCCCCCGTCGAGCGGATAGCGTTGTAGCAGCCGCTCGACGGCCTGGGCGCCTGGCGCGAACACGCGCGTGCGCCAGGACACGATCTCGGTGACGCAGCCGAGGCGTTTGAGCACCGGCAGGTCGGTGTCCACCGGCCCCTCGATCTCGATGCGCTCGAGGCCCATCAGGCGGCGGCGCGCCAGACGCCAACCGTTGGCGAGAGAAAACGGGGCGCCGCGGTTCGACAACGCTTCGTAGACTTCTCCGGGGCTGAGTGATGCGCCGGCGCCCAGTCCGAACGCGCCGCGCAACGCGCCCGCCTGCTCGGGGTTCAGCACGCGGCCGATCAGCGCCTCGCCGTCGTCGGTCCTGAGCCGGCGCACCCGCAGGTCTTCCTTCGGGAGCCGGTCCCACGCGGGCAGAAGGAGCCCGGTGACGAGCCACAATCGAGATTCGGTATGGCTCGGCAGCGATTGGATCTCGGCGTCCCACGGTTCCCGCCATTCGGTCTCCTCGGCCTGTCGCCAGTGAGAGGCGGCGAGTGCGTCCTCGGCGGCGGTGTCGTGGCTGGCCGGACGCAGCAGCCGCACCCGCGACTGAACGCCGCCGTCATCCAGCATCCGGGACGGCGCGGGCACGCGCACGGCGGCGCGGTTCGAACGCCCGTTGACGAGCAGCGCGGTCGGACTGCCGGCACGTAGTGCCTGGTCCCTGCGTTGCAACGCGGTGTCGCCCGTCATGGGCTGGAGCCGGTCGCGGCGCACGATCTCCACCAGCTCGGTCGGCGCGCCGGTGCGGTCGTGCGTCTGCAGCACCTCGCGGGAGGCGATCTTGAGCGAATCCGCGCGGACGGTCTCCACGCCCTGCTCGAACGTGCCGGCTTCCATGGCCTGCTCGATGTTCGCGTCGATGCGTTCCTCGAGCTGCGCGAACAACTCGTTCTGCTCGTCGATGGGCAGTGCCAGCAGGCGGTTCAGGAACCGGGGCATCGGCGGCAGGTCGTCTTTCAGATTGCCTTCCCAGGTGAGTTTCAGGCCGGTGGCCGTCTCGAACCGGTCGAGCGACCATCCGGGGATGTAGCCGGCCCAGAGCGCGCCGTAGAACTGTCTCAATGCGGCCCGCGCGTACGGGCTCTCGAGGTTGTCGCGGGCCTTGAACAGCGTCGCGTCGGCGTCGCCCAGCGAGGTCTGGGAGTCTCTCTGTCCGCGCGTCAGCGCCCCGAGGCTGTCCAGCCTTCTGGCGATGGTGGCGATGAACCGGCGTTCGCCCTTCACGTCCGTGGTCACCGGGCGGAACACCGGAGAGGATGCCTGGTGCGTGCGGTGGGTCCGGCCAAGGCCCTGGATGGCAAGTTCCGCCCGCCACCCGGGTTCCAGAAGGTAGTGGATTCGCCGCGCGGTGTGCCCGCAGCCGAGATCGGCGTGGTAACTGCGCCCGGTGCCGCCGGCCATGGAGAACACGAGAATCCTTTTGGAACCCTCCATGAACGCGGCGGTTTCGGAGAGGTTGGCCGAGGCGGGTCGCGACTTGAGCGCAAGCTGCTCGCCGGCTGCGTCGAGGATCCTGAGCACGCGCCGGGACCGGCCGGTCACCTCGGCGACGGCCTCGTGCCCGAAATGGTGAAGTAGCTGGTCAAGCGCCGCAGGCACCGGCGGCAGCGCGGCTAGGCGCTCGATCAAGCTGTCCCGGGCCGCGACGGCTTCCACGGAAAGCACGGGATTGCCGTCGTCGTCGTGGACGGGCCGGGACAGCAGGTTGCCCTCCTCGTCCGTGAACGGTTCCTGCAATTGCACCGGAAAGGCGTGGGCCAGGTAGGAGAGAATGGATTCCCGGGGCGTGAGATCGATGTTGAGGTCGTTCCACTCCGAGGCCGGCACTTCGGCGATGCGCCGTTCCATCAGGGCTTCGCCCGTGGAGACGAGCTGGACCACCGAGGCGCGCCCGTCATCCCGGTCGGCCTCGATGGCGCGAATGAGAGACGGGCACTTCATGGATGTCAGGAGATGCCCGAAGAACCGTTGCTTGGCGCCCTCGAACGCGGACATGGCAGCGGACTTGGCGTTGCGGTTCAAGGTACGCTTGGCGTCTGAGATCCCCGTGCTCTGCAGCGCCCGTTCGAGATGGGAATGGATGATCTTGAACGCTTGTGCGTAGGAGTCGTAGATCCTGCGCTGCTCGTCCGTCAGGGCGTGTTCGAGGAGTTCGACTTCCACGCCGTCGTAGGACAGCGCCCGGGCCTGGTAGAGTCCGAGCGCCTTGAGATCCCGCGCGACGACTTCCATGGCGGCCACGCCGCCGGATTCCATCGCGCTGACGAAGTCGGTGCGTTTCTCGAACGGGGTCTCGTCGGTGCCCCAGAGCCCGAGACGCTGCGCGTACGCAAGTCCCGCCAGCGTCGTGGCGCCGGTGGCGGAGACGTACAGGACGCGGGCGTCCGGCAGGGCGTTCTGCAGCCGCAGGCCCGCGCGTCCCTGCATGGACGGCGCGACGTCGCCGCGGGAGCCCTTGGAGCCGGCTGCATTCGCCATCGCGTGCGCCTCGTCGAACACGATGACGCCGGAATACCCGTGGCGGCTCCGCTCATCGAGCCCGCCCGCGAGCCATTCGCCGACTTGCTTGAGGGGCGACTGCTTGCCCTGGCGTGCCGGGGGGGGTCCCGTTAATCGGCCCCGCAAGCGAGCCATTCGACGATCTGCTTGAGGCGCGACTGCTTGCCCTGGCGTGCCGGGGAGCGCAGGGTCGCGTAGGTGGCGAACAGGATGCCGTGCGTGTTGGGGACGGGTTTCCCGGTGGCGATCTTGCTCAACGGGATAACGTCCGATTCCATCCCGCCGAGCGCGGTCCAGTCGCGCCGCGTGTCCTCCAGCAGCTTGTCGGAGGCAGACAGCCACAGCGCGCGACGATTGCCGCGCAGCCATTGATCGAGAACGATCCCGGCGACCTGCCGGCCCTTGCCGCAGCCAGTGCCGTCGCCGAGCATCCAGCCGCGCCGGAAACGCACGGGCGAGGACAGGACCTCGTCGTCCTGAGCCGGTTCGGAACTGTCGTCCGCTGTACCGCCGTGCGCAGCACTGGTGTCCGCAGCGCTGCTGTCCGCAGGACCCTCGATGCGTTGGAGGGTTTCCCATCCGTCGCCGATGCGAACGTGTGCCGGGAGGCGGCGTTCGTGCGCCTGACCGGCGATGATCACGCTTTCGAGCTGCGCGTCGGAGAGGCGTCCTTCGGTGAGGATCTTGTCCGGCAGTTTCGGGCGGTAGGCCGGGCGCGGATGAGAGACCGCGGCCATGGCGGCGGACTGCACCAGGGGCGTGGGATGGGGCTTCGCTTGTGGAATCCGGACCGTGACGGGCCGCCACGGTTCATAGGATCCGGCGGTCGGCGGCGGCGACTGCGGCGACTGCGTCGCGGCGGATTCCGCGGTATCGGCCTTGGAGGTTTCGCCAGTCGCGGATGGGATGCCGTAGGCAAGCTCCGAGACGGATCCCCAAACGCCTGCGTCGGACTTGGGAGTGGGTTTTGTGTCCGGTGTCGCCGCGTGGCCGTTGTGCGCAGTGCTGGGAGGCGGCTGGAGCGAAAAACCGCCCGCGGTCTTGCGTGCGTCGGACTGCGGGGACAGGGGCCGGCGCGGCGGCACGCGGGCCTGAACGGCGGCGAGCAACGCGGAGGCATCGGGCGCGGCGTCGCCGGGGTCGAATGACGGGGCGGGCGAGGCATCGTCGCGCTCGGCCTCGGTCAGCCGGTCGAGGACCGTCAGGCGGGTGTCGAACGAGGTGCCGTGGCGGGCATAGGCGCGCCCGTCGATGGCCAAGGAGAACACCGGTTGCGCGGGCGGATCCAGATAGCGGAATGCCGACTTCCAGGCGGGGTTGCCTGGAATGCAGGAGTGGGAGGTGACGGCCACCAGCCGTCCGCCCGGAGGGAGCATGGAGCAGGCCGATCGGATGTGGCGCAGGTCCGCGTCATGGCGGCGCCGCTCCACGCCGGGGCTGACGGAGAACGGCGGGTTCATCAGCACCACGGAGGGCACGAGCCCGGGCAGGTAGTCGGCGATGGTTTCGGCGTTGCGCCGGTCGACGGAGACGCCCGGGAACAGCTCCTGGAGCAAACCCGCGCGCGTCGGGGCGAGCTCGTTGAGGTACAGCCGTTGACTGGCGGTTTCTCGCAGCGCGCAGTGCGCCATGACGGCCAAGATGCCGGTGCCCGCGGAGGGCTCCAGCACCCGGTCGCCCGGTCGGATCATGGCGGCCTGCACGGCGGTGTAGGCCAGCGGCAGGGGCGTGGAGAACTGCTGCAACCGGACCTGTTCCTCGGATCGGCGCGTGTGGGAGGGCTCGAGCGACGCCAGGCATTCGAGCATCGCGAGCATGGCGGTGGGACCTTGCGGGCCGGGACCGGCCTCGCGCCGCATGGCGGTGCCGTACCGCTTGATGAACAGCACCACGGCGGCTTCTGCGGCGTCGTATGCGTCCTTCCAGGCCCAGTTGCCCTGTGCGTCGGTCCCGCCGAACGCTCTTGTGAGCGCGACCCGCAGGACGGTGGCGGTCAGCGGGCGTCCGGCCTGAAGGGTATCGAGCAGAATGCGTGCGGCCTCCAGCAGTCGGGCGGGCTTTGCGCTGGCGGCGGCCGCGCGCGGGGGCGGTGGATTCGGGCGCGCGGACACGCGCTGGGACGGCGCATCGAGCATCGATGGACTCCTTCAGGTGGATGGGAGAAAACGGGGCCGGCATACGGAGGAAGACGAACGCGCTCTGCTCCGATCCGTACCCCACCGGGCCAAGCGTCCGCGCCTCCTGCCGCCGTGCTAACGGAGGTCGATGCGTTCGCCCCAGGGTTCGCGGCAGCGGTCCGACGGGGGAGGGCCGGAGTTCACCCACAGAACGGGAAAACCGGGCTCGATCTCCGGATACCGGTCGCACTCCATGTCGGTGAAGTAGAGGCAGCAGGCGAGTCGAATGCCCTGCTGCTCAAGCCACTCGATGCCGGGCCGGAAGTCGGTCCCGCCGCGGCCCTTCACGGTGAGCCGTTCCGGCAGCTCGTCCGGGCCGTAGTCGTCCACGCGGCGCAGCGCCGTATCGACCTGGAGCACGAAGATGTGTTCCGGGCGCAACTCGGCGGCGATCTCGAGGATCTCTGTCCAGGTTTGTTGAAGGGCGGGGATCAGGACCGAGCCGGAGGAGTCGACGATCAGCGCGATGGCGTCCATGCCTTCGGAGCGCACGGACGGCAGGTACAGCCCCGAGTCGATGAACCGGCGGTTGGGGACGCTCCAGGTGTAGTCGTTCTCGGCGCTGTCCAGCAGGTAGCGGCGCAGCAGCGAGCGCCAATCGAGCCGGCTGCGGTGGGCCGTGTCCAGCGTCTGTTCCACCGCGCCCGGCAAGTTGCCCTGGGCCCGGGCGACGTTGGCAGCCTGGTGCATGGCCTCGTCCCACGCCTGTTCCTCGGCCTCGATGTCGATGTCCGATGACGGCATTGCGCCGGAGTCATCGCTGTCCTGCCCGCCGGGCTCCGGCGTGCTGTTGTCGGTCGCGGAATTGCCCCCCGCAGGGGGCCGCGCAACGGCGTCGAGAATTTCCCCGGTGCCGGCCGGGTCGATGCTGGGCGGCGGGTCGACCGGGTTGTCCGGGCCCGCTTGGGGCGCACCGCCGGGGGAGGATTGGGCCGGCGGGGAACCGGTCTGTCCCGATTGGCCCTCGCCCGCACCGGCGCCGGGCGATGGGTCCGGAGCGTCGCCCTGCCCGTCGGGTTCGGGCAGCCGCTCGTAGGCCTGCTCCACGCTCAGCCCGTCCCAGGCTTCGGCCTCGGGCGGGAGCGTGAACCCGGCATCGCGCAGGAGCCCGTGCGTGACCAGTTGGGATGCGCGCTGCCAGCGCTCGGGCCGGCGTTCTCCCCGGCGCGTGTGGTGCTTGAGCGCGCAGGCAAGCACCACGCGCGCCAGCGCCGTCTGGATGGCGTCGGCGGTGCTCTCGTCCACCCAGTCGGGGTTGTAGCGCACGTTCAGGCCCTCGCTCGCAAGCGTCTTGCGGGACGGGTCGGGAACCAGCGGCAGGCGCAACACCAGGCTGCCGAAGAACGGTTGCTGGCGCAGCAGTGCGGTGACGCAATCGCTCAGCCGACGGGCGGAGTGCTGCGCACGGCAGAATGGGGGCGGTGTTTCAGGGTGCCGGGTGTCGGTGGGGCGAGTCATCAGGCGGCTTCCGCATGGTGGGGTACGGCCCTGTCGGCCCCGAAATACCCCGCGAAATGCGCCGCCAGATCCTGGGCGTCGCGCTTGACCTGACGGCGAACGGCCGGATCGTACTTGCCGGGCGCCGACGGGCGAAGCATGTCCGGCTCCACACGGGCGATCTTCTCGCGCACGTCCCTGCAGAGCGCTTCCAGATGCCGGTCCCGAAACAGGTTGAGCCTGGGAACGGTGTCGACCAGTTCCCTCAGGTTGTCGATGAGGCTGTCGCGAAAGACTTTCGCCTTGCCGTTCTCGTCCTCGGTGAGGCGTTCGCAGACGTGCCCGACGGCTTCGCCGAGTCTGCGGTACAGGTCCCCGAGCGCGCCGTTGAGGCGCTGCTGAACGTGCTGCTCGATGTCGCGGCGAACCCGGTCGGTCTCGCCTTGTCCGAGGTCGGCCAGGAAATGCCCCGAATCCGGCACCGGCACGATCCGGTAGTGGGCGGAGAACCGGCCACGGAGCTCCTCGCGGGACGGGTAGTCGTCGGGCCTGAAGAGCCGCCCGAGGTCCAGCCGTGCGCGCTCGACCTGGTTGTCGTAGTCGGCGATGAAGCGCTGGCGTTCGGTCCCCATGCGTTCGATGAGCCTGTCCAGTGCAGTCGTGTAGCGCTCGTAGTTGGCGACGGGCAGGAGACGGGCGCCCAGATCGTCCCACGGCAGGCTGTGGTGATAGTGCGTCTTGCGCGCGTCGTTCAGCGTGGCGTTGAGCGCGGCGAGCGCGGCTTTGGGCAGCAGCCGCTTGTTGTAGCGCCCGGCGCTGGTGGCGGCGTCGTGATGCACCGCCACGTACTGGCTGGCCTTGCGGTCGTACCTGCGCCCGGACCAGCCGTGGATGCGCAGCGTCACGAGCATCGCGTCGTGGGTCAGATTCATGGTTCGGATCTCCTTGTAGGTTTGCGCCGTGCCAGCGGATTGCGCCGTGCTAACGGATTGCTCCGCGCTAGCGGTTTGCACCGCGCAGCGGTTAGCGGGTCTTGGCGGCGGCCCACTGGATGAAGGCCGGGGTGTGTTGCAGGGTGGGATCGCGCTTGACGCAGGAGCCGATCAGGAACTCGCCAACTTCCCGGCGCAGGCGCCTGGCGTAGGTGACGATGGCGGAGAGGTTGATGTCGTTGGCCAGGCGGTAGAGCGAACCGCACAGCGCGATCAGGGTGCTGGGGTTCTGCGGCACCGGTGCGGCCTCGGGGTCGGACAGAATCGTCTGCGGGTGCGGCAGTTCCCGCCAGATCTCCAGGAACCCGCAGAGCTCCACGGCGGCGGCCTGCCCCACGGTGCCGCGGATCAGCGCCCGCAGGGCCGTGGGGCTCAGGCCCTGGCGTCGCTTGATGATGTTCGAGACGAACTCCCACGTCCTGGGGCACGGAAACGCTTTTTCCTTCGACTGAGGGTCGAACTGGTGCAACAGGTCCGGCCGCATCTGAATGAAGAACAGCACTTCAGGCGCGATGCCGTTCGCAGCACCCCAGGCGCACCAGTCGGCGACGTCGGCGCGAATTTCCAGGTGCACGAACCGCGAGGCCAGGGGCGTGGGCATGCGATGGACCACGCCGCGGTCGCTCTCCCGGTTGCCGCACGCAATGAGCGACGCCCCTTCGGGCAGCTCGTACTCGCCGCACTTGCGGTCGAGCGCGAGCTGGTACAGGGCCGCCTGGACCATGGGCACTGCGGAGGGCAGTTCCTCGAGGTTGATCAGCCACAGTCCCGTGTCGTCCGTCGGAGGCAGAAACGAGGGCGGCGCCCAGCGGGTGCGCCCCGCACTATCGCGCCAAGGAATGCCCATCAGGTCCACGCGGTCCAGAAGGAGCGCCCGGACATCGACGTAGTTGCGCGCGGCGCCGGCGGCGACCTGCTGGGCGACCATCGATTTTGCGCAGCCGGGCGGTCCCCAAAGCATCGCCGGCTGGCGGGCTTCGACGAGCACGGCGAGCGTGGCGGCCAACTCACTGGGTCTGAGCGAATAGTCGGCGGTGATGGGGTGGGACATCGGCGGACTCCGAACGAGGGGATTCGGAATCACCGACGCCCGGCTCCGCCGCTTTCCGTCGTAAGGAGGGGGGTTGAGTGACCTGCGTTGCTAGGCGGTCGTACCGCTCTCGGCGACGGGAGCGGCGCCCGCTGGACAAGTGCCGTCCGCAGGACAAATGCCGCCCGCAGGGCCGAGCGTGACGTCGATGCGGTCGCCGTTGACCGCAATGTCGACGGTGCGGTTTTTCGGCAAGAGCCAGTGGATTTCCCGCCAGAGCGCCTGCGTGATGGCGGTGCGGGTGGCTTCGTCCGCGGAGGCGACGTGTCTCAACGCCATGTGAAGCGCGGCGTCGTTGAATTGATCGCTCTGGGTGGCGTAGCTGTCCGCGTCGGCGTCGTCGGAGGGGCAGAAGTAGGCGCGGCGCAGCAGATCGGCGAGTTGCCCCGCGTCGAGATCGCTGTCCGCGGCGATCATGGGAGACGCATCGGTCAGCCAGCCGTAACCGGTATCGAGAAAAACCACATCGGCCAGGTATCGAGTGGATTCCTTGGTGCCGTCGGGCCGCCTGATATGCACGGTCATCGCGATGCGGTCCGCCCGGTCCCTGGGGCCGAACTTGAATCCGTCGCCGTTGTCGCCGTTTCGTGCGGCCTTGAACCGCCGGTGCAGGGCTTGCCCGGAGTAGGTGATGCCGCCGATATCAATCCGGGCGGTCACGTCGGTCACGCGAGCCAGGTTGTCGTACCAGTCGTAACCGGCCAGGCGCCGGTCGGCCTCGAACAGCATCGGGGCGAGTTTCGCGCGCGTGGCGGCACGATGGAACGGCTGCGTCTCCGGTGGATCGGCGTCGTACTCGACCACAAGGGTATCCGGGCCCACCGGGACGAGCCCGGCGTCGCGGCTCCAGTCGTCCACGTCGGCCGTGGCCGGCTCCCAGGGCCGAAGCTCGGCGGGCGGCACGGGCAGCTCGATCCCGGCGCTGGCCGCGCGCTCATGATCCTCGAACGCCATGCGCGGCGGCGGATCGGCGGGTGCCAACGCACGGTAGATCGCCAGACGGGCTTCCTCGCGCAATCGTTCCAGAAAACTGTTCTCGACGGCTTCCTTGCGGGCGGGCAGGACCAGTTCCAGTTCCGGGCAGTCCCCGACCTCGGCGCGCACGGTCCAGGTGTCCCCGTCCAGGCTCTGCACGTGGGGCAGGCGCACGTTCACGGTGAGGCCGTGGAAGTTGAGGTCCGGTTCGTTGTAGAGCGGGCGGCGGGACCTGAGCACGGCCAGGGTCAGGCCGCGCCATTGCTCGATGCGCAGCGCGCCTTCGAGAAAATTCTCGCGCTTCAGTGGCTCGCCGTTGAACGTCACCGGCAGGGGCGAGAACCGCGCCACGGCGCGTGCCGCCGCCTGCAGGGCTTCGAGCGATTCGCCGGCCTCGAACGTCACGCAGGTCCCGTTGGGCTCGGGCGCGGTGTCGTCGGGAAACACCGTCGCCGTGGCCTTGCCGGTGAAGTGCTCGGGCTCGAGCGCGACGCGCCAGGCGGACGGGTACTCCGCCGCACGGATACGCGGACGCGAGAACACGGCGCAGCCGCGCTTGGCGACACAGAGCAGGCCCATGCCGGCGGCGTTCTCGGTCCGGGCGACGTTGCCGCTCCACTTCGACTCGCCGAAGCTGAGCAGCACCGCGGGATCGGCGATCCCGTGACCGTCGTCGCGCACGCTGACGCGGCAGCGGAACTTCAGGGGCGGGGGCGTGGGTTTCACGGCGATGTCCACGCGCGTGGCCGAGGCGCGCCGGGCGTTGGCGATCAACTCGACGAAGGCGGTGGATGCGGAGGCATCGAAGAACATCGGCATGCGGTCCAGGGCGCCGGCGTGCATGCGGGCGCGGATTGACG
>MKWU01006930.1_pt1 | contig 11158 bp, 8 predicted proteins | sample 809101 | NCBI WGS metagenome assembly MKWU01 (sample SAMN05860141, study PRJNA318959) | sponge metagenome | host: Aplysina aerophoba | place: Slovenia: Piran, Adriatic Sea, Gulf of Piran | collected 2013-05-07
AGGTACGCGGAGCGCCGGCCCCGCCGGGTCGCGAATCCGCCGGCGAGCATCGCCAGAAGCTGCCGCCATCGCTCGCGGTCGAGGTCCCGGTACGGCCAGGCGCGGCGCACCGCCGCGAGCATCGCGTCCTCCCTCCAGTCCTCGGCCGCGACCATGGCGACGACCTGCTGCGCGAGGACGTCGAGCGGATGCACCGGCACGTGCAGCGTATCCAGCTCGCCGCGCCGCACCGCGTCGAGAATCGCGGCGCACTCGACCAGCTCGTCCCGCGTGAGCGGGAACAGCCGCCCCTTCGGGGTGCCGTGCACCGCGTGGCCGGAACGCCCGGCCCGTTGCAGGAAGGTCGAGATGGAGCGGGTGGAGCCGAGCTGGCAGACGAGGTCGACGTCCCCGATGTCGATCCCGAGCTCCAGCGATGCGGTGGCCACCAGCGCCTTGAGCTCACCGGCCTTGAGCCGCTGCTCGGCCGCGAGCCGGCGCTCGCGCGAGAGGCTCCCGTGGTGCGAGGTGACGTGCTCCTCGCCGAGAGATTCGGTCAGGGCCCGCGCGACCCGCTCCGCCATGCGGCGGGTGTTGACGAACACGAGCGTTGTGCGGTGCGCCTCGATGAGGGCGCGGAGCCGCCCGTACACCTCGGCCCACACCTCGCCGGACATCACCGCCTCGAGCGGCGACTCGGGCAGCTCCAGCGCGAGGTCGCGCTCGCGGGTGTGGCCGGTGTCGACGATGGTGCACCCGCGCGGCCTGCCGTCCTCGCACCCGGTGAGGAAGCGGGCGACGGTCTCGATCGGCCGCTGGGTCGCGGACAGCCCGATGCGGGTCACGGGACGACCGGCGAGCGCGTCCAGGCGTTCGAGGGAGAGCGCGAGGTGCGCGCCCCGCTTGTTGCCGGCCACGGCGTGGATCTCGTCGACGATCGCGGTGCCGACGCTCGCCAGCATGGCGCGTCCGCCCTCGCTCGTGAGCAGGATGTAGAGCGACTCCGGCGTGGTTACCAGGATGTGCGGGGGCTGCCGGCGCATGGACGTGCGCGCCGCGCTCGGGGTGTCGCCGGTGCGCACCATCGCCCGGATGCCCGAGCCGGGCTCGCCGGCCTCGGCGAGCACGCGGTCGATGCCTTCGAGCGGCACCTCCAGGTTCTTGTGCACGTCGTTGCCGAGCGCCTTGAGCGGCGAGACGTAGAGCACCCGGGTCGCATCGGGGAGCGGCCCCCGGCGGCTGTCGCGCACCAGGGCGTCGATGGCGGTCAGGAACCCGGCCAGCGTCTTGCCGGAGCCGGTGGGCGCGGCGATGAGCGTGTGGCGGCCCGCCGCCACCGCCTCCCACGCCTGCACCTGGCACGCGGTCGGCGCGCCGAGGTTCGCGGCGAACCAGGAAGCGACGGCGGGGTGGAATCGGTAAAGGGTCATGGGCCGGACTCGGTGCAATGGGCGCCTACCCGCACCGATCTTCCGCGCCGGCCCGGCAGCGTTGCAATGCCGGGTCTTGCCGAGCGGCTCGAAGCTCGTTCCTCGGGCACATGTCGAAGCATCGTGTCACGGATGGAATGGCTTGATTGATCTGCGGCAATGCCGCATATTAACTCGCCATGCAGGTCTTTGCCACGCGTACCTATGAACGAGCCGTTCGCAAGCTGCTCTCGGATGAGGCCCGCAAGGAGATGGAAGCGTCGATTGTCGTCGCACCCGGCGCGGCACCGATCATTCGGGGTACGGGCGGTATCCGAAAGCTGCGGTGGGCGGGTTCGGGTCGTGGAAAGCAAGGCGGCATTCGCACGATCTACTTCTATCATGCAGGTCCCGGAGCCATCTATTTGCTGGCAGCGTACGCGAAATCCGATCGTGACGATCTGACTCCGGCCGACACCAGGTCGCTGTCGCGCCTTGTGGCCGAGATCAAGAAGGAGAGGACAGGACGATGACGACCGAACGAACCAGGCTCGGACGTGACGTTGAAACAGCTTTGGGCGAAGTTCTCGCCCATGTTCGCGGCGAGACGAATCTCCCCTGCCGAATCGTCGACGATCCTGCCGCCGAACGCATACTGGCCCTTCGCAAGCGATTGCGGCTGAGTCGGCAGAAGTTCGCAGACCGCTTCGGACTTGACGCCCGTGCCGTGCAGGATTGGGAGCAAGGCCGTCGTGTTCCCGACCGGGCGGCTCGTGTGCTGCTGACCGTCATTGGCCACGATCCCGAGGCCGTCGTCAGGGCGCTCGGCACGCTGGCCGACGAAAGCCGGTCAACCAGTTCTCCGGCGTAAGAGAAAGACTGGCCGGCAGGCCGCAGCCCGGGAGGGACTTCATGACGTACCTGCGAATATCGGTTGAACCCCTCACACCCGCGATCGGCGCAGAAATATCCGGCGTCGACCTGCGCGAGCGGCTGAAAGACGAGACGTACGTCGAGATCCGCCGGGCGCTGCTGGCGCACGGCGTCATCTTCTTCCGCGACCAGTCCATCGACCACGAGCAGCACCTCGCGTTCGCAAGGCGGTTCGGGGAGCTTCACATCCACCCGGCATCGCCCTGCGTCGATGGCCGGCCCGAGCTGATGCGGGTCCACACCGACGCGAGCTCGACCCGCCAGAACGGCCATCAGTGGCACAGCGACGTGTCCTGCGACGAAGAGCCGCCGATGGGCTCCGTGCTGCACCTGCACACGGTGCCGGAGTACGGCGGAGACACCCTGTTCTCCAGCATGTACGCGGCATGGGACGCGCTCTCGGAGCCGATGAAGGCGATGCTTTCGCCGCTGGAGGCCCGGCACGAGTCGGCCCATCTCTACGATCGCCTCTACGGCGACGAGACGGTCAGGCGGCGCAACGAGTGGCCGAGCGCGGTGCATCCCGTCACACGCTCCCATCCCGAGACCGGACGCAAGGCGCTCTTCGTCAACTCCATCTTCACCCGGCGTATCCTCGGCGTCACCGAGAGCGAGAGCTGCGCGCTGCTCGAATTCCTGTTCGAGCACGTGGCCAACCCGCACTTCCAGTGCCGCTTCCGCTGGCGCACGAACTCCATCGCGTTCTGGGACAACCGCTGCGTGCAGCACCACGCCATGTGGGACTACCACCCCGAGACCCGGAGCGGGACCCGGGTCACGGTGGCGGGGGATCGGCCGCACCACTGAGGCGTCGGGCGGCACCGCCCCTTCGGCGGGCGGTGATAGCGACATCACGCATTCGTGTTCCGGGATCGAATGAGGTGGACAACGAATATTGTGGAGCCCACATCGCAAAGCTACTCTTGATGACGCTGACGGCGCACGATTGAAGGAAACCTCGATGGCTCGGCCCACAGTCCGCAACCCGGCTACGGAAGTGGTCAGACCAACGGGTCGTCTTACCGCCGCCCGCGGCGGATCGGCCAAGGCGGATCACAGGGACATCCTTCGCAAGGCGTCGGGTGGAGAACACGAGGGCTTCGCGGCGCGAGCCACGGCGATTCGGCAACGACTCCGATCTTCCGTGGACAGCACCGAGGTAATTCGACAGGACCGTGATCGGGACGTCGCCGAACGGCGGATGACGAACCCGCCCTCCATGCAGAAGGTGACGACATGACCGTGAACGCGAAGGTTTCGGTCTTCGACCTCGTCGAAGAAGCGAACAGGGTGATCGATACCGTTCCGGTCGCCGAGGCGGTCGCCATGCACGGCGACCCGGAGGTGGTCTTCGTCGACCTGCGCGACGTGCGCGAGCTGGAGCGCGAGGGACGCATCCCGGGGGCGTTTCACATGCCGCGCGGGATGGTGGAGTTCTGGGTCGACCCCGCAAGCCCCTACTTCAAGTCCGACGTGTTCGGCCCGGACAAGCGGTTCGCGTTCTACTGCAACAAGGACTGGCGCTCGGCGCTTGCCACAGAGGTCGCGCAGCGCATCGGACTGGAGCGGGTGTGCCACGTCGAAGGTGGGTACACGGCCTGGAAGCAGGCCGGCGGCCCGACCGAGGCGTACGAGCGAAGGCGAAAGTGACGGACGCCGCCGGCGGAGCGCAGGGCCTCGCACAGCCGTTGTCCGGCCGATTCATGCGCCACCGCCGGCATCCGGGGCGCACCATGTATGCGGCCGTTCGCCTGCCCGGACGCATGTCCTTCCCCGAACTCCACGCGGTCACCGCCGCGCTTCGCGGTGCAGGATGTAGAGCCCGCTTCCCACCACCAGGCACGCCCCCGCGAGCATGGCCGTCGACGGCCGGTCGCCGAACCAGATCGCTCCGATGAGCATCGCCCACAGGACGCTCGAGTAGCGGAACGGGGCGACGAGCGACGCCTCCGCGTGCCGGAACGCCTCGGTCATGAGGACGAACGCGACGCTCACGCAGCATCCCGCAATCGCCAGCAGGCCGACGTCGCCGGCGCCCATCGGCCGCCAGCCGTGCCCGGCCGTCGCGAGAGCGCACAGGGTGACGAACCCGAGCGAGCAGGCGGTCAGCGAGAGGCTGGACTCCGTGGCGACGAGCCGCCGCGTCACGATATCCCTCGCGGCTTCGAAGAACGCGGTGCCGAGCGGCAGGAACGCGGCCCACCGCAGGCCCTCCCTTCCCGGTGCGAGCATGACGAGCACCCCGGCGAAACCCACGGCGACCGCACACCGCCGCCGCCAGCCGACCCGCTCGCCGAGCGCCCAGGGAGCGGCCGCGGTCAGGATGAGCGGTCCGGCGAACGTGAGGGCGACGGCGTCGGCCAGCGGCAGGAACCGCAGGCTGGTGACGAACAGGAACATCGAGCCGGCGAGCAGCGCCGCCCGCAGCAACTGTCCGCGAAGGTTCGTCACGCGCAGCGTCTGCAGGCCGCCGCCCCGGTACACGAGCAGGGCGATCGGGATGGCGACGAACAGCCCGCGGACGAAGATCGTCTCGCCCGTCGAATAGCCGGCGGTGAGCGACTTCATGATCGAGTCGTTCACGGTGAGCAGGGCGCAGCCGGCGGTCATGAGCAGGATGCTGCGGGGCACGCCGGAGGCTCCGGGCGGAGAATCGCTCATGGTCCTTTCGGTGGCATCGCCGTACGGCCCGCGGTCGCGCGGCGCGACGCACGCATACCCGAGGCTTCCTCGTGCGGGACGTGGTTCAATCGCGTGGGCGACGGCGCCTCGAGGAACGTGGCGGGGCGGCTAGAACGGCGAAAGCGCGGTGGCTTCGATGGACGACTCGATGTCCCGGACCGCCTTCGAGACGGCCTGTCCGATGAGATCCATCCGGCGCACCAGGTCGATCCGCTCCCGCGCCCGCTCCACTGCCGCTTCCGACATGATGCGGTCGAAGATGCCGCACGCGTGCGCCAGGCAGATGATCACGATGTCGCGCGGGCTCGGGATGTCGTCGCTGAAGAGCACCTGCATGATGCGGAGCTTCACCTCGCGCTCCGCCTTGCCGTCGATGGTCGGGTAGCGGCGGGTGCGGAACACCCAGAGCAGGCGCCCGCCCTCGGATTCGAGGATCCGGTGGTTGACCAGGCGCGTGAGCGCCTGCTCCTGGATCCGGCCGGACTGCTCCTCCGCCACGCGCTCGACCCAGAAGCGAGCATCGTGGACCTCGCTCTCCTCGTTCAGCGCCGCGAGAACGGGATCGAGCAGGTCGTCGCCGGTCGGTGTCGGGTCGAGCACCACGAGCTTGCTCAGATCGGTGTCGATACGGTTGTGCAACGCCAGGTCCATCAGCACCGCCCCCGACAGCGCGCACTGCCTCGACCAGGCCGGCGCGGGGACGAACTCGCCGCTCTCGTCGTCGAGCAGCAGAAGAAGTATCTCTTCGGCGAACGTCAGCATGATGCACACCTCCGAATTCGGGCGGCGCGTGACCCGAGCCCCGCGCGCGGGCATTGTGCACCACCTGGTCCGCATTTCTCACCGGATTGTCAGCGAGGACGCGGCGAAAACGGTCACATCCGCGTCCGCAGCCGTGAGCCGGTGTAGGGCGTGTTCACACTAGCGGGACGAAACAGGCGCCGTTTTCGGAGAGAAACTCACCGTAGGTCGGACTAGGGCGTGTTCACACTAACGCGCCGCATCGACACTGTAGGTCGGCTTAGCCGAAGGCGTAAGCCGACATCACGGCCCGAGTCGGGCAATGCGTCATGTCGGATTACGCTGCGCTAATCCGACCTACGGTGGATTTCTGTCCGATAACGGTGCTTTTTCGCCCCGTTAGGCGCATCGCCCTCGCCGCCTGTTGCGCGACGGTGACCTGCCCGTGCTCAGCCGCCGACGTGGCGCAGCGCCTCGGCGATGACGGCCGCGTCGTCGCGCGGCGCGCCCGGGCCCCGCGTGCGCGCCCCCGGGGCGCGTACGCCAGCATGGAGTGCGCGACCTCGATGCGGTCCGGCGGGGCCGCCGCTGCCGCGCCGAACAGGCGGCGGTCGGCCTGCGCGAGCACGAAGGGGTTGCGGTACGCCTCGCGGCCCATCATGGCCCCGTCGACCCGTTCGTTGTGCGCCATGGCCTCGTCGAGCGAGACGATGCCGCCGTTGACGATGACCTCCAGCGCGGGAAAGTCCTCTTTCAGCCGGTACACGACGTCGTACCGGAGCGGCGGGATCTCGCGGTTCTCCTTCGGACTCAGGCCGGACAGCCACGCCTTGCGCGCGTGGATGATGACGGTGCGGCAGCCGGCGGCGGCGACGGACGCCACGAATCCGGTGAGGTCCTCGTAGCGGTCGCGGTCGTCGATGCCGATGCGGGTCTTCACCGTCACGGGGAGGCGGCCGGCCGTGATCATGGCCTCGACGCAGCGCGCCACCACCTCCGGCTCGGCCATCAGGCAGGCCCCGAAGCGCCCGCTGCGCACGCGGTCGCTCGGGCAGCCCACGTTCAGGTTGATCTCGTCGAACCCGCGCTCGGCCGCGAACCGGGCGCACCGGCCGAGCTCGGCCGGATCGCTGCCCCCGAGCTGAAGGGCGATCGGGTGCTCCTCCTCGGCAAAGTCGAGCAGGCGGTCGCGTCCCCCGTGCACCAGCGCTGCGCTCGTCACCATCTCGGTGTAGAGCAGCGTGCGCCGGGTGACGATGCGGGCCCGACCGCGCGCCGGCAGCCCCCCGCGCGCTTGCTTCGTCGCCGGCGTGGCGGGGCGGCGCGTTCGGCGTGTCGGCGGGCACGCCCCGCACAGCGGATCGCGGTGCCACCGCAGACTTCACGTCACCCGAACCTCGCACCATGCTCGTGCTCCACGCCCCCCAGCGAGCGCCCGTGCACCGCATCCGTGTTCGGTTTGCGAGTTTGCGGGAGGCATTGGTCCGAAAACCCATGGATTCCCGCTCCCCGCCTTCGCGGGGACAGGCTTCGCGGGAATGACATCGACTGCTTTCTTGCCGTCATTCCCGCGAAGGCGGGAATCCATACGGCCTATCCGAGCACGAATGCCGTGCACCGCGCGCCGAGGCGCTACCCGGCCCGTCGCCGCTGGTTCTCGCGCAGCCATTTCTTCCGGATCCGGATCGTGCGCGGCGTGACTTCCACCAGCTCGTCGTCGTCGATGAACGCCAGCGCCCGTTCCAGCGTGAGCTCCACCGGCGGCGTCAGCAGGACGTTCTCGTCGCTGCCGGCGGCGCGGATGTTGGTGAGCTTCTTCTCCCGGAGCGGGTTGACGGTGAGGTCGTTGGACCGGCTGTGGATGCCGACCACCATGCCCTCGTACACCTCCGTGCCCGGCCGCACCATCATGCGTCCCCGGGTCTGGAGGTTGAACAGCGCGTAGGCGACGGCCCGGCCGGCCGCGTTCGAGATCAGGACGCCGGACTTGCGTCCGGTGACGAGTCCCTGCACCTGCCGGTCGTGGCCCGCCGACGAGAAGGTCATGATGCCGGTGCCGGAGGTGAGCGACGTGAACTCGGTGCGAAAGCCCATCAGCGCCCGCGTCGCCACCCGGCAGGTGAGCCGCACCCGCCCGGAACCGTCGTGCTCGACGTCGTGGAACTCGCCCTTGCGTTCGCCGATGACCTCCATCAGCCGGCCCTGGTGGGCGGTGTCGACGTCGAAGACCACCACCTCGAACGGCTCCCGGCGTTTGCCGGTCCAGGCGCCGGGGGGGGCGGACGGCTCGTGGCGTTCGCCGTTCACGTCGCGGGTGATGACCGACGGCCGAGACACCGCGAGCTCGTAGCCCTCGCGGCGCATCGTCTCGATCAGCACCGACAGGTGCAGCTCGCCGCGGCCCGAGACCTGGAACCGATCGGGATCGGCGGTCTCCTCCACCCGCAGCGCCACGTTGTGGGACGCCTCGCGAAACAGGCGCCCGCCGAGGTGGCGGCTGGTGAGGAACCGTCCCTCCAGACCGGCGAACGGCGAGGTGTTGACGCAGAACGCCATCGTCAGCGTGGGCTCGTCGACCTGCAGGGGCGGCAGCGCCTCGACCGCGTCGACGTCGCACAGGGTGTCGGAGACCCCCACGCCGTCCACCCCGGTGATGCACACGATGTCGCCCGCGCGCGCCTCGGGGAGCTCCATGCGTTCGAGGCCGCGGCTTGCGAGCACCGACAGGACCCGTCCCCGGCGCGTCTCCCCGGCGCCTGTCACCACCGCCACCGGGCTGCGCGGCGCAAGCGCTCCCCGCTTGACGCGGCCGATGCCGATGACGCCCACGTAGCTGGAGTAGTCGAGGGTGCTCACCTGCATCTGGAACGGCCCCGACGTGTCCGCGTCCGGCGGCGGCACCCGTTCGACGACGAGATCGAGCAGGGGCGTCATGTCGGCGGCCGGAAAGTCGGGGTCCGCACCGGCGACGCCGAGGGCCGCGGAGGCGAACATCACCGGGAAGTCGAGCTGCTCGTCGCTCGCGCCGAGGCGGTCGAATAGATCGAAGACCTCGTCGACCACCTGGTGAGGGCGGGCGCTGTCGCGGTCGATCTTGTTGACGACGACGATGGGGCTCAGGCCGGCCGCGAACGCCTTGCTCGTCACGAAGCGGGTCTGCGGCATCGGGCCCTCCACCGCATCCACCACGAGAAGCACCGAGTCGACCATCGACAGGATCCGCTCCACCTCGCCACCGAAGTCGGCGTGGCCCGGCGTGTCCACGATGTTGATACGGCATCCCGCGTGCTCGACCGCGGTGGTCTTCGACAGGATGGTGATGCCGCGCTCGCGCTCCAGGTCGTGGCTGTCCAGCGCCCGCTCGGCGATCACGGTACGCGCGTCGGACGCGGTCTGCTGCAGCAGCCGGTCCACGAGCGTGGTCTTGCCATGGTCGACGTGGGCGATGATGGCGACGTTGCGGATGTTCATCGGAAGCGGCGCGGGCGGAGCGGCGCGCATGACGGGACGAAGGCGCCGGAGTCTACTTGGTTCCGGCGGTGGCGCGAAAAATTTTACCGATTCGCGGCTGCGGCTGCGGCTGCGGACGCGGATCCAGCCCGGACCAGCCGCTTGCGAAGCAAGACGGCAGGCTCGGTCACCGCCACGCCCTCGTTTCGCGACTCGGTGAAATTCTCGCGCCGCGCGCGCATGTCCCGACCGCATGACGAACCGTGACCGCCCGCTCTGCTAACCTCGCGCGCGTCCTGCACGGAGGTTCGGTGGTTGGCGCAGCCGCGCGCACCGGGATCCGCGGCGTCGCCGGCTCGCCGCGACGCGCTTCCCGGACTGATGATCGCGACGATGCTCGTGGCGTCGATCGCCCACGGCATCGCGCCCGCGTTCCCGCGAGAGGTCGGGGCGGTGGCGGCCTGGATCGCGGGGTGCGCGGTATGGACCCGACTCCCGCGCCGCGCGCAGGTCCAGGTGGGGCTGATGATCGCGATCGGACTCGCGTGCATCGCGGCCGCCGCCGGGCGCGGCGTGGAGGTCGACTGGGGCGACGTGACGGGGCGTTCGCTGCCGATCCTCACGCTGCTCGCCGGAGTCGCGTTCCTGCGCCTCGTGTACGGCGCCGACGCGGTGCGCGGAACGGGCTCCGCCGCTCCCCGGGGATTCGGGGCCTACCTGCGCACGATGGCGGGCGTGCACCTGTTCGGCGCCGTCATCAACATCTCGGCGCTGGTGGTGTTCGCGGACCGGCTGGCCCGATCCGGGCCTCTCGGGCGCCGCGAGGTCGCGATGCTCACGCGCTCGTACTCCATGGTCGCCTACTACTCGCCGTTCATCGGCGGCGTCGCCCTCGCGCTCGGCCTGGTGCCCGGGGTGCGGTTCCCCGAGCTCGTGCTGACCGGCGTCGTGCTGGCGGGCGTCGGATTCCTCGTTATCGCCATTCTCGGCCGGTTCGAGGAGGGCGAGGCGATCTCCCGGTTCGAGGGCTATCCGTTTCGCCTGGAAAGCCTCTGGCTTCCGTTCGTGCTGGTGTGCTCGGTGGCCGCCGTGCACTGGAGGTGGCCGTCGCTGTCCGTGCTGCTGCTGGTGGCGCTGCTCGCGCCGGCGCTCGCCGCGGCCGTCCTCGCGGTGCGGGCCGGCGGGATCGGCGCGATGCGCGCGTTGACGCGATTCGCGACGACCGAGCTGCCGGGCATGAGCGGCGAGCTGACGCTCTTTCTCGCCGCCGGGGTGCTGGGGGCAGGGCTGACCGCGCTGGTCTCCGCATACCCCTCCATGGTGCCGGCCTTCACGCTCGACCCGACCACCGGGACCGTGGCGCTCGCCGCAATCGTCCTCTGCGCGATGGCCGGCGTGCATCCGCTGGTCTCGGTCACCGCGCTGGTCGCGGTGACGCTGCCGGCGTCGCCCGATCCGACGCTGCTCGCCGTGGTGTGCGTGACCGGATGGGGGATCGGCTCGGCCGCGGGTCCGTATTCCGGGATCAACCTCGTGCTCGCGGCGCGCTGTGGCGCCTCGAGCTGGCTGTTCGCGCGCTGGAATGCGCTCTATTGCGCGATCATGGTCCTGGCGGCGGGCGCGGTGTTCGCTGGCCACGGCGTACTGGTACGGTATATCGACTGACATCGGGAGCGGGCGAGACATGAGCGACACGCGGGAGCTTCTCGACGAGACGGTTGCGCGCGCCGCGAGGTTCCTCGATTCACTCCCCGAACGCCGCGTCTCGCCGGCGCGCGACACCGACGAGCTCGTGACGGCGCTGGGCGGAGGGCTGCCGCGCAAGGGGCTGCCGGCATCCGAGATCCTCGCGCGGCTCGACGAGATCGGCGGCCAGGGGGTGGTCGCGAGCGCCGGTCCGCGCTACTTCGGCTTCGTCACCGGCGGCGCGCTGCCCGCGTCGCTGGCCGCGAGCTGGCTCGCGG
>MKWU01006931.1_pt1 | contig 11156 bp, 5 predicted proteins | sample 809101 | NCBI WGS metagenome assembly MKWU01 (sample SAMN05860141, study PRJNA318959) | sponge metagenome | host: Aplysina aerophoba | place: Slovenia: Piran, Adriatic Sea, Gulf of Piran | collected 2013-05-07
GCGAACCTGTGCAGGGGAAGCCAGTCTGGTCGACAGCTGCCCCGCCGGCTTGCCCAGCTGCTGCAAGACCGCAGGCCCTTGTGCCCCGGCACACAGCAGGGAAAGCCCGTCCGGACTGCTGGCGTTGTTGGCTATCAAAGGCCTTTCCACGGCTATACAGGCTGTTCGGACCACCCGCCCCTGGCTGTCCGGCCGGTGAATCCACAGGCACAAGTGCGGATTCGATAGCTTGCTGGCTATGGCCTCGCCCGTTCCCGCCACACAGGCTGGCGGCGGGGCAGTGCCTTCTGTCCCGTTTCCTCTCGCCAGCGTCAGTCGCCTGCGCCGTCACTGTGCCAGATGATCAGTCGCTGGCTGGAACGCCATACCAGCGTGCGCCCGCTCGAAGACAGCAGGACGCCCGCCAGCCTTTCCGCAGCCATGTCAGCGACCGCCGGCGCTACTTCCACCCGTGCGCCGCATGTCCAGCTGCCATCTTCTTCCCTGTTGCAGATGTGAATCTGGTGCAGGGCAACCGCGACTGCCAATTGGTTGCCATCACTGCGAAAAGAAGAGAGTGTCCGCAGATTCAGGCTGCTTTCCTCCTCCCTGTCATAAGGGAGAAGATCTTGCTGGACAGCACTTCCTGGTGCCGGGTGTCCAGCATGGGGAGCAGGGGGTGTCTGACGGCTTGCAGCAGAGCGCGGGTGCGGCTGCTGTAGCCGGCGGCCAGATGCTGACTGCGCCATCGTTGGGCGGGGGAGCGTTGCTGCCACCAGTCGCTTACCTGTGTGTGCGCAGGAGGCAGGTTGACATACCAGTATCGACACACCAGCGCACAGGTCTTCTGGGTCGAGAGCGGCAGATACCTGAATATCAGGTGCAGCAACTCGGTGGGCAATGTCTCGATAAGGTCCCTGACCGGAAGAACCGGTGATGCTGGCCGTGGCACTACGGCTGTTGCTGATGGCTGGCAGGCCTGCTGTTCTGGCGGACGGGTTTCAGCCGCGACGGGGGTCAGGTGGCGTCCAAAGGCTGTCGGACTGTCTGGTGCAAGGGGAGGCGGCTGTGGTGGCAGGTTCGGTGCTGCGCCGGAAGGCTGTGATACCTGGGCAGGGTCGGGTGCCATCGCCATAGCCGCGTACTCATCAGGGTGGGGACAGGCATGCTGCTTGCCCCAGTGTTGGACGTCTTGTCTGTCAGGAGGCCGCAGCTTCGCAGCTTTCCCGTTCCTCCCGCCGCTGTTGGCTCGATGATCCCAGTTGCATCAGGAATCCAGGCCCTTTATCGGCGGCAAACAGCAGGGATCGTCCGTCAGGCGCGCTGGCACCCCAGCCTTTGAGAGGGGTGTCGGTGAGCATGGCGTCTTTCTGGACGAGCTGTCCCTGACTGTCCAGGCCATGAATGCACAGGGACAACAGCGGATCTTCAGCCGTTGAGGCTACCTCCTCGCCCGCATCCTGTCCCAGAATGGCGATGGCGGGTGGAAAGACGCTGTAGTCGTGGTTCTTGCGTTCTACAACCCTGTGCCAGCGATTGGCGTCGTCATGGTGCCAGATGCTCACGCGGTTATTGGAAGCCGATGCCAGGATGCGGCCGCTTCCCGACAGGCGTATGCAGGACAGCTTTTCGCCCTCAAGAGTACCCGCCTCAAGCGGCGTTTTCAGGGAGCCTGTGCATTTCCAGCTGCCATCTTCATCTCTTTCACAGACCTGGATCTCGCGCGGGCAGGCAGGCACTGCCAGTTTTGTCCCCTCTTGTGCGAAACAGGCGACTGACTCCAGGTGTTGCCCGTAGGGACTGGCGTTACAGCGAAGAGCCAGCAGCTTGTGCAAGCTGTGCTGTTCATCCTGAGCCAGTAGCCAGAGATCTTTATTGCCAAACAAGACCAGCAGATGCTGGCCGTCCGGGCTGTAGCTTATTTGATCTATACAGCTGTCCCGATGGTCGAGAACGGATTCCTGGCATTTCCACTGTGATGCTCTCCCCGCATCGGGCGTCCTGTGCCAGATATGGATTTGAGGCCGATTCCTGCAATCAAAGTAGAAGCCGGTGATGGGCTTGTGCAAGCCCAGCGCCAGCTGGCCTGTCGGGCGACTCACTGCCAGTGGTGTGGTCAGCCGCGTCCAGTTTGACGTACTGTCGTAAAAATGGGATTCCGGTTGCCGCCAGCCCAGTCCGGCTCCCTGATAGCGGAAAAACAGCAGTTGATTGCTCCTCCTGTCGGCGATTTCTTCTCGTGCGCCTATGGCGACCAGATCACCGTTGTTCATGGCGTTGACATACCAGATGTTCCAGGGGGACTGCAGTTCGTGTAGCTGTGTGCGGTTCCAGTCGCCGGTGTGCGTGGCTCTGCGCCAGATGCAGACGTTACGGTCCTCGGCACCAAAAAGCGTGTCGGACTCGGTACGACTGAAGGCAAGAGAGGCAGTAAAGGGCTTGTCTGGTGCTGGCACCAGGGTTTGTTCCTGCCCCCCCGTGCAGTTCCAGCCGTAGATGCGCAACCTCGCCAGGCTGTCCGGGCTGCTGTAGTGCCCGACGGCCAGCCAGCGACCACATGGACTCAGGGCATGTGGGCCGATTCTGTAGGCAAGGACGGGAGTGATGGCCACAGGGTTTTGCAGTAGTGGCCTGGCTTCCGTACCTGGCTGGTACACCAGGTTGTGTGCGTAGTGTTCCAGTTCAGTCAGCAGTCGGTACATCTGCATTTTGTGCTCAGTGCTCTGCGCGTTGTCCAGGAGACTGAGTCGCTTTTGTTGCAGCAGCGTTTGCTGGTTGAGCAATGCCCGGTGCTGTCGCGCTCGTGGTGTCAGGACCTCTTCATCAGCCACTTCCCCAGCCGACTGGCTCGTTTCCATCTGCAGGCTTTCATCGGCACTCCTGTGTGTCTCCGGCTCTCCTGGCGCCGGGGATGTTTGCCCCAGTGCATGGCCCAATCGTTCCCGGGTGGCGGGAAGGCAGTGATACCAGCGCTGGCATACATGTTCACAGAAGTCATGCTCGGCAAGTGGCATCCTGGCCAACAGCAGACTCAGCATCTCGTTGGGTAGTGTCTGGATGCAGGAATCCACGCGCCCCAACCATTGCCGGGAGGCTCCAGGTTGTACGGATGCAGCCTGCTGCTGGTCGCCCAGAGAGAGGCGCAGGCACCCGGCAGAGGTTGTCGCCAGGCGGCGGGCAAAAACGGCGCAATCCTGCCCGGCGTCAGGTGAATCTGGCGCTGGTGGCGTCCTTCTTTTGGCAGGAATTTCCAGGAAAATGGGGGCGGAGGGGGGTATGTTCATGAAAGTGCTCCTTTCGTGTTTCGTGCGTGTGAGTCTGTACGGGTTGCATTTGCCTGAGGTTGGACCCCGTGCGTTGCGACAAGTTCCACGAACATCCGGCAAGCCTGCAGCAGGCGTGGCGCCGGCACCATCAGACGTCAGAACCCCTGTGCTCCGGGCATCTGGCCTCCTGACCTTCAGAGGGGCTCTGCCTTGATACTGATTCTTGTTTCACACCGCTGTGCTGTCGATGAACACAGTTGCATCAGAAAACCAGGCCCTCTGCGTGCGGCGAACAGCAGGGAGCGACCGTCAGCTGCGCTGGCATTGCAGTCCTTGAGCGGGGTGTTGATGCGCAGGCTGTCTTTCCTGACCAGCCGCCCCTGGCTGTCGGGTCCATGAATCCACAGCGACAGGACCGGATCCTCCGCCGTCGAGGCGACCTCCTCGTTCGCGCCCCGTCCCAGAAAGGCAATTTGTGGTGGAAAGAGGCTGGCACGGCGATTCCTGCGCTCCACAACTCTTTGCCAGCCAGCGGGATGCTCATGTTGCCAGATGGTCACGCGGTGTCGGGAGCCGCATACCAGGGTGCGGCCGCTGCTGGACAGCCGTACGCAGGACAGGCACTCGTCAGAGGGGTCATCCAGTTCGTAGGAGTTTCTCAGGACCTGGCCATATATCCAGATCCCCCGCTCGTCTTTGTCGCAGATTTGAATAGTCTCCGGCGCGATAATCTGTGCCAGTTGTTGGCCGTCCTTGCGAAAATCAGCGAGTGATGCCAGATGCCGGTCGTGCGGGGTGATGTCACAGCCAAGCATCAGCTGCCTGTGCGGACGGTGCTGCGCATCCTGTGCCAACAGCCAGATGTTCCCGTCAGCAAACAGGGTCAGCAGCAGGCGGCCGTCCGGGCTGTAGTGCATCTGGTCGAGACGGGGCTGCTTGTCATTGAAGACGGATAACTCGCATTGCCACTGTGATCCCTGGCCAACACCGGGTTTCCTGTGCCAGATATGGAGTCCATTGCGGTGGCTGTGGTCGGCGGTGCGGGCAGAATGGTACAAGCCCAGTGCCAACAAGCCTGCCTGACGACTCACAGCCAGGGGTCTGAAACGGTGAGTCAAGCCGCATGTGTTTTTATAGACCTGGCATTCCGGCTGCTGCCAGCCGCGCTCTCTTCCCAGAAAGCAAAAAAACAACAATTGCGTTGTATATCTGTCCCGGCTTTCTGGTTTGTCGCAGACGGCCACCAGATCACCGTTATTCATGGCGTCGACATACCAGACAAGGTAGTGCTCTGGAAGTACGTGCAGCTGTGTACTCTCCCAGGCTCCGGTTTGCGCGGCGCGCCGCCAGACGAGAATACGATGTTGATGGGCACTGAACAGGGTGTCCGGTTCAGTATCGCTGAAGGTGCAGTGTGAGACAGCGTCCTCTGGCGTTGGCGCCAGCACTTCTTCCTGGCCGCCCGCACAGTTCCAGCCATAGATGTGCAACAGGGCCTTGCCGGCTTCTGACGCCTGCTCCCGGGTTGCCAGCCAGCGACCGCAGGAACTGTGGGCCTGTGAGATGAGATTGTATGTCGGGATGGGAGTCAGGACCGGCGGCAGCTGAATCAGTGGTCTGGTGTCCATGGCTTGCTGACGTACATGGTTTGCGGTGTAGCGCTCCAGTTCCGACAGCAGTCGGTGCACGACCCGCAGCTGTTGATACGCATTGTGCGCGTTGTCTGCTGGCTCGCGTCTTTTCTGTTGCAGCAGCTTTTGCAGGCGCAGCAGCTCCAGATGCTGGAGGTCGCGTTGCGACAGGGTGTCCTGCCCGGCCGATTGCCGGCTGCGTGTGTGACTGCTGCCAGCGGCGGCCATGGACTGATGGGGCTCTGCTGGCCCCGTCGCTTTTTGTGCCAGGGCATGGGCGAGCCGTTCCCGGGTGGCGGGCAGGCAGCTATGCCACTGCTGGCACACCTGCGCGCACTGGCTATGTGTGGCGAATGACAGGCAGGCCAGCAGTTGACTGAGCATGTCATCGGCCAGGGTCTGGATGCAGCCAATCGGGCGTGTCGGGGTGGGCGCCAGTGCCGAAGACTGGCTGGAGCCTGGCTGCTGCGCGCTGTGCGGGACGCCAGCCAGCTCCTCATCGGGAATGAGAGCCAGCGGGCGGCCAAAAGCCGTATGACATTGGTGGGTGGGAGGCGTCCCGACCAGCATGGGCGCTGCGCGTTTGGCTGGAGGGGGACGGCTGCGAGAATCGTACGGTGGCATGGCCATGGCGGTACTCCTTTTGTTCGGTATCAGATTTCTTGGATCACGCGCCGGGCACCAGGTTCCCGCAGCCTTGCAGATAATCTGTTGCCCGGTCACCGCAACTGCTGTCGGTATCAGCGAACGCGTGGCCAGACACGGGAACGGCATCCCGGTAAATAGTGCGTGTCGCTGACGTCAAAAGGCTGGAAAGCTGCGCCAGATTTGGTGCCAGTTGCACGGCTTGTTGTGACGGGATGTCTGACAGCCGGTGCGCGCCCGTGGGGTGCTGGAAGCCAGACACTGCCCTGCGACCTTGCGTCGGTATCAACCCGCTGGCTGGTGCTGTCGGAACACCGCACCCAAAAAATGGCCCTGCTTTTTCAGCGAGGCTCTGGTCGCTGGCTATGGCGGTCCTCCGCAGCCCGGGGAGCCAGCTGCAGTAGCTCTGGTGGTCTTGCGCAAGAGACCAGCAGTAAGGACAGCCCGTCAGGACTGGCAGCCCGGATGCCGTTTGTGGGCGCAGCGACAGTCATGCAGGTTTTTTGCACGAGCTGTCCCTGGCTGTCTGGCCCATGAATCCACAGGGACATATGGGGGGTTTCTACCGTTGTACAGACGAGTTCTCCAGGTGACAGCAAGCAGGCTTGCGGTCGGCTGCGGGCCTCTTCCGGTTTCAGGCGAAGCAGATGAGTTTGACAGGTTCTGCCATGGCAGGGACCAGTGGGCACTCTTGCCAGAGGCTCTGCTTCCAGCCGTAGAGTCGTACCGACCAGGGGGCGGCAGGCCCGGATGTGTACAACAAGGCCAGCCAGTGACTGCAGGGACTGAAAATACAATCCAGCACCCTGTCCTGGTCTGGCCAGTCAAGGGGCAGGGGAGTCAGTGTCAGCTGGCTGGCCTCGGTGAAATGCCGGTTCAGGCCGTAGTGCAGCAATGCCGGCAGCAGCTGCGGGCCTGCGGCTGGCGGGGGGCTGGCTCCTGCATCCTGCCGCCTTGCGAACGGGGAGGTGGCTGCTGCTGATGCAGGTGCATGAGCGCGGGCACAAGCGGACTTCTTGCGGCCTGAAGAAAGGACAGGCTGCGGTGGTTGCTACGCTGTCCCGGGTTGGCAGCGGCCAGGCACGACAAGGGCGCGTGTTGGCGCAGCCACCGGGACAGGCGCACCTCGGGGGCGGGTAGACAGTCATGCCAGTGGCGGCACACCCGGGCGCACCGGGACAGGGCGCAAAGGGGCAGGTGGCTGAATATCCTGAGCAAGACCAGAACCGGCAGGTGCCGGGCTGCGGGGCTGTCTGCCACTGCGGTTCTGGTACAGGTGCGACCGGGCACTGGCGGGCCGGCATCCTGCGGCCTCGGCTCCGGGGGGCGTCATCAGATGCTGTCGGCTCTCCAGACGGGCATCCGGGTGCAAGCCTGCTGTTTGAAGGTGGGTGCATGGCGGCCAGATCCTCCGTTATTACAGCTGCGGGGGATCCGACACTGGCACCAGGTGCAGGTTCCGCTCAACGGGGAGCAGCGGTTCAATGTTGTCACGACCGGTGGGCTGCAAGCCCCACCCCAAAAGGTGTCAGTCTTTGGGGGCGGGTGGAGGCTCCGCCATCCATGCAGTCTGGCTGTCGGCCTCACTGTCTGCCGGAAGCGACAGTTGCAGCAGGGTCGGTGGTACTTCGGTGGAGCCCAGCAACAAGGACAGGCCGTCCGCTGTGACGGCGCCGGGGCTGGCGACAGGGGATGTGACCGCCATGCAGACTTTTCTGACCAGCTGTCCCTGGCGGTCTGGTCCATACACCTGCAGGGACAGTTCCGGATCCTGTGCCGTGGTGTAGATCAGCTCACCGGGATCTGCCATGCAGACAACCGGAGCGAACTGTGCATCCTCGTGGTTCAGGCGCTGCACCAGATGCTGCCACTGACCGCCAGGGTTACGGTGCCAGATGTCCATGCGGCAGAGAGTCGTTCGCACCAGAGTACGACCACTGGATGACAGCTGAAGGCTGTTGAGTGCGTCATCAGGAGGTTGCTCGTCAGGTGGAACCGCTGGTGCTGGCGGGGCTTGCAGTTGTTTTCCCCTCTGCCAGAGGCCCTTGCTGTCGCGATAAAACAGCTGAATGTGTTCCAGGGAGCAGGGGAGTGCCAGCTGTGTTGCATCACTGTTGAAAAGGGTGAGGCTGTGGATGTTGAGGGTCGGCAACAAGGGACAGCAGGCCAGGGTCAGCCGTTCCTGCAGCTGGTGTTGTGCATCCAGTTCCCAGAGGCAGGTGCGCCCATTGGACAGCACGCCCAGCAGATACTGCCCGCCGGGACTGTACCTGAGTTTGGCTATATCGGCGTCCTGACAAGTGAGCACCGATATGCGACAGCCCCATTGCTCCGGGCTGTCTGTGTTGAGCCCCTTGCGCCAGATGTGTACTTCATTGATGCGATGGCCGGGGCGCTGGCGCTGAGTGCTCAGGCTCAGTGCCAGCTGGCATGATCGCCAGTCATGGGTGTAAGCGCGCAGCTGTCCATCGCAGACGTATTTCACCGGCGGTTTCCAGCTTCTGTCTGCCGCGCTGTAGAGGAAAAAAAGCAGTTGGAAATTGCGTTGAGGCTGTGCGCTACGGGCTGTTATCACCAGATCGCCGTTGTGCATCGGGCACAGGCGGTGGACATTGTACGGCCAGGTCAGGCGGTACAGAGGGCAAGGGTGCCAGTGACAGGTCCCTGCGGCCCGACGCCATACCAGCATATCAAGACTGTGGACACTGATCAGCGTGTCTGGTGGCGTAGAGGTGAACTTGCAGGTTTTGACAGGCCGGAGGGTGTCAGTGACCAGGATCTGGCGGTGCCAGGCACCCTGCTCCCAGCCGTAGCATCGCAGCAAAGAAGACGTGTTTGCTGCAAAACTGCATGTAGTCACCAGCCAGCGGCCGCAACGGCTGAAGAGATGAAATTCGGACACCGGACTGTCCGGACAATCGATATCAGCCGGACGCAGGCTGAACTGTCGGGCCTGCATCAGCGCCAGGTTCAGTCCGTAGTGCACCAGCCCGGCCGCAAGAGAAGTTGACGCATGGAGCGGCTGTTGTGATGGCGGGCAGGTGTGGGCCAGTCTGTGGTCCGCCAGCTCCTGCTGTTGCAGCAGCCAGGCCAGGGCCGGCACCACCGGACTGCTGGCGGCCTGCAGAAAGGGCAGGGTGCGATTCTTGAAGGCCTGTCCCAGTTCCGGATTTGCCAGGCATGACAAAGGCGCGTTTTTTTGCAGCCACCGGGACAGTCGCACCTCGGAAAGGGGCAGGCAGTCATGCCAGTGGCGGCACACCTGGGCGCAGTGGAACTGGGCGCCAAGCGGCAGGCAGTCGACTATTGTTTCCAGCACCAGAGCGGGCAGGTTCTGGGCGCGGGACAAGGCGGTCATGGCTCCCGGCTTTTCCGGCGGGGCCGGCGGGGATACAGAATGGCTGCTGCCTTGTATTGACAGGCCCGGGGTGGCGGAGGGGGTAAGCGTCAGGCCAAAGGCGAGGGCGCCCTCTGGTGATGGCCGGGTGGTTGGCGGTCCGGGTAGCGGCACCTGGGTGCCAGGAGCCTGTCCGGACAGGAGGTTGGTAGCAGGTGGTGTGGCCATAATGTTCTGCGACTGTGCTTTTGCTCAGGGGGGCGGTCAGATATCAGACAGCACCATCCGGTGCAGGTTCCCGTCGCTATGGGCTGGACGTCGTCTTTTGTCGAAAAAAGCTGTGGCGCAGAAGGCTGTTATCCAAAAGGCAACAGTCGCGATGTCGACCAGAGCCTGCACCAGGTCGACAGGGCGCGGCGGTCCAGAGTTGCCAGAACGGACAGGGCTGGCAAGTTGCCTTCAAAAACGTCGGCAAGGATCTCAGTCTGGTTCAGGTGCCAGTGCCAGTGCCGGTTCGGGTGCCGGTACCGGCTGCCATGCGGCCTGCGGGTCTGTTTCAGTGTCTGCGGGAGGCATGAGTTGCAGCAGGCTGGGGCGTCCACGAACACTGGAAAGCAACAAGGACAGCCCGTCCGGACTGACAGCCCCGGGTCCGTTGATGGGGGGCTGGACGGCCATGCAGGCTTTTCTGACAAACCCTCCCTGGCTGTCTGGCCCATGGATCCAGAGCACCAATGTCGGGTCCTGTACTGTTGTGCACACCAGCTCGCCGGGATCGATCAAGCAGGCCATCGGCAGAAAACGCGCACTTTCTGTCCTTGTACGTTGCACCCTGTGCTGCCAATGATCGGCCGGGGCGCGGTACCAGATGTCAATGTGCCAGCGGGTGATCCGTACCAGGGTGCGCCCACTGGATGACAGAAGAATGTGTTCCAGTGTGTCCTCGGGTGGTTCCTCAGGTGCCGCTGGTGCTTCCAGTCGCGGTCCGCGCTGCCAGTGGTCGTTGTCATCGCGCAAGCATATCTGGATCTGTCGCAGGGAGCAGGGCACTGCCAGTTTTTTGGCATCAGCGCTGAAAGAGATCAAATGATTGTGGTTCGATATATGCCAGGGGAAAAAACTGTCAGTCAGTGTCAGCTGTGGCAGCAGCTGGTGTTGTGCATCCAGTGCCCACAGGCAGACGTGGCCATTGCTCATGCATCCCAGCAGGGAATCCGCGCGCGGACCGTACAGCAATGCCTCTATGTCGGTGTCCTGCTGGGCAAGCACCGATTCTCGAAATGTCCACGCCTGCGGAGGCTCCGTATCGAGCCCCTTGTACCAGATCTGAATCCTGTTGATACGATGGTCAAGCCCCAGGTGGTGAGTGACTATGCCCAGTGCCAGCTGGCATGACTGCTGTTCTGGTGCAACGGCGCGCAGGTCGCTGTCGCAGCCATGTATTACCGCCGGTTTCCAGCTCTTGTCTTTGTCTATGTAGCGGCAAAACAGCACGCGGATATGCATTGTATCCTGTTGCTTCCAGTCCAGGATCACCTGATCGCCGTCGCTCATGGCGAACAGGGCGAAGACAGCGTATGAGTCAGTGGCAGGGCACACAAGGGTTCTGTTCCAGTCGTCACTGCCAGGCACTCTTTGCCAGGCCAGGACATCCGAGTTATGGATAGTGATCAGTGCCTGCGATGGTGTGGAGGTGAACGGGCCCAGTCCGGAAATCGGCGTTTGGTCAGGCTTGTGTGTGCACTTTTGCCAGTTGTCCTGCTCCCAGCCGTAGAGTCGCAGGGACGTGGAGGTCATGCCATAAGGTCGGCACCTGGTAGCCAGCCAGCGGCTGCAGAGACTGAAGCTGTAAGCTGTTGTCAAGGCATTGTCCGGGCAGTCGAGTTCAACCGTACGCAGGCACAGTTGATCGGCCCGGATCAACTCCCGGTTCAGCCCGTAGTGAAGCAGTCTGGACAGAAGCAGAGTGGCTGATGGCACCGGGAGCCGCTGTTGTGCGTCTTGTCGTAGTTCGGACAGTCTGTGTTCCTGTTCCTGTTCCTGTTCCTGTTCCTGTTCCTGTTCCTGTTCCTGCTGCAGATGCATCAGTGCCGGCAGGACCGGGCTGTTTGCAGCCTGTAAAAAGAAGCGGGTGCGACTGTTGAAGCCCAGTGCCAGATGCGGATTGGCCAGCCAGGACACAGGGGCATGCTGTTGCAGCCAGCGCGACAGCCGCTGCCTGGGCGCGGGCAGGCAGTCATGCCAGTGGCGGCAGACCCGGGCGCAGCGGGATTGGTCAGCAAAGGGCAGGTAGTCGAC
>MKWU01006932.1_pt1 | contig 11154 bp, 10 predicted proteins | sample 809101 | NCBI WGS metagenome assembly MKWU01 (sample SAMN05860141, study PRJNA318959) | sponge metagenome | host: Aplysina aerophoba | place: Slovenia: Piran, Adriatic Sea, Gulf of Piran | collected 2013-05-07
TTCGGAAAGTGGCAGGGCAAGCCGGAACGGCCGCTCGCCGACACCGGCCAGCACGGCATCGACGCTTTCCACCGGCTCTACCGGGTGGCCGACGGCTGGATCTATGTCGCGGCGGATACGGAGGAGGCGCGGGCGGCGTTGACGGGCTCGCTCGGGGTGGGCGCGATGGACCCCGCCGGCGGCGGGCATCCGGCAGAAGCGCCGCTGGCCCGGGCGATGGAAGCCGCCTTTGCCGACCGCCGGGCGGACGAGGCGTTGGAGGCGCTGAACGCGGCCGGCGTGCCGGCTGCGGAGGCGCGGAGCGGGGCGAGCGAAGTCTTTCTCGACGACGAGTCCGCGCACGCGAACGGCCTGGTTACGGAAGCCGGCCACCCGACGGCCGGCCGAATGCGGATTGCATGGAACTATATCGGCTTCCGCGACACCGCATCCTCCGCCGCCCGGCCGACGCCGCTGCTCGGCGAGCACAGCGCCGACGTGTTGGCCGAGGCCGGCGCCGGTGCGGACGAGATCGAGGCGCTGTTGGCCTCGGGCGCGGTGCTGGCGGAGCGCGGCTAGGCCGCCTCAGGCCGCTTTGGCGGTCTGCCGCTCGCGGAAGGGCGCCATCACCTCCTTGCCGAAGAGCTCCAGCTGCTCGAGCATCACCGCGAGCGGCGTGCCCATGCTGGACTGGACATTGATGTCCTCGAGGCCGGGATATTTGGCCTGCAGCGCCTCCAGATAGTCGATGAAGCCTTCCGGCGGGCCGCAATACCAGGAGCCGGCCTCGACCGCGCGTTCCAGCGTCGGGATGTTCATCTCGGCCCAATCGCCGCGCTCGCTCACCCGCTGCAGCTGCTCGGGCTTCATCGGCACCATGCCGAGCGGCGCGAACATCTTGACGTGTTCCTCGAAATAGGGCGACGCCTCGCGGATCGCCTGTTCCTTCGTCTCGGCGATGTGGAAGTTCAGGCCGATGCAGAGATTCTCCCCGATCTGCACATCGTGGCCGGCGCGCTCCCAGGCTTCCTTGAAAGCGACGATGGGCCGCTCCGCCATCAGCGCCGATCCGCCGCCGACAATGCCCTTGATGCCCTGCTGCGCCATGAAGTCGAGGCCGCGCGGCTGCGCGCTCACGATCGGCTGCCAGCATTCCACCGGCTGGTTGACCGGGCGCGGCACGAGCGTGATCTCCTCCAGGTCGTAGCCCCGATAGGGCACGCGCGGCGGCAGGGTGTAGTTCTTGCCCCGGTGCGCGAAGTGTTCTTCCCGGAAGGATCTGAGGATGATTTCCACCTGCTCCTCGAACAGGTCCCGGTTGGCGTCGCCGTCCATCAGCACGCCGCCCAGCGTCTCCACCTCGCGCGTGTGATAGCCGCGCCCGACTCCGAAGATCACCCGGCCCTTGGTCAGGATGTCGGCCGTAGCGAAATCCTCCGCAAGGCGGAGCGGATGCCACATGGTGGTGACATTGAAGCCGCAGCCGAACCGGAGCCGCTTCGTCAGGTGGGCCAGATGCACGAAGAACAGCGGCAGGTTCGGGATGCACTCGTAGCCTTCGTGCTGGAAGTGGTGCTCGGCCAGCCAGAAGGCGTCGTAGCCGAGCTCGTCCATGCGCACGGCCATCTTCTCGGTCTTTTCGAATACCGTGGCCAGCCGGTCGTTGTCGTAGCGCCGGTCGTTCGCCGGCGTGGCGTCCTGGCCCATATCGTCCAGGTCGATATGCCCGGCAAACAGGCTTCCGAAGCGCTTGATCACAGTCTCGTTCCTCCGTCGCGTCGCGCGCCCGGCCGTCCCGGGCCGCGCCTCCTGCAGAATGGATGCTCGCTGGCGATGATACAGATGCAGATGCGCTCGCAGAAGGAGGGTGCGCGCCCGCGCCCTACTCCATCACGATCCGCGGCGCCGCCGGACCTGTCGCGCGGCGGACTTCGACCTCGCGCCAGAGCCGGGCGGCGATCTCGTGGAAGGCTTGGCCGGAGGGTGAGGCGTCGTCGGCTGCTGCGGGCTCGCCCGCGTCGCAGCGCTCGCGCAGCTCCAGCGCCAGCGGGGCTTCGCCGAGGAAGGGCGCGCCGAGCTTTTCCGCTTCCGCGCGCGCGCCGCCCGAGCCGAAGATATGGGTGCCCTCGCCGCAATGCGGGCAGACGAACACCGACATGTTCTCGACAAGCCCCAGCACCGGCACTTCGACCTTGCGGAACATGGAAATGCCGCGCCTTGCGTCGAGCAGCGCGATGTCCTGCGGCGTCGAGACGATAACCGCCCCGGTGAGCGGCACGCGCTGGGAAAGCGTCAGCTGCGCGTCTCCCGTCCCCGGCGGCATGTCGATCAGCAGCACGTCGAGCTCGCCCCAGGCGACATCGCCGATGAGCTGCTGCACCGCGCTCATCACCATCGGCCCGCGCCAGATCATCGCCGTCTCTTCCGAAATCAGGAAGCCGATCGACATGCAGGCCACGCCCCATTTTCGCATCGGCACCAGCGTCTTTTCGCCGACAAGCGACGGCTTGCCGGAAATGCCCATCATGCGCGGCAGGGAGGGCCCGAAGATGTCGCTGTCCATGAGCCCGACAGCGAGGCCCTGCCGGGAGAGCGCGACCGCGAGGTTGACGGCCACGGTGGATTTGCCGACGCCGCCCTTGCCGGAGGCGACGGCGACGATGCTCTTCACGCCCGGCAGCTCGATCCGGCCCGAAGTCTGCCCGGAGGCACTGCCGGTCGGCCGGCGCTCCGGGGGCGGCGCGGCGGCGCGTTCGGCGGTCAGCACCACGGTGGCGCTGGTGACGCCGGGCAGGGCGGTGAGCGCGGCCTCGATGGCGCGGCGCTCGTCCCCGGCCTCTTCGGCCAGGCCAGGCTCCACCTCCAGCGAGACCTGCACCGCACCGTCCTTGACCGCGATGCCGCCGACGCGCCCGATGAGCGCCAGGTCCTGCGCTGCGGCGCGAATGTCCGATTCCGTCGGTTCGACCATGAGCGCCGTGCGCCTCCGTTGACACAAGGAATATGCGCAGCCCATTCCAACGCCGGGCGCCCTGCTCTATAAGGCGCCATGCGCGAATTCGGCGGACGCACGCGGAACGGCAACGAGAGGTAGGCCCATGCCCTGGCATAATCAAGGCGGCGGAGGCAGCGGCGGCCCTTGGGGCGGCGGTGGCGGCGGTGGCGGTCCCTGGGGCGGCAGCGGAGGCGGCGGCGGTGGCGGCGGCCCCTGGGGCGGCGGCGGCGGCAACCAGGGCGGCGGCGGCTGGGGCGGCGGGCGCGGGCCCGGCGGCGGCCCGCAGGCTCCCAATGTCGAGGAGGCGATCCGGCGCCTGCAGGACTGGCTGCGCCGGCGCATGCCGGGCGGCGGAGCCGGCGGTCGCGGCGGGCGCATCGGCATTCTGCTGGTGATTATCGTGCTGCTCGCCATCTGGGTGCTGAGCGGCTTCTACCGCGTGCAGACGGACGAGCAGGGCGTGGTGCTGCGCTTCGGCGAGCGCGTCGGCACCACCACGCCGGGCCTCAACTACCATCTGCCCTATCCGATAGAGACGGTGGAAACGCCGAAGGTCACGCGCGTTAACCGCGTCGAGGTTGGCTTTCGCAGCGCGGAAGAGGCGCTGATGCTGACCGGCGACGAGAACATCGTCGATATCAACTTCGTCGTCTTCTGGATCATCAAGGAGGCCGGCGACTACCTGTTCAATGTGCGCGAGCCGGAGCGGTCGGTTAAGGCGGCTGCCGAGAGCGTGATGCGCGAGATCGTCGGGCAGACGCCCATCGCCGCCGCGCTCGCCGAAGGCCGAGGCCAGATCGAGGACAAGGTCAAGGCCGGCGTGCAGGCCATACTGGACGACTACGGGACCGGCATCGAGATCACCGTCGTGCAGCTGCTCAAGGTCGATCCGCCGAACCAGGTGGTGGACGCCTTCCGCGACGTGCAGCGCGCCCGCGCCGACCAGGAGCGGCTGCGCAACGAGGCGGAGTCCTACGCCAACGACATCATCCCGCGCGCACGCGGCGAGGCGGAGCGGCTGGTGCAGGAGGCGGAAGCTTACAAGCAGGAGGTCGTGGCACGCTCCGAAGGCGACGCCCAGCGCTTCACCCAGGTCTATACGGCGTTCAGCGCCGCCAAGGACGTGACCACCAAGCGCATCTACCTGGAGACGATGGAGGAAATCCTCTCCAACGCGGACAAATACGTCATCGACCAGAGCGGCGGCGCCTCCGGCGTCGTGCCCTATCTGCCGCTGCCCGAAGTGCAGAAGCGGATAAAGGCCGGCGAGGCCGACGGGACCCAATCCAGCACGGGAGGCCTGCAATGAGACATGCCGCGCTTTTCGGCGGCGCGATCCTCCTGATCGTGCTCGCCATCGTCGCCGCCAGCGCGCTGTTCACGGTGCACCAGACGCAGCAGGCCATCGTGATGCAGTTTGGCAACCCGAAGAGCGTGGTCCAGGAGCCGGGGCTGCATCTGAAGGCGCCGTTCTGGCAGAACGTGGTGTATTTCGACGCCCGCGTGCTGGACTTCGCGCCGCAGGCCGAGGAGATCATCACTTCGGACCGCAAGCGCATGGTGGTGGACAGTTTCGTGCGCTACCGCATCGACGATCCGCTGCAATTCTACCAGTCGGTGGGCACGGAAACCCGCGTCCAGAGCCGTCTGGCCGGCGTGGTCGTCTCCAGCCTCCGGCGCGTCGTCGGCAACAACAGCTTCAGCTCGATCCTCTCCGAGGAACGCGGCGACATCATGCTCAGCATCCGGCAGGCGGTGAACGCGGAGTCCAAGGAGTTCGGCATCGAGATCGTCGATTTCCGGATTCGCCGCACCGACCTGCCGGACGCCAATGCGCAGTCGATCTACCAGCGCATGCGCACCGAACGCGAGCGCGAGGCCAAGGAGTTCCGCGCCCAGGGGGCCGAGCTCGCCCAGCGCATCCGCGCCCGCGCCGACCGCGAGCGCACGGTGCTGATCGCGGAGTCGAAGAAGACGGCGCAGATCCGGCGAGGCGAGGGCGATGCCGACGCGATCCGCATCTATGCCGAGAGCTTCGGCCAGGACCCGGAATTCTTCGCCTTCTACCGCTCGATGGAGGCCTACAAGAACGCGCTCGGCAAGGATAACACCACGCTGGTGCTGAGCCCGGACAGCGACTTCTTCGACTTCTTCGGCGACATTTCCGGCAGGACCTCGAAGAGCGAATAGCCCGCCGCCGGCCCCCCCTGTCCTGGCCCCCCTGCATCCCCCCCCCCCCCGGCCCCCCCCCCGCCATGCTCCGCTTCTGCGGCCTCACGGCGGCCATGCTGGGGCTGGCGGTGGTCTGGGCGGCGAGAAGGTGGGTGTAGAGAGTCTGGGAAGGGCGACGATAGTTATTCTGCAAGCGATTCTGTCCAAAGCCCGGGTGTCAGGGATGGCTTGAGCGCACGTAGACTGCGCTCGTCGTCGTTACCTGCGCCGCCCTTTCACAACAATTGATGACGAGTTAGCCTATCGCAGACAGGAGAGGCATGAATGCATCGAAGCCAGGTCGATTGACCTCCGCGCCAATTTCTTTGTTATAACAAGAAACGACCCGATCAAGACTATAGCACAAAGATCATGATACCTGTAGACAGCCTCGTTCGAAGCTTGCTGGGGCCGAAATTGCCAAGGGAGTAAACAATGAAGAACGCGCCTCGAAATAGCCGCTTCGTTCCGGGTATCGACTGTTAGAAGAATCTCTTTCCTGCACACGTTATACCTACGTGGTCAAAGCAGGATTCATGGAGTATTTCGTCATGCTCTCCTTCCGCTCGGCGCCATCAAATTCACACATCTGCCGTCGGGCGCACCGGATACAAACTGAGACAAGATGTTCGCGTCCGGTAGCCCCGCGAGTGGGGACGGAGCTCTCTGGCTATTGTCGGCGTAGGTGCCGTTCGATGACCGCCGACATTAGTGTTCAACGCGAAGAAGAAATTGAAAACTCGGAGTACGCTCTTTGAGCGCCAATTTGAATCGGCGAACCAAATGTGCATCGAAACACATCATCCGAGACGATATGGTCGAATGACGCTCCAAAATCTGCGCTGCTTGAACCATATTGAACAATTCCTTTAGGTCGAGTATCTGCAAAAGGCATCCAGTTTTCTTGAAAAATTCTCTAAGGAACTCCCCCCCATATTGTCCCGCCTCTGACAGTAGCAATAAATCTGGAACGAGAACAATAGCGTGCATCGGGAACTCTCGCTCAATTATAAGAGAACTACCATGTCGATCAACTACAGCATGTCCCGCTTGAATACCCCGAATTCCTCCCGAAAGCTGTCTTGTTGCTTTCTTGACAGCTTTGATTAAATTTCTTGTTAATTTCTCCCTACTTGGCAATTCATTTCGTGAAAAGGTAGACAACGACTTTGACTCAAATAGAAACACACCCTGTTCGTAACTCAACAGTAGATCTGTTAGTTCCCGTGAATGATTCCTCGAGCGCATTATTTCTGGTTTTATTATGGCTCTAAAGGGATCAAGAGAGTCGATTATCCAAAGTGACGACTGCTCTTGTTGATTTCCCTCGTTGTGATCAGAAAGTGAAATTGAGCTCGCATCGGAGCGGCTAGTTATGTAGGTGTTATGCACAAAATGCCATTCTTCGACTTCCATAGGGTTCATCATGTATACGTCGACAAGATTGGTATCTTCATGATACACGTCCAACTTCGTTGACACAACGCCACGAACTACAGGGTCGTCAGAAGACCCTAATGTAGCACTACGGATCCAGTCGATAATATGAGACTCTCTAGCCGAAACGATCACATTAGACCAAGCGGAGTTAACTACTAGTTCGTTGAAAATAAACGCAATAAGTAGATAGGGGCTTGACAGTGCCCCGGTCACTCCCTACATTCATAGTCATAGGGAGGCGACGCCATGAACCTTTTCACCATCTTCCAGCGGTTCCCGGATCAGGAAGCCTGCATAGAGCATCTTGAAGCGGTTCGCTGGGGCGATGAGCCCCATTGCCCGCATTGTGGCTCGGTCAGCGTTGCCCGCAAGGAAGATGGCGGGCGCATGGGCCGATGGAACTGTCACGGCTGCAAGGCCAGCTTCAATGTCCTGTCCGGGACGATCATGCAAAAGACCAAGCTGCCGCTGCAGAAATGGTTCATGGCTATCGGCCTCATGGTCAATGCGAAGAAGAGCGTTTCCAGCTACCAGCTCTCCCGTGACTTGGAACTCAATCAAAAGTCGGCATGGTTCATGCAGCAGCGCATCCGAGCCGCGATGGCAGAAGATCAGGCGCCTATGCTGCAAGGTATCGTGGAAGCCGACGAAACCTATGTCGGCGGGAAGCCGCGCAAGGCGAACAAGATTGAGGACCGGGAGCCTGCAAAGCGCGGACGCGGGACCGACAAGACGCCGATCATCGGCGCGGTAGAGCGCGGCGGGAAGGTCGTGGCCCGTATGGCGACAGACCTTTCCGGCAAGGGCATCCTGCGCTTCCTGAAAGACACGATTGAGCCAAACGGGACGCTGCTTATCACCGACGAATACCGGGCCTATGCGGCGGCGGCCCGTTCCGGCTTCGCCCATGCCGTCATCAATCACTCTGTAGCTTATGCGGATGGTGACACGCACACGAACACGATTGAAGGCTTCTGGTCCTTGGTGAAGCGGGCATGGTATGGCTCGCACCACCACTACAGCCATCATTGGACACCGCTGTTTGTCGCGGAAGCGTCTTGGAAATACAACAACAGGAAGAACGATAATCCGTTCGGAACCTTCCTGCGGAGGGTCTTTAAGTGAATCGGCTCTATTACGGCGACTGCCTCACCATCATGCAGGACATGGCGCTCGTCAGCGTTGACCTCATCTACCTCGATCCGCCGTTCAACTCGAACCGCGAATACAACGCCATCTATAAGGATGAAACAGGACGCCCATTGCCGGATCAGATCGAGGCGTTCTGCGATCAATGGACATTGGACGATGAACGTGAGCGCGCGATCCGGCAAATGCCCGTCCTGTTACGGGAAGCCGGGATAGACGATGAGGTTACGGAATTCTGGCGTCTATGGATGAACGCGCTTCGGAAGACTAATCCGAGGCTGCTTGCCTATCTGTCCTACATGGTGCAGCGGCTTCTGCCGATGAAGGGCATCTTGAAGCCGACCGGCTCCATCTATCTTCACTGCGACCCGACCGCGAGCCACTACATCAAGATTATGATGGACGCGATCTTTGGGCACGGGAATTTCCGCAACGAAATTATCTGGTGTTACACGGGGCCGGGTTCACCGGGGATGCGCCAGTTCAACCGCAAGCACGATACGATCTTATGGTATTCCAAGGGTAAGTCTTGGACTTTCAATGCTGATGATGTTCGGCTCCCGCACGCGGGGAAGACCAAAGCAAACTATAAGCCGGGGCTACAAGGGTCTGGTTTCACCGGCGATGGTGAGCCAATGCTGCCGACAGGGGGAAAAGTTCCAGAAACTTGGTGGACCGGAATCGCCATTGCGGCGCGCTCTAAGAGCCAATACATGCGCTATGCAACGCAGAAGCCACTTGCGCTCTTGGAACGAATCATCAAGGCGTCCAGTAATCCCGGCGATGTAGTGTTCGACCCGTTCTGCGGTTGCGCTACGACGCTGGAGGCGGCTCACAAGCTGGGGCGCCGCTGGATAGGCTGCGACATAGCCATTCACGCCGTGAAGCGCGTTGCCAAGGTCCGGCTGGAAGAACGGCTTCGGTTGGTGGAGGGAACGGACTTCACCGTTGAAGGTGTCCCGCGCAATCTGGAAGGCGCGCGCGACCTATGGGAGCGCGACAGATACCACTTCCAGAAATGGGCGGTGGAGCAAGTGGATGGGTTCGTTACGACGCGGCGCACGGGTGACGGCGGCATTGACGGGCGGCTCTACTTCGCCCGGCCGGGATTCCAAGAACTGCGTTCAATGGTCATCGAGGTGAAGGGCGGGAAGAATGTCGGGATCGGCACCGTGCGCGAACTGGCGGGCGTCCTGAAGCGGGATGAAGCCGACATGGCGGGGCTGATAGTCATGGACCCGTTGGGGCAGCGCCAAGCGGCGAACTTTGCCCGTGAAATGGCGGCTTCCGGCGACCTGGATGTCATGGGCATGATGTATCCGCGAATGCAGATATTGACGGCGCAAGAGATACTGGACGGCAAGCGGTTTGTGACACCGAGCGTCGCGGCGCGCGGCACGGGGCAAACCGCACTTCCATTGCAGCATTCCGAATGAAATGCCGCGCTATCTCTACATCGAAGCATATGCCGAGGGCGTGAAACTGTTCGGGGCGCAAGGAGACATTGAAGAACCGATGCTCTTAGTCGAACAACCTGACGGGTCGTGGCGGAAGGCCATGGGGCCGGATATTGTGGCAATGAGCAACGAGTTCCCCAACTTCTTCAGGAGCCGCCCGAAGCCCAACGAGACCATATAAGCCCCTATCTACTTATTGCGAAAATAAATACAGTACACGCAGAATACTTGAATAGCGCAAGAAGCGCATTGCGTTCATCTTCATATTCCATTACCGACCAAACAAAACCGGGATGATCAGGGTCGTTATCAATTTTGACCCCATATGCTAGGCGATTATCTGGGAGATTTATGAAGAACAGTTGCAGGACATTTGAATACGTCAAATACTTTATTGATAAAGACAACGTCTTGATCAACAATGTTGATTCTGGACCTGTCGATCCGTGCGCCATAGTCATCCGGGTTAATTGAGGGACAGAGGAAAATTCTATGTGATGCCGACGGGAGAGAATGTGCATTGACTCAGTCCTGTAGCCTACGATGCGAGCAAGGCAAGTTGTTCGGTTGAGATGCGAGGCTTAAATGCGAGCTGGACACGGAAGATAAACAAGAGGCGGGGGGAATGGCAAGTTCTAAGTGTAAAGGTAGGGTAGCGGCCCGCAGGCGCTGCTTCCGGTAGTGTTGTGGCTCAGGCGGCTAGGTTCATCTGTTGCTTCTTTGTCGTTTTGGGCTTCGGCAAGTATCGGACGAAGACATCGGCGGGCGTCCTGCCGTTCATGCCGCGGCCTTGGTGAGGTCGTTCAGTATTGTAGCGGAAGAGATAGGCGTCGAGGTCGTTTTGCATGGCGGCGTTGCTCTCAAAGATGTTCTTGTGGCCCATGATGCTGAAGTGCTCGTCGAGCAGGATACGGTGTAGGCGCTCGACGAAGGCGTTGTACCGATGCCTTCGGACCGTGGTGGTGCGATGGTCGAGGCTCTTGAACTGGAAGAATAGCTCGTGAGGGCACCCACCGGGCCGGCCGATAGTGTCTCACTTTGACCTTTTGTGAAAAAGTCCCGGCTGCAGGTGGGCGGCCGGGACCCAATCGTCAGCCGGGGAGAAGCGTCAGAGTCGGCAGAGCATTTCGAGTTCAAGGTTGTGGGAGCCGTAATCGGCCTTGATTCCATCGAAGTCGGCTTCGCTGGTTGCGAAATAGCGGTAGCCGAACCGGGCCTCGGCGCTGTGGGACACCGGGTAGGTCAGGCCGAGCATCACCTGCCAGGCGATCACGGTGTCGTCGCTGGAGCTGCTCGCGAACTCGTGGGTGTCGCCATCGACGGTCAATGTGAATGCGTCTTCGGTCACATCGTGCTGGGCGAAGCCGAGGCCGGCGCCGAGATAGGGTCGCAGACCCCACGATGCATTGAAAGCCACGATGCCGTTCGCCATCAGGCTGATCGTTTCGAGATCGCCTCCGATCTCCAAATCTCCCGAAGCAATGGAGTCGCCCTCGAATGTCAGATTGAGATTCTCGTATTTGTCCCAGGACGACGGCCGGTAGGCGAGCTCGATCTCGCCCCGCAAGCCGGTCGACGCCCCGTGCCCCACTGCCACCGCAAAGTCCGGGCCGCCATCGAGAGGAATGTCCCCCGTGAGTTTCAGATCGCCTTCGGTGTAGGAGGCCGAGGGTGCTGTCGGCACCGGGCCAACATTGCGAAAGAAGCATACGCCCGTCCAAACGGATCAGACATAGCTCACCACCTCACCAAGCGGTTTGCGGCCGATGTCGGGCACCTTCGCATTCTCGTCAGGGTAGCCGGCGACCAGCAGCAGGAAGGGGCGTTCGGCCGCCTTCGGGCGGCCCAGTATTTCGTTCAGGAATTTCATCGGGCTCGGCGTGTGGGTGAGCGTTGCGAGTCCGGCGACATGCAGGGCCGCGA
>MKWU01006934.1_pt1 | contig 11153 bp, 12 predicted proteins | sample 809101 | NCBI WGS metagenome assembly MKWU01 (sample SAMN05860141, study PRJNA318959) | sponge metagenome | host: Aplysina aerophoba | place: Slovenia: Piran, Adriatic Sea, Gulf of Piran | collected 2013-05-07
CATCGCCGCTCCTCGTTACGAAGTGCGGCCCATGGTCACCTGTTCGGCTCCCAGGGTGGGTCAAAGACCCTGATTAACCTGGTTCATAGTTCCTGATTATCTGGTACATAGTTCCTGATTATTGACAGGGGTCTCCGCGACCGCCAGGACGTCCATCTCTCTGCCGCCGCACGGGTCCGCGCGCTCAGGGACCACGGACGGAAGAACGACTATGCCGTCGTCCTCCCGCATGTCGACGGTCCGTACTCTCTGGCGCATGCCGATAGTCAAAATGCAGGACCGGCTCCGCAGACCGAGGCGCGTGTCAGCCCGGCCTTGGAGGAACATGGCAGCCGCATGAGCCTCCCGGATTGCGACGAAGTCGTTCGCTTATTCTTCACCAATAGTTCACACGGTGCCTGCTACAATGGTCTACCGTCATGGTGCTGTACAACGATGGACAGTTGAAGATACCGAGGGCCTACCTGAACGGCTACGAACTGGCCTGTCTCGAAGACCACGTGATCGCCCGCAACTACGTCGCCCACACCACCATCGGCGACCCGGCGGCGGATGCCATCGTGGAAGAGCTCGCTCCGCTGCGCCGGGAGGAAGTCAGCAGGTTCATCCACGCCGGCATGGAAGAAGACCGCAAGGTCCTGCGGGCTGCACCTCAGGCGTTGCGTGATTTCTTCATGGATGCACCCCAGCCCGACCCTGACTGGCTTGACCGCGACGCGCTTGCGCCTGGCATCCGTGCGTTCCAGAGAAACGCCGTCCCTGTGCTCGCCGCCTTCGTGACGGGTACGCTCATGAACGGCTTCTCGACGCTCATCAGCAAGTCGTTCGTGCAAACCGGGCGCATCTTCGACAACGGCGTCTGGCGGCTCAAGCAGAACAACCGTCACCAGATGGAGATATTCTGGCCCGGAGGGCTGGAGCGGCACGGTGATGGATGGAAGCTCTCGGTACGGATACGCTTCGTTCACGCACAGGTCCGGCGGCTGCTTGCGGAGACTGAACAATGGCACCACGACGAGTGGGGCGTCCCCATCAGCGCGGCGCATCTGGGCTATGCAGCGGCGAACTTCGCATCGGGGACATTGAAGCACTCGTCGGCACTCGGCGCTCGCTACAGCGATGACGAGCGTGCGGGTTTCCATGCCGTCTGGCGTTACGCCGGTTATCTCATGGGCATACCGGAAACCATCCTGTTCACCGATGCGAACCAGGCCAGGGAACTTTGCCGGATAGCAGTGATCTGCGAACCTCCTCCAACCGCGGAATCGGTCATCATGACCAACGCCCTCATCAACTCCGCCCCGCTGGTCGCGGGCATCACCGACCCGGAGGCGCGCAAGCGTCTCGTGAACCGCGTCATATACCCCGTTGCCCGTGGGCTCGTGGGGAATCAACTCGCCGACGCATTGCAGTTTCCCAGGTCCCGACTGCCCTTCCCGCTCCTGTCGTACCGGCTCGATCGGCGCCTCCAGCGCCTGCTGTTGCCTCTCCGCAGAAGGAGCCCCGAGGACTTCTCAACGCTCCTGACGGCATCGGCCTACGACGACACGGGCATGTCCTACCGTCTGCCTACCCACGCGCACGACGAACGGTCCAGGGCGTGGTGAGCAGCTGGCGATGCGCTCAGGTCTCCCTCGAGTGTCACCGGGGCCTGAAGGGCGGCAACAACGAGGAGTGGAGCTCGGTGGCGGAAGCGCGGCTCGATACGGTGCGCCCCACTCGGTCGCGCGTGCTCCTGCGCAGCCACGGGAGCACGTTGCGTGCGCTTCGGCTGTTCGCGGACGCATGCGGAGTGCGCGAGCTCGAGACGGTGGACGCAGGCGTAGCGAAGGGCTGCCTGCACCCTGAGTGGGCCGGCCTCGGCCTGCAGCCCCTCGCGCGGCGGGAGAACCAGCGCCCTGTTCACGCTCAGGGCCGCGTGGCGGCGCAGGAGCAGGAAGCAGGGTCGTGTGCGGCATCCGGGCAAGGAGCGTGATCGTGGCGTCCAGCGAGGCGATGGGGCTTGTGCTGTTGTTCGCGGGGGTGGTCGGCCTAATCGGAGCGGGCCTCCTCGCTGCAGGGTGTCACGTGCTGCGCCGGACGCGCAGGGTGCGGCGATGAGGCCGTGCGTCCTGCGCGCTGAACGAACCATTCCGCTGCCGCGCCTGTCGGCATCGGGAAGCGGAGGACGTCGACGTTCCATCGGGTGGCCTGGTCTCGGCGGGCGGAGCTGCTCTGATCATGGTCGGGTCAGCGGCCTGCAGTGGACAGCCGGACAGGACTAACCAGTGAACGGGGGACCCGCAATCGACGCCCGAAGCAGGCTTGGCGCTGTCGGCCCATCCGCTATGACTGCTGCGGTCGGGCTGATGCCCTTCGCTCGAACGTTCGTCACCTTGGACCGAGCTGAGGAGTGCAAGAGATGCTCCTGCTAGCGCCGATGGGATATGGGCAACACCGCCGGAACGGATCGACCCACCCGGGCATCGACGGGCATCTCGAATGAGCCCGGAGGACTCGGTAGGGTTGCGCGCGAGCCTTCGGGAGGCTCGTCGGGCCGCAGCGAGCGCCTGAGGAGGATGCATGGACGTCACAACTACACGGGAAGGCTTGAATCTGATTGTCAGCGTGGGAGGGCGCGTGGACGGTGCGAACGCAACGGAATTCCAGGCGGCGCTCGAAAGCGCCATCCAGCCGGACGATCATGGGGTCGTCATGGACATGGGGAACCTGCGGTACATCAGCAGCGCTGGGCTCGACGTCATCCTTTCGGTTGCCAAGGCGGTTCGGAAGCAGAACGCCAAGCTGGTGGGCTGCTCGCTCTCCGGATCAGTGCGCGAGGTCTTCGCCATCAGCGGGTTCGACAGGATCGTGCCGATCTGCGATTCCCAGGCGGATGCCCTGCAGGCGCTTGACGACTAATGGTCTACTCATCGCCTCGGAGGCCTGCTCAGATAGCTGGCCCACTCCTCGCAGGTCATGGCGGACTTGCCTCTGGCCCGCGGACTGCGCCTGTCAGACGATGGGATACTCTCCACGAGTTTCCCGAGACTTCCATGTATCGAGTCCAGACCGACCGGTTCGCAACGTATGCCCCGCGGTTATCAGCAGGGCGAGCAGAAACGAACCGCGTTCCATCATACCCGCTCCTCTACGAGAGGAGCCTCATCACGGAAGCGCAGCGGCAAGGGACTCGGCTCGACCAACTGACGTTGTAACTACAGTAGTCACGCTATTCTTCCATTAGTTCACTTGCAATGACCCTTTCCCGTTGTAATATCAGGCGGGAAGCCCCACCGGGACTTGCTGGATCACCCGATCAAGGGGCTCCGTCTCTTGGCAGCCGTGAACGAGAATGTCACCGAGGAGAGGGAGATTGCACCGCATGTTCGTCCATCGACCGATGCGCAGCAGGGATTGCACTGTGTGACCGCCACCTGGCGAGGACTCTCGGGGCTGCTATACCAGTTCGATGTCTACGACCTGAACACGCCTCTTCCCGAAACAGGCGGCAACTACATCTTCACGACGTTCCGGCACGGCGTCTGGCACCCGCTCTACATCGGCGAGACCGGCAGCCTCCGCCAGCGTATCGGTTCCGGCCACGAGCGATGGGAGTGCGCTAGAAGGCACAGGATGAAGCACGTTCACATACGCCCCAACTCGAACCCATCGTCTCGCCGCACTACGGAATCGGACCTGCTGCGGCAATATGACACGCCGTGCAATGGTTGAACAGCGATGATCAGAGTGGTCGTCACCCAGTATGTGACCCGAGGGGTTGCGGCCCTGAGCGCGATCGCGGCGGCCGTCGTCCTGGTTGCCTGCGGCCTCGCGGGGGAGCGTGAGCAGGCACCGGAACCCCTGCTGATCGGGCAACTCAATGCAATAACGGGCTCCCTGAGCTCGTCAGACTCGCTCCGCCACGCCGCTGTCCTGGCTGCAGACCACGTCAACCGGGCGGGCGGCGTGGCCGGCGCTCCGGTTGTCGTCATCACCACCGACACCGGCGCGGACCCGGCCAGGGGAGTGGATGCCGCGCGGGCGCTGGTAGACGAACAACACGCGGCCGTCCTGCTCGGTGCGAGGAACAGCAGCGTCACGATCGCCGTGGCCGAGCAGGTATCGGTTCCCCGCAAGCGTCTCCAGATCTCGAGCGTGTCCACCTCGCCCATGATCACGGGCCTGCCGGACGACGACTTCCTCTTCCGAACGGTGGTGTCCGACTCCGCCCAGGGCGTCGTCTTGGCGCGGCTTGCCGTGGAGCAGGGATACGAGAGGGTAGCCGTCATGTACTTCGACAACGCATACGGCCAGGGGCTGGCTGCCCAGTTCGAGGCGACCTTCGGATCTCTGGGCGGCGAAGTGACGTCTCTCGTGCCACACGGAGACGGCCAGCCGACCTACGTTGCCGAGCTGGAACGGGCGGCTATGGGAGACCCCGACGCGCTGGTCGTCATCAGCTACCCCGGGCAGGCGACGGTCTATCTGCGCGAGGCTCTGGACGGTGGGTTCGCAGACACATTCCTGCTCGTGGATGCTACGCGGTCCGCCGAGATGATCGAGGCGGTCGGCTGGGACGCGTTGGAAGGTGTCCGCGGAACGTCCGCCGGATCGCCCGCATCCGCGGAGAACAGGGCGTTCACGGCGGCCTACGTCGAGGCCCATGGCGCCTCGGTGCCCACGCACCCGCTGACGGCCCAGACCTACGATGCTGCGGCGCTCATCGCCCTGGCGGCCGCCCAGGCAGGCAGCACGACCGACCCGGAGGCGATCCGCGATGCGCTCAGGAGCGTCGCCAACCCTCCGGGCGAGGTGGTGGGCCCCGGCGTGCGGGGCATCGCGCATGCGCTCGCCCTGGTAGCCGAGGGCAAGGATATCAACTACGAAGGGGCGTCCGGCCCGGTGGACTTCGACGAGAACGGCGATGTGACCGGGCCGATCGAGGTATGGAAGGTCGAGGATGGGGAGATCAGGTCCACCGGTAGACTCGAGCTGCCGTAGCTCTAGGCTGCACCGGCAAAGCGCACGGTGGCATAAGGCTGGGCTCCACCGATGGTGAGGCGCAGGCGCGGCTTTCCTCCCACCCGCACCGGCTCGCTGAACGTCACGGCGACCTCGATGTCCTCGTCGGACAGGTAGGCGCCGCTTGAACCGGGCGCGCTGATGATGTCCACCGTCTTGACCGTGGGTGGCGTGGCATCCACCACGACGCCTGCCGTCGCCCCCTGCGCCGTCTTGCCCGAGCCATCCCCGTCGGTGTACAACGCCGTCGCCCGCAGGTACGACCCGATATCGCCGTCCGGCGGATATAGGCGTCCTGCTCCGCGCCCTCGATGGCGGCCCACGTCGACCCGTCGCTGGAGCGCTCCCACGTCCACGCCACGCCGCTAACGCCGCCGTCCGGATCGGTAACGCTGGCCGTGACGGCACTCCCCGCCTGTGGCGGGTCCGGATCCAGGGCGACCGCTCCCGCCTCGTCCACGTTGACCACGTTGATGGTCACCTCGATGGAGTCGTCACCGTCGACCTCAACCTCGCCGGCGGCATTCTTCCCGTCGTGGACGGTGACGGTCACCGTGTACTCGTCCTGGGTCTCGTAGTCGAGGCCCTCGCCCGCTGCGACGAATATCTGGCCGGTTGCGGCAATCGCGATGAACGCATAGCTGCCGCTGAGGGAATAGTCAGCGCGTCATCATCGTCGTCGGTGGCTGTGACCGGATCGCCGACGTAGACGCCGGGCAGGGAGTTCTCCGCCACGCTGCGGGTGGCGGAGTCCGCAGCGAACTGCGGTTCGTTGTTGGGTGTCGGCATGGGCGTCGGTTCAGGCGTTGGCTCGGGCTCGCTTGCCGGGGAACCATTTACCCTGTGGCCAGGCTGGTCGGTCAGAGGCCGGTGTCTCAACTGGGCGCGATTGCCGTCGGCGTCCTTGATCTTCCCGCCATTCACGTCGATCTTGTTCTTTCCGATGCTGATGCCGTCATCGTCCAGGTCGTTGGCCTTGACGACATAGGTGAAGATCAGCCGAGCGCCGTCCTGGTCGGAGCGTTCGTATCTCGCCCAGCGTTTCCTGTCGCCGACGGTGAGGCGCACGCGCGGCTCTCCGGTCACCGTCACCGGCTCGCTGAAGGTCACAGCGACCACGATCTCCTCGCGCTTGCCATAGGCGTCGCCGATTTCGGGATTGGAGGTGATCACGGGCCCGGCGGTGATCCCTACCGGGGCGGAATCCTGCTGGGCCTGGACCGAGCCAGTGGGCAGAAGCGCCAGCAGGGCGAGCGACAGCACGGCCAGGAGTGCGAAGGCGGGGGACGGGAAGAGGCGGCTCAACGACGAATTCCGTAATCGGGAGTGTGTCGAGGTTTTGTAGCAGAACCGAGTTCTGTAGCAAAGCCGGGGGGCGTACAGGCATGGCCGCCCTCAACAGGCGGCGCAGGGTTGAGAAGGCCTTTGTCGTCTTCCTCGTCTGCTTATGTCCTCCTGTCGCTACGGCTGACGCAGAACCCGTGCCGTGATGAGGCGCTGGAGTGCCAGCAGCTCATCGTCGTTGAAGCACTCGACCATTCTGAGGCCGTCGTCCACGATCGCCGCCACCGCCGCCGCCGGCATTGCCTGCGCCGCGGCCTGCCCACCCGCGACAAGCTCGAAGAAGTGATAGTTCTCCATGCCAAAAGCCTTCAAGCACGTCTGGGACTGATCGCTCAGCCCGCCCAGCACCTTCCCCGTGTCAGCGACGAAGATGTTGATGCTGGTCTCTTCCGAGATGCACGTCGGCACGGCGCTCAGAAGCTCGTTGACGAAGCCGCCGCCGGCGTCGGCCTGGATGCGCTGGGGCAGCTGCTCCGGTGTCACGCCGACCGCGTCGAGCAGGCAGGCGGCCTCGGCGGTGGGGATGAAGGCCAGGATTTCCAGCAAGGCAGACGGGTCCAGGGTCTCCGGACCGGAGAACGTTCGCTGGGTAAACGCGATCTTCTCTTCATCGTTCAGGCAATTGACGTAGTCCAGAAGGTAGACATGGGCTTCGCGGGCCGTCGTAACCGCCGCCTCAAGTCCAATCTGGATGTAGACGAACTCTGGCTGCTCCCGGGCCACCGCGATGATGCAGGCCTCCGTCTCCGCGCTCCACCCGCCGGACCAGACTAGGGTGACCCCCACTACGTAGATCAGGAAGTTGTCCTCCGTCAGACAGTCATACACCGCTCGCATGTTGGCGATGTCCCGGCCGGACTCCGCCAACGGCGCCGCCCGGAACGCCTGGTATGCCGAGTCGCCCATCGCCTCCTCCAGACAGGAGGCCTCGTCCCCCGACACTGAGTCGGCCAACTCTCCGCCAACCGTCGCCGAGGTGACCACGAAACCCTCGAGGGATCTGTCGGAGCCGGAATCGCAAGCGGCGATGAGCACCGCTCCCACCCCAACCGCCAGCAATAGGACAAACTTCGTCATCTGGTCATACCCCCTGTCAGCAATGATGTCGGAGTTCGGCGGCGGGCCTATGCCGTTCCCGAGCCCCCCAGACTTGCCTGGTGGCCCTCAGCGAGGTCAGCGCCAAGTTCTCCGTCCGCCATCTCGTTCGCAAAGCGGTAGAGCGAGCCAGTCCACTGCGCACAGGCGTTTGAGCGAGCGTCCGGATACGCCTGGTCGACGCGAGCGCGTACCTCATCCCTCGTCAGGTCAGCAACGTTGCCGACCGGCTCCCAACCGACGCCGATGAACCCCCCGACTCGACCTGCTCCCGGACCGCCTCGCCTGTGTGAATGTTCCAGTAGTGCATCCGGTTTAATCCTGCGCGATGGGCGCGCCCCGCGCCTTCCACAGACCCCACGGTCGCCGTCGCCTGACCCCATCTAGCGAAGTGTAACCGATATTGTCACATTAAATCGCGAGACTCTCGCCAAGGTGTTCACCAATTCGTTGTTATTATGGCCTCTAGGAGCGTCTGAGCCCGCAGAGCTGAGAGGGTCGGCACTGCTCCCATGCCCCCACACCGCGCAGACAGCGCCCCCGGAGCTCCCTCGGGCCGGCCGCTGTCTGATCCCCAGGCTAGCGGAGTGTAACCGATATTGTCACGTTAACTCGCGAGACTCTCGCCAAGGTGTTCACCCATTCTCTGCTACTATGGCCTCTAGGAACGTCTGAGCCCGCCGAGTTGAGAAGGTTGGCACTGCTCCCATGCCCCCACACCGCGCAGACAACGCCCCCGGAGCCCATCCCGTGTGGACGGGAATCGTGCCGCTCGTTGCTCCGCTGCTAGCGCTGCTGCTCGCCGCGTGCCAGACTGCCCCGCCGACTGCGACACCGGACAACCAGGCGACCGTGCGTGCCGCCGTCGCTGCGACAGCCATGGCGGATCCCGCGCTCGCACTGACCCCGACGCCGGTCCCCAAGCCGACTCCAACACCGGTTTCCATGCCCACCCCAACCCTTACGGCAATTCCCGCGTGGACCCCCATGACCAGTACACCGAGCGCACCTACCGGGACGCCGTCGCCGTCGTCCGCGGAGCGACCGAGGGGAGCACTGCCCGGGCGTTGCGGTGCTTTGTGCTCCAACGAGTTCTGGCAAGGCGACGTCAGCGTCGCATCCGTACAGGCTGAGTTGGACCGCGGCGCAGACCCAACGGCAGAGAGCACCTCTGGATTCACCCCCCTGCATTGGGCGGCGTTCTACAGGGTCGCCCCCGACATCTTCAGGCTGTTGTTGGCACACGGCGCCGATGCGTCGGGGATAGATGATGACGGGACGTCTGTTTTGACCTATGCACTTGCAAACGCAAACAGATCCGATGTCGTCAGATTGTTGCTGGAGCATGGCGCCGACGCTAACGCCAGGGAGTACGGGAGACCTGCCCTGCATGAAGCGGTGACTCTTGCCGCTTACGCTTCAGACCCCGAGACCGCAAGTTCCTCTCTTGAGGATGGCGTTGATCTCGCTGTGGATACTCTCGAAATCATCGGATTGTTGCTGGAGCATGGCGCGGACGCCGCAGCGAGGGATGATTATGGGCAGTCGGTCCTGTTGATCTACTTCGGGACTTTGGTCGAGATCGAGTCCCACGATGCCGCCCCGGAGGTCGTCGAACTGCTGCTGGAACACGGCGCCGAGGCAATGACGGAGAACGACGCGGGCATGTGGGTTATGACCCTTGCGATGTGGGCCGGAGCCAATCCCGAGATCATCGGGCTCCTCTTGGAACATGGCGCCGATGCCACGGTGAGGGATGACGAGGGCGATACGCTCCTGCACCGGGCAGCGGTGTTTGGCTCCGACCTCCGGCTCTTTGATCTGCTGTTGGAGAGCGGAGCGGACGTGACGGCCAAGGGAGTGTTCGGCTGGACGGCCCTGCATATATCGGTTCGAAACGAAATCCTGGGCCCCCAGGTAGTCAAGCTGTTGCTGGATAACGGCGCGGACGTGGCAGCCAGGTCCAACGAGGGAGCCACGCCCCTGCATTTTGCAGCCACATACTCCGGTCCGGAGGTTGTGAAGCTGCTGTTGGAGAGGGGAGCGGATGTGGCAGCCCGTGACGACCGCATGGATACGCCGCTGCATAGCGCGATGACTGACTACCAGGGCGACACCGACGATAGCGCCGACCCCGAGGTCGTCCAACTGCTGTTGGAAGACGGCGCCGATGTGGATGCCAGAAACGGCAAAGGGAATACTCCCTTGCATCTTGCGGCGGACCATCAACAGTCTGGTGCTGTTCAACTGCTGCTAGCACAGGGTGCCGAAGCCATGTCGCGGAATGACTACGGCGTCACGCCTCTGCACGAAGCAGCGGGTGGGGGCGCTTTCACGACCGTAACCCTGCTGCTCGAACATGGTGCCGATGCCAACGCTGCCGACGAGACTCTGCGCACTCCTCTGCACGCGGCGGTGTCCTCATTCGGTTCGCCATCTCCCGAGACCATTGCCCTGTTGCTGAACCGTGGAGCGGACATCAATGCGAAGGACGAGGGGGGAGATACGCCGCTCCATCTGGCAGCCGCGCATAGCCAACCCTGGCATCAACCTCCGACTGTTGAGATTGTCAGACTGCTGCTGGCCCAGGGCGCGGATATCACGGCGGTCAACCTTGAGGGTTACACGGCCTGCGATGTAGCCGACACGGGTGATGAAGGCATCAGAGCGTTGCTTTGCCCGTAACCGGTCCGTACGCATCTCCTTGCTCGTCTTGCGCGCCTTGCGCCTTCAGGAGACTATGCCTGCTGGCCTAAGTGGTTGGATCGGATGGGCCGCCAAGGTAGGCTGGGCCGATGCGATGGGGAGGCGCGGCCATGCAGGAGATAGTCGATAGGCGGTTGAGCAACGCGAGAGAACTTCTCGAGCTTGCCGGTAAGGAGCTGGATGCCCTTGATGAGATCCTGCCCGATATGGATTGGATAAGGTCGATCGCCAGGGCGAGGATCGGGGTGCGGTTCTGCGATGAGGCTCTGAGGTCTGCTGAGACTCTCGCATTGAAGAATCGAATGCTGATCAGACAGTACTCGCGGATTCCGTAAGCAAAGGCAGGATCGAAGAATACAAGAGAAGAGGCAGTGGCTTTCGGATACCGCTTTGCTTGTCTGTCTGTGAACTGGGGAGGAGTCTGGAGTTCCGCCGCACTGCTGGCGCAATCTACTTCTGGCCGTCGGAGGGCCGACGGCGTGGCAGACCCCGCAAGAACCCGGCATAGCACTACGGGAAGAGCATGGAGGGCAACCGCCGGTTCCGCCTTGGCGCGCTTGCCTGGACATCGTTGCTCGGTGTCTTGGGCCGGTCGGCGATACGGCCGCTCTCGGCCTCGTACTCGTACTCGCGGGCCACGACGTAGCCGTTCTTGCGGGCGTGATCCCTAAGCGCCCCGAGCTGGGCGGCCACGGACAGGTCCACGTCCTGGCGGTCGCTGGAAACCCTGGCGTAGAGGGCTGCCGGTGTGTAGCCCGTGATCCGGTCCATCATCGATGCGTCCTCCTTGGTCATTCCTGTTCGTCCGGGCGGGCCTCGGCCCGTTGGCGGCGTTCGCGCCGCGGCCACACTCGTTCCTCCATGTAGATGCGGATGGCTGTCATTCGCCAGGGTCATTAGGCCAGTCGTCGCCACAGTCATTAGGCCACCCCGGGCACGACTGATGGGGACTTGTATCAGGTCGTAGATGACGGGTCAAACACCCCCTTTGGTCCCGATAGGGC
>MKWU01006935.1_pt1 | contig 11150 bp, 6 predicted proteins | sample 809101 | NCBI WGS metagenome assembly MKWU01 (sample SAMN05860141, study PRJNA318959) | sponge metagenome | host: Aplysina aerophoba | place: Slovenia: Piran, Adriatic Sea, Gulf of Piran | collected 2013-05-07
ACAGCACCACGTCGCTCACCGACGCCAGCCGCCGCAGAATCGCCCTCCCGTCGTCCGTGCGCAGATTCAGGGTCACGCTGAGCTTGTTGCGGTTCAGCCCGTGAAACACCGGTTGCAGTTCCGGCCATAGCCCACGATCTCCACCGGTCAGGTCCTCGCCGACCATCGGACGGCCCAGGCGCATCCCGTCCATTCGGGCGCGGCTCTCCACCTTGATGACCTCGGCGCCCATATCCGCCAGCAACTGCCCCGCCATCGGGCCCGCCCACGCGGAACCCAGGTCCACCACGCGCACGTCCTGCAGGGCCAGAGACTTGCGATTCTCTTGATGCCTGCGATCCTCCGGAGGCTTGCCGCGCATTTCGTTTGGTGCCGGCATCGGGCGTCGCGCTCCCAGTTCCCCGAACACCTCGGCGTTGTGCTGCCCCAGCATCGGCGCCGGACGCGTCACCTTGAGCGGCGATCCATGCAGCCTTACGGGCGGTCCGGGGTATCGCAGCCTGCCAGCGTGCGGGTGCTCAACCTCCCTGAACCATTCGCGAGACTGCAATTGTGGAGTCTCCAGCGCCTCGTCCATCGTCAGCACGGGCGCGCACGGAATGCGGTTTTCCAGGCACAACTGGAGAATCTCCTCCTTGTCGTGCTCCATGAACCACGGCGCGATCAGGCTCTCCGCCTCCTCGGGGTATTGGTCGCTCATGGCTCGCCGGTCCCGGTAACGCGGGTTGTCGATCCAGTCGGGATCGCCCAGCAGGCTGAGGAAGCGTTGGTATTGCTCCAACTGCGGCGCATCGATGCACACGTAGCCATCCCGGCACGGCAGCACGCAGTTGGGAAATAACCCCAACCGCATCCGGTTCCCCGAGCGCGAACCCGCAATGCCCCGGTAGATAAACGTGGGCAGGTGATAGCCGGTGAGCAACGTCGCGATGATTCCCGAATCCGCCACGTCGATATATTGGCCGGCCGACTCACAACCCGCTGCTCGCGCCGATTCCCGCGCCAGCAGCGCGACGATCGCGGCGTATGCACCCCCCACGCCGGCCAGGAATCCCGCCTGTTGGTCAGGCGTGGTCAGCGGCTCCCGGTGCGTGTGGCCGGTGCCAAAGCTCATCCCGCTCAGCGCGTTGACCTGGAGGTCGTAACCGGCGTACTGCTTGTATTCCCCCGTCCGCCCGTAAGGGGATATCGAAACGGCGATCAGATCCGGATGCCGCGTCGCCAGATGCTCAGCGGAGATACCCGACTTATCCAGGAGGTCATAGGTCTGGTTCTCAACGAAGACATCCGCCGTGGAAATCAGGCTGTGCAATCGTTCAACGCCGGATTCCGACTCGATGTCCAGGGACACTCCCCGCTTGCCCAGGTTCGCGAATAGGAAAGAACCGCTGCTCTCGGGGTGCGGCGACGCGTTGGGGAATGGACCGCGTCTACGGGCAGGGTCTCCGGCGGTCGTTTCAACCTTTATGACATCGGCGCCGAATTCGGCCAGGAGCTTCGCGCAGAACGGAGCGGAGACCGTCTCTCCCCATTCAACGACACGAATGCCCTCCAGAGGTGCAGAGGGCAGGGCGAAGGGAGTCGACGTTGATGTGCCCGTGTCTGGCAATTGCTACCCTGGTTCGTCAAAGGTCGGCAACGGGGCGGCGCACCAACGGCCCGCTACGGGCGGACGCTCCACGGTGTACGCAAGCCCAGCTATCCCATATGCGAATGATGCTAATGCCGCAGTATAGGCCGGCAACACCCCCACGCGCAAGGCAAAACTCCGCCCGTCACAAGTCCGAGTTGCAGGCAACCGCCGGAGCCGAAACGGTTTTATCGCTCGGGCACTGACGCGTCCGCAGCACGCCGCCATTCGGAATATATCTGCCCATCGCATCCTTGCCGACGCGCGTACATTGCCGACATGCGTGCATTCTGGATTCCAGCCGAAGGCGGAACCACCACCTCGCGAGAGGGTTGGCATGTTCCCGTTTGAACGCCGTTGATTCGTCGTATGAGGCACGTCAGGAACGCTCCGGTCTAGCGAAGGGGCGGCGCGTACACGTTCCCACCGTCGCTCCACAGGCGGTTGAGTCCTCGCGGCAGCGTGAAGGACTCCCCCTGCGGACCCATGTAGCGGTCGTAGATCTCCCCGTAGTTACCCACCGCACGGATCACATCGACGGCAAAATCGCTTTTCAACCCAACCTCTTCCTGACCGAATGTCCCCTCTGTACCCAGCATGCGTTTGACGCGAACGTCCTCGCTGTTCCGCATCTCCTCCACGTTGGCCTGGGTAACCCCCAACTCCTCAGCGTTGATCAGGACATAGAAAACCATCCTGACCAGCGCGGTCCACAGGTCATCGCCCCGCGGGACTATCGGCGCAAGCGGCTCTTTGGATATGGTCTCCGGCAATATCACGTGGGCGTCAGGGTCGTCAAATCCACTCCTGACGGCCGCCAATTGGGACTTGTCGATGGTGGTAGCGTCGCACTGTCCCTGTTCATAAGCGTGGTACGTTTCGGACGTTTCCTCAAAGCTCAGGGTTTCCAGGTGCATGTCATTCTGACGGAAGAAGTCCGCCAGGTTCAGCAAGGTCGTGGTGCCGGCGGCCACGCACACGCTCGAGCCGTCAAGTTCCAGGGCGCTGTCCACCCCCAGCGTTTCCCGGACCATGAAACCCTGGCCGTCGTAGAACATGATCACAGTGTAGTCGCCCCACTGCGCCTCGCGGGTAGTGGTCCACGTGGTGGTACGGGAGAGAATATCAATCTCGGCGGCCTGGAGAATAGGGCCCCTTTCAATATATGGAATGTGCCGGATTTCCACCGCCTTCGAGTCTCCAAAAATGGCGGCTGCGACTGCCCGGCAGAGATCGATGTCGAATCCACGCAAGTTGCCGTCGGAGTCCACAAAACCGAACCCGGGCAGGTCAATCTGCGAGGCGCAGTCAACCTTGCCTTTGGCCCTCACGCTCTCAATACGCGAGACCCCCGAGTCGGTTTGGGTAATGTTATCCGCAGTGTCGGCATCGTTACTCTGTGCGTTGCATCCGATAACAACGGCAGCCGACAGGCACAAAATACCCGCAACGGCTAATGTTCTGGCGGGCGGCAATATGCCATTCAACATGATTCATTCAGCTCCATTCTGAACGACGGCACAGTATCAATCGTGAACTATCATAATCCCATACGAGAATCCCATCATTATCATTGCAATTATATGCTGATCTCTTTTGGCAATCGAGACATTCATCACATACTACCCCTCATTGCTGATGGGCTTTTCAGCGTTTATGGTCGCAGAATGCCCGATTCGGCGCCCCCAAAACGGAGACAGCCGGCGAACCGCCCCAGCCATTCTGACATCGGTGGTGCCGGACCAATCCGCACGAGGCTGTCGTTCGCCCGACCAAAGAATTATGGCGGACCAAACCAATTGTCAGGTCCGCCATCTGTAGAGGGCAGGGCTCTTCGATTGTTTGCGTATGCCGACCCAGTCAGTTCATGATCAGCCTGTCGAACCACGAGCGGACGGTGCTTTCAGAGACGGGCTCGGCTCCGCACAGGGTTTGGGTTTCCGACCATCGAATGACCCTTTGTATGGGGTTCGCTGTATTCGCTACCCAATCGGCCGGCTGGTAACCTCCCGGTCCACCTTGCGCGGGATCCACTGGCCTCGACCCGCCTGCGCGGTAAGTTGGCCGTCCTCAACGGCCACCTGGCCCCGCATGATGGTCATCACCGGCCAGCCCTCAATCTCAAAGTCTTCCCAGATGCTGTAGTCGCTGATGTGGAAGTCATCCATGGTCAGCCGCTTCTTGATCGACGGGTCAATCAGCGTGATGTCAGCGTCGCTTCCCGGAGCCAGCGCGCCTTTACGCGGATACAGCCCCATGATGCGGGCGCAGTTGGCCGACGTAACGTCTACGAACCGCTGCAGCGACATCCCGCGCTTGGACACGCCCTCGCTGTAGGTGATGCCCACACGAGTCTCGGCTCCGTTGTGGCCGCCGGTAACGTCGCGCACCGTCTTGCCCTGGATCTTGAGGTTCCAGTCGGTGCAATACTCGTCCGTCGCCATCGTGTGCAGGCCGCCCCAGGCGATGCCTTTCCACAGCATGGCGGCGTCTTCGGGCGACTTCAGGGACGGGTACGTGTGGTACTTCATCCCGTCCTCTTCCTTGTAGTTGTTCGCGTTGAAGCACGCGTAGTTGTGCAGCGTCTCGCCGTAAGCGGGCACTCCCCGGTTGCGCGCCTCACCTATGGCGTTGATGCCCTCGCGCGCACTCACGTGCACAAAGTACACCGGCGCGCCCGTCCACTCGGCGACCCGCAGCACCCGGCGGAACGACACGTCCTCCGACTCGTTGCTGTGCACCTGTGGCATGTTCCACCACTCGTTGCGCTCCTCGCGCTGGAGCTTCTCGTACATGTACTGCACCATGTCGTCGTCCTCAGAGTGGACGAGCAGCATGGCGTCGTTGCGCTGGATCACCTCCATCAGGTCGTGCAGGTGCCCCATGCCAACCTTGCGTGGCTCACCAGACATCTCCGGCGGCCGGATGTTGGTGGTGAATATCTTGACGCTCGACCAGCCCCCCTCGATGTACTCGTGCAGCGATTCCAGCGTGCGCTGCGGAATCTCGCCCAGCAGCATCAGGTGGTGCGCGTAGTCCGAGTACGAATTGCCCCGCCAGGAGTTGGTACGCTCCTGTATCGCCTCTTCAATGGTGTTGCCCGGATGGTGGATGGCGAAGTCCAGCAGTGTCGTCGTTCCGCCGAATAGCGCGGCGCGGCTGACCTGCTCGGGCGGCGCGGTGCGCAGGTTCCCCGGCCCCATGATCGGCGCGTCGATGTGCGCGTGCGGTTCAATCCCGCCGGGCACCACGATCTTGCCCGTCGCGTCTATGACGCGGCCCACGTCGTCAGTCATGGTGTTCGGCGCGGTGATGGCGACGATCTTCTCGCCCTGGATGCAGACGTCCCAGTCACCCACACCCCAGGGCGTGACCACCTGACCGCCGCGAATGATCAAATCCAGCATAGTTTCGGTCCCTCCGAATTCAGCGTCAGCCGCCGCGCCAAGGACGCACGACGGCCAAGCCGTTGGATGGCCGCAGTATATCGCAAATGGGCAGCCCTGCATCAGGACGCTGCCTTTCGCCAGGTGCTCTCGATTATTGTCCTATTCCCCCGTGGTCATGCGGTCCGCTCATGGTGCGGAACGTCCGCCTTTGGCGGGAGCAGCCGCAGGTCCGCCTGTGGAGGATCGAACCACGGCCGACGGTCTTATCAGAACCGCACTGGGCGCCGCGCACTTTCTTGGTTTTCAGACAATCGAATCACCCTGGCCTTACGCCGTTCGGCACGTCCGGCTATCCCTCGTCGAAACTTGCCCGTGCACAATCGCCGGTTTCACATGTTTGTATGTCGCCCGCGCTCCCGGTTGACCGGAGCGATTCCATTCAGTCGTATCTTCCCCCGTGACTCACTATCGCCGTCGAGGTTCCTTTTGTGCCGATTTTCGGAATCTCGGCTATTGCAAACGTCATATGTGAATATTTCGTGAATGGCAAGCGACCAAAATGTGAAAGTATTGTGAGAAGTCCCCCGCAAACAGGCGATTGCTATTTATCCCCGCCGTCGCCTGCTAGTAACATGATCCGACGCTCACCCAGACCACGTTGGCGCCAGCGTCCAAACCACGCGAGGGTTCGCTCGATAATGTTGCTTCGCCGCGGCAACATGTCCGGCCAAATCTAAGTTGGGTTGTGCAAATCGAATCGTAACTGGGTGCGACATCCCAGCGCTCCCATGGATCCAAGAGGTCGAACATGAGCCGTATCCAGGCCGATGCTGCCGTCAACGAAGCGGAATTACTCCGGCGGGAAAATGACTCCCTCAAGCGCCGGCTTGCCAATTTGAGCGCGGCCAGCATCGGCATATCCGAAACCCAGGACACCGAAGCCGCCCTCAGGGAAGTCATCGACAGCGCTTGAATCCTTTCGGGCGCCCGGTACGGTGCGCTCGTAACAGTCGATCCTACGGGTGACATTCGCGACTGCTACACATCGGGATGCAACACAGAGGAGTGGGAACGGTTGACACGGTCGCACCTGTCGCCGGATCCGCTCGCCCGCTTGAACGATGCAAACCGCCTCGTGAGGCTCAATGTAGCGAGCGAACCCCCTGATGGTGACGTATCCACGGCGAATCAACCGCCGATCCGCGCCTTTCTGGGCATGGCTATTCGCTGTCAGGAAGGGCTTGTCGGCCGCATTTGGCTGGCTGGCACGGATGGTGCCGAGGAGTTCACGCAAGATGATGGTGAGATGCTGGCCATGTGGTCCGCTCAAGCCGCCTCGATAATCTTCCATGCCCGAAGATATGAGGAAGCTCACCAGGCGAGGGCCGACATCGAAACCATGCTGGAGGAATGCCCTGTCGCATTTTCCGTATTTGATGTGAGATCGGGCGAAATCTCCTACATGAACCGAGAGTCCCGGCGATTTGTGGATTGGGTAGCGCAGGGTAGCGACGGCTTTGATGACCTCTTCATCACATCACGTTTCACACGGCCCGACGGGAGAGAACTGACCTTCGCCGAACTTCCGGGAACCAGGGCTCTGCAAAGTGGCGAGACCGTGATCGCCGATGAAATAAAGGTCCACCGTCCAAACGGCATGACATGGGACACCCTCGTGAGTTGCGCTCCCATCTTCTCAGCAACGGGCGAGCTTGTATCGGTGGTCACGGTTTCGCAGGACATGACTCTTTTGCGGGAAGAGTCATTGAGGCAAACCGAATTTCTGGGGATGGTGAGCGAAGAATTGAGGGCTCCGTTGATCAGCATCAAGGGCTCCGCCGCCGCCCTCAGAGGCGATACCGCGCAGTTGCACCCAACCGAAGCGCAGCAGTTGGTGCGGATCATTGACCAACAGGCCGACCTGATGCGCGGCCAAATCAACAGCCTGATCGAGTTGACTCAAATCGAGACGGGAACCCTGTCCGTAGTTGCCGAACCGGCCGACGTGGCGAAACTCATCGAGTGGTCCTGCGGTGAGTACCTGCGGGAGCACGCGGCGATCAGAATCCAGACGGACATCGCGGACGGCCTGACCGCCGTTTCAGCAGACCGGCAGCAGATCGGCAAGGTACTGCACAATTTCCTTCGCCAGGCTGCAAAACACTCGGGTGAGTCCTCGCCGGTGGTGGTGTCCGCTGCCATGGATGACATCCATGTCGCTATCTCAGTCTCTGCGCAAGGCTCCTTTAACCTCCCGGAGCCGGCTCATTCTCCACTCAATTCAAACGACGACCCCCAACTCTTCAGCAGGGTTACGGTGGCCCACACTAAAGCCGTCGAGTTGATGGCCCAGGGCGAGGGGCTTACGATGGCTTTTAACCGCGGCGTCGTCGAGGCCCACGGAGGCAGGATCCGAATGGATGTGGACGAGCCGGATGGCAGCCTGACGCTCACCTTCACCCTTCCCTCGGTGGAGGATGTTCCCGAACCGGAATTTCTGACTGCCCCCGGCGCCCGCGAAAACCCACCCGTGTCGTTGCCGCCCCAGGAAGAGGACATCAAGATCCTGGTGTCCATCGAAGACCCCAGGCTGTTGAGCACCGTTCGGGCAGAACTGTTGAACGCGGGCTACGATACCGTCTCGACATCCGATCTCAACCAGGTCGAGGAACTCGCCTCTCTGGAGCGGCCGAAGTTGATCCTGCTTGACATCACTGGCAGGGAAGATGCTTCCTCCCTCATTTTACGGAGCGCCGGCAGTTCTCTGAACCTCCCCGCTATCGTTCTCTGCGACCGGGACGACGAAGAATACGTAGTGCGCGCCTTCGAGATGGGTGCCGACGGGTACATGGTCAAACCTTTCTCTCCCTCCGAACTGATCGCCAGGGTCAAGGCCACCTTCCGTCGGTTGCCCCCCGGCGGACGATCTGACGGCAACCGCATTTTCCAATTGGGCAACTTGAGAATCGATTTCGACGAACGTTCCGTCAACGTTTCGGGGCATCCGGTACAGCTCACGGCCACCGAGTACCGCCTATTGAACGAACTCTCCGACTCCGCAGGCCGGGTCCTCACGCAGGACGCGTTGCTGCAAAGAGTCTGGGGAACCGAGTATTCCGGCGAACCCCAGCTTTTGCGTTCCTACATAAAAACCCTGCGCCAGAAACTCGGGGACGATGCCAGAAAGCCCACCTACATCTTCACCGAGCACGGCGTCGGCTACCGTATGGCCCGGCCCGCCCCCACGGCCAATCCATCGGGGCCATAAGTTACAACGGGCAATACGTGACAGCCGCAACACGACCTGCGCAGCCGTGGTGAGGGGCCGTCCCTCCTCGACACAGGACCGAGGGCGTCAACTGCCGGTCGAAACCCCGCGCCGGCCAATCAACCTCCGTTGAATCCCTCGGCGGACCCCGCTCACTGACCGGACGCCGCGAATGATCAAGTCCCGCATACCCAAGGCCCATCCCGATTCGCCGTCAGCCGCCAAGCCAAGGACGCAGGACGAACCAGCCATTGGCCACCCGCAGCATACGCGAAGGCCCCCCTGATTGCGGACGGAGGAACTGGCGCCATCGTCGTCAGGAATTGCCCCGCAATACCAATCGAAAGTCGTCATCCGCACCCTCGCGGCCAGTACGACGGTTTCTTCAGTCGTCGGCCATCCGCGGTGGTCTGCGGGCCCACCAAATTATGAAGCCAACGATGCCAACCAGGACAATCCCGCCGACTATCACCAGCCAAACCCACCATGAGATGTCGATGCCCCTGTCGGCCTCGGCGGCATCTTGAGGGAAATTCAACTCTGTAACCCGTACCGCGATTTCAGGATAACCCTCTTCCAAGAGTTGCTGGCTGAACGCCAATACCGAGGGTGGTATCGGGGTCTCCTGCTCGTTCCATGCGTCGTTGATGTCCGAATGTGCGTCGATATATGAGATGCTGGCCGATGAAACGTCGTGCGACTCCACCCACTCCTTATCCCCCGCATCCGTGGTGACGGTGATGTCGACCAGCTTGAACTCTTTGGGGACTTGCAGGTCGTGATAGTAGCCTTCGCCCAACTCCGCGCGGGCGTGCCCGCGCGGGATGTCGCCCTTCAAAACCAGCGTGATTTCATGACCGCCTGGATCAAGCGTGAACGACGGCCCACCCGCGTTCAGCCATATGGGTTGGCTGATTTCCCGGGCCACTTTGTTGTAAGAACCACCCGCCTCCCAGTGCACAAGTTGCGATTCAATGCTTATCTTGGTGGCAGCGGTGGCTGTGACTCTGAAAAAACATTTCCCCAACACCGAGTCCCCTTGTGGCAGGTATTCGCCATCGGCGGGGTCAAAACTTCCGTCAGATTCGCCGTCTCCGTCGTCGTCAATATCAAAATCGCAGCCTCTTTCGGTGATGGTGATCGGAGCGGCGTTGCCTTGCTCCGGCGGAGACGAATAAACCGGCGGACTGAGGATCAATGCGGACCCAACGCATGCAGTCAACAACAGCCAGATAAAGAACCTTGATGCGCAAGAGCGTGAAGTGATTCGCATCAGAGGGTCTCCTGCGTTTGGTTCGGGCTCACCTGCTGATCACGTTCGCTGTCTTCGCTCCCGCCCAGTCCGTTCTGCTTCTTCGCCCCCCATATCTCCAGCAGTTGCTGAGGCAACGTAACCGCATAGTATTTGGAATGGCTGTACCAGTCCTCCGAATTGGTCACGTTGTCGTGGTAGTTTTTCAATCTTGGGTACGTGGAGAGATCGCGGAAATCCTCGCCATGCTTGACCCTCGCGAGCACCAAGAAGCTATAGTCGACCGGTATTTCGTGACTGATCCTTTCTTTTTTGTCGTTTTTGTCCTTGTCCACCATGAAGGGTTGCCAGGTAAACGGAACGGAATTTCCGGCGGTGTCGCTCAAGTCGTGTGTGACAAAGTAGGGAGGAGAAAGCTCTCTGGCTGACACATCCAGATAAGCTCGCATAGCGGTTTCAGTCGGTCGAAAATCAGTTTCGTTGAGGCGGTTGTTAGTCGTGCGAATCGATATCGCCCTGAGTTCTTGGAATATCGCCCGAGACGGGGCGTTGATGTCGATATCCGGACGATGTAGGAACTGTCTGCACATTTGAGTGATCGAGGACTGAACCTCATTTGCGTTGGCAATGCCCAATATTTCAGCTAAGGGAGTACGATGTCCTGGACTGGTCGGGTTGACCATGCGCTCGGCGTATGTCTTTCGCACCTCGTCCGACAACCCGACGTTGACACAGAAGGGTTGGCTGCGGACCATGAGTTTTGGGTTGGGCGGATCATTCGCCAGTAGGTTCTTGTAGAAGTCTTCGTCCGCCCTTCGAGCTTCCTCGAGTAGCGTTTGGTCTTTTTTGTGGAGGAGCCGGTCGCTGAACTTCATCCTTCGCAATTCGGCGGCTTTCTGCTTCAACGGTTCAAACCAATTCTTCACCTCTGGAGCCGATTCGGACTCCATGGCATCCTCAATTTCCTCGATGCTCGCCAAAAATCTTTCCCTTTTCTGGCGCATATTCCTGTTGCCCCAACGGCTTGAGTCCCGGTTCCAGGGTAGTCTCGACCTGTGCCCCAGGCAACGGAACGCTGGACTGTAAGAGGTCTCTGACACGACGCTCACCATACAGGCGTTCCATCGACCAGTAGTTGCTCGAAGCGCGTCAACGGTTTCCCCTTTGTCGCCTGTGCCTGCCTTGGTTAGCAAGCAAGCCGTTCCTTGGGCTGCGGCACGGTCCAATGCTGGCAAAACGTCTTCGTCGGCGGTATAAGGCGCCGGTGCAAAGCCTCCGTCAAACGCGATGTTTATGTGGAAGCACTGCTTCAAGTCATCGTCATAGGGATTATCTGCAGAGAGGGGCACACCGCTCATCAACTCGGTTCTGGCCACGTATCCGCGGAATACATTCCTGGCCGGGTCGCCCGTCGGCCGCTCCGGTATCGGAGGGCACAATTCAATCCCCCAAACCACGACGTCGTCCCGCCGTTCTTCCAGGCAGTGATTAACGACAATAAGGAATGCCTCTTGCGCTGACTATATTTGCCGGTTGAGGTGGGGTAAAACCCTCCGGCACGGAGGTGCCGGATTGATCAAAGACCGACAAGTCAGACTATTGAGGCGGAGA
>MKWU01006936.1_pt1 | contig 11149 bp, 9 predicted proteins | sample 809101 | NCBI WGS metagenome assembly MKWU01 (sample SAMN05860141, study PRJNA318959) | sponge metagenome | host: Aplysina aerophoba | place: Slovenia: Piran, Adriatic Sea, Gulf of Piran | collected 2013-05-07
CGAAACAGCAGCGCCAGGATGAGCGCCGCTCCGGCGAAGGGGAGGACCCCCATAAGGAGCCGTTTTGGTGCGAAACGGGAGTTCACGCGGCAGGCGGTTTCAGTCCGGTGACCATCAGGCCGGCGTGCCGCGCGGCACCCCGGTTGAGGTCGAGGAGCATTCCGAGAGCGGCTTCGGCCGCCCGGGATTTCCGGAGCGGTCCGACCGGTACCGCGCGGAGCCCGGTGAGTCCCGCGGCGCGGGACGCCGCTTCGCGCTCGGCAACTTCGTCGGCGAAGACCAGGACGTCAGGCGCCGACTCTTCCGCCGCCGGCACGGGCGCGCGCCGCAGGAGGCCGGCGCCGATCGTCTGGAAGGCGGCGGCGACGCGGACCCTGGCGGCGCCCGCTTGCCGGAGAACGCGTTCCGCTTCCTCGGCAGCGGAGGTCTCGGGGCGGGACCCCGGCGGCCAGATGACGCCGCAGGCGATCACCAGCTTTCCGTCGAGTTCGGAGCCAAGTTCCTCGAGGAGGGCCGCCTGGCCGGCGAAAGGAACCGAGACGAACACCACGTGCCCGGTTGCGGCGGCCGCCCGGTTCGTCGCGCCGGACACGGCGAACTCCCCCGCCGGCGCCGTCCCTGCCGGATCGAGACCGCTCCGTACCCGGGCCGCCGCCTCGGACGCCCGCTGCTCATCGCGCGAACCGATCACCACCTCGGCTCCGCCGAGCCCGAGCCGCCATGCGAGCCCCAGTCCGAACTTTCCGGTCCCGCCGAGCACCGCGAGGCGGGGAGCGGTCACCGAAAGATGTCGTTCCCGCGGCTACGGAGGAGCGAGGCTCCGGTTCCCGGCTCCGCCCCTGGATGCGGCGGGAGGCCCTGGGCCAGCACTGCCGGGATGCGCCGCAGCTTGCCCATGACGAGGCCGGCGGCGCCCGCCAACTCGTCGGCGATCGCCATCGACGAGGACTGGAGGCTCCGGCCGGTGAAGTCCGGCTGGCCGCGATAGTCGTGGAGCGCCGGGACGCCGGCGATTCCGATGGCTACGTTGACGGCTCCGAGGCGGAAGGGCCGGCCCCAGGTGTCGGTGATGACGACCCCCAGTTGCGTCTCGGTCGCCTCGGAGAGCCGTTCGGCAAGTTCGCGCGCGGAATTGTCGGGATCTTCCGGCAGCAGGCACACGAGGCCTTCCGGCACGTTCGAGCGATCCACTCCCGAGTTGGCGCAGACAAAGCCGTTCCGTGTTTCGGTAATCAGGACCCCGCGCTGCACGCGGACCATGTCCCGGGCCTCTCCCAGAACCGCCTGAACCTCCCGCGCGTCCCGCCCGTTCTCCGCCGCCCAGGCCCGGGCGATCTTCGTTGGCTGCAAGCGTTCCAGCGCGATCAGCCTTCCCTCGGCCTTGGAGACAACCTTGTGACACACGACGACCACGTCGCCGTCGGCGGGTTCGGCGCCCGAATGGAGCATCCCGTCCAGCAGGAGCCGCGGCGGGTCGTCGGGAAGCCCTGCCAAGCCACACAGGGTCAGCATCGTGAAGCGGTAAGCGTAACAACCTGTCGCCAAGGTGTCCCGGCATTCGACCGGCGATGACATCCCGGGTGACCGCGACGCAAACGCGTCGCTCTTCGTTGCGCTTCGGTCGAAATACGCCCGGTATTCCCCCCTTGCGCGCCTTGTCAGCCGGGCGCCTCGCCGTTCTCGGTGCTCGGGGCGCCCTGGCGACCGGTTATTCCCGGTCCAAGGATGTGGAGAGCGACCGAAAGTCGAGAAAGTCGTAGTGAACCCGCCGGCGAATCCGCCGAAAGAAGAACATCCGGGCGTCCACGGTCATGGTCACTCGCTTGGGCAACCAGAGGGTTCCGTCGAACTCGCTCTCCACGTCGGCGCTCGTCCCCCGGTGGAGACGCCCGAAGAGTCCGGCAACGAAGTTCTCCGCCTCGGTGAGCACGGTGCGGACGCGCGCGATCTGCCGGCTTTCGGCATCCACCCACAGTTCGCCCTCGCACTTCGAAACGACGGACATCATCCGGTTGGGAGCGTCGTCGAATCCCGGGCGGGGCCAGAACCGGACTACCTCCACGGGGCGGCCGCGCCAGGTGTCGCGGCGCGCCAGTTCTCCCTCGAACATCTCGAGTTCCACCGCGTCCTTGATGATCTTGTAGAAGAGGTCCATTCCGTTCTTCGGCAGGACCTCGTAGTCCGGGTCCCGGCGCTCCAGCGCCAGGCGATCCTCTTCGGACTCTTCCTTCGCCGCCTCGATGGCTCGCCGGTAGCGCCGCTCCTCCCGGCGGAAGCGCCGCCCCGCGATCGGTTCTCCGTCGCGCTCCAGCAGCTTCCAGAGATGGCGGCCATGCACCGGCTCGTACTCGTAGAGGGCGTTGGCGCTGGCCACGACGCTTTGGTCCTCGTCGAGCCGCTGGGTCGTGATCAACTGGCGGAAGGTCAGACGGCCTTCCAGGGGACGCACCTTCTCGCGGTGTTCGAGCACCTCGGCGAGGAGCGCCTCCGCGGCCTCCTGTCCTCCGGCCCGGCCCGGCTGTGCGGAGGCGGCGCCGGCTGCCAGCGCCAATGAAGCCCACAGAAATGCCGTCACCCGCATCGGAGGTGACAGTTTAGGACGGACCCGGAGGCATGAGCCGGCCTCCATTCCTCGTAGCTCGGGCATGCCGCGTGAGTTTCACCACCGGCTGCTACCGGTTACCGTTGCGGCCGCATGGCATTCGGCGGCCTGGACTGGATCGTCTTCGGGCTCTACGTGGGCGCGGCGCTCGCCATCGGGCTCTGGGCGGTCCGCTATGCGGCGAAGGACAGCGAGTCCTTCTTCCTCGCCGGCCGGCGGCTTCCCTGGTGGCTGCTCGGGACCTCGATGGTCGCGACCACCTTCTCCACCGATACTCCGAACCTGGTTGCCGAACTCGTTCGCCAGAACGGGGTGGCCGCCAACTGGGCCTGGTGGACCTTCTGCATCACCGGGATGCTCACGGTGTTCGTCTTTGCGCCGCTCTGGCGGCGGAGCCGCCTGACGACGGATCTCGGGTTCTACGAGATCCGCTACGCGGGGAAACCGGCCGCCTTCCTCAGGGGTTTTCGCGCCGTCTATCTCGGGGTCTTCTTCAACTGCGTGGTGATCGCCACCGTCACTCTCGCGGGCGCCAAGATCGGGGGCGTCCTCTTTGGACTCGAAAAGTCCACTGCCGTATTGATCGCCGGCGGCCTCGCGGCCGCTTATGCGGTGGTCGCCGGATTCTGGGGCGTGGTGGTCACCGATCTCCTGCAGTTCGTCCTGTCCATGGTGGGCGCGGTGGTGGCGGCGGTCTGGGCGCTCGACCACCCGGCGGTGGGCGGCCTTTCCGGGCTCGTGGAGCAGTTCGGGGACCGCCTCGCCATCGTCCCTCCGACCGGTACGGACGCGTTCGCCGTCCTCTTCGTGGTGCCGGTGGCGCTCCAGTGGTGGAGCGTCTGGTACCCGGGAGCGGAGCCTGGGGGAGGCGGTTACATCGCCCAGCGGATGTTGGCCGCCCGCAGCGAGAAAGATGCGCTCCGGGGGACGCTCTGGTTCAACATCGCCCATTACACCCTGCGGCCCTGGCCCTGGATCCTGGTGGCTCTCGCATCCATCGCCGTCTATCCGGACGTCGCCGCGCTCCGGAACGCGCTGCCCGGTCTCGACCCCGCGCTCGTCGGCGACGACCTCGCCTATCCGCTCATGCTCCGGCTCCTCCCGCCGGGGCTGCTCGGCCTCGCCGCCGCTTCGCTTGCGGGCGCCTACATGTCCACGGTGGACACCCATCTCAACTGGGGAGCCTCGTACGTGGTGGAGGACGTGTACCGGCGGTTCTTCCGGCCCGCGGCGGGGGCCTCGGAATCGGTGGCGGTGGCGCGCGTCGCCACCGTCCTCCTGATGGCGGCGGCAGGGGTCCTCACTCTCTTCATCGACACCGCCCGGGGGGGCTTCGGGCTGCTCCTTCAGATCGGGGCGGGCACCGGGCCGCTCTTCATTGCGCGGTGGCTGTGGTGGCGCATCAACGCCTGGAGCGAGATCGCCGCCATGGCGGGATCCCTGGCGGTGGCGGTCTCGCTCCCCCTCCTCGGGATCGAGCCCGGCTCCATCCGGGGCCTGGTGGTCGGCCTCGCCGCCACCACGGTGATCTGGCTGGGCGCCACCCTGCTGACCCCGGCCGAGCCGCGGGAGACGCTCGACTGCTTCGTCGAGCGCACGCGGCCGCCGCGAGCCGGTTGGGGCGCCGCCTACGCGCGCACCCGGCTGCGACCCGAGCCGGCCGGCCGGGCGTTCCTGGCGTGGCCGGTGGCCTGCGTGATGGTCTATTCGGTGCTCTTCGGCGCCGGCGCGGTGCTCTTCGGCCGCGGCCTCGCGGTCACGCTGACGTGGGCGCTCCTGGCGGTGGTTTCCGGTTTTGCGGTCTCGCGCCTGATGGCCGCCCGGGAGTGATGTCTCGGCGCCCGGGTCTCAGCGCCGCCGGCGGCGCATGACCGTGTCCCGGTCGATGAGCTGCACCCGGACGTCGAGTTCGCGGTCATCACGCCAGATCCGCAGGCTGACCTCGTCTCCCACCCGGTAGTTCGTCTCGAGGAGCAGCAGGAGTTCGCGCTCCGTGCCGATGGACTTTCCATCCACGGCCAGCAGGTAGTCCCCGCCGTAGCGGACCCGGATGTTGCCGATCCGCCCGACGCGCCCGGCCCCCTGGAGTCCGGCGCGGTCGGCGGGGCCGCCGCGGGCGACCGCCCGGATCATCAGTCCTCCCTCCGGAGGGGCAGGGATTCCCGCCCGACGGAAGTAACCGGCGAACCGTTCGGGGATCTCCTGCACGGAGATGGCGAGATGGGGATGGGGATACCTGCCGTTTCGAATGAGTTCCGGTACGACGCGCGCCAGCGTGGTGGCGGGAATGGCGTAGCCGATGCCGGCCGAGGTTCCCGTGGGGCTCACGATGGCGCTGTTCACGCCGACCACCCGGCCGTCGAGGTCGAGCAGGGGCCCGCCGGAATTCCCCTGGTTGATCGCAGCGTCGGTCTGGATGATCTCTCCGATGAATCCTTGGTCGGGGCTCTCGATAACCCGCCCGAGGCCGCTCACCACCCCGGTGGTGAGCGTCTGATCCAGGCCGAAGGGGTGCCCGATCGCCACCACGAAGCGCCCCACTTCGAGAGCGTCCGAGTCCCCCAGCGTCAACGGCTTCGGATCGCCGGTGCCCGAAGCCACCTCCAGCACCGCGAGATCGTTCGAGGGATCGGCCCCGACGAGGCGGGCGTCGCGTACCTCGCCGTCCGAGAAGGTCACCTGCAGTTGGTCCGCTCCTTCCACCACGTGGTAGTTCGTGACGATCCGGCCGTCCCCGTCGTAGACGAATCCGGAACCCGAGCCCTCTTGCGTTACCTGGCCGCGGAACCAGTCGTAGCTCTGGATTTGCGCGGTGATGTTCACCACCGCCGGGCTCGCGGTTCGATAGACCTCGGAGACGTGCCGTTCGAGCTCAATCTGCGCCCCGGCCGCCGGAGGGAGAGCGGCGAACGAGGCGGCCGCCAGGGTGGCGGCCAGCCGGTGGGCTCGGAAGATCACGCGGGGCAAACAGGAGCGGAGCAAGACGCGCGCCACGCCGGCGGTTCTGCTAGAGTTATCAACTATGAAACCCATTTTCAATATCGAAAAGCGGCCATCCGCACCTCCGGCCGCGAGACTTGCGGCCGCTGCAATTGTGCTCATCGCGGCGGCCGGCTGCACCAGTGCTCCCGACCCGGAGACCCTGACCATCTACTGCGGCCGGGGCGAATCACTCGTGGGCCCGGTAGTCGAGGCGTTTCAGGCCGAGACGGGAATCCAGGTGGAGATCCGCTACGGCGGCACCGCCGATCTCGCTGCCCAGATCCTCGAAGAGGGCGACCAGAGTCCGGCGGACGTGTACTACGGCCAGGATGCCGGCGCACTCGGGCAGTTGGCGAGCGAAGGCCGCCTGAACCCACTTCCGGAATCGATCCTCGACCGGGTTCCGGCGCGGTTCCGGGATCCGGACGGTCACTGGGTGGGAACCACGGGACGCGCCCGGGTGTTCGTCTACAACACCGAACTCCTCACCTCGGAGGATCTGCCGGAAACCATCCACGGCCTGACCGATCCCCGCTGGAAGGGCCGCATCGGCTGGGCGCCGACGAACGGGTCGTTCCAGGCGTTCGTGACCGCGGTCCGGCTGCTCGAAGGAGAGGACGCCGCCCGGGAATGGCTCGAGGGAGTGCTCGCGAACGATCCGGTGGCGTACCCGAACAACTCGGCGATCTACCAGGCCGTGGCCGACGGCGAGGTCGAACTCGCGCTTTCGAACCACTACTACCTCTTCCGGTTCCTGGTCCAGCACGGGCCTGAATTCGCGGCCCGGACGGTGAGCCCCCGGGGAGGCGGCGCCGGCGGCCTGATCAACATTTCCGGCGGCGGAGTGGTGAACACCGCGGCCAATCCCGAAGCCGCCGAGCGCTTCCTGGCCTACCTGCTCACCGAGCCGGTGCAGGAGCGGTTCGCCGGCGAAACCTACGAGTACCCGCTGGTTCCGGGGATCGCCACGGATCCGGCAGTCACGCCCCTTTCCGAAATCAGCCCTCCGGATCTGGAGCTTGGGGACCTCGACGATCTGCGGGGCACCCTCGATCTCCTGCGCGAGGTGGGCGCGATTTAGCCAGTTCTCCGGGTCGGGACCGAGGCCCCGGCCCGAAGATCCGCGCGCGGCGCCTTCGGATGGCGGCGACACGATGAACTCCGCTTCCAGGAAACGATGAGCGTTCCGCTCCGCCGCATCCGCCTCCCCTCGCGGCGCCTCCGCGCGGCCGGGATCGTCGTGGCCGCGATGTGCCTGCTGCCGCTCGTTTACCTGGCGGGACGGGCGGTTGCCGGCGGCGGGCTGCTCGACGTGCTGCTCCGGGAGCGGAGCTTCGGGATCGCGGGACGGACGCTTCTCCTGACGGCGGCCGTGGCCCTGGGATCCGCGGGGCTGGGGCTGCCGCTCGCGTGGCTCACCGCGAGGACCGACCTCCCGGGCCGGCGGGTCCTGACGGCCCTGTTGGCCTTGCCGCTCGCAGTGCCGTCCTATGTCGCGGCCTTCACGGTGGCGACCGCACTGGGACCGCGCGGGCTCCTCCAGCGCGCGCTCGAGCCCTTCACGGGTTGGGAGCGGCTCCCCGAGATCTACGGCTTCCCCGGCGCCTTCCTGGTGCTCGTCTTGCTCAACTACCCGTACGTTTACCTGGCGGCCCGCGCCCGGTTCGCGGTCATGGACGCTTCGCTCGAGGACGCCGCCCGGGTGCTGGGGGCCGGCCGTTGGCGCCGGTTCCGCCGGGTGACCCTGCCGCTGCTGTCCACCGCGCTCCTGTCCGGCGGACTGCTCGCGGCCCTTTACACGCTGAGCGACTTCGGAGCGGTTTCCCTGCTGCGCTACGAGACCTTCACCTGGGCCATCTACAACCAGGTCCGCGGATCGCTGGATCGCCACACCGCGGCGGGACTTGCGTTGCTGCTCGTCTTCGCGACACTGCTGGTGCTCGCCGCGGCGAGCCGTTTCGAGAGCGCTTCGCGGCCCTCGCCCGGTGCCGTGCAGGCCCGGCCGCCGCGCCTCCACCGGCTCGGTGGCTGGAAATGGGCGGGGCTGGCCCTGTGTTCCGGGGTGCTCCTGCCGGCGCTGGTTTTGCCGGTCGGCGTCTGCCTCTACTGGTTGGCCCAGGCTCCCGAGGGGGCGATGACCGGACTGGTCCCCGCGCTCGGACGCACCGGGCTGGTGTCGCTGCTGGCCGCGGTCGCGACCACCACGCTCGCCGTACCGGTGGCCTTCCTTACGGTCCGTTTCCCGTCGAGGCGCAGTTCCGCCCTGCGCGCCATCTCCCACATCGGTTTCGGACTGCCGGGGCTGGTCGTCGGCCTGTCCCTCGTGTTCTTCGCGGTGAACCTCGCGCCGTTTCTCTACCAGACCCTCGCGCTGCTGGTCTTCGCCTACGCGGTCCACATGCTGCCGCAGGCGATTGCGCCCGTGGAGGCCACCCTGGGTCCGCTGAGCCCGCGGCTCGATGACGCGGCGCGCTCCCTCGGCGCCCGCTGGCTGCGCCGCCACCTGCGGCTCACCCTGCCGCTGCTCGGTCCCGGTCTCGCGTCGGGGCTCGCGCTCGTGTTCCTGACCAGCGTCAAGGAACTGCCCGCCACGCTCATGCTGGCGCCCACCGGCTACACGACCCTGGCGACCACCGTCTGGAGCGCGGCGGAGAACGTGGAACTCGGCCGGGCTGCCGCCGCCTCGCTCCTGCTGCTCGTGTGCTGCGCCGCTATGCTGCTGGTCGTGCTGCGTCCGGGCCGTCCGCTCCGTCCGGCGGTGCGGTGATGCCCGGTGCGGGCGGGGAGGCCGCTCGGCCTGCGGGCGGAGTGGCCGAAGCGGCGCTTGGTTGCCGAGCGATCGAGAAACGCTTTCCCGGCAACGGACAATTGGATCCTGACCGCGCGGTGCTGTCCGGAGTGGATCTGGACGTTCCGCCCGGCAGCCTGACGGCGGTGCTCGGGCCGAGCGGCGGCGGAAAGACCACGCTCCTCCGAATCGTGGCCGGCCTCGAAATGGCGGATGCCGGAGAGGTGCGCCTCCTCGGAAGGGTCGTGAGCGGAAACGGCGTGTTCGTTCCCGCGGAATCGAGGCGGGTGGGCCTCGTATTCCAGGAATACGCCCTCTTCCCCCATCTCTCGGCCCTCGACAACGTCGCCTTCGGGGTGCCGGGGCCGGCAGGGCTGACCAAGGCCTGGGGAGCCCTCCAGATGGTCGGCCTCTCCGAGGTTGCGGGCCACCGTCCCCACGAACTCTCCGGCGGGGAGCAGCAGCGGGTGGCGCTCGCCCGGGCACTCGCCCCCGAGCCGGCGGTGGTGCTGCTGGACGAGCCCTTCTCCAATCTCGACGCGCCCCGCCGCGCCGGGGTGCGCGAGGAAGTGGCGCAACTACTCCGGCGGCTCGAGATGACGGCGGTACTGGTCACCCACGACCGGGAGGAGGCGTTCCTGCTTGCCGACCAGGTGGTGCTCCTGCTCGATGGGCGGGTCATCCGGTCCGGCAGGCCGGAGGAGCTCGCGCGGGACCCGGGAAGCCGGGTGGCCGCCGAGTTCCTGGGAGAAACGAACTTCCTGCCGGGAGAGAGCGACGGAAAAACGGCGCTCTGCGAGCTCGGCCGGGTGGAGATCCTGGCGCCCGCTTCGGGCGAAGAGACTCCCCGAGGTCCGGTCGAGGTCCTCTTGCCGCTCGACGGGCTGCTGGTGGAGCCTTTTGTGGACGAAGGGCGCTCCGGGACACCCGCCGCGGTGCTGACCCGGGCGGCGTTCCACGGCGCCTTCCAGCTCATCGAGGCCCGTCTTCCCTCGGGGAGCACCATTGCGGCGCGCTCTCCCGCGCGGGAGATCTGGCAGGGGCTTCTCCGGCCCGGTCAGCGGGTCGGCCTCCGTCCGGCGGGCGCGGTCCCGGTGTTTCCGCGCAGCCGGAACTGATTCCGCGACGCGGTTGCGTCCCGGATCGGCCCTGCCGACAATGGCCCCGATGTCTTTACGGTATTTCCTTGTTCTCGTCCTGTCGCTTGCGGCCCTCGGCTGCGGCGGGCCCCAGGATCACCCCTGGAACGCCCTCGATGCCGAACGTCCCATCGCGGCGTTCGACAGCGTCTTCATCGAGGAACTCACCTGGATGGAAGTGCGCGACCGGATCGCGGGCGGCGCCACCACCGCGATCGTCGCCACCGGGGGGATCGAACAAAACGGTCCTTACGTAGTCACCGGAAAGCACAACGTGGTGCTGCGGGCGACCACCGAGGCGATCGCCCGGCGGCTCGGGAATGCGCTGGTGGCTCCGATCATCAAGCTCGTGCCCGAGGGGGATCACGACCCGCCGACCGGGCACATGCGCTTTCCCGGGACCTTCAGCCTCACCCAGGAAACCTTCGAGATGGTGCTGACCGACGTGGCGCGGAGCCTCGCCACCAGCGGGTTCACGGACATCCTGATGATCGGCGACAGCGGCGGGAACCAGCGGGGCATGGCGAACGTGGCGGAGCGCTGGAACGCCGCACCGCCCCACGCGGGGGTCCGCCTTCACCACATCCCCGAGTACTACCGGGAGGACATCTGGAGCTTCGAACAGCTCAAGGAGTTGGGAATCCATCAGGAACCCGATGTCCAGTCGGCCTCGCGCGCGGGAATCCACGACGACTACCACTACGACGCGATCATGGCGACCGTGGATCCCGGATCCATCCGGACCCGGGAGCGCCGGGACGCCGGGCTCTTCGAAATCAACGGGGTTTCGCTCGACCCGCTGGACCAGACGGTTGCAAACGGTCAGGCCATGGTCGCCCGCCGCGCCGAAATCACCATCGCGGCGTTCCGGAAGTCCCTGGAGGAGTAGACGGCTGCGGCGGAAGCGGCTTGGAACGCCGGCTTCAGCCGGCACCCGCGGCGCGAGAGCGCAGCGGAACCCCACTACCTCACGCTTTTTCGCTTGGGTCCGGCTTGAAGCGCTGATGTGCGGCCATTGGCGCGCGGTCCTGCCTGGCCAGAGCGTGCAACGCCGCACTAATGCGGCAGCGGCGTCCGCAGTACCTTCCGTAGCCGCTCGTCCTTCGAGACCTGCCATATCTTCGCGTCGAGGTAGTAGTGCTGCATCGCCCAGCCGAGGAGTGAGGCTGCGATCACTTCGGCTCCGAGGCTGCCGCCGCCGCTGCCGGGCGCGCCGGCCACCAACCCGGCGAGCGGGAGAACGGCTTCGTTCAGGAGACCGGCGAACGCCCCGCTCATCCACTGCACCAGCGGCCCGCGATAGCAGGCAAGGGTGAACAGGAGACCGAGCGCGAAATAGAGGACCGGATTCCGGAACGAGAAGGCTGCCGGACTTCGTTCCGACTGGTAGCGGCGCTGCCCGTAGTCCCAGACGAACCGCTGGTACTGCAGGTTGTGTCCGGCGGTGACCAGCGGAACCACGAAGAGCACGAGCAGAGGCCCCGAGAATGCCGCTGCGTGGAGCGGCACCGTGGCGGCGAGCAGCGCCAGCTTCGGAAGGTTCCGGGGAACGCCCTGGAGGTAGCGGCGCCACTGGAAGGCGGCGTAGGCGGACGCCGTGAGGAGCCAAACCGCTCCCACCGGCCCGTGCAGCCAGCT
>MKWU01006938.1_pt1 | contig 11146 bp, 7 predicted proteins | sample 809101 | NCBI WGS metagenome assembly MKWU01 (sample SAMN05860141, study PRJNA318959) | sponge metagenome | host: Aplysina aerophoba | place: Slovenia: Piran, Adriatic Sea, Gulf of Piran | collected 2013-05-07
AAAAGAGTGAAACAATAAACCCGTGTGAATACAGTCCGCAACGGACTCTTGCACAAGGAAGCCAACAAAGATAGTATAACAGTAAGCTAATGTGGATACAATCCACAACAGACTCTCGCACAAGGGAAAAAACCAAAAAAGGAAAACTGTAAGCCCATGTGGATACAGTCCGCAACGGACTCTCACACAAGGGAGAAAGCCAAAAGAGTAAATCAGTAAGCCCATGTGGATACGGTCCGCAACGGACTCTCACACAAGGGAGCAAACTAAAAGAGTAAAACAGTAAGCCCATGTTGATACAGTCCGCAACGGACTCTCACACACTCTCACACAAGGGAGCAAACTAGAAGAGTAAAACACTAAGCTCGTGTGGATACAGTCCACAACTGACAAATGCTTGTTCAGCTTAGATATTAGCAACGAACTCTCACACAAGGGAGAAAACCAAACGAGTAAAGCAATAAGCCCTTGTGGATACAGTCCACAACTGACTCTCACACAAGGGAGCAAACCAAAAGAGTGAAACAATATTACTAAGCCCATGTGGATACAGTCCACAACTGGCTCTCACACAAGGGAGAAAACCAAAAGAATAAAACAGTAAGCCCATGTGGATACAGTCCGCAACGGACTCTCACACAAGGGAGCAAACCATAAGAGTTTAAAACAGTAAGCCCATGTTGATACAGTCCGCAACGGACTCCCACACATGGGAGCAAATAGTACAAGTAGGTACAGTCAGTAACACTCGTACATGTATGTAACAGTACAACTTGAGTATATAAGACCACATGGACACAGTCTGATGCAGTGCAGTTTTACCTGTGTGGATAAACAGCATAGACATGTATGCACCGTGGCAACCTGCAAGTTGTTCTTACGTGTGCGAAATCTCCAACTAAATTAGGATAGACTACTCCACGATGGTCAGTGGTGAAAAAGAAGCCATCAGTCACAATTACAGTTATGACAATAAGCACCCAAGACATATGCATTGTATTCTATGAACACTAGCACTGAATTCATCCACACCCTTACGGTACGCGACACGGATAACTTGACTTAATCCTCTCTTCCATGATGTCTACTTTCTCACTGTAGACACTTAGCTGTGCTGATGCTCCAGGCTGTTGCTGCTGAAGTGCATGAACTGCTGATGCAATTGTGTTTAAGCGTCGATCATCGCAGGTTTGTTCCTCTTGAGCTGAAGCTCCTAGTGATCGAAACTGAGAATAAAATTTGCTCAATGTATATAGCCATGTGCGCCGAAGGTGGGATAAACTGGAACTGCACTGAGTATACGTAGAGTTAATGATAAATGGCAGGAGCAGATCACGTGTAACATTTACCGCACTTCATAACCGCCATGTATATTGATTAGATAGCTACTTATACTGCAAGACACTTAGTGAATAAAAAACGTGCAAAACACCTGTGAGTGGCAGACTATAGGGAACTAGCTACTACCGCACACACAAAGGCGGACCAAGGCGCTCACGGCCAGAGCAGCTATACTATACGTTCTTCACGTAGTTTCCACCTCTATCTGCATAATATGATACATGTTTGCAACAAGAGCAAGGATGTGAGACATTGCTCCCCCATAATGGAACGCTAGGAATGCATGTTCACAATCACTTGCAGTGATAGCTGTGCAATTCCAAAATAAGTCAAAACTGTCGGTTCAGAGAGCCTCAAAACACCTTTACCTCTCGTTGAACAGAATGAGTTCCTGTAGTTTCTGTTTGAAATCCTTCTGTCCCATCTCTTGCTGAAGAGAGCAGTCGATGCGTGTGGAGAGATGAGGATGATCAGATTCACCTTGCCAAGGCGCCTACGAATACCCCTGACTGCCTAGTGTCGCATAGCTAGCCAGAGGGAAAGCGGTCTGGCTACGTGTGACTACTGACTGCCTTTGTTTTGCAATTGATATCCTTTGCCCTCCGAAAACGTTATAGCGACTTCTTGTTTTGCATTCGCACACAGCACTGGCCATCCGCATGGCATGGTCTACAGACGGTTCGAACACGGCACCGTCAACACTCCATGTGATGAAATACAGCACCATGTTATGCAACATGCTACTGTATTCTACTTCGACATTTGTGCAAAAATGGATCTCTGTCTTCATTGGGTTCAGTAGGAGATACAGTGTTGACATAATAAGAGTTGTTCACCATGCATGACTCACCAGGTGGTGTGTGGTTGTACTGTGCTATTACTGCACTCCTCCCTGACCTCCCAACTGAGTTGACAGCCTGCACTGTAATGTTGGTGTACACTCTGTTCCTCTCAAGTCCTGTCAGGTTGTAGTGGGTCAGGTTGCTCCCAGTGTCAATTGACTGTTCTGTGCCACCTTCTGGTGTGTAGTATATGACATAGTGCACCTCTCCATTGGGTTCAGTGGGTGGTAGCCAGCTTAGTTCAGCACCATCTTGGAATACTGCGTTGATAATTACATTTCTTGGAGTAGTGGGTACTGTGGAAGATAGGGTATGTGTATTATGTACGTAATTCTCCATTTTGCCACATTTAGTATTAATTAGTAGTAATAAAAAATTATTATAATTTTATAGTGACAGGAGGGAAATCACCATTAGTGAATGATACAACAATATACATTGGCAAGTGGAATGTTTGCACCAGTTGAACAACGAAAGTATACAAGACAAGGTGCAAAGGAAGATGTATTAATTATGATATACGTATGATATATTACGATATATACCATGGTGATTGCACAACCATAGGAATTTAAGTATTGCGAAGTGGTCACATATATCCGATATACTTTTTGGGCAAAAATGGCGTCATTTTGCGAAGCAGTTTTAGGCAAAAGGTTCGTCTGTTGCGCACCCACCATATTATATAGTATATATAATACGGTAGGTCGGTCCATAGTCTCTATGTACGACCTCGGCAGCATATTTACCTCGGCACTTCGCGTCTCGGTAAATATGTCACCTCGTGCCATATATATCGGATATGGACCTCACTACCATATTATATATATAACATATGATGATATAATATAATGTGAAAGGGCACAAGTAATGACCAACCACTGGACACATGTCACAGAAAGATGCAACATTAAACCACTACAACCACCACCACTGGATGAGCATGGTCACTCACTTTGAGATGCACAATGCAGGAATATATCAGTGGTTCTTACATGTTCTGTTCTTACAAGCCCTTACAGAAGTTGCGCACTAATTGTGGCATCATGCATTACAATGGTGCTCATGCAGGTCCTGGTTTGGGTGATTGTGGTGGTGGTTGTAGTCGTCTGTTGTTGCTGCATCCCTCTTCAACTTTTTGCACTGATGCTGGTCCAGATGTTTGCACCTAGTCCTTGTGCTGTTTCAACTGGTGCAAATACGTATCTATGCTCTTTCCATACTTATTTGGTGGTTGTAGTTGTCTGTCGTTGCATGCTGCATCTTCAACTTTCGCCGCTGCTGTGCACATACTTGCACTGTTTGTTCCAATCAACTGGTGTGAATATATATTATACTCGATCCATTTCCACATGTGTGAATACAGCTTAAAGTCCATAGTGTGGTGGTATACGTAGTGTGTGTGGCGGTAGTAGTATGTCTGGATGTTGATTGCAGCTATACATATTACAATCATGTATGAGGTGTTGGTGATTCCATACTGTGAATGGATAATAATAACACAATAATTCATATAATTATTTTCATTAATTTTATGCACTGCTGCAGATGCAAATGTTCATCAGAATAATGCTACCCCATCATAATATGGATATTAGACAATTATAAAAGCAAAATTGCATTGTGTATTAAGAAAAGCCTATTCTCATAAACACAATTGCATTTCATGTCACATGTCTATCAAAATATTATTATTAGTGCACTCCATACTTCCCACACTCACCTGCTTCTCCAGTGGTAGCATCCACCACTGCTGGTGTTGCACTCCTCTTACCATCATGAAGTGCCCATGCTGTAATCCTGTACTGAGCACCTGGTACTGCAGGGCTGATTGTAACACTCCTCCTATTCTCTAAATTATCATACTGTCCTATCATTGGTACTCCAAAGCGGGTCACCTCATATCCAGCAATCAGTGGTCCACTGGTTATCCCGTCATTTCTTCCAACTTGGCATTCCACTATTGAATTTGTGACTCTGTCTACCATGAGACTTGGGACTCTGAGGGGGTCTGAAGAAGTATACAAGACCAAAGAAGAGTGACTGAATACTTCTAAGTAATTGTTGACTAGCTATAACACTCAGAAATAAAAGTCAATGATATACACATGTATTCCATTAGAACAAAGGCAAAAACTGCAATCATGTTCTCCATAATTATATATACATTTCTTGCTGTGGCTATTTAAGGCAAAGTGAATGAAATGGAAACTGTGGTGCACTTAAATGGAAATCCTTAAACATACATACACAATTATGACACCTTTAACTAAATTGGGCTTATGCAGTATTTCTGGCAATGACATTTGAGGGGAAATATTCGTAGTCACTGGTGGCTATCTCTGTTGTTACCGTTTTTAGGGGCTGCCACAGGCAGCCCCTATTTTGTTTCATTTTGCGATTTTATTGTATGACTTCATGTTACGGTAAGATATAATTATATATGTAAAATAAAAACTGTGTGTGTTAGTTAACATTATAATTAATTAAATAATATAATATAGCACATAAACTATTTAAATAGTGCACTAAATAATACAATGGCCTAAACCTAGAAATCTACCATCCCTAACAGGCACGGCAAAGGCAGGGGAACTCCTCGCAGGGCTCCTGCTTGGCTGTGCCCTGAATGGCAATGGCATTCCCGTGCTGGACCGTGACAGACAGATGTTGCACTATGTACTGATGGGCCAGAGGCTCCCTAGTGGCCCTTCGGACCCTACCTGCCAGATCCCGGAGGTAGGCCGATCACACCCAGAGTCTCCACTGCAACTGGCACGAAGAAGTAGCTAAAGTTGAGATTGTAGGCAGTTCCCTGGTTCTCGAGCGAAAGACGTGGTAGATAACTTCACTTAGCAAAACGTTTCGGCCCCAAAAGGGCCTTCTTCAGTTGCAAAGGGGTACAAACCAGATCATGCGAGATGAGTGGCACGGCAGAATAAATAGGGGGTGGCAAGTGCACATGTGACAAGGCATGATGAGGCTTAATAAAATGAAGAATTAAAAATTAAGAATTAAAAATTGAATTTAAAGTCATAGCCACATCAGTGCCTATCATTGTTAGAGGGGGGCTGTCCTGGAGGCCATCCAGCATGGGTTCAGTTAAAGACCAGAGTCAGAGTTCATTGCATTGGAGCTTCTAATGTGCAGTGCTTCCTTGATCCTCCTTCTGAACAAGCATTAAATCCTAATAGACCATCCTTTGATGTTCACAAAGTTTCGAGACTGTGAGCCACATTTGTCAGTACTGTAGCAGAAACAGACTTCATCGTAGCATAATTATATTTTGTAACTAGCACTGTATATATACACACACACACACACACACACACACATATATATATATACATACACACGTCAACACACATTCGTATGTACACACACAGCGTCATTACTACCACCACCGTCATTACGACCGCCACAGTGCAAGCTACACTGTGCCCATATGTGTTTGTTCACCTCAGTTAATGTGCTAGATTAATTAACAAGTTGCAGGTGATGACCACCATGAGTGTAAGTCAAATTTGAAAGGAAAACACCACCAGCACAAAGGTTGCAGAGAACCGGTTATGACCATCTTTCATGGGCACAAGCATATACATGTGAGCAGCCAAATACATGTAATTCAAGAGCAGGGGAATGGCTGTGGTGGTGGTGATGGTGGTGGCAGTATGTACAATAAGTACAGATCTACTGCGACGAACTACCACAATGGCTTAAATAAGCAAATTCTCCTGTAACCAAAGCTGCACCCCGTACATCTGTGAACTGAGCGAGAAGCTTGAGAAAGTCTGCAATGCACTTGGCATCGATCAAGACAGCCTTCTAGCCAGGGAAGACACAACGGCAGACCCTCGTAAAATTGAAGATAAGTGTACCAGAGGAGAACAGAAGAGAGTTTGTGTATGAAGTGCCATGCAAAGACTGCAGAAATACCTAAGGTGGGGAAACAAAGCGGACACTGAAGGTAAGGTTCGGAGAGCGGGCAAGCATTGAAAAGGTGGTGCCTTCGGTATGGAACTCAATTTGTAATCCACCTTAGACCACGTAGCCAAACCACTCATCAGCAATTCCCAGTTTAATTTCTTACGTTTTAATTTATAACCTCACTGCTAATTCTAACACTAATTTGCAATGACGGCATTGGGCTAGCCCATGCAACCACCAAAGTAAACTCATTCAAATACTGTACTTTAATTTATTGCACTAGCATGTGAACTTACTGGCACTTGAAAGGAAAGATAAAAGAAGTTAGTACATATATGTGTGCAGTATAGACTTCTGGTCTGGAAGCTACCAACAGTACATAGGTAAAGTGAGGGCTTCTCAGCTGGCTCAGGCATGAGTAGTTCTCGAATACCAGCTTCAAAACAGGGTTGGAACCTTGCCGACGTTTAGACCAGATGCTCTGGCCTTCTTCAGGGCGAAGATGCTGGTGATTGTATTCATTGCACACTGAACTGTGCAGGTGGCATTGTTGTCCACAGCTATGGGAGACTCATTCCTCACAAGTTCCCCATAACTGACCTACAACAGATATCTGGTTCAGATGGAATGCCATCTTCGCCCTGAAGAAGGCCAGAGCATCTGGTCGAAACGTCGGCAGGGTTTTCAACCCTGTTTTGAAGCTGGTATGCGAGAACTACCCTTTCTCTAGTACATAGGTAGCTTCACTACCAGTTTTGATCATTTTTCTGCATAGTCACTCCTCCCCCAAATTCTGCACTATTGGCAACAAAGGCACTGGGCTTTAGCGGTCACAGGCAGCAGCACACTATTAACTGACACATAAGAGCAACAGGACACACGAAGAATTGTGATCGAGATCTACAACTCATGTGGTTGAAGCTACTGTACATCAATTGATGCAGTGCATGACCAATGGCCAATTAATATATAGCAGTTTTAAATCACATAGTCATGTTATGTACTTTCACATCTACTACTACCAAAGTACCATACTTTAAGTTAGAGACCACTTTGCAAACTGCAGTAAAAGAGTTGATGGAGAGTTGGACCATATCACACAGTGAGGTAATACTTGGTCAGCTAATCACTGGTACTCTTACCCTGAACCAGACTGCTGCACTAGAACAGTGCTGAACAGCCTGGGGGATGGTCACTTAGCTCAGCAAGTATCACCTCATCGTGTAATACAGTCCCTGAACTCCCCATCAACATATCGCCAGTCCATAGACTGTAGCTTCAATGCCTGCTTTTCTTGAAACCACAAGTGTTGCACTGGTGGTGGATACAGAAGTGTTTGCATAAATAGCTAGTCATCCCAACACACCCATCAGTACACCACACTGATGAGCCCCAATAAGCTGTTTGGCGCACTTCTATCTTTTGTTCGAGATGACTGGGAAGGCAATCACTGGTTCCTGGTCAATAGGACGGAGTGATCATCCCCCAGTCTGCTCAGCACTGTTCTAGTGCAGCAGACTGGTTCTGGGTCAGATTACCAGTGATTAACTCGTAAGTAAAAGAGTTCTATACTTAACGTAATACAGCACTTGCATGAAAGATTAGTGGCTAATTGTGTGCACAGTGAGCTAATTTGCATCACAATGATGTGTACTTACTGGCACTTGAGATGAAGAGATAGAAGAAGTTGGTATTGATATTTGTGCAGTATAGTTCCTTGTTCTGGAAATGCCCAACATTAGATGGGTTCACTACCAGTGTTGCTGTAGCTCCATTTCTTGTCTGAGACACTCCCCCGCCTCCTACTGTCTGGCCATTGGCACCAAACCCAGCTGTTCCACTGATGACATGTATGTATACTCTCTATATATAAAGTCACGTCATATAAATTATTATACATACTGTACTTCAGTGTCTGTGGTTTCAGATCCATCCCCTGGTCATTAATTTTTGATCTATAAATATTATACAATCACATTTCAAAGTTGTAACCTGAGATGGCCCTGGGTTTGATTCCCACTAACTAATACCAGAACCTGTTGGCTAAATATTGGTTGTGTGCACTGGAAATTGTGCTATATGTGTACGTACTTACTGGTACTTGAGGGGAACAGATAGAAGAAGTTGGTAGTGATTTTGGTGCAGTACAGTCCTCTGTTCTGGAAATGCCCAACATTAGATGGGTTCACTACCAGTGTTGCTGTAGCTCCATTTCTTGTCTGAGACACTCCCCCAGTCTCTAACTGTCCACTATTGGCAACAAACCTAGCTGTTCCACTGATGACAGTGCAATTGATCCTCCCAATCCCATCTGGACCAGATATCTGTTGTAGATCAGTTATAGGGAACTCATGAGGAATGAGTCTCCCATAGCTGTGGACAACACGACCACCTGCATGTTTTGCAGTGTAATGAATACACACAGTGTCATACATACATACATATATCACTTTCAAAGTCTCTTATTCATTTATTATACAACTGTAGTACAGGACATACCAGTGACACTGAGTGTGAAGCTCCCAGTAGCTTCCTGTCCTCCTGTAGCTGTCACTTGACAGGTGTATGTCCCTCCATCACTTGTGGACGTTGTGTTGATAGCCAGGATGTGTTCATTGTGAACCTTCCTACCATAGTACCCTTCTACTTCACATGGTTCATTTGGACAGGTCCAAGTGTAGCTGAGTGGTGTTCCATAAGGTAGACCAACAACACGACAGACTAGGATGATCCGAGTTCCAAGGGGAACTGAGTCCCCAGATGTGAGGGTACTGTTGTGTCTGTAACCATCGATTACCACTGTTTGTGATCCTGCACAACACACAGAATATGATGTACACGATTTATAAGCAATGCATCAGGTGCATAATGCAATGTATACATAAGACCTCGATCATGTATGCCTACCTTTTGATCAGATCTGTTTAGCTAATCGCTGTATGTAGTTGTTAGTGAAGAATCATTGGGCAAAATCTCAGATAGATGAGTGTGATGGACACAACTCCTCACAATACAAGGGCTGGTGGAGATAGTGTCTGATCAAGGCTGCCACTGTCTGTAGACCTTGTATATAGATGACAGATTTTGTCCCCTATTGCTCACATATGTGCAGTATACTGGCTTTTGGATGATGATATAGCCCCATTGGACTCTTCCTGCACTACATACCTAAGGGTACTGCTTTGTTTATTATTTGTAGTCAGTTAACCCTCAGATGTGGCTGCAGTAATGTTCTAGCTATCAAGGGTAAGTAATAATTATACTAGTAAAACGCAGGTTAGACGCTGGTGACCGCTTGCGCGCGCACGTGTATATAATTTTTATCTGCGTGTACGCGCAGGTACACGCAGCTATTAGCAGTTATACCCAACTTTTCTCGTACGGCGAGGGTAACCTAACGGACTTGTTATGGACGTTTCTCTTCTCGAAACGTCAACGGGCCGCCGCCGCTCGATCTGATACGAAGTAGCAGCGTTCTACATTAAGTTTCGTTCACCGTGATGTTGTGTACGAGCTATTAACACCTGCATTCCTGCACTGACGTGGCATTTCAAGATGTGAGCGTATCGCAAAGAAGTATGGCTCGAGCAAGGAACGAAATCAGCGTGGAGTGGCTGGAATCTAAAGATAAAAGAAAGACCAATCGAGCGAACGTTAAACACGTGACGGGCGATCTAGGAGAGTAGAGAGGTTCCCATCGCTACCAAGATGGATGCTACCTCAGATAGGTAGATAGATGACTCGGCATAGTTCTGTCACTTTCGTTCGATATACAAAGATATTTCACACTCGGTTTATATTGTTACGTACAAAGCGGCGGCCAATTACACCATGTGCGGTACCCTCACTGTGCCATTTTGCATGTACTCGCGTGTACCGGCACGTATAGCCCGCACGTACGCGGTAACGGTATAACATACTACATTATTTCTAATCAGATAAGGGTACTGCTTTGTGTATTGCTGGCGATCGACAACAAAACGGTAGTAAGTTACCCTGTGGCCGCAGTAATGTTTTAGCTAATATTGCTATCAAGGGTAAGTAGCGAACTGATCTCACCTTGTGACCAGCATCCAGGTAGCAGTCCAGGTATCAAGAGAGCAAGACACCAGATTGAGCCTACTCCTCTCTCCATTAGCCACTTTCTTTGAAACTAAGTCTCTCGAATGTGCCTGACGACTCTGCAATGGATTAGTGTTATACATCAGTACTTGAGCAATTGCTATGTTATCTGTACTAATGAATCACCTGACAAAATTACTAAGCTGATTAGCTAGCTGTGGTGACAGACACACAAACATAATCAGCTTATAACGTACCCTAGTAGCAGAAGCCAAATGTGTGGAATCACTACATATACATGGCCAGATAGCTATACGTATATAATTATTATATACTTCCTGGAGCACATTGGGTATTATATGAGCCCTAATGTTACTAGCTATAAAGAAAGATATCCCTAAAATGTCAGATTGTAATTTCATATTGACAAGTTTTACCCATCCCTAAAGCGTTGGCAAAACCAGTTTGACACCTCAGGTGAGCCTAAAGTATAAAACAGAGGCCAAGTGAGGCATGGGACATTATATATGTATATAATTATCATGCGGGAAGGTTGATACTTTTGTACACCTTGAAATTTTCCACACTTCACCCAGAAAACTGAGCCTGTCCACTTTGTTACAGTAGAGCTGACTTAAAGTAGAAGAGATTTGTACTCTGATGAAGTATAGCTACAGCTCTTGCTGCTATTGGGAAATCACCTGGGCTTACCTTATATATAGGGTTCAGGATGCCTGTGTGATTGAGGTGGTTTATCCTGTAAGGTAACACCCTGTATAGAGTGGACGCAGTGATTAGCATACATATATAGCTGAAGCCGTGGGATTGTAAATTCATGAAGTCCAAGTGTCCTTGTACCGTGTAGCTTCACTGCATTTTGTGCATGCATATAGTGTGAGGGTGTGGTGCAGTAGTTTGGTGTGGTGTGCTTTTCTCTTGCATCCCGTTGCAAGACATTGTGGCTAGAAAGTATA
>MKWU01006943.1_pt1 | contig 11142 bp, 9 predicted proteins | sample 809101 | NCBI WGS metagenome assembly MKWU01 (sample SAMN05860141, study PRJNA318959) | sponge metagenome | host: Aplysina aerophoba | place: Slovenia: Piran, Adriatic Sea, Gulf of Piran | collected 2013-05-07
GGCGCGTCGGCGACGTCGCCCGGCGCGGCCGGGAAGTGGACCGCCCGCAACGATCCCGACGACGAGAAGAGGCTGCGGACCTTGGCCTCCAGTTCGTCGGTGACCTCCGACTGCGAGACGTTGGCCAACTCGGAGGCGACGATCTTGTTGGCGTTGGGCTCCACCCGGAAACGCCACCGGCCGCTGTCGAGGTGCAGGTGCCAGGCCACCTTCAACGCCTCGCCCAGCGCCTCGTCCAACAGCGCCGGATCCTCGTGGGGGCGAAGCGTCCCCTGACACATGTCGGCGGCGGTGGCGCCGTGGGATCCGCCGGCGACGCTGTGGCAGAACACCGTCGTGCAGGCGCGGCGGGAGAGCCGCTCCTGCGGCCATCGCGTCGAATCGACGGCGACCGCGTGCGAGGCATCCCCGGCGAAGTCCGCCAGCGCGGGCGGATCCAGTTCGGCGCGGTCGATGCCTCCGGTGATGCAGGAGCGCACCGCGGCGGCGCCCAGCGGCAGATCACCGAGGTTGATCACCGGCAGAGGCGTGCGCTGGGCGGCAGGCTCGTTCCACAGCACCGCCAGCGACTCGGCCAGGAGCTTCAGCGCGCCGCGGGCCCGCTGGAACCCCGGCAGCGGTCCTATGCGCTTGTCGAGGCAGTCGATCAGCGCCGGATGGAACGGATAGCACGTCCTGATCCGCTCGCAGTACGAGGCCGGGTCCTCTCCGGCGGCGCCGAGCGACTGCGGCTCGCGCTGTGCCAGCTCGGCGTAGAACTCCTTGAATGCGGCCAGCGCCTGCTCTGCGGCAGCATCGTCGACGTGCTCGAAGAGGCGCCGCCGCAGGATGTGGCCGATCTCGTAGTCGTCGGCGGGACGGCCGACCCCGCCCTTGGAGCGGGCCATCACGTCGTGGGCGGCCTGGCTCGCGCCCTCCACCGACACGCTGGATATCGCTTCGACGAGCTTGGAGGTGTGGTCGGAGAATGCCGCGGTTCCGGTGGCGAGCGTGAAGATCAGCCGCACTGCCGGCGCCGCGGTGGCCGCCTCGAACAGGACCTTGAGCGCCTGGATGGTCGCCTGCTCCTGGCGGCGCACGTCGGGGTTCTGAGAGCTGGCGAGCTGGGCGAGATGCACCGCCAGCTCGTCGATGACTATCAGCGTCGGGCCTCGCTCGAAGGCCTCCATCCAGAGCTGCTTGCCCGGAGGCGTGCGCTCGCGGTCGCTGCGCTCGAAGCGCGACCACACGTCGGGGCCGAGCTGGCGGGCGACCTCCCCCCAGAAGGTGCAGGTCGAGACGCCGGTGGCAGGGTCGATGAGGCCGTTGAGCGCGTCGAGCCGGTCGCCGACCACGGTGGCGACGGCGCACGGCTCCTCGGGCAGCAGAGCCGGGGCGACGAAGTCCGCAACGTTGGCCGGCCGGGCGCCCCTGGCGAGATGCCAGAGCGCGATCAGCCCGTGAGTCTTGCCGCCCCCGAAAGAGGTCTCATAGCGGTATACCGCATATCGCGCATCAGGATGCGTTTCCTGTGCATCTAACCCCCCCCCCCCCGGGATTGAGCCGCGAGAAGGTGCTGGCCAGCAGGTCCTTGAGTCCCTGCGTGGGGTAGGTCAGCGCGAAGAACTGCTCGGCGTCGGCGTAGGCCTGATAGCCGGGCGCACCGATCATCACCTGGTCGAGCTGTGCCGCGAAGTGCTTGTCCTCCAAGCCGCCGCGCAGCACATCGGCGCGCGGTCCGCAAGCGTCTCGAACGTCACCGATCACGCTCGCCCCAGTCACGACGGCGGAGCCTACGCATCAGGCGCCACCGTCGCAAGCCGCCGCAAGCCGGGGAGGGAATCGGATGGCGGCGGACGGGATGGAGTGAATTGTGATGATATGGTGCTATAGTTGTTGCTGCTCGGCGTCGTAGGCTCCGGCGAGAGGAGACGTTGATGGGTGCCACCTATGTGAATGTGACGGTCACGAACCCGGCCGAGCCCGGACTGGCCTGGGATGGCGAGTTCCTCGTGGACACGGGCGCGCTCCACAGCGCCGTCCCGCGCCGGCGCCTCGAGGCGATAGGGCTCCAGCCGGCCGACACCCGCAAGTTCGAACTGGCCGACGGCAGCGTCGTCGACATGGACACCGGCGGCGCGTGCCTGGACTTCATGGGCAGGACCGCCCACGCGACCGTGGTGTTCGGCGCCGACAGCGCCGAGCCGCTGCTCGGAGCGATAGCGCTGGAGGACGCCGGCATGGCGGTCGACCCGGTCGACCAGAGCCTCGAGCCGGTCCGCCACTTCCTCTACCACCGGCGACCGCTGGACTGAGTCCGCAGGAAGGAGCAGGCAATGGGCGAGACCTATGTGACCGTGACGGTCAGGAACCCGGCCGAGCCGGAGCGATGCTGGGAGGGCGAGTTCCTCGCCGACACGGGGACGACCACCAGCATCGTCCCCCGCGGTCGACTCGAGGAGATCGGGATAGCGCCGGTAACGAGCCGGCTGGTCGAACTGGCCGACGGCAGCTCGACCAGGCTCGACCTCGGGACCGCCATCCTCAGCTTCGCAGACGAGGACTCCCCTTCCGCCGTGTTCTTCGGCGCCGACGACGCCGACCCGCTGCTGGGCACGACGGCGATGCAGGTGGCCGGCGTGAAGGTGGACCCCGTGAACCACTGCCTCGAGCGCTCGAAGATCCGGTACTAGCCGGCGGCACCCGGGGCGCGGCGGCTAGAAGTCGGCGGCGAGGGCCTCGGCGAAGCTTGCTCCCTGCTCGATCAGGGCTCGGTAGCGCATCACGTGGCGGGGCCGGTTGAATCCGAGCACGCCGGTGATGCGGCCCGCTCGGCCGTAGATCGCAGCGAAGCGCCGCTCGTCGACGGAGCCGTTCACCACCCGGACGTCGTCGTCGGGCCGCACCCGGCCGGCCAGCTGGATCTTGCGGTCGTACTGGTCGCTCCAGAACCACGGCACCGGAGCGAACGGCCCGGTGCCCTCGTCGAGCAGCCGCCGGGCCGCATGGGCGCCCTGGGCGGCGGCGTTGTCCCAGTGCTCGACCCGCATCGTCTCGCCGAAGAGTTGGTTGGGCCAGCGGGCCACGTCGCCCGCGGCGGTGACCCGCTCGGCCACCAGGCACGAGGCGTCGCAGACCACCCCGTCGTCGAGTTGGACGCCGGAGCCCTCGAGCCACTCGGTGTTGGGGATGACGCCGATTCCGACGACCACGACGTCGGCATCGACCGTCGCTCCGTCCGACAGCACCACTCGCTCCACCCTGTGGTCGCCCTCGATCCGGTCCACCCCCACGCCGGTGCGCAGGTCGACGCCGTGGTCGCGGTGCACCTCGGCGCAGACGCTGCCCATCTCGTCGCCGAGCACCCGGCCCAGCGGGGTGGGCAGCGCCTCCACCACCGTCACCTCCAAGCCACGGCCCCGGGCGGTGGCGGCCACCTCGGCCCCGATGAACCCTGCGCCGACCACCACCACCCGCTGCGGCGCGGCCTCAAGGTCGGCCCGAAGGGCGAGGCAGTCGTCCAGCGACCGCAGCACGTGAACGCCGCTGAGCCCGTCGGTGCCCGGCATCGTGCGGCAGCGAGCCCCGGTGGCGATGACGAGCCCGTCGAACGAGACGGTCTCGCCGGTGTGCAGGGTGAGCTCGCGGGCCTCGAGGTCGAGCCCCGTGGCCCGCAGACCGAAGCGAGCCTCGATGTCGTCGTCCTCCAACTCCTCTACGTCGGTGAGCGCGGCCCGCTCCGGCTCCCAGTCGCCGGCCAGCACCTGCTTGGACAGCGGGGGGCGGTCATAGGGCGGGTGGTCCTCGGCGCCTATCAGGGTGACCGGGCCCTCGAAGCCGTCGCGGCGCAGAGCCTCGGCGGCGTTCAGCCCGGCCAGCGAGGCCCCGACAATGGTGACGGCGCGCGGCGTCGAGGTCATCTGCGTCTATCCGAGCGAGGGATGCCGGTCCCCGGCGTGGTCTCGCCTCGACCGTTCAGTCCCCGGCGATGGAGATGGCCTGCTTCGGGCAGCGCTGCACGCACTCCTCGACGCGGGACCGGTCGGCCTCGCCGGGCGTCTCGTTGAGGATGTAGAGGAAGTCGTCGTCCCGCACCTCGAAGATGTCGGGCGCGATCTGCATGCAGACGGCGTTGCTCTCGCACAGGTCGAAGTCCACCACGATGCGCATCGGCTCTCCCTTGTGGTCGGTTCTGGTGGGTGTCCGGCCCCACGGTAGCCAACCGCACGGGCGACGGGGTGGTCAGGAGAGGAAGTCGGCCAGGCGGTCCTTGGCCTTGGCGTCGCCGAGGGGCCGCCCGATGATGGCCCGATCGCCCCGCACCAGCACCGGGCGCTGCATGAGCCTGGGGTACCTCACCAGCACGTCCACTACCGCCTCGGGGTTGGACACGTAGTCGTCGGGATCGAGCCCGAGCTTGGAGAACTGCGAGTCCTTGCGAACCAGGTTCTCCACCGGATCCTCGAGCCGCTCGATGATCCCGGTGAGTGTGTCACGGTCGGGGCGCTCCGACATGTAGAGCACCACATCGACGTCGGCGCCTGCGTCCGTGGCGACCGCCACGGCATTCTTGGAGGAGTTTCAATGCTTGTTGTGATAGATGGTTACGTCGGCCATCGGCTCTGCCTCATTCCTCTTCTTGTCGGGCTACGTAGACCTCTCGTCTCTTCAGTTCGACCGGTCGCCTGGCCTCGTAGACCTCCCGCAGCTTGTGCTTGAGGATCTTGAGGGTGGCGTTGCGAGGCAGCGGTTCGGGATGTATCTCCAGCTGCTCGGGAACCTTCTGGCGGGCCAGGCCGGCGGCCACGCAGGCCTCGACCATCTCATCGAAGGTCAGGTCCTCGGAGCCGGGGGCGGTCTCGACCACCGCGCAGACCTTCTCGCCCCGTGCGGCGTCGGACAGGCCGATCACGGCGGCCGCCGCCACCTTGTCATGGGCGTAGAGCACGTCCTCGATCTCCTTGGCCGAGATGTTCTCGCCCTTGCGGATGATGATGTCCTTCACCCGCCCGGTGAGGATCAGGTGCCCGTCGGGCCGCAGCACTCCGAGGTCGCCGGTGCGGAAGCGGCCCCGCGCGTCGAAGGCCCGCGCCTCGAGGCTGGGGTCGGTGTAGCCCGCGAACAGCATCGGCCCCTGCACCCGCACCTCGCCCTGCACGCCTGCCGGGGCGGGCACCTCCCCGCCGTCGGCGGCCATCGCCACGATCGACACCTCGCAGCCGTGGACCGGGCGGCCGTCGGTGTGCGCGAGCTGGTCGTCGGTGTCGCGGGGCGAGCCCTGCGAGATCATCGGGCACTCGGTCATCCCGTAGCCGTGCGCCACCGGAATGCCCATCTGCTCCTTGACCTGGAAGTAGATCTCCGGCGGCTTGGGGGCGCCGCCGCCCGACAGCACCCTCAGAGCAGGCATGGCCGGGCGGCCGGTGGTCCGGCGCGACTTGCGGTCCTCCTCCAGGAACATCTGGTAGAAGGCCGTCGATCCGCCCGCCATGGTGACGCCGCGCCGGGCGTAGACCGCGACCGAGGCGGCCGGGTCGAAGCGCTCGACGAGCACCGCGCCGAATCCGGACGAGAGCATCGTGACCATGTAGTCGGGTCCGCCGATGTGGGCGTAGGGGAAGGCGATGGACCCGACGTCCTCGGCGCTCATTCCGAGGGCCCGCGCCAGCCCTGTCCCGCCGGCGATCAGCGACGCGTCCGTGTGCTTCACGCCCTTGGGATCCGAGGTGGTCCCCGAGGTGTAGTACAGCCAGCGGACGGTGCCGGCGTCTCCGGCACCGGGCGGTGGACCCAGGGTGGCGGGATCGCCCTCGGGCAGGGTGTCGTAGCCGACCAGGACCCGGCACTCGTGGTCGAGTCCCGCCACGACCTCGCCGACCATGGCGCCGTAGTCGCATCCGGCCCAGATTCCGGGATGAACGATCAGCCTCGCTCCGGTCTGGCGGACGCAGAACCCGACCTCGCGCTTGCGGTAGATGTGGATGATCGGGTTCTGGACCGCCCCGAGCCGGCTGAGGGCGAAGCTCAACAGCACCGTCTCGATGCGGGTCGGCAGCACCCATGTCACCGGCGTGCCCTGCGTGACACCCATGGCCAGCAGACCGGCCGCCACCCGCTCGGCCTGATCCTTGAATCCGGCGAAGGTCATGACTCGGCCGGCCTCGTCCACCAGCATCATGCGATCGGGGGTGGCCGCCACTCGTCTATCGAGCAGCTCCCAGAAGGTCTGGGCATCGAGAATGGGACTACTCATAGCCGGATCGTACAACCCGCCGGAGCCCGCAAACACCGCGGAGCCCGCCGGCCCGAACGCGCCGGAGCCCGCCAGCTGCAACTGGCGGGCTCCGCACGGTCCCTGGAGGGGGGGATTGCGGATCCGGTTCTGTCGAATCCTTTTCTTCAGACCCGGTTCCTGTCAGTCAGGTTACACCATCGTCACGGGTTTGTCACATTCTTGTCAATATTTCTTTTGAATATTTCTCGAAGGCTGGGTTGAATCCCGGTTAACGGGTGCCGTACACCGGTGCCGGAGGCTGCTCAGCGCCTGCAGACCGGTGTGCCAGAACGCCCGCCTCGGCCACTGTCATCGCGCGCTCCCCCACCGACACGACCGGTCCGTGCTGCCATCCGTCGCACACGTTGAGCTGGCCTGCGGTGCACTCGAACACCCTGCCGGTCACGTCGCAGGCCGCGCTGCCGAGCCACACGACGAGCGGGGAGACGTTCTCGGGCGCCTTCGGATCCCATCCGTCGGCGGGCTGCTCGGGGTAACCGGGGATCACTGCCGTCATCCGGGTGCGGGCATCGGGCGCGATCGCATTGGCGAGAACGCCGTAACGGCCCCACTCCGCGGCCTGCTGGATCGTCAGCGACGCGATCGCGCCCTTGGCCGCGACATAGTTGCCCTGGCCGATCGATCCCATCAGGCCCGCTCCCGACGACGTGTTGACGATCCGGGCGACCGGGGGCTCGCCGCCGGAGGCCTTCTGCCGCTCCCGCCAATGGCCCACCGCGTGGCGCGCCGGTGCGAAATGGCCTTTGAGATGCACCCGCACGACCGCGTCCCACTCCTGCTCGCTCATGTTGACCAGCATCCGGTCGCGCAGGAATCCGGCGTTGCACACCAGCGTGTCGAGTCGGCCCCAGGTGTCGACGGCCTGGGCCACCATGGCCCCCGCCTGCTCCCAGTCGGCCACGTCGGCGTGGTTGACGGCGGCGGATCCGCCCGCGGCGTTGATCTCCTGCGCGACTGCGGTGGCGGCATCGTCGGGGCCGGGCTGCGAGCCGCCGCCTTCGGCGCCGAGGTCGTTCACCAGCACATGGGCGCCTTCGGCCGCGAACGCCAGGGCATGGGCCCGGCCCAGGCCCCGTCCCGCTCCGGTGACGATCACTACCCGCCCGTCGCAGCAGCCCACAGCCATACTCCCCCGTCGAGATTGATGCTGATTCTGACCTTATAGGCCCAATAGTCGCATCAATTTCGGCGGAAGCGGCCCGGGCAGGCCGTGGCAGCCTCTCAGGCGACTCGACGACCGCGCACCAGCCGGCCGGGACGGGCACCCGTGTCCATGCCTGCGTCGCGCGTCTGCTGCCCGGCGACGACGGTGGCGGTGTAGCCGTCGGCGTGCTGCAGCAGGCGCCTCCCTCCGGCGGGCAGGTCGTGCACGAGTCGGGGCGTGCGGAGCTTGACGGCGGAGTGGTCGATCACGTTGATGTCTGCTCGCTTGCCCGCCTCGACCACGCCCCGGTCGTGCAGGCCGAACAGCGCGGCGGTGTCGCGGGACTGCTTGCGGACCACCCACTCCAGCGGCAGCTGCCGGCCCCGGCTGCGGTCCCGAGTCCAGTGGCTGATCATGGTCGTGGGCATGGACGCATCGCATATCAGCCCGCAGTGGGCGCCTCCGTCGGAGAGGCCCACCACCGCCCGGGAGTGGGTGAGCTGCTCGCGGATCACGTCATGGTTGCCGTCCACGTAGTTGAACATCGGCACCATCAGCAGGGCCCGGCCGTCCTCGGCGCAGAAGGCGTCGTAGGCGGCCTCGGCCGCATCGACGCCGGCCGCGGCCGCGATGGCCCCGACCGACCGGTCCGGGCTCGGCTCGTAGTCGGGGGGGTCGCCGAGCACGTACATCTGATCGAGCATCTTGGAGACCAGCACGCCGACGCCCTCCTGCATACCGCCGCGGCGCTCGCCGTCGGCCTCCGAACAGATGGCAGCCCGCACGGCCGGGTCGCGCAGGCGCTCGGCGCGCTCGGAGATGTCGAGGTGCTCGATGGAGCGATAGGTCGGGCGAAGCATGAAGGGGTGGCTTGTCTGCCAGCCCACCAGCAGGCCGAAGGGACGGCCCGCCACCTGCGGATACAGCTGAGCGCCCTCCTCCGCGGCCTGAAGCGACACGTCCATCAGCTCGCGCCACAGGTCGGGCGCAGCCGGCACCTGCAACAGGGCGAAGCTGACCGGCTGGCCGATCTCGGCCGACAGCCGTCTCATCCACTCCACCTCCGAGCGGGGCTTGACGATGTCCTCGCCCGCGGACCCCACCGGGGCCAACTCGAACACGCCGCCCCCGCCGGCCCGCAGGCCGCGGCCCAGGCCGAACAGCTCGTCCTCGGCCGCGAACGTTCCCGGCACCGGCTCGCCGTCCATCGCCCTGTGGGCCAGGGTGCGCGACGTCGACACGCCCAGCGCTCCGGCGGACACCGCGTCGGCCACGATGCGCTCCATGCGGGCGATCTCGTCGGGACCGGCGGGCTCGTTGCGGGCACCGCGCTCCCCCATCACGTAGGCCCGGACCGCGCCGTGGGGCACCTGGGTGCCCACGTCGATGGCCCAGCGGCGATCGTCGAGGGCGTCGAGGTACTCGCCGAAGCTCTCCCAGTTCCAGTCGATGCCCTCCGAGAGGGCCGCACCCGGGATGTCCTCGACACCCTCCATCAGCTGGATCAGCCATTCCTCGGTGCCGGGGCGCACCGGCGCGAAGCCGACGCCGCAGTTGCCCATGACGACGGTGGTGACGCCGTGGCCGGAGCTGGGCTCGAGCAGGTCGTCCCAGGTGGCCTGGCCGTCGTAGTGGGTGTGAACGTCCACGAAGCCGGGGGTGACGATCCGGCCGGCGGCGTCGATGGTGCGGGCCGCCTCACCGGGCAGGTCGGCACCGACGGCGACGATCTTCTCGCCCACGACGGCCACGTCGGCGGGCCGGGGCGGGTCGCCGGTGCCGTCCACCAGCAGCCCGCCACTGATCTTTAGGTCGTACATGGGATGAACTGTACGCGGCCAGGGAGGCCCAGCGGGCGGGGCCGGCCGATACCGGCCCGCTACCGGTCCGTCCGGTACAGGTAGCGGATGTCCCAGAGCGCGTAGAGCGTGGGGGTCGTGTTCGCGAACACGTTGCGGGTGGCGGTGATCCGCTCAGCCAACGAGGTGTAGATGATGGGCACGTTCTCGGCCGCGATCGCTTGTGCCTGGTGGTAGTGCTCCACCCGAGCCTCGTGATCGAGCTCCTGGCTTGCCCGCACGTAGAGCTCGTCGATCTCTGCCTCCCAGTCGGTGGCCGGCTCGGGCTGATTGGGATACCACAGGTGCAGGTCCTCGCTGCTGTGCCAGAAGCCGATGCCGCTGTAGGGGTCCGGTCCTCCGGTGAAGCCGATCACCATGGCCTCCCAGTCATAGGTGCCGACCAGTTGATCGACGAGCAATCCGAAGTCGATTGCCTCGTAGTCCACGTTGAGCCCGACGGCCTCCATTCCCTGCTCGATGATCTGGGTGGCCTCTTGTCGCACATTGTTGCCGGTGTTGGTCACCAGACGGAACTCGATGGGATTGCCGCTCGAGTCCTCGCGGATGCCGTCGTCGTCCGTGTCGGTCCAGCCGAGGCTGTCGAGGATCTCATTGGCCTTGTCCAGGTCGTAGGGGTAGGTCCTGACATCGGGGTTGTGGAAGTCACCGGCTGCAGGGCTGACCGAGGACCACTGCGGATAGCCGAGGCCGTACAGGACCCCGTCGATGATGGCGTCCTTGTCCACGGTGTGGGCCACGGCCTGGCGGAACTGCACGTTGCCGAACCAGTCCCGCCTGGGCGCAGCGACGTAGGGCTCGCCGGTGTCGGGATTGGTGCCGGGGTTCACGTTGAAGCCGAGGAAGGTCGTGCCGAAGCCGGGGCCTCGCCGATAGATCGTGAAGTTGCCCTCTTCCTGGAGGGGTTCCAGTTCGGCGTACTCCTCCCCCAGCACCCCATGGACATCTGACTCGCCGGCCAGGAAGCCGGCCAGTTCATCCTCGGTGTCTTCGACGATGTTGTGGACCACCCGGTCGAGGTACGGCAGGCGATTCCCTTGGGCGTCGGTCAGCCAGTAGTCGGGATTGCGGGCCATGACCACTCGCTGGCCGGGCTCGTAGCCCTCGATGGTGAATGGGCCGGTGCCGATGATCTCCGCGGGATCGGTCTCGATGTCCCAGGCGTCGACGAAGGTTCCGTCGTCGACGCGGGTCTCGAGGATGTGGCGCGGGAATATGGCGGTGCCCATCGAGCGCAGGAACGGGGCGAACGGAACCGGCAGGGCGAACTCGACGGTGTGATCGTCGATCACGGCCACCCCCATGCGGCTCGCACGCCACACGCCCTTGTCGTCCAAGTACGGGAACTCGAAGGTGGAGCGGCTGCTGGCCGGGATGTCGTCGTTGTAGATGATCCGGTCGAAGGTGAAGCCCACATCGTGGGCCGTGAACGGCTCGCCGTCGTGCCAGGTGACGTCCCGGCGCAGATGGAAGGTCCACTTCAGGCCGTCGTCGGAGCGCTCCCAGGACTCGGCCAGCAGAGGCTCCACCCGGTCGGTCAGCCACGAGGTCTCCGTGAGGCCCTCGAACAGGTACCCCAGCACGCCCGATGACGACGCGTCGTTGGAGACGGCGAGGTTGAATGTGAGCGGCTCGGAGATGGTGGCGATGGTGAGCGCGCCTCCGGGCGTGCCGATCGTGTACTCGAACTCCTCGGCGTTCTGTTTGAGGACCTCCACTGTCGAGGTGTCCGGCAGCGGGGCGTCGCCGCCGGCTGCTGTGTCATCCTCGGCCTGCCCATCGTCGGCCGGCGTTGCGTCAGCAGCTGAGGGAATGTCCTCCGGGTCCGAGGTGTGGTCGTCCGCCTCCGCCGGATCGTCGGCAGG
>MKWU01006944.1_pt1 | contig 11138 bp, 8 predicted proteins | sample 809101 | NCBI WGS metagenome assembly MKWU01 (sample SAMN05860141, study PRJNA318959) | sponge metagenome | host: Aplysina aerophoba | place: Slovenia: Piran, Adriatic Sea, Gulf of Piran | collected 2013-05-07
CATGCACACCAGTGTTGAGTCAATTTATTTACTATACTTACAAAGCCAATGTACAGTACGTAAAAAATAAAAAAAATAAAAAACAAGGTGATAAGTGGATACATGCCCATTAGTCCAGGACCATTCTTCAACTCGGAATGGGTCCTTTGGGCATACAAGCACTTGGCTGAAAGTCTGTAGAGGTCGGAAGCTGACTTGACACTCAGGGGGTTAGGACACGTTTGATTTCCTCAGACAGCCCCCTAATGTAGGATAGTGTGAGGGTTGTCTTTGGTCTCTCGAAGGTGGCTGTATATTCACCGAAACGTCTAATTAGTGTTAAATGCAGCTCGTACGTACCAAAGGATCATGACTGATTTATGTAGCCACTCAGGACTCTATGAAGTTATGAAGTTAGCTGGTTTGTATGAAACCTGCCCACAATGTATGACACATCTGGAATCCCCTTTTAGCTTTTTTCAGGCTAGTTTAGTGTCTTTGATTGTTTGTATACGTATGCATAGATGTTGGGATGATTTGAATGGCTAACGTATACTAACTCCATCTTTTAGCTTCTCAGTGTGCTGGAGACCAGATCTTGAATGTCCACGCCTTCTCTATGTACAAATGGTGCATTCAAGTTTCAAGGGAATGCTTAAGCCTTGTGCAACAGTCTGAGGAAACTGTCAAGATGTTAAATGCAGTAGAGAAATGCTGCTTAAGAGTACTTGAACAGTGTGAAAGAAGTAAGTATATATATACAATATGCAGTAGCAACTAGTGTTGCATGTGGTTAGAGTTTTTTTATAATCACCTGGGTGTATGCCCCTTCGTGTACTAATTAATAGCCATAGGTTTGTATTGTGCAGTAATCATGTAGGGTGATATAGACAGACGTGCTTAAAATGGTGATGCATGTTGATAATGTATGCAGTGAAAAAGTCCATCAGTTAAAGGGAAGGGTCTCAGTGCCCCTCAAAAAGGAAAGGCAGTCAAGAAAAGAAATCAAAATGGAAGGTGATGCCCACCATTGCTGCCATCATTGCAGCGGCATTTCCCTGTTGCACTGCGACAGAAGGCATTCCCGCAGGCAAGAGAATGACTTGGCTTCCCCGGTGACCTGTTTGAGACGGCAACCCAGTTCTCTCAAGAACATGAAATCTCTGGGTTACACTAGCAGTATTGAACGAGAAGGCACCAGAGCTGTTTCCTGTCATCCACTCGGCCTCTGGCACTTCATTCCCCCTATTCATTGGAGACACGATCGTCCAATCCGCTGAGGAGATTCAACAGGGTGCCCACTGGGCCCCTTGCTGCTTTCTCTCACTACTATGTAGATCATAGAACAACTGAGGTCTGAGTTGATCATCTTCTATCTAGATGATGGCACTTTGGGGGGATCAGTAAAAGACATTACACAGGGCCTGCAGATAGTGGAGCGGGAGGCAGAAAACCTGGGCCTTCAGTTGAACCATGCAAAGTTCGAGATCATCAGCCATGATCATAGGGTAGTGACGTCAATACTCAAAGCTGTCCCAGACCTCTACCCAGTCAGACCAGAGCTTGCCACCCTTCTGTGATCACCCATTGGAAGTGAGGTGGGGGTCGACAAGTCTATCTATCTCTGAGAGGACTGAGACCTTGAGGGTCATGGGCAACAGACTGCGGCACCTACACATGCATGACGCATATTGCCTACTGCGACATGCCCTTGCACTCCCTAAAGTTTTGTACACCTGAGAACTTCACCCTGCTTTCAGTCCCCCCTCCCTGCAGAGTTTCGATCTCCTCCTTAGAGCTCTTCTGGGAGACATAGCTAACATGAATATCATTGAGAATGACCTCGCCTGGTCTCAAGCATCGCCTCTGGTATGGTCCGGTGGACTGCGAGTCAGGAGTAGGACCCAGCTGGCACCTTCTTCCTTTTTGGCTTCTGCTGCGAGTTGCACCGACATCATCCATCTACTGCTTCCACCCAGGATAAGGGACACCTCCTCTCAAGCACGTGAGAGCCTTGAGAGCCTGGAAAGTGGGACATGAAGAACCACCTCCACTGGATACTGACTGCTCTCGGCAAAACTGGACTGCACTTGGATGCGTCTCTATGCCATCCGCAAGAGTAGACCACCGGGGAACTCACGGTCTCCATTGCCAGAGGAGCCTTGGCCGTCATCCCCGTCACATGGCGATCAATGACCTGATCAAGAGGTCTCTGGCAACAGCCAAGATTGCGGCCCACCTGGAACCAGCAGGGATCTGTCAGGCAGACGGGAAAAGGCCGGATGGGGCAACAGTGATGCTGCCAGTCACCTCCTCACTGTACACATGTCCACTTCCATGCCATCTAGTTTCTCCTTCCATGCTCTCTGCTTCTTTCGGGCTACTTCCACAACTGCTTCCTGTTTCATCCTTTGTCTGATGTCCTCATTCCTAACTTTATCTAGCTTTGTCACTCCTCCCACTCTCCTCAAATACCTCATCTCCGCCGCCTGCAGCCTGCTCACATGTTGCTTCTGTATAGTACAGGTTTCACACCCATATAATAGCGTAGAAACCACCATTGCATTAAACACTCTCAGCTTTGTTCCCTTGCTCAGCTCTCTTCTCTCCGGGACATCTGATCGCATTGCTCCAATCACCTTCGATGCAGCTCCAATTCTATTCTCTATCTCTTTGTTCATATTTCGTTCCATTGATCTCCCTCATGCCATTTCCTCTCACCTTCGTCTCGCTGAGGCCAAGGATGTCCAGATTATAGCACTCCATCTCCCGAATTACCTCATTCTCCTTATTTTTAAGCAATCTAACGTTACAGTTACCAACCTGGATACTTGTCTTCCATTTATGGTCAACATTGTCCTCCTTCAAGGTTTGGTGGGCTGTCAATTGTAGACAAGATGACCCGACACGAGATCACTTTGCCGCCATTTTCTTCACACCACTACAAATGATAATCATCGTGATAATCAAGCTATCATTATCGCACAGGCTTACTTGTGATGTTACATGCAATGCGAGTAAACTTTGAGCATTCACATGTAACTCGACGCCTATGCATCCCACGTGTCACTCTGTGGCAGGCCTCCTGGTGCTAATTTGAGTAAATTGCACACCTCTAGTATACATAGCAGTCTTAAGCATACATATGCGTAAAATTCGTGACACTCGTATGCTCATATCTTGCAGCGCCATGCACAATTACGGCATTTGTCCTACAGGTGTGTACAGCATAGCTCACATGAGTAGCCCATATTAATATACAGGGCGTGTTAGAGCTGGCATTCTCACTGACTAAAAGCAGCAGATGCACCCAACTTGTAGTCACCACAGCGACTACATGCTTTTGGCCACTCTGTTAGCTCTCCCCATAGGACCACTGTCCTTTTCTCCTCCCACATGACCCTTACAGGGCTTTCCCACCGGTGTGGTTATGCAAGGAGGGTAACCCCCGTTCACTGCAGTCCTCCTCACTCTCATTGCCTCCATATAGACACTAAACAGGGCCTCGCCGACACCCTGTTAGGTCAGGTGCTGGCAGTACCTGCATTGGCTTCATCAACCCCCTCCACTGCCACTATGGTGCCGCGGGGCACACCTGTCCCTGGCCCTATTCCTGGGCCACTCCACCCAGGTCAGCACCTAAGAAGGGCCCTGGCCCCTTTCCCAAATCTCCAGGGCTTCCCTACTTCCACCCTATCAAGCAAGTGCAGGAGGGTAAGTATGTTGATCTGGGGGACTTCCTCCAAGAAGGCCTCTCCCATTCTTAAGACCTCCTGTGTAAGGGCAAGAAAGAGAAAGCTGGCAGGAAGAAGCTCCCTATTGATACAACCATGGAGTGGGCCTCGCCTACAGGGCCTACTCAGACGTGGTGGCTTTCTCCACTCAGCTGCACCAGACCTGGTACTGGTTCTAAAGTCAACATCAGTAGAATGGACCGCATCTGCGTGGAAGTGGTGATTGAGCACTTTTTGCAAGCAGATCTAGTCAAGTCCTTACAGAAGCTATATATAGCATACAGGCTGGAAGTGATATCAGTTATTTACCCAGTCTATTTCTTTGCCACTTGTCGGCATCACCCATGAGGAAGGCCACCTCGTTAACTGCCTACCTGGAACTAGAGGGCCTGGCAACCTCCACCATGGAGTCCTGTCTGGCTGCTCTGTGCCACTACCAGCTCTTGAACCCGCTTGCCCATGCCCTTCCTTTCACACCCTCTACATGAAGCTCCTCCTCAAGAGCATCAAACGAGTGTGAGTACAAGGGGGACCCAAGACAACATGCGCATTACAACCACCCTAATGCATCGGATTAAGGCGTCTCTGTCAGCTGCCTCAACAGATTTCGGAATGTGGGCCTTACCTGGGCCACGTGCGGCACTGGATACTTTGAGTTCCTGTGATGCCAAGAGTTCCTAGTGATGGATGGAATTTGATCCACAGGTACATTTCTCCTTGGTCAACTGGCTTTCAAAGGATCAAGTCGTGGCAGTGTGGTTTATCTATGAATCAAGACCTCCAAGACGTACCAGGAAAGGGTGAGAACCACCATCATGTTAGCTACAACATCTGCCCTGTACTAGCTTTGTTGGACTGCTCCCCCCGGATCCCCTTTTTGCCCATTCAGACCTCCAGCCCCTGTATAGTTGCACACTTGTAGGTTAAATGCTGTAATCCCTCTCCTTAGCCAGAGTGGTTGGCTCGCAGCTGAACGAGTTCAGCTTTCGTATCGGCGCAGCCGCCTTCACAACAGCTGTTGAGGTGCCTGTAACCACAATCAAGCTACTAGTGCAGCGTATCAACGCCTATCAATGCCACATTCAGCCCAGTCCTGAAGACCTGGCATGTGTCTCACAACAATTGGTGTAAAAGTGTGCCCGCCAAATAAACCTTATGCACACAAGGGTGTATTGGTGGTTGCATGGGCATTGCTGTTTCAATTCATTGTGTACATGGAGGGCAGCCGGGCAGACACAGTATTACATATGATGGATAACCTTGTACTGATAAACTGTCACTAACACTGGCCTGGTGGCATAAGCAGTGGCCTGGGCCTAGGTCTTATGCCCCTGTGGTGTTAAAAGACACAAAGGTAAAAATGAATAGTTACCTAGGGGAGTGCGGTCCATCCCCTCAAGTCAATGAAAAGGCTCCATCTATGGATCGCTCTTCTGATAGTCGCGCATATGCCAAACCTCAGGAATACAGGTAGGTAGGTATGTGCTGTGTACATGGGCGTATGTACATATGTACAGGAAAGGTCTGATATGGACATATAGAGGCTGGCTAGCGGACAGAAGGAAGGAATGGTGGCTCCTATGTAATGTGTTATCACACAGCAAAACTGGCTAAACAGTGACAACCGCGGGAAAATATATCACATATACAAGCTAAAAGAAGGGTCTAGCAGGCTAGACTGGAATATAACAGGAATTAAGAAGCCACTTATCGTCTCAGGGACTCTTAAATCCTGTTATATTATGCCCAAATATGGAAGGTGTGAAGATAACAATGTAGGTGTCAATAAATTGGCTTTGCTGCAGACCTAATCCGTCGACGAAAACACTCCAGGCAAAAGCAACGAACCTCAGTCGTCATCTTCTCAGAGCTAGTTGCAATGGACGTTACTTTCGTTCGTTAAATTTGTTAGCGTGGGCAGACCTATCACAACAAAGGTGTGGTTAGCCGACGACAGTGCCATTTCCCTATTCTGACTCAACTAACTACATTTAAAAGCTCAGCCGGCGTATATATCAGTTATACCCTGGTGCTTCGGTGTATATGGATGATATACGCTCTCGCCCTCGGGCGTATATCATCCATATACACCTCAGCGCCGAGGTATAACTAGTCTGGCTTGCTAGACCATCCTGTAAGCGCCCGGCAGGCGTGGAATGGAAGGGACAGTCTAGCGGCACTCTAGATTGGTTTACACCTTTGCGTTAGTATAGCACAAGTGTGATTTATTTACAACATACATACAAGTTGCATTTATAATCGCTTCCCGAGCCCAATGGAAGAGTTGTTCGAAGGAGCTATACAATTCGCTCTGAATCCACTACGTACTCTTCAGAGGACTTCATTGGAGTTGGTGTCCACGATTTTGGACTGGGTGCCACCCTTGTGCGCTTTAAACCAAAGAAGACGCTTTATTTCGCAAGCTGTTCACGCAGGGACACTCTTCTTCTTTCAAGATCATCATAGCTGTTCTTCAGCCACATGACCTGGTTGTAACAAGCCTTACAGAGGCACGTTCCATTCTCACTGACTTCCGTGCTGCAGTCGAATGCCGCGAGCTGCAAGAGGGTCTCACCAGCTGTTGTTTGAGCGCCTTGCTTTACTAAGTAATACGGCTACTCTAAGGAACCAACGCAGAGTCGACAGCGACCACTCATTGCACGAGCAAACTTGCTTTCGACAGTGTTGCGTATAACTGAAAACGCTTCCACCTCCTTCACGGTCTATGAATACTATTACCTGGTATTCCGGACAAACACATCTGATTGGTTGAAAAGGTGTAAACTAATCTAGAGTGCCGCTAAACCGTCCCTTCCCTTCCACGCCGGGTGGTACTTCATGTACCGTTCACGACTATTAATATGCAAGTATGACTATTATGGCACAATATTATAATTGCCATGGTATAGTGTTAACGGTCATTTTAGTATTAGGGTTAGGGTTTGGGTTTGGTATTATGTTATATTTCATGATCGGTACATGAAGTAACGGCCTCCATGCCTGCCGGGCGCTTACGGGACGATCTAGCAAGCCAGATTAAGGTATAATACATATATATGTGTATATATATATCTGTCAAGATGGCGGCGCCGTGGGGTTCGTTGACTTTACTAAGCTATTATTGGCTTTGTCCTCACTTGCACAACCATTCAATCGAGTGAGACGTATTCCAGAACACCTCTTCGTAATATTAAGCCAGCGCAAAGCCTGCACAGGACATTTTTGAGAAGAAACAGCCAGAAAAAGAACAGATCCGATAACAAGATGGCCGCCCCAGAGGCTTCTGTTCACCCATTTAGAAATCATCTTTGTTACCATTTGTCCCTTTACCAAACAAATGCAAGTTGTTCACAAAGTGTTTGAAGTTGTCTCAATAATATTATGTTATAATTGAGCTATGTCTAAGCATTTAAGTATGGTAAACAGACACAGACCCTAAGCATTGTGCATATCTAAAAGGTAAACAAACTGGTATTATTAAAATTGTCTATAAAAATATTAAGATATTTAGGAATGTCCGTAAAAGAAGAAGTGTATCAATTCAGTGTGTTTACCCATCTCCTTTCTTTGAGGATCAGCATTCCTAAATCCCTTACAGAGTGGTCCTGAGTGCACTCTTGAGGATTTGGGACTTCTGATTCTGAAGGAGAGAGGATGGGTAAACGTACTGAATTGTGTCTTTGCTCTTTTGGGCATTCCTAAATATCTTCATATTTTGAAGAAACATTTTAATAGTGCTAGTGGGAGTCACGGTTAGACCTTTGCAGTTGTATAGTTTGACTTGACTTGATCTGATATTTACTTGTCTTAGGAGGTTGATTGCTTTATCTGTTATTGTGACTACCTGTCACAGTTTGAGATACAACAATTTGTAATCGACTGGTATCAGTTGACATGCTTTACTTGAGTCTATCTATTCAGTCATTCTGTTCACTTGTTGCAAATGTATAGTTACATTGTTGGCCGACTGCTTTATAATTAGTGATGATGCAGGTCAGGATGAATTATATTGAATGGAAAATTTGACACATACTGCATTCTGCATGCAGACACACTCGTGTGCTACTGTCTTCGTTAAATTATAATGTAATATTTTACATTGTAGCTATTGTGCTGCTAGCAAGTTGTCAGGATTGTATACATTTTGCCTAATTATTAATTTAATAGAGCTGTCAGGAGGTATAATTACATAAAATGTACCTTTACATGTATTTGAAGAAATTCCATACACTTCATGCCTTTAGTATAACATTGTCATCATATAGCTAGCTAGCACCTCCATAGGAGTTGGGGGTTTTGAATTGCCCAATTTTTCATCTCCAGCCTAACATTGCTCTAGCATAGCTTCGCTTTTAAACAGCAAATCCCTAAGCCTGCTGTAGGGATTGTTACGGCTGGGGATCATTTGTAGCATACTCATGGCTCATGCTTGAACCACATTTTAGATTTAAGATGTTCATTGTAGTGAATTGGCCACGTGCCTAGCTGTGGCTGTAGCTGTGCCACATTACATATGGTAATTTCCTTTACTGTGATACGAAATGTGATTTTTTATGTGGGCCTGACAGCGCATGCAACAGTGTGGACTAAAACTGCAACTCTTTCTTTTTGCAGAGCCCCTTTCAGCACAAGATGAAGCTCTGACTGACAGTGTAAGTTAGGTATGCACACCTTGCTGTAGTATATAGTGTTCTCAAGGTGCATCTGAAGCAACTTACATTTAAATGAAGCAAGGCTTCTCAGCTGGCTGTAGCATAAACCGTACCACTGTTTTGAGCAGGATGCACTGGTTCTTCAGGGCAAAGATTGAAGGCGTCAAGGTATGACACTCTTATGTCTGCACCCCATGACTTTAGGTGTCACCAGGATTTGCACTTAGCTCATCAACAGATGTCACCAGAAGCTGCAAGTTGGCATACCTGACCCTGGTTTCCTGCTTCCTTAAAGTAGCCATCCAGCATCCAGGTAGCTCAGGACCTTTGTCCCTATTAAGGCGTTCCTCAGCAGAAGTCATGTGGATTTGGATGGCCTTCTTGGGAAGTAGTTCTCCGGAGGATCTAGTCTTGTTACCTTGTTCTCCTCCCAATTGATAATGTGGTGGTGCTTCAATGCTTGTTAAGCTACTACACCCTTCTTCATTGACACCCTCTGGCAGGCACCTCAGTGCTCCTTCAACCCAGTTTAGGCCTCCTCATGACCTTACCATTGAAGGCCTTACCACAGCTGTAGGGGAACCAGTCAACTACCTTGGATTGCTTCCTTATTTCTCGTACTTCACCTTTATCAATATGGAACATAATGACCTGCCAGACCTGAAGGCTACGTTCATGCCATATTTCCTGACCAGATCCCTCTTGACATGGGGGGTGCTGGGACCAGAGGTCCAAGTACCAGTCTATGTGGGAGCACTTCCTGTAGACAGTGATGTCAGGGATGCCATATTATCATTGTTTCTATTATCAGATAGCTACTAATACATTTCATTGTCATTAGTATTCATTATCACTTGAATTCCCACCTTTGAAGTCACATGCTACTGTGTATTATGCAAGTGCAATGTACTTGTTCTTATCTGAACCCATAGGGCCAGTTTTGTCCTGACATCTACCCAATGAAGCTTATGGCGTAGAAATTGATGAAAGATCTTCTTTACAATTTTTCTCACGATCAAGCAATGTAAATCCATGGTGCTAAGCTCATCATCTTCTCCTAGCACCCTGTCCATATACTGTGCAATACGAGTGACGAAATTTTGCAATACGCTTTCCTTCTGGCAAATTATTAAAATACTGTGACAAATATTAGAAAACTGGAAATTTGTCCGCTTTAGATTGGTTAGAGTAGATTACAAAGAAAGAATTTTAGAATGAATATGATACATTATATGGTGTCAATATGGTCTTATTCCAGCGCATCTTTAAAGTGAAATTATTGTCCTGCATTTGGGTGTATAGTGTATTATGAAAAGAACTAATTTGCACCTACAGATCAAAGCATACTATGCTTACCATAGGTGCAGCTATAGCAGAAGAATTTACTTCTTTGCATGGCTACAAGACAAGTGACACAGATGTCAAACATTATTGTCCTTTTGGGACGCAGAGACGTATGATCAAAACATTTTAATATATTTGATAAGTTGCCATCTTTCGACCCATGTATGTAGATTTTAATATGGCCTGACGTTTCCCTGGATCCTATCAGCCCTCCTTCCACTTATTTAGGACTCAAGCTCAAACCTGTCACGATGTGACTGTAGGTTACACCCCTAGTAACTTAGGCTTGGAGTGAAGTATTCCTCTTGTATCAGTCACAGGCAGCAGATCCTACAAAGACACAAATGCTAAATGATTAGTTCAAAGAAAAAACAGCACTGAAAGCTGCATTTCCTTGATCTGGGACTCATTGCAGCTATAAGAGGCAGCCTACTTCCACTGCCAAGTAGTAGGCAACAATATCCTGACCCCCGATATTTGTAGGAACAACCTTCAAATGGTACTGTATGTGGGGGACTGTCCCAGCTCGAATTGCTTTTGGCTCTTCCTTAATCTGAAGCGAGTCCAACGAGTCACCTGTTCATCTTCTTCTGGAGTAAGGCATCTGGATGACAGACCAAAGTATCTTGGTTCATGGGGATGGGCAACATCTTAGAGGATCTTTGTAGGACTTGTGGTTTTGAGGACTTGCAAAGGTTCACCTTTCCACCATGTAGGTGTCCTGTCAAAATTATGCTTGCATAAATCAGAATAGGCTACCAGCAAAGTACATTCATATCTTTCCATGTACTGTAGTGGTTGAATCCTTTGGAGCAACACTCACTGGTCGAGAATGTGCCTTCTACACCTTCACTACATCAGCTGTGAACAAACATGTGTAAATGCAGTAAACTGACGAGATGTTCTCACAAAGCAAAGAAGCTGTCTTTATCTGTCTCATTGAAAATGGTGATAATGTTTGGCACAACATGGCTACACTGGGTCTTTCATTAGATATGTTTGACTATTCTTCAGACTAAGTTTATTGGGTTCTCTGACCGTTGAACTACGCATTTTGATGCACTCATTCTTCACTTCCGCTTGCTTTTACTCCATTCAGAGGTGGTGCTGTGCCGAATATTGATCATGCATGGTAGTACAATGTATACCTGAACCAATAGTAATCTTTCATAGCTATGTCTTCTTGCTCCATTCCTACCCATATGCCTTTCCAGCCATTATTCTTGTACAGGCATGTGCAATGGTACATCTCATACAGAGTGATGGAAAAGTAGATTATAGATTTAAGATAGATGATTCATGAAGTGCATGGCCACTGATGTGGTTGAAGCAGTGAACGTTGTATGTATTCCATTGCATTGCATGTGCACTGTACTGTACTGTATTGTACTGTAAGCAATTTAATGGCTTATGCATTCTCCATTCATGG
>MKWU01006945.1_pt1 | contig 11137 bp, 7 predicted proteins | sample 809101 | NCBI WGS metagenome assembly MKWU01 (sample SAMN05860141, study PRJNA318959) | sponge metagenome | host: Aplysina aerophoba | place: Slovenia: Piran, Adriatic Sea, Gulf of Piran | collected 2013-05-07
TTGGGCCAGTAGGCCGTGGTGAGTCGCGAGACGAGGCCCCATTGGGAACGGGTCCTCTGCGACCTGTGGCGCAGTATCGTTTGCCACAGCCGCTTCAGGCGGATGATGAAGCGTCGTAGGTATGGGCCACTGCCAGGGACAGCGAAGTAGTTCAACCATCCGTTGACCACCTTCCCAAGCCATTTCGCCGTGTCCACCACATCGTGGTGCATCCACCTGCGCAACATCTCCTTGAGCCGTTTCAGTGTACGGGTCATCCGCTTCGCGACCGGTTTGCGCCCCGGCCGGAAGTACCCCTTTCGGGTCTCGGTGCAGTAATGCGTGAAGCCCAGAAAGTCGAAGGTCTCCGGTCTGCCCAGCCCTCGTTCGCGGCGACGCTCTTGGGCGTACTTTCCGAACTCGATGAGCCGGGTCTTGTCGGGGTGTATCTCCAGTTCGAAGTTTCCGAACCGCTCCTTCACGGCACTCAGGAAACGCTCCGCGTCCCGCTTGTGCTGAAAACCCACCACGAAGTCGTCGGCGTACCGCACAATGATTGCGTCGCCCTTGACCTCGCGGCTGCGCCACTTCTTCTGGAACCATAGATCGAGGACGTAGTGCAGGTAGATATTTGCCAAGATCGGTGAAACCACCGAGCCTTGAGGCGTTCCCCGCAGGTCGTCCCGCCACTCTCCAGCTTCCATGACGCCGGCGGTCAACCACTTGATAATGAGCCTGATGACCCGCTTGTCCGCGATGCGGTGCTCCAGGAACCGGATCAGCCAGTCCCTTGACACGTTGTCGAAGAACGCGCGGATGTCACAGTCCACCACCCAGTTGATCTTGCGCCTTGTTAGACCGACCGCGAGTGCGTCGAGTGCATTATGCGCCCCACGCCCGGGCCGGAACCCGTAGCTGAACCCCAGGAACTCCGCCTCATATATAGGCGTCAGGATTGTCTCCGTCACCGCCTTCTGGACTATCTTGTCCTCGATGGCTGCGACGCCGAGCGGTCGTGTGCCGCCATCCGGCTTCGGTATGTTCACCCGCCTTGATGGCGTCGCCCGGTACGCTCCCGAGTGCACGCGGTCGTGAAGGTCGGCCAGTCGGCCTTCCAGCCCTCCCTCGTACTCCCGCCACGTCACGCCGTCCGCGCCTGCCGCAGCGTCTTTCTTCAACTCGAAGAATGCCCAGCGCAGCGCATCGACCGTGATATGGTGGAGGAGCGCCGTCAGACGCTCCCGTGGTTCCCGTTGAACGAATTGCCGTATCCGGTCAGCCGCTTGTGACACGCTTTCCCGGTCCTGTGCCCGGCGCGTGTTTTGACTTCCCGGATTCCCCTTGGGCTCGGTCCTTCGCTCCATCGACTCCGCCGGAACCGAAGTCCCTTTGTTCGCCCACTTCTCAGCTAATATGACCGAGTCTGACTTCTCCATGCCGTACATCATCGGTTACGGATTCCTCCTTTCTTCAGCGATCCCGCCACGACAGCGGGATGGCATGGAGACCTCCCAGGTCCCGGTGCTGTGCGTACGTACGTGCATGGGTTCTCGGACACCGCGGGATTCCGGCCCCCCTCGCCGTATCGGTGGGTCGGATACTGCCTTCGGCGATGGAGAACGCCTCGGCATCCCGGATGATCAGCTTTTCGGTGCTCAATAGCCCTGCCCGCACGCGCCCCTGTCAACGCTTAACCGCCATCCTCACGGATGTCGGCCCATGACTCGGGGTGGAGGTGGTTGCTAGCCTTCTCCCTCCTGCCGGACTTTCACCGGCTGCACTGGCACCAGTTAGCCTGGCGCACCTCCATCTCCCATCCGCGCCCTGCACCATGTTCACCACCACCGCATGGGTGTGGAGCTGCGGCTCGAGGTTTCGGGAGGTGTCGTGGCGGAAGGTTGCGGTCACCATCCTTTGCCCGCCCGCGTGGACCATTGCCCCGGTGGCCTTGTCCTGCATCCGGGGTCTCGACGCGGTTGCGCTCGACCCAGGCGAAGGTGCGCGTCACGGCCCGGTCGTGAGAGCCCACGATCCGGTCGTCCCCTCCCACCAGTGCCATGAGAGAAACCGACTTCGGAGCCGACAGCGTGACGTCCCGTCCCGGCCGATGGTGGATCTCCCCGTCCTTGTCCTGCTTGCCGAGGTGCGGGCCGCCCGCCACCTTGCCTTCGAGCACGGCCTTGAAAGCGTCCGGATCGACTGGACCCGAAAGCCGGAGCGCCTCGGCTCCCTTTCCCGCCCACGCGCTCGCTTCCCTTCCGTATTGGGGCGGTCCTTGTCAAGCACCGCGCGCTTAGAGAGTTTACAAAGCCAGACAAATCCATTCCGAGAGCAAGAGGAACGAAAGTGATGGCACGACGGTGGGCAATCGATGAACGCCATCCGACGTCTTGCCCACACGGTCCGCACGACTCGTCCGTAATCGACAGGACTCCCCGTCCTACCGCTTCCTCGGTTCAGGGAGTGAGGTTCGGCCTCCGAGGTGTTCACCGCACGGTACGGCTCGCCGCACAGTGCCGAACCTTGACATCGGTAGGCTCGAATCAATAGAATCGCATCACCGTTCTGTTGACGACCATGCACACGCGGTACGAGCCCGGGAGAGCGGGAGCGTCGCGCGGACCGCCGAACCAAGCGTGGCGTTTTGGTGGGAACGCGCAAGGATGCTGGTCCGCATCCCGATCACACTATCTGGGGCTGACGGAATTGAGGAACACAAGATGATTGCACTCCTTGCCCGACGTACTCTTGTTCACCCGCTATGCGCCCTCGTCCTCACGATCGTTCTTGGATGCTGGGCTGGTTCGTCGGCGGCTCAAGCCCCCGAGCCCAATATCCGTATCGACATCGGCGGCGACTATAGCGGTCTTCAGTTTTCACCGAACGGCGACTACCTGCTTGTGGTCGGTTACGACAGCGTACGGCGTTACAATTTGTCTCGGCACCGGTTTGATTCGCAGTTGTCCTTCCCTCGCGCATCCTTGGATAGTTTCGCGATCAGTTCCGACGGCACTCGTCTTGCCCGAATAATTTCCGAAACTCCTGAAATACAAATCATCGACTTCAATTCGGGAGAGCTTTTGAACACCTCGTACTATCCCCGCAGCCATGTTTTCCGGCCCAAAGTGGTGACGTTCAGCCATGACGATGCTCACCTTATTGTATCCGAGTCCAAGAAACTCCACGTTTGGAACTTGCTTTCCAGGACATGGCATACGCTATCGCTAGCATCAGACGGTGTATTTTCTCTATCCAAAACTGGCCATCTGGTTACCAAATCTGGCGGGGTTGTTTCAAGTCTACTGGAGGTACGCCCTTTTTATTCATCCGAACCTGCGATCAGCAAGACAATCGAGGATTTTCTGGACGATATCGCTATTTCGAACGACGGAAGTAAAATATTATTGAATGAATCTCGTAGAAGTCACAAAGGAAAGTCTGAGCATGTGTGGTACGTTCTCGATAGGCAGACCCTTGTTCCGCTGAACGAGCCGTGGATTTTGCCAGCCTTGGGCAGATTATACCGGGACAGTACTTGGCTCGACGACCGTCCTATCGCATTATATACAATGACATCCGGCCCCGGCATTGCCATCTTCGACCTATACTCACGGGGCCCATTACTTTCGTTGCCTACCATCGATCCATCCAACGTGGTGTTGAGTCCCGATGGTCGGTGGCTCGCAGTCGTGCGCAACAATAGCTTCGCTGACGTCTACGCACTCGCCGTAGAGTCCGCACGGAACACCATCGAACGAGTTGCCGCTAACGTTGAGCAAGCGAGGCCGCGCCTAGTCCCGCAACTCCCGCATCGTGGGGACGTGCGCGGGCTAGCAGTGTCAAGGGATGGGCGCATTGTGGCTCTTGGTGGAGACGATGGCTACGTGTCGTTGTGGGATCGCGTTTCTGGCAAGGTGTTCCGTCGTCTTTCGGATGGTAAGAAATCGGTCCGCGCGCTCGCGTTGTCGCCGGACGGGTCGCAAGTATTAGCAAGCATGTCCCCCGGTGGGGCACTGTTGTGGGACGTCGCAAGCGGTAAACTGCTTCAACGCCTTGACGAATTCCATTATGGAGATGGCGATGCGTTCGTCGCGTTCCTCGCCGATGGGACGCAAACGTTGCTTTGCAGGCGACACGAATGTACGCTTCAACACCTTTCACCCGACGTTCAAGGCCGTGGTACACGGCTTCATTTGGGTGAAGATGTCCGCAGCTACTCTTTCTATTATGCAGTATCACTTGCACCGGACGAAGAATCCGTATCGTTGGCACTCGGCGATGATGGCGTTGGCTGGATGGAGCTACATGGCGAACGCCGACGACGAGTCATCAAGGTACCAGGCAACACGGAGGTAACGTCTGTCGCGGCGCTGGGCGACGCTTGGATCGCGGCCGGCCTGTCCAACGGTGAGGTTCTTCTGATTGATGCCGTAGAAGGAAGAATCCTGAAAACCCTGCGTACGCGTGAGACGGGAATTGGGGCGATGATCCGTCTCGACGACGAGCGCCTTGTAGTGGCGTCAGACGGTCGGGGATGGTTGGGCAAAGCGGACGATCCGGCGGGGGAAATACTGGTTGTTTCGTCCAAGGATCTTTTGGTACAGAAACGTCTGACCTGGAGCCAGCCAATGGGCGATGGCGGTCGGCCGAGTAGTGCGTATATCCAACTTCTAGCGGCTGGCGGTGATGGTGGTTGGCTGGCTTCAGCGTCTCAACACGACGCTCATGGTCGATCGCGGATGTCGCTCGTGCAACTTTGGGACACCGATATCGCGCAAGCCACCGGCGTTTTCCAAGCGCCCCAGCCTCTAGCGCTGGCGCGGCGGGTTCAATTCGATGAAAACAACGATTTGTTGCTGGTTCGAAGCCAAGATGTCGCGTCATTGTGGAATCTGAAGGACGGACGCGTCATACGGCAGTTTCGTTACTTCACGACTGCATTAGGTTATGAGGGGTCCGACGCGATCATCCGTCAACACTTCCAGGCGTTGACAGCAGACCAGACTGGTGTGGTTGTTGAAACCCGAGGCGATCGGTTACTAGTTCTTGATGCCGCAGACCGCGAAACGCGCTTTGCTTTGGAGAATAGTGATTTCTATCCAACTCGTCAGCATTCGGTGCCAGTTGTCAATCTCGATGTGGTGCAAGGCGTACTGCGCTTGAGGCAAACGGAGAGTGTCGTACGCCTGGAGCGGCTTTCTCTCGATGACGGCTCGATCATTGACTCTACGAATCTTGGCATAAATTCACTCGCATTCGCGGTCTCGAACCGCGTTGGCACGATTTATCTGGTTGCCGACGATCTGGTTGCCGACGGCAAAGGGGGAGCCGTGCTGTGGGACACGAGTTCTGGTGAGCGCACGGCATTCGAGGCTGGAGCTGCCGGCCCGGAAAACGTGGCGTTCTCTTACGACGGCCAACTTCTAGCAATCGCGGAGGCGGATGGCACGGTCAGGCCTCTGGGACATCTCCGGCGGTCCATCCGGTCTGCAGCGTTTGGCCCGACTGATCACGTTCGACGACGGCGGCTGGGCCGTGATCGCCGATGACGGACGCTACGACGCGAGCGACCCCGGTGATCTCCCTGGTCTCTCCTGGGTGATGCCGGACGCGCCGACCGAACCCGTGCCGGTTTCGATTTTCTTCCGAGAATACTATGAACCCGGGCTCTTGTCCCGGCTCTTGGCGGGCGAGGCGTTGCCGCCTGTTCCTTCGATCATTGATCTGGACCGTGAGCAACCGCGTGTGGAGATTTCCGCCATCGTGCCCACCGACGCAGGCCGCGTGAACGTCACCGTGGACGTAAACAAGGCCGAAGCGACTGGCGTGGGCGACCTTAAGCTCTTCCGCGACGAACGTCTGGTCGGGCTGTACGAAGGCGCCGGACGACCGGATTCGGATGCCGGGCGGCGCGGCGCCCGGCAGGTCGTGTTCCCGAACATCGCCCTGCCGACATCGGGCGCGGACGCCGTCGAGTTCTCGGCGTACGCGTTCAACGCCGACGGCGTGAAGTCCGAGACACAAAGACGGCGCTACAAGCTGCCGGCGACCGAGCCGAAACCGCGGCGAGCCTTCGTGATCGCCGTGGGAGTGAACGCGTACGAGAACCGGAGCTGGGATTTGCGCTACGCGGCCGATGACGCCCGGGCAAGCGGCACTATCATCGCGCGTCACCTGGAGGCGGCAGGCGCGTTCGACGAAGTTCACACCGTGTCGCTGATCGCGGAACGCAATGCCTCCGGAGCGGCGTTCGGTGCTGCGGCACGGGCGGATCTTTTGGCCGTGCTGAAGGTGCTGGCGGGGGGGGGGGGGGGGGGGGCGGGGGCGGGCGCGGGGGGCGGGGCCCGGGCGGATCTTTTGCGCGTGGTGAAGGTGCTGGCGGGCGGCGCCGGCGATCGGGCGCGGCTGGCCACGATTGCCGGCGCCGCGTCTCTCGACGAGGCCCGGCCGGACGATTTGGTGTATCTCGCCTTCTCGGGTCACGGAATGTCGGGAGACAACGGGCTCTTTCACTTGTTTCTGTCCGACATTGGCGTCGGTGAAGCGCGCGTGGTGAACGATGCGCTGCTCGCGCGCACGCTCGACAGCGATGTGCTTGCCCGTCACCTGCTCCGGGTCGACGCCGGCCACTTCGTGATGGTGATCGATGCCTGCAACTCTGCGGCGAGCGTCGAAGGCGGCGGCTTCAAGCCGGGACCGATGGGCAGCCGCGGTCTCGGCCAGCTCGCTTATGACAAGGCGATGCGCGTGCTCGCGGCGAGCCAAGCAGAGGCGGCCGCGTTGGAAAGCGACCGGCTCAAGCACGGTATGCTGACCTTCGCGATGCTTCGCGAGGGTCTGGAGGGGGGCGCGGCGGACCGGGCGCCCGAAGACAGGGCCGTGAGCTTGTCGGAGATGTTGAAATACGGTGTGTCGCGAGTGCCGCTGCTGTACGCGGATCTCCGCGACGGTACATTCACGCCTCAGGGACGCGGGCATCTCGATATGTTCGGCGCAGGTGTGCCGCCCCTATCGGTGCAGCGCCCGAGCCTGTTCGATTTCAGCCGCGGTGCCCGAGAGGTTAACATGCCAGTTCTGGAAACCACTGATTGAACGAAGGAGGGAGACATGCGTGCCGCGAGACGCCTTTTCGCAAGCTTCGCCTTGGGGTTTCTTGTTGTATCCATCCCCGCCGTGGCGAAGGCGGAAAACTACGCGCTCCTTGTCGGCGTGTCCGACTACCCGCTCGCGGACCACGATCTCAAGGGACCTCCAAACGACATCGCACTCATGTGGAACGTCTTGACGGAGCGTGATTTCGACCCGTCAAACATCGCCGTTCTGGCGGACAGCATGGAGCGGAAGAGCAAGAATATCGAATCCAGTGTCATAAGCCAGGGTTTACCGACCAGGGCCGCGATCCTCGCATCGCTTGAGGAACTTGCGGGCAAGGCGCAATTTGGCGATTTCGTCTACATCCACTTCTCAGGACATGGCGCGATGCAGCCCGATGTCGGGGAGCTCGATGAGCCGGATCAACTCGACGAGATTTTCCTTCCGATCGATATCGGTCAATGGGATTCGGAAATCCAGCGGGTCGAGAACGCGATTATCGATGATGAATTAGCGCCTATTCTGGCGCGAATGAACAAGAACGGCGCGTCAGTGTGGGCGGTATTTGATCAGTGCAACGCCGGCACGGCGGCACGAGGCGGCGCCGATATCCAGGCTCGCGCCGTGTCACCCGAAACTCTTGGAATTCCCCTAAGCGCCGTCTCGGCTACGCGTGGCGGTGGCACACACCAAGATTCCGAACCAGCGCTGGGCTCCGGAAACATCGTGGCCTTCTACGCCGTTCATCCGGGCGAGGCGGCTTTGGAGAGACGTTTGCCGAGCGGCAAAATCGAAGGCGCTCAGCCGAATGGGGTCTTCACCTGGGCAATCGCTTCCGCGCTCGTTAGAGGGGGCATCGAAAGCTATCGCGATCTCGCCCGCGCCGTACAACAGACTTATCGTGGCCTGTCATCCGGCACACCGCTGTTCGAAGGCGATCTGGACCAGCGAATCTTCTCGCAATCGTCCGTCGCGCGAAAGCTCACCGCTGTTGCGAGCCAGGACGGTCTAGTACTTGAGGGCGGGTTTCTCGAAGGGGTTGCCGAAGGGGCCGTGCTCGCCCTCTATCCTCTCGGATCGGACAGCGACGCCGAACCACTTGGCCATGTGCTTGCTTACGACGTTACCGCCAACTCCGCTGCATTGACGCCAGATGCGCGCGACGGGCGGAAGGGTGTCGATACGGAGACCTTGCCGTCGGTGACCGAAGCGCGATTCGTCGAACGCCCGCTCGATCTTACGCTACGGGTCGCCGCAGTTGAACCGGATGCGCTTGGCCAAGACCCAATCGGTAGAAAGCTGCGGACCGCGATCGCCGCCTTCGCCGGTGGTTCGGTGTTTTCGCCGGCTGCGGCCGCTCGGATCGAATGGGTCGGTCCGGGGGACGATCCAGACTACCTTCTGGAAAGAATTGGAGACCGGTTGGCGTTTGTTGATCGAGTTGCGGAGACGGAGAGTACTGGACGGGCGACTGTACCCACGATCGAACTGCCGGGCTCCGGGCGTGTTGAGTCTGCGGCTCGTCTTGCCCAGCGTATCGCCAGGGCATTGCAGCGTCTGGCCAAAGCGCGCAACATTTTCTCTTACGCTGAAATGATCAGTCCCGATGAGAGGATCGGGAAGCACCTCGTAATAGATGCCTTCATATATCGGGAACCGCGACCGTTGCCGCTCCTGCGCGCAGAAGGTCCGGCGGACAACAGGCACTGCCGCCGTTTCAATCAGCGGCGTGTTCTTCGCGACATGAATCCTGTGACAACCGTCTCTCCACGGGCCGGGCATTGCGATGTCCTGGTCTTCAGGCTCCGCAACGAGGGAGAGAAGGTCATTGACGTGACCGGTCTCTACGTCGATCGCGGGGGCGGGGTATCTGCCCTGCACGCCGCGCCGGAGAACCCGGCTCGGCTTCATCCCAAGGGACCGCCCGCGCACATGTTCGCTGGTATCGGTACGTGGGATACGCGCGCGAATGCGCCGATGACCCTAGGCCGAGAGAACGTGGCGTTTATTGCGTTGGAACAGCCGCTCAAGGCGCCAGAGCGAGCCGACTTTCGCCTGCTCGCCCAAGCTAGTTTAGCGGCGACTGAACGGGGTGCAACGAAAGGAGGAATCTCTTCCTCTTTTGCGACTCAGCTTCTCACAATCGCATTCCCTGACGGTGGCGTGACGAAAGGAAACAGACCGAGTTTTGGAAAACTCGAACTACAGCGGGCAGAGATCAGGACGTATTCGATTCGTGTCGTCGCACCTTAAAGACTAAAAGATCGGACGATCGGGGCACCTATACCCGTCGCAGCGACTCGGCCTCCTTCCTTCATACCTGCCGGCGCCGTCCCGGTTTAGTTAGTGACCAGGAGGTAACGGTTGTACATTGAACCGAGGTTCCGGACCTTGACCTTGAAGTAGCCCGTCCATCTTGGGCGCCAAGAGCAATAGGCTTGGTCGGTCGAGCCTCTGTCTCTACATATCCGGTTGCCGTTCTCATCATAGATATAGAGATCTAGATCCGTGTCGCCATCGCCCGATACGGCCAACTCGGCAAGCTCGCCGCCACGGAATGTGATGCTGTAGACATCGGTCATCCTGGCGCGCACTCTGTCCTGGTGGTATACCGGGCCGCCTCGTACACCCTTCGTCCCCATTGCCTCGACCTCCTCGATCAGAGCCATAACGATTTCAGAGTCCCCCGCCAGCGAGCGTGCAGTAGCCAGTAGCGTCTCTACGGTGTCGGGCCCCGCATCATCCGATTTAACGCCGTCCGACCCGGCTTCACCTTCCGTGGTCTTCTCACGGGTAGCCGCCTGACCACCCAGCCGCGCACGAATCCGCGCGGCTTCCACCAGAGCAACGGCATCTCTGTTCGCGACACCGTAGTCCGCCAACTGACCTGCAAGCTGGACTGCCGATAAGCGTCCTGGCTGCGTGTCGTCTTTGTCCTTCGCCGCTATATTCATCTCTGCCCCCGACGCCGGTAACACGAATAACAACGTCGCAACAACGATCAGACCAACCTTGTACATTTGGGGACTTATAGACTTAAACATTTGACAAACCTCCTCTGCTCTTCGGAAACTCGAACGAAGGCCAGTATTACTCACTCCATAGATCTCGGTCCAGAATCCCAGTCATATCAAACTGTCCCGGGTTGACAGCGACACTGCGTGGCACTTCACGCTCGCGTGTGTCATCATCGAAACTTCATGGGATCGTTCCATCCCTCAACCTTGTCCGAACAGGCCCAATCGGAGCTTGGTCTAGTCGAGCCAACGAAACGCCAAGCATATGCCCCCGTGGGATTATGGCCTTTACTGGTGGACCAAGCATTTCGTTTCCCGGGTCGAATTCCGCTAGCTCCGCAGTCGCCCTTCGAGCTCAAGCCGGGTGCCTCATTGCAGAATTTCGCGTAAACACGGTTGCCACAATTGTTGGTCAGGTAGCTGATGAAGTTACCCTCGCTCCATCCGGTTCCCCATTTTGCAGATCCCACCAAACATGTAGTCGATGGAAGCCAGCAACCGTCGGAATCGACACTCTGCGCATGGGCGATAGAACCAAGCAGGAAACCCGCGAGCAGGTATGGAAACAGAGTCATCATGCATTGTGGCTTCATTAGAGAGGACACTCCTATTCCTCAGCTAATCGCCATCTTCCCGGACAGCAAGCTTCGAAGGCCGACACGCAGGCACAAGAACAAGTTCCTACACTGCTATAGTGTATCTCCCGTGTGAAATAGCAGCCAAATAGTATTTTTATCGTATTTCAGCCAGGTCCCAGGATTTTCCAATTTTCTATATCCAGGGTTCAGGTTCGGGGTTCAACGCCGTGCCTGGCGGCAACGCCCCAACACCCGCTCGGCTCGCTGCGCCCGTCGCCGGCGCGGGCTTCGCCCCACCCCTCGAGTGGTTTGATGGGGCGTTGGACGGAGGGGTGCTGCCGGCGACCCGCGGATCCAGCATTCCCTCGGGCTGATGACATTCACCGCCATTCGCTGCCACGCCTGTGACGTGGCTTCCTGAGCCCTTGTGCCCGGTCCGTAAAGCGCATATTCGGGCTCCATGAACACTAT
>MKWU01006946.1_pt1 | contig 11136 bp, 8 predicted proteins | sample 809101 | NCBI WGS metagenome assembly MKWU01 (sample SAMN05860141, study PRJNA318959) | sponge metagenome | host: Aplysina aerophoba | place: Slovenia: Piran, Adriatic Sea, Gulf of Piran | collected 2013-05-07
CAGCCGGCCAGCGCGCCGGGCAGGAACCCGTTCTCGACCGCGTGGCGCATCAGCATCGTGGAGGACGGGTACATGCGGCGGCGCCAGAAGTCGCGCGCCGCCGCGGCCACCGTCTCGCTGCCGTCGCCGCCGACCTCGCACCCGAAGGAGAGGCCGCTCTCGAAGGCGAGATCGACGAGCACCCTCTGGCAGAAGCCGTGGATGGTGAACACGTTCGCCCGGTCGATGTCGCGCATCGCGCCTTCGAGGCGCCGGGCGGCCAGCGCGAGGTCGATGTCCCCCGCCCGGTCCTCCCATGCCGCCAGAAGCTCGCGAGCCCGGGGGTCGATCGCCGGCTCGAGGGCGTCGCGGACCGGGGGTTCGGCGGAGTGCGGGGATCCGGCGGAGTCCGGGAGACCGTTCGGGCCTTCCGGTCCCGCATCCAGGGCGACATCGGTCAGGCGCGCCCGGACCGCGTCGAGCAGCATGGCGAGAACGCGCCGGATGCGGTCCCGGAGCTCGGCGGTGGCGGCCCGGGTGAAGGTGACCACGAGGATCCGGTCGATCGGCCAACCTTGCTCGATGACCAGCCGGGCGACGAGGGTCGTGAGGGCGTGCGTCTTGCCGGTGCCGGCGCTGGCTTCGATGAAGGTCGTGCCCCCGCGGTCGAGGGGGAGGTCGAGCGGGGTGTGCTCCGATCCCGGCGGCTCGGACGCGGGAGGTTCGCTCATTGCCGTGGCCCCACCGGGGTCATGGACGCCAATCGGACGGAATTGCGAGTCGCATCGCTCATCGTACGCCGTTCTTGCGCTCAACACGCTGCAGTTCGATAACCTGCCAGATCTATTGAAGCAATTTTCGATTTACGCGCCGGCCCGTTGCGGCCCCTGCCGTCGGGTTCGGAGGCGGACTTCGTACGCCGGTTCGGGACGTGTCGATTCCTTCAATGCTCGCCTGGAGGCGATGGACAGGGCGGGATTGGGATCGGGCACTGCGAAGTCGCCGAACCGGGCGGACACCCTGGGCAGGTTCTCGCTCCAGGTGCGGAGGCAAGCCCCGGCACTGGGAGCTTGGCGTCAGGCGGGTTCGGTGGCGGCGATGCGCAACCGTCCGGCGTCGGCGGAACGGGGCTGGCGAATGACGATGTCGATATCGCGCCCGAGCGCATTGAGCAGGCGGAACAGCCGCTCCAGCGAGTACTCGCGGAAGTCGCCCCGCAGCAGCCGCGACACGTCGGGTTGGGACAGGCCCATCAGCCGCGCGGCCTCGGTCTGGGTGATGCCGCGATCGCGCACGATGTCGTCGATGCGGCTGACCAGCCCGGCCTTGATGAGGTGAGCGTCGGCGTCGGGGAAGCCGAGATCGGCGAAGACGTTGCCGCTGCCGCGCTCCACGGTGGTGTCGGTGGATTCCATGGCGTCAGTCTCCACGATGCGTGTCACGGTAGTGCCGCTCGGCGACCCGCAATCGGCGGCGGACCAGATCGAGCTCCTGTTTCGCGGTCGCGATGCCCCGCCTCGCTTTCTTCTGGAAGGCGTGCAGGACATAGACGGCGGTCTCGAACCGGACCGTGTAGACGGCCCGGAAGGTGTCGCCGTCGTGGCGCGAGACTACCTCCAGGACGCCCGAGCCGAAGCCCTTCAGCGGCTTCGCGTCGCGGTGGCGGCGTCCGAGCTGGGCGCGGTAGATCGCGAAGCCCATGCGGCCCTGCACCGGGTCGGGGAAGCGCTTCAGCTCCGCCTTGCTCGAACCCATCCATTCGACCGGCTTCAGCATGTCACTGTCGATTCCGCACTATAGGGGTTTCACTATAGGGGGGCAAGCTGCCCCTCCGACTCGACGAAGTCCAAGCGATGCCTCCAGCATGGGGATGCACGATGACCGATACGCCTATTGACCGGAAGCCGGAGAATCTTGGAATAACTGCCCGCAATGCCGGCACTTGCGGCGTGTGCGTCTGCTCGTCGGTGGGGTCCCTCCGACCACCGATGATGGGTCAGGTGCACGCGCTCAGCCCCGCGCCACGACCCCAACGAGGAAGAAGATCAAGGCACGAAGAAGATCGATGCCACTGAAGGTTCGAAGAAGACGCCATCGAAGAAGATGACATCTTCACACCGACCATCCACAGGCATTTTCGGAACGGCGGTGGCAGCGCAGGACAGCACCGCGCCGCGGGCTCCGAGCTTGAGCACGACGCTCGGCAGGCCGAGTGCGTACAGGTAGTCGAGCTGCGCGCGTTCCTCCGTCAGGCCGGTCAGCTTGACGAGATCCTCGCGACCCACCAGCACGTGGTCCGAGCGCAGCATCAGGGACTCGACACGCTGGTGTGCCTGCATGGCGTCGACGAGAACGCGGTGGCCGAGGTCGCCCCCACCCACTCCATGATGTCCTCCCTGCATCGAAAGTCTTTCCCGTGTCGAATCGTCTTATTCGTCTATACTCGTGCGGTAATCCACAGTTGCGGATGGGCCGCGATGTCATCTCTGTCCTGGATAGTGTTTGACGAGGTCGAGCGCCAGAGGGCGCGTCGAATCATGGCGCTGTTCGAAGAGAAGGAGTCGCGGGACGAACTTGGACTGGGGCCCATTCGTGACTCGATTGCCGACCACTTGTTTCCAGGCACCAGCACGATCCAGACACGCGTGCGTTACATGCTGTTCGTGCCCTGGATCTACACGATGGTCGAAGAAGTGGATGGTTCACCCGAGCGCCTCGTGCAGGCGGCAAGGAATCTTGAAATCAACCTGATCGATGCCTTGCGCGCCGGCGGTGAAGAAGAAGGCGTCATCGGCCGAATTGCTCACGGACAACTGCAACGCCTGCCCAGCTCGGTCTACTGGAACGGACTTCGGAGCTGGGGCATCCGCACATTCGCGGGCTCACAGGAGGCCTACTTCGCATCCATGCCCGCTCTTCGTCACCACCGACTTCGGAATCGGTCGGCGTCTGATTTTCCGGACGACGCGATTCGCAATCATGCACCCTGGTGCGCGGCCCTGCCGCGCCGTCCCGACGGCCTGCTGGAACGTGCCGAATTCAAGCTGAACGACGACGAGCGCGACTTTCTGATCGATCGGCTGGTCAACGCGCAACCGAACAGCCTCCTTGCTCATCTCGCCAAGGCCGGGCGCCACGCCGTCTGCGATTTCATCTGGGAGCACCCCGACTACACGTCATTCCCGGACGCAGCCCGCCGCTTGATCAAGCATGCCGATGTGTTCTCCGCAGTGATGCACGGCGCGGCCCTGCTTTACAACCTGATGTTGGCGGAACGACGCGAGAACGAGGAGTGGATCGACCGATATCGCCGCGGACTCTCGGATTGGAGAGAGACGGAATTCGACCGAACCGCAGTCTCGCTCTGGTCACTCGACGACTTCTGGAGGCGCATCGAGCACGAAGGCCATCGAATCCGTGGTCGCGCCCGGCAATTCGTGCATCGGTGGTGCGAGTTGGCCGATGAACATGGCGGCGAAATCGCCGACCTTCCCGCCGCACGTACTCTGGTGGAGGAGCGGGAGAAGGCGCTCAAGGGCTCGCAGTCGCGGTTCGTCAACCGGACGGTCCTCGACAAGTGGGGAGGCCGTTCCGGCGCGGATCGATTGGGCTTTCGCTGGCGAGAAGCGAACAGCCACATTCGGGATCTGACCGATGCCGGCTGATCTTCCGCTGCACCCCGACGTCCGCTCGCTCTATGGCGCCAGTCTTCGCCCGCCTCCCGGAACCGTTTTCGACGCCGGTGTCGCGACGACATTCACGCTCGACATCGAGACGGCGCTTGCCGTCCCGGTGACGCTGGCCCTGTTTGCCTCCGAAGACCGGGACGAGCTGCTGAAGAGTCCGCTCGCCCTGCTGGAGGGGCTGGAGCGAACCGCCGACCGGCTGGCAATCTTCTGCGAGGCCGGTCGAATTCAGGCGCAGCCCGCGCCCCAGTCAAGGCTTTGCACGCTGCTCGAACGTTTGATCACCGAAGTGACCGCCCCGCGTGACGGCTCGTTTCATCCAAAGCTCTGGGTGCTGCGTTATCGACCTCTGGAGAAGGGCAAGCCGACTCGAATCCGCCTCCTCGTTCTGTCGCGAAATCTGACTCGCGACCGATCCTGGGATCTGTGTCTCAGTCTTGACGGCAAGGTCGTGCGAAGACGGCATGCGGTCAATGCACCGCTGGTCGATTTCCTCGGGCGTCTGCCGTCTCTGGCTACAGGAGCCGCGCCCGAGCACGTCGACCCGCTTCTCGCCGAGCTGTCGAAAGACCTTCACCGAACGCAGTGGACGCTCCCGGCGCCGTTCGAGACGGTCGCATTCGCCGTCAACGGAACGAAGCGTCGTGTATGGAGACCCTCGAGTTGCAGACGACTGGGCGTCGTCTCGCCGTTCTGCGACGGAGACGCGCTGGAGATGCTGGCGGATCTTTCCATGGAGCCGCCCACTCTCGTCAGTCGATCGGACGAGCTGGTTGCAGTGGCACCCCGAGTGCTCGATCGCTTCTCCGAAGTATCCGTCATGGACGAGTTCGCCGAGACCGAGGACGGCGAAGACGACGAGAGCGACGATGAGGCGGCGCATCCGCTTGGTGGGCTCCATGCCAAGGCCTTCGTGCAGGAGAACGGCTGGGACACCTCGATCACCATCGGATCCGGGAACGCGACGCGCCCTGCACTGCTCACCGGCCGCAACGTCGAAGTGTTTGCGACGCTGACCGGAAAGCGGTCCCGGGTCGGCAGCATCTCGGACATCTTCGGACCGGATGGCTTCGGGCGCGTGTTGCGTGCATTCCGACCCGCCGAGATTCCGCCACGTGACGCCGAGCAACGCGCCGCAGAGCAGAGAATCGACCGGGCGCGGCGCGAGCTGATCAGTGCCGGCCTGGCGCTGAGCTACACCGCACAGAGGGGCGAGGAAGGCGGGCAAGCGCTTTGGAATGTCATCCTCCGGCCCGGCCAGTCAGTTCCGCTCGACGGGCTCGGGTCGGCAACCTGCTGGCCGATCACCCTGGGCGAGCCACACGCTCGCGACGTCTTGACGGCATTGCGCGACGGGGACTCCATCGAAATCGGCACAATGCCCCTGATCGACGTGACGCGATCTGTCGCCTTTCGTCTGGTCGATGCAACGCACGAGGAGACGACGGCTCTGTTTGCGCTGGGCATCCGGATCGATGGCCTCCCGACAACCCGCCATCGGGCGGTGCTGCGGTGGGTGCTGGACAGCAGGGAGGCGTTTCTTCGCTATCTGCGCCTGTTGCTCGCCGACGCTGGCGACCCGCTGTCGGCCCAGCTCGCCGCCGATTCGGCCAAGGGCGGGGGGAGCTGGCACGCGGCGGCGGACGACGAGCCGATACTCGAAGACATGGTGCGAGCGCTGTCGCATGGCCATGACCGCCTGAGCGCGGTACGGCGCCTGATGGAGCGCCTTGAACGGATGACCGCCGAGGACGGCGCGGCAGTGGTGCCGGAGGACTTCGCCACGTTGTGGGGCGCGTTTCGCACGGTTCTGGACGAGGGAGATCGTACCCGTGCCTGACGCCGGACGGTTCGACGCGGAAGCGGCGTTGCGACCGCTCAAGAATTTCCAGCGTCGGACCGTCGACTACGTCATGCGCCGTTTCTACGAGGAGTCCGATGCCACGATGCGCTTCCTGGTCGCCGACGAGGTCGGTCTCGGGAAGACGATGGTCGCGCGCGGGGTGATCGCGCGCGCGATCGAACGGCTCTGGGACAGCGTGGAACGCATCGACGTGCTCTACATCTGCTCGAACCAGGCGATTGCCGCCCAGAACATCAATCGGCTCAACGTACTCGGCAAGGAGGCATTCTCCCTGCCCACGCGAATGACGCTCCTGCCGTTGCAGTTGGCAGGGGGCCATGGACTTGGCCGCAACAAGGTCAACTTCATCAGCCTCACACCGGGAACGACGTTCAATCTGCGCTCGTCCACCGGTGTCAAGGAGGAGCGGGCGCTGCTGTACCACCTCCTCAAACACGAGGTCGGGCCGGCAAGAGGCCTCTACAACATGCTGCAGGTAGGGGCCGGCGCCGATAGCTGGAGGTGGACCGTCGAACAGACGCCGTTCGGCGACGTCGACCGGAAGCTGATCACCGAATTTGAGAAGGCTTGCACGAAAGATGATCTGCTCGACGTTCTGGGCGAGCTCTGCCGCCTCTTCCACCGGTGCAGGAACAGCTACCCGCATGAGATGGCCGCGCCCCGCAACCAGACGATAGCCCGCTTGCGGAGCCGCCTCGCACACGTCTGCGTCGACGCGCTCGAGCCGGATCTGATCATCCTCGACGAGTTCCAGCGGTTTACAGAACTGCTGCATGGCGAACACGCCGCCGCTCTGTTGGCGAGAGAGCTCTTCGACTATACGGATCGCGAGGGCAACGCCGCACGCACGCTGCTGCTTTCCGCCACGCCGTATCGGATGCTGACGCTGTCCGGCGACACGGAAGACGACGGAAATCACCATCGCGAGTTCCTCGAGACGCTCCGCTTCCTGTACGGACAGGAGCGGGGACCGGAGGTGGCCGAGGAGCTGGGTCGGGAGGTCGACCGGTTTCGCCGCGCGATGTTGTCTCTGCCGCATTCGAAGGAGAGCGCGCGCGAGCACAAGCTGTCGATCGAGGACCGGCTGCGAGCTGTCATTGCACGCACCGAACGCGTCGCCAGTACGCGCGACCGCGATTCCATGGTCGAGGAGCCAAGTCTGGCCGTCGGGGTGGCGCCGGAAGATCTGCGCTCGGCCGCTGCCGTAGCCGGGGTCGCCCGCGTCGCGGACGCCCCGGAGGTCGTCGAATACTGGAAGTCGGCGCCCTACCTGCTCAATTTCATGCGGGACTATGCGCTCAAGCGCGCGATCAAGGCCTACGACGGGGAGGCATGCCCTACGCCGCTGCTCGACGCCATCAAGGCCGCGCGACGATCGTCCCTGACTCTCAGTCGCATCCGGAAGTACCGCCCGCTGACGCCGCCGAACGGGCGCATGCGGCTCCTGATGGACGATGTCTTCCGCGACGACCTCGACCAGCACCTGTGGATTCCGCCCTCGCTCCCCTACTACGGCGACGGCGACTCCGACGAGATCCGGACGAGCAAGTCGCTTGTGTTCTCGTCCTGGTCCGTGGTCCCGGATGCCGTGGCCGCCATCCTGTCCTACGAGGCGGAACGTCGAATGGGCGTCGGGCAGGCGGGCATGGACTACTTCGACCGCCAGCGCCCGAGGCCACTCCAGTTCCGGACAACCCAGGGCCGCCTTGCGGGCTTGCGTGCGTTGCTCCTGATCTACCCATCGCCGTCTATTGCGCAGGCGGCGGATCCGCTCGATGTCGTCGCCGGCCATGCCGAAGCGCTCTCCTACCCTGCGATGCGGGCGGCACTGGCGTCACGGCTGGAACCGCACCTGCGACGGTTGCAGTCCGCTGCCGATGGATTATCGGAGATCGACACGTGGCAATGGGCCGGTCCGGCCGTGCTGGACGCGCTCGCCGGCAATCGTTCCCGTGACTGGCTGGAAGATGTTGGAGGGTTCGTACGTCTTGGAGCGGAAGATGCCTGGGGCGATCATGTAGCAGCCCTGCGCAAGGCGGTCGGGGCAAGACGAGTCGGCGGTACCGTGCCCGACTCCGCCCTCGATCTACTTGTCGACGTGGCACTCGGCAGCCCGGCCATCTGCGCGTTGCGGGCCCTGCGGCGAATCGCCCCGACGCTCGCATGGGACGATTCGACGCTGCTGAGCGCAGCGGCGCGGGTCGCCTGGGGCTTCCGGACGCTCTACAACCAGCACGATACGGTGGCGTTGCTGCGACGCGAGAGCGATGACCGCTACTGGCACAGCGCGATCAGCCATGGCGCCCACAACAATCTCCAGGCCGTACTCGACGAGTACGTCCACTGTCTCGTCGAATCCGAGGGGTTGACGGACAAGGAGCCGCGCCTGCGCGTCACCGAGCTCGCCTGCGCCGTCAGCCGGGCGATGTCGCTGCTTCCGTCGCAGATCGAGGTCGACGAGCCTCTTGTCCGCGCCGGCCGGCTCCGTATCCGCAAGTCCACGATGCGAGGCCGCTTCGCCATGCGGCTCGCCGACTACCGCGACGAAGAGGGATCCGCAGCCCGCCTGGGCGGCGTGCGTGATGCCTTCAATTCACCGTTCCGACCGTTCGTGCTGGCGACCACTTCGATCGGACAGGAAGGGCTCGACTTCCATCCCTACTGCCATCGGCTCTATCACTGGAACCTGCCGCGCAATCCCGTTGATCTGGAACAACGCGAAGGACGCGTGCATCGCTACAAGGGGCACGCGATACGCCTGAACGTCGCGGCCAACCACGCAGCGGCGGTGCGAGGCTGCGGCGCAACCCCGGAAGACCCCTGGGCCGAGATGTTTTTCGCCGCGCGAGCCGCCTCGCCAACCGACAGCGACCTCGTTCCGTACTGGATCTGCGACGGCCCGGTCAAGGTGGAGCGCCGGGTACCGATGCTTCCCTACAGCCGAGAGATTGCGCGCCTGAAATGGCTCAAGAAGAGCGTCGCCGTCTATCGCCTTGCGTTCGGACAGCCGCGCCAGGACGACCTTCTCGCCTATCTGAGCGGCCTGGATGAGGCGTTGACCGCCGATGACATGGATGCGCTGCAGATCCGACTTGAGCCGCCCGCAAACTGAGTACCAAGCACTGGAGCGGATGTGCGCCGGCGGCACTGACGGCCTAGAATCGCCTGGTGCCTCACGAAGCTTGCAGATGAGGTGCCATGACGATTGACAGGTGCCCGCACCGGCGCCTTCGGTCGCGGCGATGGTGTCGGATTTCTTGCGACGAGCATGCCGGATGGAGTCAGTCGTGGTCTGCCGGAGTGGATGAACCAGCCATCGCGATGTTGAATGGGCAGGAGGAGCGAATCATGAGCGAACAAACGAATCTGCTCAAACGCATTACCGCTCGCCCGGACGTCTTCGGCGGCAAGCCCATCATCCGTGACATGCGAATCTCGGTGGAGCTCGTCCTGAGTCTGTTGGCACAGGGCGTGACGCCGGAAGCCATCCTGGACGACTACCCCGATCTGGAGCCGGACGACATACGCGCCTGCACCGCCTATGCGCACGCGGTTGTAGCGAGGGATACCCTGTCAGCGGTGACTGTTGCCGAGTAGTGAGGTTTCTCGTCGATCGTTGCGCAGGACGGCAGCTCGCGGATTGGCTTCGGGAGCAGGGGCACGATGTTCTGGAAGCTCGCGAGATTGGTCCCGACCCGGGCGATGGGGCGTTGCTCGAACGTGCGAATGCCGAACGCCGAATTCTGGTGACCATCGACACCGATTTCGGGGAGCTGGTATTCCTGCACGATGTCGCCCATGCGGGACTCGTCCGCCTCCCCGATGCTCCGGCGAAGCGGCGCATTGCACTGATGGCCGAGCTGATCGAGCGACATCGTCAGCCACTGGAGATGGGGGATATCGTGACGATACGTGGCGAGCGAATCCGGATCTCCCGGCCGCCTTCGTTCACGATCGGCCGGAACCGATGACCATGCCGAGGCGTCACCCGTCGATTTCCGGATCGTGAACCCGTGGACGAGTGTTCCGAGAGTCACCTGTCCACGAACCGATGCCCCGATCCGAGCTGCCGCAGGTCGTTCCGATCCGGCAGCGATTCGATGTTGCCGGGCAGGCGCACGGACCACCCCGCGACGGCATTTCCGAGCGCAGCATCGGGTCCTCATCGGGCCGGAGTCGGGACTTGCGGACCCCCCGACATCAACCCGGGGGCGGGCCGAGTCCAGGTTCAGCCGGGATTTGGCGAGAAACGGCGGCCGGGCTCACGGCTGCGCTCCCGCGAGGGGAACGATGAGCCTGCGCGCGAGCTCCTCGAACCCGCCGCTCAGCGGGTCCCCGGAGTCGTGGACCAGGGCGAAGTACGGATCGAGGCTCTCTCCGCGCGTGTACCGATCGCCGAACCAGACGGCATGGGCCTTGTCGCGGGCCGCGCGCAGGAAGGCGTCGCCGTCGTCCCCGGCCCGGGCGATCGCCTTCGCGTACGCGAACGAGGTCTCGGGAAAGACCCGCAAAGGCACCGACTGCCCCCGCCACCAGGCGTCGAGCCACCGCCCGAGGCATTCGACTGCATCTTCGGGGGGAGCGAACGTCACCGACTGCCACGACTTCCCGTCCCGCGAGCGCGACACCACGGCCGCCTCCAGCGGACCGTGTCCCGCCGCCGTCCACGAAAGCTGCCGCAGCCAGACCTCGATTCGATCCCGCGCCCGCAACCTTCCCATCCGCCACCAGACCATCGTGCGAGGCCTCGTCTCGTCCGCCTCGGGCTCGCCCGATCCGTCCCCGCCGCACGCGCCGTCGTCCGGTCCGACGTACTCGATCGCGCCCACGATGCGGAACTCGCCGAGCTCGAAGTCGACAGGCCGGGGCGGTGACTGGAGCGCTCCCCGATACGGGGCCAGCACCGCTTCGAGGGGCTCCACGTCCTCGCGCGCCCTCTCGTGCACGATGCGCCCCAGCCCCGCCTGCGGCAGCCGTCCGCTTCCGTGCAGGAGCGCCGCTCCCCGCTCGGGCTCCACGCCCGCCTGAATCTGGCCCCAGATGTCCGAATTCAGGCGATAGCGGTCGAGGCCGTCGAGCTCGAACGGCTCCTCGTCGTCCAGCGCGAGATCGCCGAGCTCCAGCCGCACCCCGAGCCGTTCGCGGAGGAAGTACCGGGTGGGGTTGGCGAAGAAGGCCACGAGGTCGGCGAGATCGACGCAGCGGCGGGATTCGTCCGGCTCCGGCAGCTCGACATCGGCGAACCGGGACTGCGATTCGCATCCGACCGTCCCTGCGACCCGCAGGAGGTTCGCCGCGTCGCACATGCCGCGGGAGTAGCTGAACAGGCCTCCATTCCCGAAGCTCGTCCCGCCGGCCGCCTCGAAGTACCGCGGACTGAACGGCTGGAGCGGGTGGCGGGTCTCCACCGGCTCGCCCGGAAACCGGCGGGCGAGGTAGTCCTTCAGCTCGTCGACCAGCACCGAAGGCGGAATCGGCGCGTCGTCGCGCAGGCCGCGCCCCGCATAGGTGACGATGAAGCAGCGCCGGGCCGCGAACAGCGCCTCCAGGAACGCGAACCGGTCCTCGTAGCGGACGTCGCGGTCGCCCCGCCGCGCGCGTCCGGCC
>MKWU01006947.1_pt1 | contig 11134 bp, 5 predicted proteins | sample 809101 | NCBI WGS metagenome assembly MKWU01 (sample SAMN05860141, study PRJNA318959) | sponge metagenome | host: Aplysina aerophoba | place: Slovenia: Piran, Adriatic Sea, Gulf of Piran | collected 2013-05-07
TGCACCTCGACCATGGCCTGGTGTGGCGCATCCATCCGGGTCTCCTACAACCCGATCTGTTGGACCTCGCTGATGATCGTGAAGCGCTTCTAGGCGAACTCGTTCATTGGGCTGCAACGCGGACGCTCTCGCTCGCTGACGATGATCTAGAGTTCTTGTTGATGGCGGGGGCGCTTGATGTCGACTCGTGGGCCCAGTTTGGCGACCTCGGGACCGACCTATTGATGGGTCTTCAGGATTCCGTGCTTGGTGGGGCAACCGGCGTTCGCGTCGGCACGGAGTCCGAGTCGCACGGTTTGGTGGCGGCTACGCATCTCGACCCGGTTGACCGGGCCGACCTGTCTGACCCAGTCCACCATCTAGGAGCAAAGGAAATGGCACCGTCATGACCAAGAAGAAGAGACACCCCTACCAGTTGAGACGGGTCGAACTGCGGGACTTCAAGTCGGTTGCACAGGCATCGGTCGACTTGAGTCCGCTGACGGTTGTTGTCGGAGCAAATAGCTCGGGTAAGAGCACGCTGCTCCAAGCAATCTTGGCAGTAACGCAAGCCGTTCGGTCCCGCACAGGGGGCGCAGAATTCCCGCTGAACGGTGAGTTCGTCAGGCTAGGAACCTTCGACGAGACTCGTAACTTCCTGGCAACTAAACCGAACGGGGCGATGGAAATCGCTTTCCGGCTCGCCGACTGGCGGCGCTACGGGAATGAGTGGGTCTATGGCGCTATCGACACCGACGGGAGGTCGGCTACGAGAGACCGCTCAATGATCGAATTCGGTTGGCATGCTTACCTCGGCGACTCGCAAGATGAAGTCGGAACCCGTGGTGGCTTCGCCAGAATCGAGTCGCTGCAGATTGAGGTTGATGCTGTGGGACCGGAATCCGAAGACCGAACGTCCGTCCTGACATGCGACGTGAGCGACATTGCGGCAGATCCCGGGCTCGTCGATGTGATGGACTACTTCGGACGAGGGGGGCGGTTCCCAATGAGGGGAACTGCGATTGAGGCTAGCGGTCGCGTCCAGGATTGGATGTCAGGGATGTCTGCGGCAGTTGATGCCGTCGTCATGTCAGGCGGTGTACCGCAAACCTTGATGCAATCGGTTCGGAGGCTCGATCACATCGCGGAGTTGTGGTGGAATACCGCAGAGACGCTCCTTGAGGACGAGATCGACGACGCGAAGAGGGTTGCAGCGGAGGCGACCGAATCCGATGCGAAACCGCGTGTGAGTGAGACAGCCGTGAATCGGGCGCAGTCGGACATCAATGCGCTTGGCATGTCGAACCGCGGAGATCCAGGTGCCGCAGAAACACCGATCGCGCGACGCACGGCAGCTCTCGGCGATCTGGTGGAGCGACAATGGTATCGCAACTTGGGCCAGTTCTCCAAGAGGCAGCGCGTTTCCATTGCAAAGAGCATCGTCCATCTGGGGGAAGCCCAGTTCCGCGAACAACTTCGCGAGAGGTTCTCCGATGAAACCTGGATTGACGAGACCGTCTTAGTCGAGCACTCTGGGGCTGCTGGTGATGCCCTTTGGCGTATTGGGAATGTCACCCAACGCTTTTTTACCGAGAGGGTCCGCTACCTGGGCCCGCTTCGTGAGGCACCGCACGTTCTCTACGATCCCGGCCCGTCGAAGCTCGATCTGGGAGTGAGAGGGGAGTACTCGGCGGCGGTGCTCCATGCTCAGGCGCGCACTCGGGTGGTGATGCCGACGGAGGGTGACGGCATGCGTCGTCAACTGAGCGAAGCGCTTGACTACTGGCTCAGGGAGTTCGAGCTTGCGGACGGTGCCCGGTCTGAGGATCGCGGTCGGATGGGCATCGGCCTCAGCGTGAGGCCTCCAGGACTTGACCGTGAGGTAGACCTTACGGCCGTCGGCGTTGGCGTCAGCCAGATTCTCCCGGTGGTCCTGCTCTGCTTGCTCGCAGCGCCGGGAACGTTGGTGGTTCTCGAGCAGCCCGAGCTCCATCTGCATCCGCGGCTCGAGCAGAAGCTTGCAGACTTCTTGCTGGCGTGTGCGCGGTCGGGCCGGCAGCTAGTTGTTGAGACCCATAGCGAGCACCTTGTGAATCGTTTGCGGTATCGGGTCGCAAGCGATCCAACGGACGCCAGCCACGAGTTGATAAAGCTGGTGTTCGCCGAGAGCCGCGACGGCGTAACGTCATACCGGGAGCCGGAGATCAACCAGTACGGTGGCATCGGTGGTGACTGGCCGACAGGGTTCCTTGACTTGGGGGTCCGTGAGGCGCAGGACCTGGTTCGCGAGAGCCTCATGAAGCGCAAGCGCGCCAGGACGACTGAGAGTGGTTGACAGTTTGTTCCACACGGATCCTTCGATCTGTTGAGATCCTTCGATCTGTTGAATGGTTGATGCGGAGTAGAAAGGGCGCAGTGCCGAACCGCGAGACGAACCTGGAATCGATGCTTTGGGACGCGGCGAATATTCTTCGCGGCCCGGTCGACGCGTCGGACTTCAAGGCCTATGTGTTTCCGCTGCTGTTCCTCAAGCGGATCAGCGATGTCTTCGATGAGGAGCGCGCTGAAGCTCTCTTGGAGTCAGACGGCGACGAGGAATACGCCGGTCTGCCGGAGCAGCATCGGTTCCAGATCCCGAGCGGGAGTCACTGGGTGGATCTGCGGACGCGCGCCACCAATGTGGGGCAGGCGATCCAGCGGGCGATGCGTGAGATTGAGAAGGCAAACCCGAGCACCCTCTACGGCATCTTCGGGGACGTGCAGTGGGGCAACAAGGACCGCTTGTCTGACGAGCTGCTGGTCGATCTGATTGACCACTTCAGCCAGCTCGACCTACGCAACTCCGCGGTGCCCAATGACGTGCTCGGCGACGCCTACGAATACCTAATCAAGAAGTTTGCTGATCTCACCAACCGTAAAGCCGGTGAGTTCTACACACCACGCGCCGTCGTCGAGCTCATGGTGCGGATACTCGGCCCGAAAACCGGCGACACGGTCTACGACCCAGCCTGCGGTACTGGCGGCATGCTCCTTGAGACCCTTCAGCAAGTCAGGGAATCCGGCGGAGACGAACGACTCATGCTCGGTCGCCTCTTCGGCCAGGAGCGCAACCTCACGACAGCCGCTATCGCCCGCATGAACCTGTTCCTCCATGGAGCCGAGGACTTCCAGATCGTCCGTGGCGACACGCTTCGCCAGCCAGCTTTCCTCACCCGCGACAAGCTCGCCAGCTTCGACTTGGTCATCGCCAATCCGCCGTTCTCCCTCAAGGGATGGGGAGAGGACGCATGGCCGAATGATCCTTGGGGACGCAACTTCGCCGGGACTCCACCGAATAAATACGGCGACTGGGCGTGGGTGCAGCACATGATCTCCTCGATGGCGCCGGCGACGGGCAGGATGGCGGTTGTGTTGCCCCACGGAGCGTTGTTCCGCATGGGTGCCGAGGGCAAGATCCGTTCGAAGGTCCTCGACCCGGACCTCATCGAGGCCGTCATCGGCCTCGGCCCGAACCTGTTCTATGGAACTGGCCTCGCCGCCTGCATCGTGGTCGCCCGTCGACGAAAGCCCGAAGCGCGCCGTTCCAAGGTCTTACTCGTAGATGCCTCAGACCTCTTCCGTAAAGGCCGCAATCAGAACACACTCGAACAGGAGCACCTAGCAACCATCTTGGAGGTTTACGCGAAGTTCGAAACCGAGGAAGGCCGCTGCCACGTCGCAACGCTTGACGAGATCCGCGAGCAGGGCGGCAACCTCAACCTCGCCGGTTACATATCGAAGCCCGTTGACGTGGATATTCCGTCAGTCGACGAAGCCACGAAGGTGCTGAAGGAAGCCTTGGATGCCGCCTGGGCCGCCGAGGACCGTCTGAACCAACTCCTCGCCGAACGGGGTATCGCGTGAGTGCCCGCATCAACCAGTCGCAGCTCGAGTCGTACCTGTGGGGTGCAGCGACGCTCCTGCGCGGGACAATCGACGCCGGAGAATATAAGTCGTTCATCTTCCCACTGCTGTTCCTGAAGCGCCTCAGTGACGTGTTCGATGAGGAGTATCAGGCTGCGCTCCAAGAGTCTGATGGCGATGACGACTACGCCGCTCTCCCCGAACAGCACCGCTTCCAGATCCCACTTGGAGCACACTGGTCCGACCTCCGACAGTCGTCCAACGACGTCGGCCGAACGATCTCCAAAGCCATGCGCGGGATCGAGCGGGCGAACCCTCGACTCGACGGCGTCTTCGGCGACGCCCCGTGGACCAACAAGGAACGGTTGCCCGATTCAACGCTCAAGGAGCTGATTGAGCACTACTCACAGGTGACGCTGAGCCTGCGCAATGTCCCTGAGGATGAACTCGGCGTCGCCTACGAATTCTTGATCAAGAAGTTCGCCGACGACTCTGGTCACACCGCCGCAGAGTTCTACACGAACCGCACGCTCGTTCACCTCATGACACAGCTCCTCGAGATCGAGCCCGGCGACAGCGTCTACGACCCGACGTGCGGCTCGGGCGGCATGCTGCTCTCAGCAGCAGAGGAGCTCCGACGCCAAGGCAAGGAGCACCGGACGCTTCGATTGTTTGGCCAGGAACGGAACCTCACTACGTCTGCGATCGCACGCATGAACCTGTTTCTCCACGACATCGAAGACTTCGACGTCATTCGCGGCGACACCCTTTCGACTCCGGCATTCACCGACGGCGACCAACTCAGGCGCTTCGATGTCGTGCTCGCCAACCCGCCGTACTCAATCAAGGCCTGGGACCGAGATGCGTGGTCGTCCGATCCGTGGGGCCGGGACCAGTACGGCACACCGCCGCAAGGACGGGCCGATTTCGCATTCTGGCAGCACATCCTTGCCTCAATGAACTCGAACACTGGCCGATGCGCCATCCTCTTTCCTCACGGCGTCCTCTTTCGAGACGAGGAACTCGACATGCGCCGAGGCATCGTGGCCGACGATCTCGTCGAGGCAGTGATCGGCCTCGGACCAAACCTCTTCTACAACTCGCCGATGGAATCGTGTATCGTGATCTGCCGCGCAAGGAAGCCAGCGGAACGGGTCGGCAAGGTGCTGTTCATTGATGCGGTCAATGAAGTTACCCGCGAACGGGCTCAGAGTTTCTTAACCGACGACCACATAGAACGGATCGTGCAGACCTTCCAAGTGTTCGAACCGCAGGAGAGCTTCGCTGCGGTCGAGCCCCTGGATTCGATCGCCGAGAAGAACAGCAACCTCTCGATCCCGTTGTACGTCACCCGCAAGGGGGCTCGCCCGGAGTATGACTTAGACACCGCTGCAGCCGCGTGGCGACACAGCGCGACGATAGTTCGCTCTGCCGCTCACGCGTTATTGGCGCGTCTCGATGGGGTTGCCGCGGAATGACTATGCGCGGTTCCCTGCCGGATGGTTGGCGTTTTCTCCCCTTTCGCGAGATTGCCGAGAGCGTCACCGAAAGAGTCGACGATCCGCCTTCATCCGGGCTGGACCACTACGTCGGACTTGAGCATCTCGACTCCGATACCCTGAGCATCCGAAGATGGGGCTCACCGTCGGAGGTCGAGTCAACGAAGCTCCGATTCTTGCCAGGTGACGTCATCTACGCTCGACATCGCGCCTATCAGAGGAAACTGGGCGTAGCCAGATGGGAGGGCATCTGTTCGGCCCATGCGCTCGTGCTTCGCGCTGTCCCAGGTGTCTGCCTCCCTGAGTTTCTGCCGTATTTCCTCCAGAGCGACCAGTTCCATCAGAGGGCACTGGATATCTCCGTGGGCTCGCTGTCGCCGACGATCAATTGGAAGACGCTCGCAAAGCAAGAATTCGCGTTGCTGGCATTGCCGCAGCAGCGGGAGATCGCGAAGGCAATGAAATGGATTGAGAACCACAGCAACGCGCTTGCACAGATTCGAACGGCATTGCAATCGCTCTGGGATGCACTGATTGACGACGCGACTTGGGATTCATCCTGCGGGCAGTGGTCCGTACCTCTCATTCGAGTTGGAGGCCTACTTGATGAAGGACCGCGAAACGGTATGTCTCCGAGGGCGAGTTCAGCGCCCGATGCAGTTCGGTCCGTGACCCTCTCGGCAGTGCGGAATGGACGTTTCACTGCGGATGAACACACTGAGAAGTGGTGCGAGCCGAATTCAAGGACACCCGACTTTCGAGTCGGCGCAGGCGATGTGTTCATCGTTCGCGGAAACGGGAATCGGAGCCTCGTAGGGAGAGCGGGTTTAGCTCAAGTCACACCCGAACCGATGTGCATTTATCCTGATCTCCTGATCCGACTCAGATTCGATAAATCTCGGATCGACCCGTTCCTGGCTACGGCACTCTGGAACCATAGGCGAGTGCACGAGAAACTTCTGGGTCGGGCGAAGTCTTCAAACGGGAGTTACAAGGTGAACGGCAGGGATATTTCCTCACACGAGCTTCCCGTTCCTCCACCCGCCGAAAGCAGGGTGCTTTTGCCTCGCCTTCGGGCTATCGACGAGCTGCAAACAGCGTGCGAGTTTCACGCAATCACCGCCGGCAAGCTGATATCCGCGCTCCGCGAAAAGATGTTGCGCCCAGACGGAGTCCACGATGTTTGACGAGGCCAACACCGTCGAAGCGATGGTCCTCGAGCGCATGACCAAGGTGGGTTGGACATACATGCACGGCCCAACCCTTGAGCGGTCTACATCCGATGTCCTGCTCGAATCCGTGCTCGCGGATGCACTCGTCCGGCTGAACCCCGACATCGCCGCGCATCCCGAACGCGCTGACGAGGTCATCTACAAGCTTCGGGCCGTCATTAGCGGTGTCCTCGGTGGAGGGCTCGTTGGAGCAAACGAGGAGTTCATGTCTTGGGTTCGGGGAGAGCACACCATGCCGTTCGGTCCCAACAACGAACACGTCACGATCAAGCTGATCGACTTCGACCCAGTCGAGCTTGAGACGAACTCCTTCATCGTGTCCAACCAGGTCACATTCACGGCCGGGCCCGAGAAGCGGTTCGATGTCGTCGGTTTCGTCAACGGGCTTCCACTCGTACTAGGGGAGGCGAAGTCACCGGTGCGCAGAGCAGTGACATGGGTCGACGGGGCTGCCCAAGTCCACGACGACTACGAAATTCACGCCCCCGCCTTCTTTGTCCCAAACGTGTTCTCGTTCGCGACTGAAGGCAAGGAGTTTCGGTTCGGCTCCACCCGACTCCCCGTTCACGAGTGGGCACCATGGAGGCTCGAAGAGGAAGCCGGACAGGGTCTCCAGGAGGTAGATCGCGCCGTTTCGTCGATGCTACGACCCGAAGTCGTGCTCGACATCGCCCAGAACTTCTCGGTGTTCGCCACTGATCGAAAGCACCGCAAGATCAAGATCATTTGCCGGTTCCAGCAGTACGAAGCGGCCAACAAGATCGTGCAGCGCGTCGTCGAAGGCAAGATCCGCAAGGGGCTGATCTGGCACTTCCAAGGTTCGGGCAAGAGCCTCCTCATGGTCTTCACCGCCAACAAGCTGCGGCAGCACGAGGAACTCGGCAACCCGGCAGTGGTGATTGTCGTCGACAGGATCGACCTCGACACGCAGATCACTGCCACCTTCAATGCCGCTGATGTCGCCAACATGATCACGGCCGGTAGCAGGCAGCAGCTGCATAGCCTGCTCGCCCGAGATGCCCGGAAGGTCATCATCACCACGATCCACAAGTTCGCGGAGGCCGACGGCGTGCTGAACGAGCGAGACAACATCATCGTTCTCGTCGATGAGGCGCATCGAACACAGGAAGGTGACCTTGGCCTGCGGATGAGAAGCGCCTTGCCGAAAGCGTTCCTATTCGGCCTGACCGGCACGCCGATCAATACGCGAGACCGAAACACATTCGTCGCATTCGGGGCGGTCGAGGACCCGGGCGGGTATCTCGATCGTTACAGCTTCGAGGAGTCGGTTCGTGACGACGCGACCCTGCCGCTTCGCTTTGAGACGCGCTCAGTCGATCTCCGGATCGACCGCGCCGTGCTCGACCAGGAGTTTGAGGATCTGATTGACGACCTGAGCGAGGAGGACCGAGCGGAGGTGTCGAAGCGAGCGGGCCGCTTCGCACTCTTGGTCAAGGCGCCGGCTCGGGTCGAGGCAGTGGTGGCCGACATCCGGGCACACTTCCTCGAGCGGGTAGCCCCTGAAGGGTTCGGGGCGATGATCGTGACCGTCGATCAGGAGGCGTGCGTCCTCTACAAGGACGCTCTCGATGCACTCGCCGACGACGAGTTGCCCGTAGAGGTCAGCGATGTGGTCATGAACATGGGCCAAGGCGCTCCGCAGGCCTGGCGGAACCGCTTCGGACGGTCAAAGGACGAGGAAGCCGCGCTGTTGGACCGTTTCCGCGATCCGGCCGATCCCCTGAAGATCCTGATCGTCACCGCCAAACTCCTGACCGGTTTCGACGCCACCAACTTGCAGTGCATCTACCTCGACCGCTCGCTGCGGGATCACAACCTTCTGCAAGCGATCTGCCGAACAAATCGGGTGGCTCCGGGAAAATCCCATGGGCTGATCGTTGACTACCTCGGACTGTTCGACGACGTTGCTCAGGCGCTCGACTTCGACGAGGCATCGATCGACAAGGTCATCTCGAACATCGATGAGCTCAAGGACGAACTCGATCCGGCGAGGGCGAAGTGCTTGCAGTGGTTCGAAGGCGTTAACCGCAGTGACTTCAGCTGGGAGGGCTTGCTGGCTGCCCAGGAGTGCTTGCCTGACACGAACCGACGGGACCAGTTCGCCCAGGACTTCAGCGCGTTGTCCCGACTCTGGGAAGCGCTGTCACCCGATCCGGTATTGGTTCCGATCGAGACCGACTACCGCTGGTTGGCCCAAGTCTACGACTCTCTCAAGCCCCCGTCGGGGAATGGGAGGCTTCTCTGGCACTCACTTGGAGCGAAGACAATCGAACTGATCCACAGGAACGTCTCCGTTCAGACGGTGCGGGACGATCTCGAAACACTGGTGATGGATGCCAAGGTTCTCGAAGATCTGCTCGAGGACCCGGAGCGCAACACCGTCGAGGTGGAGATCAAGATCGCCACCCGCCTTCGACGACATAGCGACAATCCCAAGTTCGTGGCGCTGTCAGAACGGCTGGAGAGTCTCCGGATGAAGCACGAGCAAGGACTGCTCGCTTCCGTAGATTTTCTGAAACAACTGATCGACCTCGCCAAGGACGTGGTCCAGGCAGAACGCGAAGAACCAGAAGAACTTCAGGAAGGCCAGGGCAGGGCCGCTCTCACGGAGCTGTTCGAAGAGGTGAAGAACACCGACACTCCACTGATCGTCGACCGAGTTGTAGCCGACATCGACAGCATCGTGCGTCAGGTTCGATTCCCAGGATGGCAGCGAACCGAAGCTGGCGAGCGCGAAGTGAAAAAGGCACTCCGAAGAAGCCTGCTCAAGTACAAGCTCCACACCGACCAAGACCTCTTCGACCGGGCCTACGCCTACATCGGAAAGTACTACTGATTCTTGCCGAGATCAGCAAGATCCGTTTACATGAGAGCCCGCATCGTTCCTTCATCTGGGTGATGATCGAGCAAGCACTACACGAAGATTCCACACTCATCACAACCATTGGTTTAGTGGTCGCGCAGGTGCTCGGCTGGATCTGATAATTTGACCCACCGGCGCTGGCGTCTTCGACGGCTCGATTGAGATGCCCGAAGCCCTGCACCCCCACCTCGGCGGCCTCACCAAGATAGAGCCACCCAGTTGATCGGCCCATTGACCTCGGGATTGGCTGGGCTTCACCAACAGTTCTCCGGTCGATCTCGCCAACGGAGATCGGCACTTTCGTGATTGGTCTCCATAGTTTTGACACTTCATTGTCCTGCACACTTTCATTCATGCGTGGCCGCTCGAGCGAGGACGATGTGAAGCAGTGACAGGTTACTTGCGATACCACCCGGTGGTGAAGGACGCAGATCGTGAGGTTGATTCCGTGCGGCCCCAGCGGATGTTGGTCGTGGGTGGGCGCGTGCCGGACTCGGTTTCCCGCTCCGCTGCGGCGCGCAGGCGTGACGCCGACGAGGCTCAGCTACCGATGGGTATCTACGTGTTCGATGACGGAGCACAGGTCGAGGTGATGGTCGTAATCGAAGGCGGCGCCCCGGCCACCCCTGCCCAGACCGATTGGACGGCGGAGCCGCATCCGCTCCTCTCAGCCTACGACTGGATGGGCGCTTGGTGGGACGACGCAGAGCACATTGCCGCGCCGCTCTATGAGGTCAACTCGCCCGCCCGCAGGCGGGGATCCGGGCAGGAGGCGTTCGTGCGCAGCCGCGTCTACGAAAGTGGCCAGTGGCGGTACCGCATCCGTGTCGACGGGCGCACCCGTGAGGTCGTCGAGCGCGATCTCGAGCCTCCGGTGATAGACGACGATCCCCACGAGTGGATTGCCCGCCCACCGGCCCATGCTGACCGTTTCGCGGCCACGCTCACTCGAGCGAAGCTTCGAGAGCGGCTCACGGACACGGTCTACTCCTTTCGCGCCACCAAGACGATCTTTCGCGCGTATCAGTTCCGCCCCGTGATCCGGCTCCTTGAGACGGGCTCGCTCCGACTTCTGATCGCTGACGAGGTCGGTCTCGGGAAGACCATCGAAGCTGGTCTCGTCTGGACCGAACTCGATGCCCGGCGACAGGCTAACCGCGTTCTCGTCGTGTGTCCCTCGATGCTCGTTCCGAAGTGGCGCGCAGAGATGCGTGAACGGTTCGACTACGAGCTTGAGGAATTGGACCGGCCCCGGCTCGATGAGTTGTTGGAACGAGTCGACGACGACCGCATGCCATCAAGATTTGCGGGTGTCTGCAGTCTCGAACGGTTGCGAGTGTGGTCCGGTCTCGAGGATCTCGCCGAACTCGCACCGCGATTCGATTTGGTCATCGTCGACGAGGCGCACGCGTTCCGCAATTCAGAAACTAGGAGCCACGCGCTCGGGGCGTTGCTTTCCGACTGGGCTGACGCGCTGATCTTCCTGTCGGCAACGCCGCTGAACCTGGGTAATGAAGACCTCTTCAGCCTGCTGCAGTTGCTAGCCCCAGGCGAGTTCGACAACCGATTCGTCCTAGAGAAGCAGTTGGAACCCAACGCTGTGCTCCATGCTCTGAGTGCCACCTTCTTCGAGCCCG
>MKWU01006948.1_pt1 | contig 11134 bp, 8 predicted proteins | sample 809101 | NCBI WGS metagenome assembly MKWU01 (sample SAMN05860141, study PRJNA318959) | sponge metagenome | host: Aplysina aerophoba | place: Slovenia: Piran, Adriatic Sea, Gulf of Piran | collected 2013-05-07
CGACACGGTCTCGTTCATGCCCTTGCTCTCGGCCGATCCCTTCGGCGGCGTGATCATCACGGATTGGCATGCCCCGCCCGAGAGCCCCGACGAGCGATTCAAGATGACCGTCTACATCGTGGGCAGGGCGTTGCGCTCGGACGGCGTACAAGTGTCCGTGTTTCGCCAGGATCGCGGCGAGAACGGCCTCTGGGAGGACCGTGCCCCAAGCCCGGGCACCGCCATCAGCCTCGAAGACTTGATCCTCGACCGCGCCCGACAGCTGCGGACTGCGCAGCTCAGCCGATAGAGAGAGCATCGTCTCGAGCCGGGTGGAGCAGGCTGTGCCAGCTTGCCGGTCGTGCTATAGCGATGCCGCTCTCCGATGTCGGCCAAGGCGAAGGAGCAAGCGTGGCCGAAGAGTGATCGTAGCGACTTGCAGGCGGCCAAGGTCAAGTGGCAGGTTGCCCGGGCTGGTCGAGCGGGGAGTCGGCCGATGAGCAAAGAGGTGGGTTGGGTGCTCGGCAATGACGCTCACTCCCGACGGAGGCATGGCCTGCAGCTTCGACGAAGGCTGCAGCAATCATCGTTCCGCTGCTTACCCTCCGGCCACAAGGTTGCCCGCGAGCGAGACACCGGCCGATAAGAGCTCCTCTTGTTGAGGGTAAACACGCTGACCGAAGATTGACCAAACGAAGCGCCGACTGCCTGAAGCTCACTCGAATGGGTCTCGTGTCACCAGCTGGGGGAAGAGGAAGAAATCCCGGTCACGCGTCAGCAACGCGTCGACGCCGTGCGCGATGCAAACCGCCGCGATGCGTGCATCGTGGACGACCCCGCCTACCACGTTCGGACGGTTCACGATCCGCTCCAGAACTTCAATGAAGTCGTCGGTTTCGCCGATCATGCGGTGCGAAGGCGAATCTGACCAAGCCATGAATTGGCGCCAAGCATGGTCGGGCGAGGTCGCCTCATCCTTCCAGATGCGGCGGTTTGTGACCACGCTCATGAACTCGTAGCAGCACGGCCAAGGGATGGCCCAAGCTTCGTCGCCCTCGGCGAGTCCAACCATGACGTAGTGCGCCGCCTCGCCCAGACGCGACTCTCGTCGGTGCGCGTAAACGAGTATGTTGGTATCGACTGCGATCAAGGGGTGCCTGGATCGCTGTAGATCAGCCCGCGTAACTCCGGCCAGGAGTATCGCTCCAGAGGATCGGAAGCGTCGGGATCGCCGGTCCTGAGATCAGGAAGCGTGTACTTGCGGCGAAGACTACTTGGCTCGAGCACGCGGCGAAGCCCGTCCTCTACCACGGCATGCAGCGGACGTCCCGTTGCCTTGGCGTGCCGCTCGGCACGCGCAAGCAGTTCGTCATGGATGTCCAGTGTCGTTTTCATGGTCCCATAATCTCCAAATCGCTGAAGCGGCACCCAACATGTGACTCGGTGGCCAATCGACTGCTTTCGATCACGTATGGGCCTCACGGAAGTTCTTTGTCTTGGTCGCACCGATCAAATCCGGGGTCTTCCCGTTCGTTCGGTTGATGAAGTTGAGGAAGAGGCATTCCACGAATTGGACCGACGTAATGACCATGCGGTATGTCCCTATATTGTGTCACAGTTCAGGCCGTCGGCTAGCTTGACGTCTCCATCGAGAATCTCTTCGTAACGTGGTTCAGGAAGGCAGCCGCAGTCTCGACGGGGTTCCGTTCACTTATGTCGCCGGAGAGCTCCCGCACTGCGTCCAAGGCAACGCCGTCTGCTTCGCCGCCGGGCTCCAGGCTGGCGAGAAACTCTGCCGCTTGTTCGACATCCTCGGGTTCCGCCCCCGATGTCAGGGCCGCCAGCGAGCCGGCGGTAAGGCGGATGGCGTCCAGAGCCGGCACACGCGCTTCCTCGGCGAAGCCTCCGCCGGCCAGCAGCTGTGCCGCCTTGAGCTTGTGATCGGCACGGTCCGCGAGTGCCCGGGCCCGAAGCAGGTTCGCCCGCTCTCCCCCGTCTTCTTGCTCTCCGGACACGGGGAAGATCTCTTCCATGGTCTCCGTCGGTGAGGGAATCAGTCCCGACCGAGCCAGCCGCATCATCGATTCATGCGTCGCGGGATCGATCACTGTGACGACGAGCTCCGTTAACCCCGCCAGCCGCTTCTCTTCCTCGCCGATCCGGTCGGCCGGAAGGTCGATCACCGCCAGGATCGCCGTACCGTTCTCATGGCTGAAGATCCGGCTCAAGGCGTTTCCATGATCGGCGATCAGCCTGTCGCGCAGGACCTCTGCCGGGGAAATCGGCGGCGCGGCGGCTTCGTCGGGCGGCGCGGCCGGGTCAGGGCCAAGGACCGCCTTCAGGCGTTCCATGAAGGCCGTCCTGCTGGTCGGCAACGGAATATTGGCGAGGTCGCCGCGCCGGTCGAGCACACCCTCGGCCAAGGTCCGTTTTGCGTCCAACAGGCCCAGCATCCGGTGCTCGATGGTGTCCTCACTCACCAGATTGAAGACCCTGACCGTGCGATGCTGATGTTTGCGCCACGCCCGGGCGATCCGCTGATCCAGCTTCGCAGGGTTCCAGGGCTGGTCCATGTTGATCACCGTGTCGGCAACCTGGAGGTTGAGCCCGACACCGCCGGCCTCCGAGGACAGGAACAGGCGGCAATCCGGATCCTCGCGAAAGCGCTTGATCTCCTCCCGCCGTCTGGTCTGGGGCACGCTTCCCGTATGCCAGGCAAACTCGATGTTGGCCTCGACCGCGAAGGCGCGGACCAACTCCAGCATCCGCACCCATTCTGAGAAGACGATGATCTTGCACTGCGGATCTTCCAGAAGGTCAGGGATCAGCTTCTTGATCTCGTCCATCTTGGGGCACTCGTCTGCGTCCCCACCCAGGATGTAGAGCGTGTCGCAGACCATGCGCATGCAGGCGAGATGCCGTTGCAGCTTCTCAAACTCCTCGGCCGTCAGAGGCCGCCTCTCCGCGAGCGCCGCAAGCCTCCTGGCCAGATACTCGTAATCCTCGTAGACCTTGGTTTGTGCCTCGGTCATAGGGACGAAGAAGGTCTTGGTCGACAGTGGGCGGAGCTCGGTCTCCACATCGTCCTTGCGCCGGCGGAGCATGACCGTGGATATCCGGTCCGCGAGCCCCTCGAGATTCTGAAAACCCTTCGGGCGTCCCCTCTCGTCGAGCTCGTAGTACTCACGGTTGAACCGGAACAGGGGACCCAGCAGCTCCGGGTCGAGGAATTGAACGATCGAATAGATCTCGTCTATGCGGTTCTCGATCGGCGTGCCGGTAAGTACGAACGCGTACCGGCTCTGCATCTTCTTGATTGCCGTCGCGGTCTTGGTCTGCCAGTTCTTGATGCGCTGCGCCTCGTCCAGGATCACGACATCGGGCGCCACGGCATCGAGCATCGCGCGCCCGTCGGCGACCACCTGCTCGTAGTTGCAGAGGGTGAAAAACGACCCTTTCGCGTAGGCGGCGCTCCGGGCCAGGAAGTTGCCGTAGACCGCGGTGGCTGACAGGTCGGAGAAGCGGGCGATCTGTTCCATCCACTCGGCCTTGAGCGAGGCGGGCGAGACCACGAGCACGCGTTCGATCCCGCGCAGCTCGCGCAAGAGCGCGCAGGCGGCAATCGCCTGCACGGTCTTTCCCAGGCCCATGTCGTCGGCCAAGAGCGCACGCTCGCCGAAAGCCAGGTGCAGCGCCCCCTCGACCTGGTAGGGCAAGAGCGGGAGCTTGAGCATGTCCATCGAGCGCCGGCCTGCCTCGAGGTCTTCCTGGAAGCGGGCACGCTCAGTCCGGCACTCGCTTGTGGAGCGCACGTCGGCGACCCAACTCTCCAGTCTGCGTGAGACGCGCAAATGGTGAGCGTTCTCCCGCGCGATGTCGCTCAACGCGGCGAGGGCCTCGTCCGATCCCTGATGCAGCTCACCGAAGAGCTGCTCGACCTCCGCCACCAGGGCGGGGCTGGCCTGTGCGACGCTCTCGGGCACCGACAGGCGCAGGTTTCGGCCCTCTCGCTCATCGAGAAAGACCTCAATGCGGCTGCTCTCCTCGCGCGAGCGGACACGCCGGGTCAGGCGCCGCAGCGCGCCTTCGATGTGCTTGCAGGTGCCGAGGCGGTTGGTCCTGCGATCGGGGCACTCGCAGGAGTTGATGCGCTCCCGGATACTGCGGATTTCCACCGTGTAGGAGTTGCCGTTGGAGGACGTCACCGTGTAGTCGCAGAAGGGGCCGGCCTTCTTGTCCACGGGCCGGACTTCGTCAATCTCGGTTCGGCCGCGCCATTGCCGCCGCTTGACCTCTTCCTCGTCCGTCGAATGCCAGCCCTGGAAGGTGGGGGCGACCGTACGGTTTCGACGCCGTGTTCGTTGGTCTGAACATTTTCCAGGCATGGCGGCGCTCTTTCCCCGAATTTTGCCGTCGCGCTCTTCACCGGCGACGGCGCCAATCATAGCGAACACCTACGTGGGCGTCAGGCGCAGCCTGCACGAACTATCCTGCGACAACGCCCGTCACGCCACGCTCGACGGCACAATCATCGTCGTCGCCGTCAAGACGGGAATGTTGGCCATGCACCGAATTGGGGAAGCACCGTAGCCGGTGCAGAACGAGGACGAGTGCCGGATCGAGAGGCGGGTTCGCAGAGAGGATCAAGTCAGCTGCTGACCTCACCGGCAGGCACCAGAGAACGCGCGGGCCTTTGGTCGAGCGCGAAGCGAGTCATGCCGGGGCTGATCGCGGAGATAGCGCGTTCGTCGACATGTATCGCCCGGAGAAGCTCACGTGGCGTTGAGGACGTCGGGCGTCTCGACCGTATAGCCGAGATTCTCATATCCTCGAATGCGCTTGGCCGCCATGCGCCGAAGCGCCGGCACGGCATCGTCGAGATAGTCGTAGACCAGCACCTCGCGCTTCTCCGGATGCATGCGGTGCAGGCGGCCGACATACTGAGCGAGCGTCCCCCTCCACGATATCGGCATTGTCAGGAACAGCGTGTCGAGGCGGGCGTCGTCGAACCCCTCCCCGATATAGCGGCCGGTGGCGACCAGAACACGCTCCTCGTGATCGGGTATCTCTTCGAGACGCTGCATGATCTCGCGGCGCTGCTTCGCCCCCATGCCCCCTCGTAGGAGAATCACGTTGCGCGCGAAGCGGCCCAGCTTCTCGGCAAATCGCTGGGCGTGATCCTTCCGCTCGGTCAGAACGATCGGCGAGCGGCCCGACTCCAGCACCGCCAGTACGTCGTCGAAAATCAGCGCGTTGCGAATCTCGTCGTCAGCCAACGCGCCGTATATCTGATGGATCGGTGGTCGTTCCTCATCGGGACCGTGAGGCAGTCTGAACGAAGTGGGGCGCAGGATCGCCTTGTGCCTGAACGGGTGGCGGCGCGCCTCCGCCTTCGCGCTCGCCCGGAACCGGATCGGGCCGCACTGCATGAAGACGATCGGATGATGGCCGTCCCGGCGAGTGACCGTCGCCGACAGCCCTAGGACGTAACGTGCCTTGGCACGCCGCGCCACCATTTCGAACTTGGTTGCCGAGAGATGGTGGCACTCGTCGACCACGAGATGTCCGTAGTCGGCGACGATGTCGTCCACCGTGTTGTCGCGCACAAGGCTCTGCAGCATGCCGACATCGACAATGCCGCCGGGCTTGCGATTGCCTCCGCCGATACGCCCGATTTCCCCTTCCGGAAGATCCAGGAACGCCGCCAGCCGTGCGATCCACTGATCCATTAGCTGGTTGCGGTGAACCAGAATGAGCGTGTTCACCTTGCGCGCTGCGATCATCGAGGCGGCGACGACGGTCTTGCCGAATCCCGTCGCCGCCGCGAGCACGCCGGTCTCGTGTGCGAGCAGGGCCTCGGCCGCCGCCTTCTGCTCGGGAATCAACTCACCGAGAAAGGCGGTATCGAGAGGGTGGCCGGGGTTGCGTTCATCGCGCACGCGACAATCGATGCCGAGTCCGTCGAGCAACTGCTCCATCTGAGCGAGGCATCCACGAGGCAGTGCGATGTGATGGGACAGGAGTTCGGCGCTGGCGACGATGCGGGGGATGCCGAAAGTGGAGCGCTTCATCGCCTGCGCGCGATAGAATTCCGGGTTCTGGAATGCTGCGAGGCGGACCAGCCGGTTGACCAGACCGGGCGGCAAGCCCTCGCGTGGAACGTAGAGCTGGTTGCCGAGAACCGCATCGATCCGCTCAGGGAGTGCACCGACGATCGCCGGTAGCGGCCGGCGCCGCGATGGCGGTGCTGTCCAGGGCTCCTTGTCTTCCTCCTCGATCGGCAGACGGAGGCCGACGACGCGGCCTTGCCGGCTGGCTTCGTCGACAATGGCCGTGGCCTCCGCCAGGCCCAGGCGGCCAACCGAGGCCAGAAAGGCCCATTGATTGCCGTGGGGCGCGAACTCGTCGTTCAGGAAGAGGCTGTTACCGCTCTCGCGAGGCCCACCCTGCAGGGGCAGCGCGATCAGGTTGCCGAATCCCCCATCGGGCAGTGTGTCCTGGCTCGGAAAGAACCGGTCGTACGACTTGAAGCCGATGTCCGGGTTGTTCTCCATGGCTTCGGTGAGAAGGTGGGAACCCAAGCGGCGGGCGAGTGCCGCGGGCACCGCCTCGGCGAAGAAGATCCAGACATGCCCGCCATTGCCAGAGCGCGATCGTTCCAGGGCCGCCGGAACGTTCTTCGAACGGCACGCGACGAGGAGGGCTTCAGCATCTTTTCGCCACGTCTTCTTGTCGAAGTCGGCGGCCAGGAAGTGGCACGAGCTGTCCGCCAGCATGGGGTAGACACCCAGCGTGTGGCGGCCACGCAGGTGGTCGACGATCGTCTCGTCGGTAACGGGAAGGAAGGCCTGGTTGGTGCATGAGCCGCACCTGATCCTGGGTTTGCCGCATATCTGCGGCTTCCATTCGTTGGCGCAAGCCGGCGCGTATCCGGACTTTCCGGTCCGGGCGTTCTCCCAGCGCTTGGGATAGACATCGTCGCGGCCTCGAAAGAGAGATCGGAACAGCGCGATCTTCGTGCGCGCCGGCGAGCGCTCGGTCACCGGCTCATATTCTGGGTTGCCGTTCGGTGGGTGCGGATCCCGGGCTTCAAGCTCGGCGAGCCGTGCCTTCAGCGCACCCCTCTCCGCTTCGAGGCGAGTGAGGCGGTCTCGGATGCGCGCGGCCTCGTCGCTATCCGGGCTCTGGCGCGTCAATGCGCTCTTCCCACTTGCAGACTTTCGATGGAGCCAGGCCGGCGGGAGTGGTGGGTTCGCGCCCAGGATGTCGGAGGCCGCGCCGCGGTCTCATCGATTTGGTCAGGCGGCCGCCGGCGAGGGTGTGTCATTGGGCGGCGATGGTCATGTCGTTCCAACGCTTCGTCAATTGAGCCCTGAGCAGAAGTGCGCTCTCTCTTGAGGTGACCGACTCCTGGTTCGGCGGATGACTACCGATAGCTCCTGAGGGTCATTCGCGCTACCGGATGATTGAGCGAAGTGGACAAGGTCCGGGTGACGCCCCATACCTCCCCCAATGCGGGGAGCTACAGCAACTTGACCAGAGCGACGATCAGCCCGCCCTGGGCGATCAGCGCGCCGAACAGCCATTTCAGAAGATCGGCCTTCACCGCCTCGATGGCGGCCTTGGTCTCTAGCCGCAGAGCCTCCATGCCGGCCTTGACCTCTGCTATATCGGCCTTGACCTCTGCTATATCGGCCTTGGTCGCGAGATTGGAATTGAGCAGGGCGATCTGCTCCTCCGCCAGGGTCTCGGCCTGCTTCTCGGTGAAGCCGCTCTCGGTCAGACGCTTGACGAAGCGGTGAGTGTCGAACGCTATGGCCTCGGTCATGATTCGATCATAGAAACGGTGCGGACGCTCGACAAGTACCGTCGCGCGCCTGTTGATGTTCGCCGCCCTTCTGGCGGTGACGATCGCCGTCACGCCTGAGAATTACCGTGTTCATGGCTTGTTCACCGGTCGGAAGCTCCCTTATCGGCTGAATGGACAGACGTTACATGCGTCGCTGCCGCACCGCGGGAGCGCGGTGGCAATGGTAGCTTCGATCGGCAAGATCATCTCGCCGTTGCAGGGCGTTGCCTACTTCGAACGCGATGGCTACTACGCCCGCGATGGTCCGGCGCACCGGGAAGCGAGCGCTTGGGCCGGCAAGGGCGCCGAGGCGCTGGGCCTCACGGGCCCGGTCGATGCCGAGACCTTCACCGCCATCCTCGAAGGCAAGGTGCCGGGCACGTCGCAGCAGCTCGGCAGGAAGGACAGGGACGGCAACATCCACCGCAGGCCGGGCCGTTACGTAACGCTGTCTGCGCCGAAATCTGTGTCTCTCGCCGCCCGCGTCGGCGGCGATTGGCGCATGGTGGACGCGCACGACCGCGGCGTGCAACGCACCCTCGCCTGGATCGAGGTCAACGCCATCGAAACCAGGATGCAGGGTCGGCCTGCGGCACCATGGTTCGCGCCGGTGGCCAGGACATGGTGGCCACCTTCCGCCACGAGGTCTCGCGCAACCTCGACCCGCAGCTTCACACGCATGCTGTGATCGCCAACATGGTGCAGGGCGGCGACGGGGGAACGCCCCGGTCCGCCACGTGGCGCACCATGGCGAACGAGAAGCTCTACGCGTCGAAGATGTTGATCGGCGCGCTCTACCGCGCGGAGCTGGCGCGCGGCCTGGAGGCCCTGGGGTACGGCATCGAGAAGACCCATGCGGACGGGCGCTTCGAGATTGCGGGTGGACCGGGGCGCTCCCCTGTGCCGCGTTCCGTCGTCGACGCCTTCTCCACGCGGCGTGCGGAGATCGAGGCGGCCATGGCGGCGCAGGGGCTGGGCGATTTGGCGGACAACCAGCGCCTCGCGCAGCGCGCGGCGCTGATGACACGCGCGCACAAGCGCGACGTCGACAGGAACGCGCTGCACGAGAGCTGGCAGAGGCAGGCCTCGGAACTGGGCTTCGACGCGTGCGAGTTCGTCGACGAGGCCCGGCAGTGGCAGGCAGCCCATGGAGATCGGACTCTCGATCGGACAGCCCGAGACCGGGAAGCCGAGCCCAGTGCGGCGGCGGAAGCGGACCGGGCCGCAACCTGGGCCGTCGAACATCTCTGCGAGCGCGAGGCAGTGTTCACACGGACGAACCTGCTCACCGCAGCGCTGGCCTGGAAGCCGGGCACGGTGAACATCGGCGAGGCCGAAGCCGCCGTCATGCGGCTGGAGAAGGCCGGCACCCTGCTGGCTGTGGACTATCCAGTGCCGGGAGAGTCGCTCACCACCGACAGGGCCGTTGCGGACGAGCGCGAGACCGTCGCGCTGATGGAGCGCGGCAAGGGGCGGAGCGACGCCCCGATGCGCGGCCGCGCCGTCGACAAGGCGCTCCGCAACGGACCCCTCACTCCGGGCCAGAAGGACGCGGTGAAGCTGATCCTGTCGGAGAAAGACCGCGTGGTGGGCGTGCAGGGGTATGCCGGCACCGGCAAGACCACCATGCTGAAGCGTACCCGCGCGCTGCTGGAGAAGCGCGGTTACGAGGTCAGGGGCCTGGCGCCGTCGGCCTCTGCGGCGCGCACCCTCGAAGCAGAGGCCGGCATCGCGAGCGAGACCCTGCAGGGGTTCCTGGTGCGCAACGCGGGCGTCGCCGAAGACAGGCTCTCCCGCAGGGGCGAGCGGGCCATGACGGCGCAGTTCCGCAAGACAGTGCTGGTGGTGGACGAGGGCTCCCTCGCCTCCACCGCGCAGACGCGGGACTTGCTCAGGATCGCCAACACCCTTCGCGTTCCCCGCGTGGTGCTGGTGGGCGACGAAAAGCAATTGGATGCCGTCGACGCCGGCAAGCCCTTCGCGCAGTTGCAGGCCGCCGGCATGAAGTGCGCGGTGATGGACGAGATCGTGCGCCAGCGCGAGCCCGCGCTGAAGGAAGCCGTGGAAGCGAGCCTCGCGGGCGACATCCAAAGGGCCTACGAGAGGCTCGGCGACGACGTCGCCGAGGTAAAGGCGGACAACCTCGCCGGCGCCGCGGCCGCGCGCTGGCTCGCGCTGTCTTCCGATGAGCGGCAGGCCACGGGGCTGATGGCGCCCTCTCATGCGCTGAGGGAGAAGACCAATGCCATCGTCCGCGAGCGCCTGATCCGCGACGGTGCCATCAACGGGCCGGCCGTCACCGGCGAGAGGTTCGTCTCGCGGGGCTATACCAACGCGCAGAAATCGCTTGCCGCCAACTACGCCCCCGGCGATGCCGTGTCCTTCCACCGCCGCTACAAGCGTCTCGGCGTCGACAAGGGCGACGAGCTGCGCGTCGCCGGGGTTGACCGCTCCGAAGGCGTGGTCACGCTGCAGGGCAGGCATGGTGATACCGTCGCCTGGGAACCCGCGAGGCTGGCGGCCCGGAAGGGCGGGGTGGAGGTCTACGCCGTCGAGGCCATGGAGCTTCGCCGGGGCGACCGCGTGTGCTGGACGCGCAACGACAGGCGGCACGGGCTGGTGAACAGCGGCACGGCGGAGGTGACGGCCGTCGGCGAGAAAGCCGTGTCCTTCCGGCTGGAGGACGGCCGGGCGCTGACGCTGCGCCGGGACGATCCCCAGCTTCGCCATATCGACAGGGCCTGGGCGGCCACGGTGCATGCGTTCCAGGGCCGCACCGTCGACCGGGTGATCGCGGCGATGGAAGCGGAGCACCCGCATCTCACCACGCAGAAGACGTTCTATGTGGAGATCAGCCGCGCCCGCAATCACGCCGAGCTAGTGACCGACGACCGGCGCGCGCTACGCGAGCGCCTGGAGGCGGCGACGGGAGAACGCATCGCGGCGCTCGAAGCCATTGCGTCGGCGACGCCGGACACTTCGGCGAGGGAGGCCAGGGCCAGGGAAGAAGCGGAGCACCGGCTGCCGGGGCGCGACGCCGAGACCGCGCCGCGCAAGGATCGGGAGCTTGATACACCCGAGCCGAAGCAATTGGAGCGCGGCGGCGACGGCGATCGCGCCTCGATCGATCGCTCTCCGGCCGCGCCCACGCGGCCCAGGCGCGAGAAGACCTACGACTTCGAGCTCGACCTGGAGTTGTAACGGCGGGCGGCGGCCTTACGCCGCCCTTATCCGGTCGTCCCGGGCGTGAACCGCAGCCATCGACAGACAGGCGTACGTGAGGCAGGACAGCGCACGAGCCGCGGT
>MKWU01006949.1_pt1 | contig 11133 bp, 10 predicted proteins | sample 809101 | NCBI WGS metagenome assembly MKWU01 (sample SAMN05860141, study PRJNA318959) | sponge metagenome | host: Aplysina aerophoba | place: Slovenia: Piran, Adriatic Sea, Gulf of Piran | collected 2013-05-07
AGTTGCGCTGGTCCTCGGTCTCCCACGGGTCGGCGCCCTCGAAGCGGCAGGTGAGCCAGACCCCCGGCGAGACCCGGTGGCGCATGGCGGCGATGTCGAAGAAGGGCTGCAGCGGCATGATCAGGCCAGGGAACACGGTCTCGTCCACCGAGCCGTCGCTGTGGGTGATGGTGCAGGCCTCGCCCGCCACGCCCTCGACCGGGTGCAGCGCGACGAAGCCCGTCCGGCCGGTCCTGAACTCGGTCTCGGGCTCGAATTCAACGGTGAAGACCAGGCTCCGCTCGTTCTCCGCCACGATGTCGGCCCGGTAGCTGAGCGCGCCGTCGGGGGAGTCGATGCGCCCGTCGTAGCCCACGCGAAAGCCGCTGCCCTCTTCCTCGATCTCCAGATTGGCGATTTGCGGCGCATAGGTCTCCCACCCCCCGCCGCGGACGACAAAGGCGAGGCCGCGCAGCGCTTCGGTGCCGCCGTAGCGGATCCAGCGCAGCTTGCCGGCCTCGAGCTCGGCCGTGAGTGCGCCGGCGGTGAGAGTCCGCGCTTCCGGCCTCTCCTGCTCGGTGCCGTAGAGCGTGAGCGCCCCGCTCGGTGCCGTGGTCATGTCCCCTTCCCTGCCCCGGTCTGATTCGGCCCGTTATAGCAGCGTGTGCCGCCCGCAGCACCGGCGCTCAGGCGCCGACCTCCTCCCACCGGCCGCTTTCGCCCGAGCGCGCGAGCGCGTCCAGCGCCCGCATCATCTTGACCGACTCCTCCAGCGGGAATACCAGCGGCGCCTCGCCCCGCACCGCCGCACAGAACGCCTCGGCCTGCCGCACGTACTGGTTGACCCGTTCCAGGGTCTCGACCTCCTCGTTGAGCGGCTCCCAGATTTCGCGCGGGCCGAGGATCGAGATTCGGGCCTCGCGGGTCGGCGACTGGGCGAAGGGGTCGGGCAGCTCGATCCGCCCCTCGGTGCCCTGGATCGCCATGTGCTGGTGGACGGCGAGTAGCGTGCCGCAGGTGAAGCTCAGGATGCCGGCGGGAAACTGCAGCACCGCGTGGCTCAGCACGTCCACGTCCCATTCGGGATGCCGCTCCATCGCGGCGAAGGCGCGGATCGGCTCGGACTCGAAGACGTAGCGCCCGGTGAGCAGCGGATAGACCCCGACGTCGAGCAGCCCGCCGCCGCCCATCTCCCGCTTTTTGCGGATGTCCCCGGGTCCATCCAGCCAATAGCTGAACCAGCCCTGGATCGCCCGCAGGCGGCCGATGCGGCCCGCCCGCACAAGCTCCCGCACCCGCTTCCATTGCGGGTGATGGATGACGACGTAGGCCTCCTGAATCTGCACGCCGGTCTCTTCGCGGACGGCGATGAGCTGCGCCGCCTCGTCCGCGTCGAGCGCGATGGGCTTCTCGCAGAGCACGTGCTTGCCGGCGCGCGCCGCCTTCGCCGTCCAGGGCACGTGGAGGTGGTTGGGCAAAGGGTTGAAGACCACGTCGATGGCGGGGTCGGCCAGCATGGACTCGTAATCGCCATAGGCCTGCGCCAGGCCGAACTGCTCGGCCACCGCCGCCGCCTTGGCCAACTCGCGGCTTGCGATGCCGTGGACGCGGAGGCCGGCGGTCTGCTGCAGCGCCGGAATCATGTGCTCGATGGCGAAGAACGAGGCGCCGAGCACGCCCCAGGAAAGTTCTTTCATTCCCCTACTCCCCACCCCGGCAGGCTCGCGCCATCCTGCGGGAAGCCCTGTCCAGGCTCAAGAGGAAGACCGGTCCGTGCCACCACTGCGACCCGGACTAAACCAACGAAGACGCCGCCGGCACTGTCATACCAGACCGGCGATTATCTCAGTCAAGCATCCAGCGTAAATTGCGAAGGCCCAGGCAGAAATTCACGCCGCCGTGGTCATCGTCGCATGCCGTCTTGCAGATTTTCTCTTGGTGATCGTTAGCCGCCAAACATCTGTTCGCAGCGTGACCGGCTTCCCTGCAGTAGAGTCATCATCACGCTATCGACGTCGCTTCTCTCTCCGTCGTAGGCACTGAGGTAGGCGGCAACCAAGGCAGACTCGACCGAACCGATTGCCTGCTCGTGGATCGCTGTTGGGCTGTCCATCGCTTGTCGATATGCGGCCTTCGCCCTGATCATTGCGGCCTCATGGGCCGCCGTTGGCTTTACCATGGCTACTCGATAGGCATCCTCGGCCCTCTTCATCATGTTTTCTTGTATTTCATTTACGCGCTCATAAGAACTGTGGGCTTCGGCCGCAGCAATCGCCACTTTGTAGGCCACCTCAGCCTTCCGTATTGCGGCATCACGCACAGCGCTTAGTTCGCCCGCAGTTGTTTCGTAAGCGACGTTCGCCTCGTACTTGGCAACCTCTCTCTCCTTCCCTGCCTTCCTGTGCACTTGAGGATCGTTAGTATTGCGCCGAATACTATTGTACTTATCATCGGCTCGCTTCTTTGCCCCAATGCGCCGTTGTTTCGCCTCTGATAAGGCAATATTATAGTCCGTACTGGCCAAACTGATTGTGCTATTTCGGTCATTGTTGGCTAAAGTACGTGTTTGCTTAGCTTCGCGCTCGGCGGCTTTGCGCGTGTATTCAGCTTCTGCCCTGGCGGCTTCGAAAGTCGCATAGGCTTCGCTCTTCGACAAATTTAGGGCAGCGTCTGCCTCGGCCTTTGCGGCAGATAAAGCAGCATCTGCCTCGGCCTTTGCGGCCGCAAAGACGGCATCCGCTTCGGCCTTGGCGATAGTGAACGTTGCGTCGGCTTCCATGTATGCGACGCACGTGGCCGCGCTCTGAGCAGCAAGAGGCCAAGGCGCCACCACGACTAGGAGCGCACAAATAGTTGAGAGGAAACGCACAAAATGACTCATTGATACTCCCCTGCATAACTTAGGTAATACCAGTTTAGCATATTGATATCGCAACATTTGGTCAACGTGCAATTGCGCGGCCTCCCATCTCCCGCTTGCTGTGGATGTTCTCGGGATCGGCCAGCATGGAGTCGTAATCGCCATAGGCTTGCGTCAGGCCGAATTGCTCGGCTACCGCCTCCGCCTTGGCCAACTCGCGGCTTGCGATGCCGTGGACGCGGAGGCCGGCGGTCTGCTGCAGCGCCGGAATCATGTGCTCGATGGCGAAGAACGAGGCGCCGAGCACGCCCCAGGAAAGTTCCTTCATCTCCCTACTCCCCGCCCCGGCAGGCTCGCGCTCTTAAGTTTGTGCACGTTCGAAGGCCCGGCCGCTCTCATCGAAGAGATGGCAGCTGTCGGCGGCAAAGCCGATGCTGACGTCGTCGCGCATGGCGATCACCTTGTCGCCCGGCGCATGCACCGTGACCTCCCGGCCCTCGGGCGTGTTGAGGTAGACGTAGGTTTCGCCGCCGAGGCGCTCGACCGCATAGACCTTGCCGGGCACTGTGGTATCTCCGGCGCCGTCGGGATTAAGCGCTTCGGGCCGTACCCCGAGCGTCACCGGCGCACCCTGGGCCGCGCTTCCGTCGGGTCGGCAGCGCGTAACCGCGCGATAGCCGCCGTCGAGCTCGACCTCGATGCGCCCGCTCTCGATGCCGACGATCTTGCCGTCCAGGAAGTTCATGGCCGGCGAGCCGATGAAGCCGGCGACGAAGACGTTGCTGGGTGTGCTGTAGAGGTCGAGCGGCGCGCCGACCTGCTCCACGTTGCCGTCGTTCAGCACCACGATTTTGTTCGCCATCGTCATCGCCTCGACCTGATCGTGCGTGACGTAGATCATGGTCGCCTAGAGGCGATGATGGATGCGCGTGAGCTCGACCCGCATCTGGACCCTGAGCTTGGCATCGAGGTTCGAGAGCGGCTCGTCGAAGAGAAAGACGTTGGGCTCGCGCACGATGGCGCGGCCGATGGCGACACGCTGGCGCTGGCCGCCGGAGAGCTGCTTCGGCTTTCGCTTCAGCAGCTCGGAGATCTGCAGAATGTCGGCCGCCTCCGCAACGCGCGTGCGGATGAGGGCCTTGTCGGTGCGGGCGAGCCTGAGCCCGAAGGACATGTTCTCGTAGACCGACATGTGCGGGTAGAGCGCGTAGTTCTGGAACACCATGGCGATGCCGCGCTTGTCCGGCGGCAGACGGTCGATCCGCTCGCCACCGATCGCGATGGTGCCGCCGTTGAGCTCCTCGAGGCCGGCGATCAAGCGGAGAAGCGTGGTCTTGCCGCAGCCGGAGGGGCCGACGAAGACGGCGAACTCCTGCTCCTCTATATCGAGGTCGACGCCGTGGAGGACCTCCGTCTCGCCGAAACTCTTGGCCACAGATCTGATTTCGACGTAGGCCATGGGTCTCGCTGCTCGCGAAGCGGGCCGGTCCGATCAGCGGGTGGCCGGCACCCCGACGTGTCCTCCGGAACTCCGGAATTCGGTCCGGAGTTCCGCTCGGACGGTATCCAGAGCGGCCACGAGGGTCAACACGACGAAGACCCGGGTGGCGGTGGCGCAGGCGGGCGCGCTGCCCTTTCACCGGGGCCATCGCGCGCGTAGGTTCGGACCGGGCCGTACCCGTTCTTTCGGCAGGCGCCCGGTACTCAAGCGGAGGCGTGACCCCATGACTCCCATCGCGTCGATCGACGTCATCCCGCTGGCCAATCCCGACGCCAAGCCCGAGGATCTGGACGGCACGACCGAGACCGTCGTCGTCCGCCTGACCGACGAGAAGGGCCTGAGCGGGATCGGCGAATGCGACGCGCCCGCCTTCTACCGCACCGACCGCTGACGAGGGAGCGGAACGACACCCGGAGCGACGGTGTTGAATCCGTGAGAACGCGTCGAGTCAAAGGGCTTGCTCTTCCACCCGGGCTGCATGGGCCGGCCCTGTCGTCGGCCCTTATTCGAGGGCCCCATCGCGATTGCGGCGCCTCGCTTGCCTCACGCCGCTCTGAGCGCATCAGCGATAGTATTCAGCGATCGCGATGTCCGAGAGGCGCTGAAAGCGAGCGGCGCTGTTCGTCTCTTCCAGAATGCCAGTTGTCAAGCAGACCATGGTCATGTCCCGCGTCGGGTCTACCCACATGTTCGTCGAACCGGCCCCGAAGGCGCCGAATGTTTCCGGGCTGGACAGATGCCCGAAATAGGTGGGGATCATGCCCTCGCCACGGATGAAGAAACCGAGACCGAGGTTGGCAGGAAACGCGGGCCAGCCCTTCATCTCGCGCGCGAAATGCCACTGGGTGTTGACCATCGTCCCCGTATGAACCCTGGTCGCGAACGCGACCATGGCAGGGCAGAGCACGCGCGCCTCGCCTTGCCCTCCTCCGCACCGGAGCGCCTCTGCAAATGCGTAAATGTCGTTCAGCGTCGAGACAAAGCCGGCAGCAGGCATCTCGTGATCGAGCGCCGGGTTCATGATGTCCTGCGCCGCCGCGACGAGGGCGTCCGGATCGAACAACCCGGGGCTGCGATCCGTGCAACGGGGGATAATGCCGCGGGACGCGAGATCTGCACGTATGCCGAGGCACGTATCCGTCATACCGAGCGGAACGAAAATGTCGCGTTTCACGATATCGCGGAAGCGAAGCACGCTCCCGTCGAGTCTCCGGACACACTCTGCCGCCACCGCGTGTGCCATGATCTGCGAATAGCTCGCCTCCTCTCCGGGCACCGAGACCGCAGGCGTGTCGCAGACGGCAGCAACGACCGCATCGAGATCGCCTTGCTTATCTGCGGGGACGGCCGGAAAGCCGGGGGCCACTCCTGCCGTGTGACAGAGAAGCTGCCCGAGCGTGGCACGCGCCTTGCCCTTCACTCCGAACTCGGGAATCACCTCGCAGACTGGGGTATCGAGTCTGGCCTCACCGCGTTCGATGCGCTGCAAGAGGGCAACGGCGGTCAGCGCCTTCGAAATCGAGAACACCGGGAAGACGTTGTCACGACGGAGCGGCGTCTCATTGGGGCGATCGGCGTATCCGATCGTCTCGTCGAACGCGATCTCGCCGCCGACGGCAACGATCGTCGCGGCACCGTCGTAGAGGCCGGACTGGATGTCGGCTTCGATCGCTCGCTGTAACCGGCCTGCCATTGTCGATCCTCTCGCACGAAAATTCTTGTTGCGGGCGTACCGCGCCGCGGAGCCCGCCTGTGGCGCCGCTCAGGCGCGAATGCCGACCAGGATATTCTCGCCTTCGACCTTCACCTCGTAGGTGGCGAGGGCCTCCGTGGCCGGCGGGCAGGTTGCCTCGCCGGTGCGGATGTTGAAGCAGCCGCCGTGAAGCGGACACTCGATTTCTTCGCCTTCCACGTATCCCTCGCTAAGGGAGCCGTGGGCATGCGTGCAGGTGTCGGCGGTCGCGAAGAACTCGCCGCCGATTCTGTAGAGCGCGATTTCCCGTCCCTCGACGAGGACACACCTGACCTCGCCCTCGCGGAGTTGGGCTCTTTCGCCCACAACGTGATAGACGACGCTCCCCATCTGCCCTTGGCTCCCTTCCCTGCCGTCGATCGTGACCGCGCGCGGCAGCCGTCTCGGCCTTACTCCGCTGCCGTAGCGGAAGCGCCGTCGCCCGCCCCTGAAGCGGGAGACGGCATGTCGTCGAAGCTCCGGTCGGATTCGATGCGCACCGAATCGAGGCAGCGGGCCAGCGCATCCGCACTTTCGTCCCCGGCTCTCGACAACTCCTTGAGCCACCTGCGATAGGCGACGGAGACCTTGTCGGTGCGCACGGAATACTCCTCGGCGGGGGCAGGGATCTCGGGCGGCTCCTGCGCCTCGATCACCGGCAGGTCTTCGCTCAGTACCAGGGCCTGGAAGTCGAGGTGCGGTTGGTCTGGTCCGTCCCGATCCGCGGTACGGCTGGTGAACCAGAAGCTGCGGCACACGCCGGACTCGACCGGGGAGGCGGACATCCAGAGCTGGCTGCGCTCGCCGTCGGGGAAGAAGAACTCGAGGTTGACGGTAAAGGGCACCCAGAGGCGATAGTCGGTGGGCGCCATGAGGGCGACGCCGGGGAGCTGCATCTCCGGCGACGGCACGAACTGGAAGCGCAGCTCCCGGTTGAGCCGATCGACCCTGGCGATGGGAACGCGCGTCTGGCGCCGGTCGCCGAGCGAGCCGTCGTGCACGAAGGGAAAGTGTGCGAGGTCGACGAAGTTCTCCAGCCGCCGCGCCGCCGATGTCGGCCACGTGTAGGGCTCGCCCGCCACGCAGCGAAATGCGACATCTCCGAACGCGGGACAGCCGGGAATTCGGGTATCGAGCGAGGAATCGAGCCGAACCCAGACCAGGTCGTATTCGATGGCCGTGTCGTGGGCGCCGACCTTGCAGTCGTCGGGGATCGAGTGGTCGGGCATCGAGGGAATTTCCCGGCAGCGACCGTCTGCACCGTAGAGCCACCCGTGATACGCGCAGCGCAGTCCTCCGGACTCGACGCGCCCCACCGAGAGCTTGGTCGAGCGGTGGATGCAACGGTCGTCGAGCGCTGCGACGCGGCCCCCGATTTCCGCCAGCGCCAGCCTCTCGCCGAGCAGGGTTACGGCAAGCGGCCGATTCCCGTCTGCCGCCGCGGCGCGCAGTTCCGCGACCGTGCACACCGGGTGCCAGAAGTACCGCCATGCGGCCTCGTTCAGGAAGTTCGTGCTCGTGCGCATCGTCGATAACCCGGACTGCCGGACGGCCTCTTCACCGTCGGACATTAGCACGTCGCGATCCGGCTCTTGCCCTGTGGATCGGCCTTACGAATTTCCCCTCGAGAGTCCCGGCGCCGTCCGCCGCATCGGCTACCGTCTCGACTTCTGCGCACGGGCGGTTCATCGTTCATCGAGCCCCTGCGAGGTGATCCCATGCACGACGGCGATGCTCTCGAATTCGCCGGCAGCGTCGGGCCGTCCCGAGGCGCGCCTGCGCGGAGCGGGCGGCGGGCGCCATGACGGTGGTTCTGGCTACACGCTTCGATATCACGCCCGAGGCAGTGCTGGCCGTCGCCTGGAAGGGCGAACCGGTGGCCGTCGATGCTGCGGCGCTGAGCGGGATCGCAGAGTCTCGTGCCGCCTTCATGCGCTACCTCGACGAAGACCCGAACGCGTCGGTCTATGGCGTGAACAGGGGTCATGGCGAGATGGTCGGGCGGACACTCGACGAGGAGGATCGGCGGCGCCTCGCCCGCCTGAAACCGCTGGCGGCGGCCGTGGCGTTCGGCGAGCCCTACCCGCTTCGCGTCACGCGCGCCATGGTCCTTGCGCGACTCGCCAATCTGCTGGGCGGTCACGGGATGGCGACGCCACGGCTGGTCGAGGCGCTTGTCGGGATGTTGAACCGCGGCCCTATCCCCTGCGTGCCGCGACAGGGCCAGGGCGGGCCCGGCGAAATCCTGGTCCTTTACACGCTCTTCGCCGCGTTGTCCGAGCGGCTCGAGCTGCAGGCCGGAGAGCGCGGCGCGCTGATCAACGGCTCCCCCACCGCAGCCGCAGTCCTGGCCGATGCGGCGCTGACCGCCGAGCGGCGGGTCGCGGTGGCCGAGGAGGTGCTGGCGCTGGCGATCGTGGCGTTCAACGCCCCGGCCGAGCATTACGACACGGTTCTGGGCGAGCTGCTCGGCGGCGCGCACGACCGGCGGGCCTTCGCGCGGCTGGCGGCCCTGCTCGACGGCATGACCGACTGCGACGAACCGCGTCCCCATCAGGGGCCGGTGAGCTACCGGATCGTGCCCCACGTGCTGGCGCAGGCCCATGCGGCGATCGGCTTCGCGCGGGCGCTCGCGGCGCAGAGCCTCTCGGCGGTGACCCACAATCCGGTCTATCTGGCTCCCGACGAGACCCACTCCCGTGGGCGCTGCCTGAGCACCGGCGGCTTTCACAACTCGGTGGCCGCGCCGGCCATGGACGGCATTGCCGGCGCCTGGGCAGATCTCTGCCTGGTATGTCTGCGTCTCTGCGCCGGATTGATGAACGGGCGCGTGTCCGGTCTTCCCGATTTCCTGCTGGTGGGGCGCGGCGCGGGCGAGACCGACGGTCACGGCGCCGTTGGATACCTGCCGATGGCGATCGCGGGCTTCCTCGAAGAGGCGCGCGCGGCCGCCACTCGGACCTTCATTCCGGCCGGGGACGCGAGCGTCTTCGGGCAGGACGATGTGGGCGCGCCCGCATTCCTCGCCTGGCCCAAGTGCATGGCGGCAGGTCAATCGCTCGATTCGGCGCTTGCCGTCCTGGCCGTCGCAGCCTCGCAGGCGCTCCATGTCCAGAACCGTGAGCGCGTGCCGCACCGGCTCGCCGACCTCCTGTCCCTGGTCCGCAGCCGCGTGCCGCCGGTGGACGGAGACCGGGTTCTGGGCCCGGAGATGCAGTGCCTCGCGGGCGATCTGACGGCCCGCATCTTCGCCGACGACCGCGTCGGACAGGGAGTCAGGGCATGACGACGCACCACCGGCAATCCATGCGCGCATTCCTTGCCATGGCGAAGGAGGCCGGCGGGCTGACCCGCATCGCTGAGCGGGTCGATCCGGTCCACGAGATCGCCGCCTGGCTGTCGCTTCTCGATGGACGGGGCCCGGTGGTGTTCGAGAACGTCGCCGGGCACGCCATGGCCGTGACCGGCAACCACCTGACGACACGGGCGCAGGCGGCGCGGGCGCTGGGCGTCGAGACCGATCGGTTGCAGGCCCAGCTCGTCGATTCAGTGCAGAGCCCGCTCGCCCCGCGCATCGTTGCCGGCGATGCGCCTTGCCAAGAGGTTGTCGTGCCGGGCCCGGACCTGGCCGCCCTGCCGATCCCCACCTTCTTCGAGCACGAGACCGGACCCTACATTACCGCAGGAGCGATTGTTGCGAAGGACACCGTTACGGGACGCGGGAACCTCTCGATCGCGCGCCTGAAGCCTCTCGGCGGGGACCGCGCCTTCATCGGCATTGCCCCGAACCATCATCTCGCCATCCTGGCGCGCACCGCACAGGCGCGCGGAGAGCGGCTGGAGATCGCCGTGACGCTGGGCAATCATCCGGCGGTCATGCTGGCGGCCTGCTTCTATCTGGGACTCGGGGACGATGAGCTTGAAGTCGCCGGCGCGCTCTTCGGCGAGCCGCTCGAAGTGGTGCCGGGCCGGGGCGTCGATCTCGCCGTACCCGCGCACTGCGAGATCGTCCTGGAAGGCGTGCTTGATCCCGGCGAGACCGTCGAGGAGGGTCCGGTCAGCGAGTTTCATGGCATGTACGAGCGTTATGGCGCGGGTTATGTCGTGACCTTCTCGCACATGACCCTGCGCCGGGACGCGATTTTCCAGTGCGTGCTTCCAGGCTATGCGGGCGAACACATTCTGCTCGGTGCGGAGGCGATTGCGGCCGGGCTGCGCCGATCGCTGCATCGAGCCATGCCATCGGTACGCGAGGTGGCTGTGACGGCGGGTGGCGCGGGCCGGCTGCATGCCGTCGTGAGACTCGAGGGCGCCCGCGAGGGGGCGTCGCGCAGGGCGATGTTCGCCGTCTGGGCCGCGGTCAGCCTCGTGAAGCAGGTCACGGTGGTCGATGGCGACGTCGACCCGTGGGACCCCGTTGCCGTGGAGCATGCGGTGGCGACCCGCATGCGGCCCGAACGCGACCTGATCGTCGTGCCGGGCGTTCAGGCGGACCGGGCCGAGCCGCTGGAGAAGGACGGAGTCGTCGGCAAGCTCGGGATCGACGCCACCACCACCGCCGCCGACCGCTCCGACTGGACACCGGCCCGACCGCCCGACGCGGTGCTGGCGAAGGTGCGCGAACGGATTGCCCGCCAGCCCGGTGGCTCGAGCCCCGCCCCTCCGCGCAAGCCTTCCACCTGAAGCGACGGGGGCACACAGAAGCTCTCCTGCGGCCTCCGCATGGCGTCTGACGGGGGGCGGGAGCCGGCTGCGACGGGGCTGCCGGCGGGGAAGGCGCGTGTTGTCGGAATCGCGGGTCTGCGATAGGGTGTGGTAGCGGCTTTGGGTGCGGAGTCGACGGTCCCGCCCTGAGCACCCCCATGAGTGAGCGAGGGCCTGAAGTGGGCGACAACGGCAGCATGCAGGTCATCCTGGCGGAGCCCCGGGGCTTTTGCGCGGGCGTCGAGCGGGCGATCGAGATCGTCGAGCGTGCGCTCGAGGTCTTCGGCCCGCCGGTCTACGTCCGCCACGAGATCGTGCACAACAAGCGGGTGGTGGACGACCTGCGCAAGAAGGGCG
>MKWU01006950.1_pt1 | contig 11132 bp, 15 predicted proteins | sample 809101 | NCBI WGS metagenome assembly MKWU01 (sample SAMN05860141, study PRJNA318959) | sponge metagenome | host: Aplysina aerophoba | place: Slovenia: Piran, Adriatic Sea, Gulf of Piran | collected 2013-05-07
CCCAGCACCCGCAAATGCCCCTCCGCGCCGTAGTCGAGCAGGCGGCGGTCGCGGGTCACCAGCGTGCAGCCGGTGGCCCGCGCCGTGGCGGCGAGGATGCCGGCCACCCGATCGGCGGGGGGGGGGGCCGGGCGGGGCGCGCGGCGGGCAGGGCGCAGGAGGCGATCAGCACGGCGGGCGGCATCTCGGCCAGCGTCACCCCGGGCAGCGCGCAGAAGCGCTCGAACCAGGCGCCGGGCGCGATCGACAGCGCGATCCGGCCCTGCTCCTCCAGCATGGCGAGCTCCCACGCCGTCACCGGGGACACCATCACCCCCGCGCCAGGCCCGTCGAGCTCCCGCAACGCGCGCGCGGCTCGCTCGCGGATCGGATCGCCGTTGGCGATCCGCAGCGTGGCGAAGGTGTCGAGCAGGAACGAACGCATCGCGGATTACCGCTCCGCATCCCGTTCCGTGTCGGTGGGAGCCGTCAAATCCGTGCCGGGCCTGGTCGTCACCGTACCCTCGAGCGCCCCGAAGATGCGGGAGAGGGGGCCCGCGCCGGCGCTCGATCCCCCTTCGGGCGGGCAGTCGACAGCGGTTACCGCCGGCCGGGCAGCCTGCGCGGACCTGCGGAAAACGAGCTTGCGCCGCTCCATGTCCACGCCCGCTGATATGTACCCTGCCTGGATCCATGCACGCGTGACAACACTGTTGTTCGGGTTGTTGGACCACCAGGATCGGTGGCGGAACGCCGATGCCGGCAGCTTCGCCCCGATGATGGTTTCGACATGCCCGAACGATATCGGGATTTCGGCCTGTCCGGAGGCGCTGAGATGGGCAGTCAGGGGCGCGTATTTCGACATCGGCACTTCCTTTCAAGAGGTGCCGATATAAAGCAATAGTAACTATATGTCACCCCCTCACCGCAGCACCTTTTCCAGCACCGCGCCGAGCAGGCCGAGGGCGACCGAGGCCATCATGCCGTAGGTGATCAGCATCACCGGGCGGAAGGTCTCCTTGGTGACGAATTGCTCCAGCCGGTCGTGGATCGCCCTGGTGCGCTCGTCGAGCCGGGCGAGCAGCACCCGGTCCTCGCCGTTGAACGGCCGGACGGATTCGGTGTAGCGCGCGTCGGTCGGGTCCATGGCTCACCCCCGGCGCCGGCGCCGGTCGGCGAGCCCGCCGGCCCGGGCCGCCTCGAGGAAGCGCGCGAGCGCCGCCATCGCCGTCGCGGGCGGCGGCGCGGGAAACGGCACCCGGGGGGGCGGCGGGGACGCGACCATCGGCGGCGTGGCGCCGCGGGGCCGCGGCATCGCCGCGCCGCCCGCCGGCAGCCGGGGCGGCGCCGGCATCGGCGTGCGCCCGTTCGGCGGCTGCGCTCCGGCGAGCAGGAATCGTGACAGCATTGCGAGCGCGATGGCCCGGGAATCGGGGCGCCCGCCCGTCACGGCCTCCGCCGACCCGGCCCGGGGGGCGGGCATCCGGCGGCGTCCGGATTTCGTCCGGTCTTCCAGCATCTCGGTTCTCCCGTTCGGGTTCAGGCGGTTTCGTCGAGCCGTTCGGCGAGCGCGTCGACCCGGGCGGCGAGGCCCTTGACCGCCGACATGGTGGCGCCGATGGCGTCCATCGCGTCGATGGTCCGCCCGTCGCCCGCGAAGGCGGCCGCGAAGTCCTCGGCATAGGGGCCGATATGCGGCGTCGGGTCGCCGCGATAGCGCCAGCGCTCGACATCGAGGCCGCGCAGCCTGGCGAGGCTGTCGGCATGGTCGGCCGGCCGGTTGCCGGTCTTCACCGCGCGGCTCGACGGGAAGAACAGCGTGGCCGCGCCGAGCGCCTGGCCGAGCCCCTGGCGGAGCTGGTTCCACTGCCCGAGCTGGGCGTTGTAGCGGTTGAGCCCGGCCTGCTGCGCCAGCGCGTTGGCGCCGAGCACGTCGGGCGGCGCGGCGCGGGCGAAGCGGGGCAGGCCGACCGGCGCGACCTGCTGGCCGCCGAGCAGGGCGGCGAGCTCGTTGAACTGCTGCTGGCGCAGCGCCGCGCGCTCGGCGAAACCCTGCTGGCGGGCAGTCGACCGGCGGTTGAAGACGCGGTCCGCCTCGGCCCCGCCTTGCGCCACCGCCGCCCAGGCCGCGTCCTGGCGGGCGCGGTTGCCGGCATCGACGAGGCGGCCGTACTCGTCGCCGCCGGCGCTGCCCGCGGCGATCGGCAGCCCGCGATTGGCGAGGCTCTGGCGCAGCCGGCTCTCCTGGCGCTCGAGCTCCGGGTCGAGCAGCTGCATGGCCCGGCTGTAGGCCGCCCGCTCGGCGCGGCCGCGCAGCGCCTCCAGCCCGGCGGCGTCGAACCCCGGCGGCAGGCCGGCGGTGTCGAGCCGGCCGAATTGCAGCCCCCGCGCCCGGTCCAGCGCCTGGCCGGCGAGCGTGCGGCCGATCGCCTCCTGGCGAGCGCGGAAATCCTGCTGGTAGGGGGTTTCGACCACCATCGTCGCGTTGCGCGACGCGGCGGGGTCGAAGGCGAACTGCCCGTCATCGGTCACCTGGCCGTAGACCAAATTGCCCTGCGGGGTGAACTGGGTGATCCGGTTGGCCTCCGCCTGGGCCTCGATCAGCTTCGCCGGGTCGGGTACGGGGGGCGGTTTGGGGGGTCTTTTTCCCATGTCGATCTCCTGTCCAGCGGCATTCTCGCCGCAGCATCGAATAGACGGCGGCGTCCTCGCCGGTCGCCCAGGCTTCGCGGGCCATGCCCTCGTAGCGGAAGCCCAGCCGCTCGACGAAGCGCCTGGCGGTCCGGTTGCCGCGCCTGACGGTGGCCTGCACCCGGCGCGCGCCGAGCTGTTCGAACGGGTAGCGGAACAGCGCCTCCAGCACCCAGCGCCGGCACCAGCGCGGCGAGGACGACGCGATGCTCATCTCCAGCGCGCCGGGACGGTCGCGCCAGCCGCTATAGACGATGCCGGCGACCAGCCTGCCGTCCTCGACCACGCCGATCGCCGCGGCCGGGCCGAAATCCTCGATGCCCAGCCGGCGGCCGACCCAGGCCGCGATCTCCGCGTCGCGGCCCAGCGCGAGGGTCGGCATGGCGCGCTAGTCCTCGCCCTCCGCCGGCCGGGTCAGCGCGTCCACCTTGTCCTGGATGCTGGTGAACCCGGCGCGCCGGGACTGGCGCAGCGCCGCGAAGGATTTGGGCCGTTCGACGCGGCGCTTGATGTCGTGCTCCCACAGCCCGGCCAGCCAGTCCTCCAGCCCGGACCCGGAGAGCGGTTCGCCGTCGGCGCCGAACGGCACCGGATAGGTGACCGCGGGACCGTCGTCGCTCGCCCATTTGACGGTGACGAAGCCGTCATCGGTGACATCGAGGATCCTGTATTGCGCGATGGCCATGTCGTGCTCCCTGGTTTGGAGGGACGTATCGAAGGGCGGGCTCAGGTCTTGACGATCCAGTTCATCACCATCGTCGGCTGCACGTTGTTGTGCGCCCGCCCGTTGCCCGAGATGCCGGTGTAGCCAATGACGTCGTGGGTGTGCTCGCCGGCCGAGTCGGTGTACATGGTCTGGTCCTTCGTGTTGCCGTCCCGGTGGACGAAGTTTGCGCGGGAGGTGTCGTCGGCCGTCCCGATCCCGTGGGTGTGCGCGCCGGCGCTCGCCGCGGCCAGGCTCCCCGGCGTGTGGCTGTGCTGGGGCATCTCACTGATTTGCAGCATGTGCGTCTCCGCGCCGCCCGCCGCCCCCAGCCGGTCGCCGTCGACCCCGCCCGTCCGGTCCGTCAGCCGCGCCGCCGCGGTGCCGCCCATGTCGTCCCTGCCGGCGACCGCGCGGCCGCGCAGATCGGGCAGGGCGAAGGTGGTCCGCCCGTCGCCCGCGCCGTAGGTCTCGCCGATCGCCGCGAACAGCGCCGCGTAATCGGCCCGCGAGACCGCCTGGCCGTGGCACAGCAGCCAGCCCGCCGGCGCGGAGGCGCCGGCGAACGGGGCCACCATCCCGGCCGGCAGACCGGAGAGGCCGGACAGGCCGGTGACGCTGGCCCCGTCCTCGACGGCGAGCGACGCGCCGCGTTCGAGCCTCAGCGTCGAGCCGTCGAGCACGTCGAACGCGTCCTCGCGGAAGCGGAAATCGACCGCGCCGGCGAGCCTCACGTCGATCCGGTCGTCGTCGGCGGCGGCGATCGAGGTGTCGCCGTCGCGGTCGAGCACGAGCGCGTTGCCGCCGAGCGAGACCCGGTCGGTCGACAGGCTGAGCGCGCCCGGCGTGCCCTCGCCGTCCTCGATCGGACGCAGCGCGTCGTCGATCCCCCGGTTCACGTTCGAGACCTGCAGCAGGTCCTTGTAGGTGTCCTTGGGCTTCTTGCCAGTCAGTGCGGTCATCAGATCAGTCCCCGCCCGGTTTCGAGCTGATAGGTCAGCGTTTCCCATTCGAGCTGGTCGGTGCTCTCGGAGATCAGCCTGGCGCCCAGCGTGTAGCCGAGCCCGTCGGCGGCGCGCCATTGGGCGATGGTGCTCGCCCCCTCGCCGCGCCAGTCGAAATCGTCCCACACCTCCCATGCGGTCTCCGCGTTGTCCCAGCCCGAATCGGTCGGGCCGAACCCGGTGGCGACCGGCGCGGCGCCGGCGCTGCGGAAATCGGCCAGCGCGCCGAGCCCGATCAGCGCCTCCGCCTTGCCGCGCAGCACCGGGCGCAGGCAGATGCAGCGCTTGAGCAGGTCGCGCCGGCCGAAGCCGTTGAACGCGGTCTGCACGTCGCCGGCGATCGCCGCCCCGGCATCGGTGGTGCCGGTCATCCGGTTGACCGTCCCCGGCGCGGCGCCGAAATGGGCGGTCTCGCCGAACACCGCCCAGACATGGCTGTCGATCCCGGTCCAGCGCGTCCAGGCGCCGGTCTGGGTGTCCATCGCGTATTGCTCGAACCGTCCGCCGCCGAGGGGGGCGTTGACGATGGTGCGCCCGGCGCGCGAATGGACCGTCACCTGCCAGCCGGTATCGGCGCCGTGGCGCGCGACCGCCTCGACCAGGGTCGGGCGGATCTTGTCCGACACCACGCCGTTCGGGGTGAGCGAGCCCTCGCTCACCAGCCGGGCGATCGAGATCAGCCCTTCCGAGGTGAGCACCAGCAGGTCCGAGCCGCGCCTTGCCGCGCCGCGCACGTCGACCGCGGCGCCGGCGCGGAACACGCCGACCAGACTCCAGTCCGACCCCGGGTCGTCGCCGCGATAGACCGCGATGTCGCCGGACGACATGCAGAACACCGCGAGGTCCTCGCCGATCCCGCCGCCGCCCCAGGCGTCCGACCCGCCCTCGACGTTCCACGACCCCATGCAGACCAGGTTGCCGCCGAACTGGCCGACCCGCGACAGCGGGAAGCGCGCGAGCCGGCCGCCGAGGGCGTCGGTCTCGGAGTACCAGAAGTCCTGGCTGTCGCGCTCGAAGAAGTAGCTGCGCGAGCGGTGGGTCATGATCCCGACCAGCCTCTCGGCGGACAGCCCCTCGCCGGAGAGCGGCATGGCCTCGACCGCGTTGCCGTCGAAGATCTGCGGCGCGTCGGTTCCGTTGACCAGCCCCATGCGGCCGTTGAAGTTGACGCTCTGCCAGCGGTTGCCGGCGAAGCCCGAAGCCAGCCGCGCCGGCGCGCCGGACACGTCGTGCAGCCCGCCATCGGCCGCGGCGATCAGCTTGCGCGTCGTGCCGGCGTGGAACCCGGCCAGCGGCTCCACCCGCCCCGCCCCGAAGCCCCATGCGAGCGGCGGGCCGCCCCGGCGGGGCCCCCGCCCAGCGCCCCCCCGGCCCCCGCCGCGAAGCCCGATGCGAGCGGCTGGAAGCCCTCGCGCACCGAGAGCGCGGTGATCCCCGGGTTCCAGTTGTCGAGCCTGACCGCGTCGGTCGGCGGCATCAAAGTGAGCGAGTCGCGGGTGTTCAGCCCGCCCACCGGGGCCGGGACGGTGACCGTCATGGTGGCGGCGCGGCGCCGCCTGGCGCGTCGTCGCCTCAGCATCGGCCGAGCCCCGGGAAGCCGCCATCCGGGATCGCGGCGGCGAGCATTCCGGGCGCCGTGCCGTCGAGGCGCAGCGTCTGCCTGCCGCCGTCGCGGGCGATCGCGCGGGCGAGCACCGCGAGGTACTCGTCGAGGTCGTCGTCATAGGCGAGCCCGACGGCCTTCTTGAAGCGCCATTTCACCCCCATGGCGGCGATCTCCTCGGATAGCGCGAAGCGGTCGTCGTCGGCCTCCCAGCTGCGCCGCCCGGCGCCCGAGGCGGCGATCGCGATGCCCGAGGTGACGTATTCGAAGGCGATCTCGCTGCCCGCCTCGGCCGGCGCCGGGTGGAGGTGGAAGGCGCCGCCATAGATGCGGAAGCAGCGCCCGGAGGCCGGGCCCGCCGCGGCCGCGCGGAGCGCCTGCCATTGCGGGCCGCTGAGCGGGCCGTCGAGCCGGCTCGCGGCCGCCCGGTCCCAGGCGGTGCCGTCGACGATATGGCCGAAATCCGCCGGCAGCCCGGACGGCTGGACGGTCGCGGCGGCGGCGGCGAAGGCGTGCTCGCGCACCAGCGCGGTCCAGTCCGCGCTCGCCGCCATCGAGAAGATCTCCTGGCGCGCGGCGGCGAGCAGGCGGATCGCGGTGGTCTCCGGGTTGTCGACGATGGTGGCGGGCGGCGCCACCCCGGCCTCGGCGGCGGCTTCGCGGCAGATCGCGAGCAGGCTCATCGGCGGCGCTCCCGCTGGCGCGGCTCGGCCTTGCGCAGCCGCGCGTTGTCGGATTCCAGCCGCCCGGTCTCGCGCTTCAGCCGGGCGATCTCGGCGCGCAGCGCGGTCTCGGTCTCGGTCTGCGGCTGGAGGAACTGGCGCGCCCGTTCGGCGAGCGCGGCGGCGTTCTCGCCGATCCGCTGCCTGAGCGCCTCGTCGGCGTCGGCGACCTGCTCGACGGTGAGCACCTCGAGCGCCTTGAGCTCGGCCACCCCCGCCACGGTGAGGTAGGGCCAGTGCTCGATCGGCGTGCCGGTCGGGCGCTCGCGCCTGGCCTCGAAGGCGGCCCAGCGGTCGGGCCAGCGCGCCCGGTCGGCGTCCGACACCCGGCGGTCGACGACGCTGTTGCGGTCGCCCGGTACCAGCACCCGGACATAGGCGATCTCGTCGAATACCGGGCGCCCGCGCTCCTCGCTGCGCGCCGGGTTGCGCACCGCGCGCATGTAGAAATGCGGGATGCAGTCGTCGCGCCCGCCATTCTGCTGCTCGGCCGCGAAGGTTTCCCAGTAGCCGGTATCGTCGGGAACCGGTTGCATGGCTCGTCCTTTCTGGTTGGTGGGCCCGGTTCGTCATTTCGACGGAGCCCGGAGGCGCGCCCCCACATCGTCATTTCGACGGACCCCGGACGTGATCCGGGGCGGAGCCGTGCGTCAGCACGGCGGCCCCACTCTCGTCATTTCGACCGGAGCCGTGCGTCAGCACGGCGGCCCCCCATCGTCATTTCGACCGGAGCCGTGCGGAGCACGGCGGAGTGGAGAAACCTCGTCCCCACGGGGCAGGGAGGTTTCTCCACTTCGCGCTTCGCGCTCCGGTCGAAATGACGAAGGGGGGCACGGGCGCGCCGCAATTCGCGTTCCAGCCCGGCCGATGGTCCGGCTCCCCTCGTCATTTCGACGGAGCCCCCCCCTCGTCATTTCGACCGGAGCCGTGCGGAGCACGGCGGAGTGGAGAAACCTCGTCCCCAGTGGCCGGGAGGTTTCTCCACTACGCGCTGCGCGCTCCGGTCGAAATGACGAGGGGAGGTTGCCCGTGGGGCAGGGAGGTTTCTCCACTGCGCGCCTGCGGCGCTCCGCCCCGGATCAAGTCCGGGGTCCGTCGAAATGACGGGTGTGGTCCTAGCCCGCCCGCGGGTGGGCGACGATGGCCGGGCGCGCGGCGGCGGCGGCGCCGGCGGCGGTGGTGATCGCGATGCCGGCGATTTCGGTCTGGTTGCTGTTCGCGTCGTCGAGCTTGCCGGCCCGCGCGGTGGTGTAGAGCGCGGTGTCGGCGGCGCAGCGCGCGAGCACGTTGACCTTGAGCGCCGCGCCCTGGCCGGCGGTGGCGACCCAGCCATACCCGTCCTTGGCGAAGGCGGCCTGGGCGAAAGCGACGGCGTGGCCGGAATCGACCGCCGCCTTGGTTCCGGCGGAGGCCTTGAAGGCCTCGTCGACGGTGACGTAGTCGTAGCGCGCGATCGCGCCGGCGGCCCGGACATAGAGCCATTCGGTGCCGTCGGTGCCGGCGATGCGGGTGCCGGGCGCGTGCTCGGCGGCGGCGGTGGGCGAATCGATGCGCGCGCCGGCGAGCGGCGCGGTGGCGTGGTGGATGGACATGGCGGTTTCCCTGGGTCGGTGTGCGGGGCGGTCCTTCGATACGCGCCCTCCGGGCGCTGCTCGGGATGAGGGGGAGAAAAACCTCACCCCGGGCAGGCCCGAAGCGGCGTATCAGGGGCCGCGGGGCTAGGCGTGGATCACGCCCTGGCGGGCGGCGTTCGACATGGTGAGGTTGCCCATGAAGATGATCGGGATCACGGTCGCGTCCTGGTTGACCGATTGCCGCTTGTCCAGGGGCTCCATGTTGGCGTCCCTGTGCGGGCGCCAGAACAGGTAGTCGGTGTTGAGCATGTACATGTGCGCTTCCGGGCACTTGTCGTCGTACATCACCGGGGCCGACCCGCCGGGGCCGTAGAACTGGATCGAGCGGAACCCGGCGCCCGCGTCCTCCTCGGACGAGATGCGCTGGATCGCCTGCAGCGACTGCCAGTAGTGGTTGAAATAGACCGTGTCGGCGACGATCAGGCTCGGCGCGTCGGCGCCGCGCAGGCATTTGAGCCAGAGCGCGTTCATCGCCTTCTGCATGGTGTCGGAGCCCGGCGTCACGCTCTCGTCGGAGAAGTCGTAGACCTGGTTGCGCCAGAACCCGAACGAGCCCCGGTCGATGCCGCCGACGATGCCGGTCGAGGGGTCGTCGGCGACCAGCGAGCGCAGCCCGCCGATCTGCTTGCCCGACGAACCGGTGCCGTCGGAATAGACCCCGATCGACAGATTGTTCATCATCGTCTTCTCGGCGTTCTTGATGCGCCGGTCGACCAGGCGGAGCGACTGCTCCTTGCCGGCGTTCTTGCGCTCCTCGGCGCCGGAGACCGAGACCACCACGGCCGCCTGCTTCCACTCGTACTCCGCCGAGTCGAAGACGTCCGAGGGCGAGATGTCGAGCACCTCGTAGCCCGAATAGTACTTGAAGGTCTGGTTCTCGGCGTATTCCAGCTCCTCCACCAGGGTGCGCCCGCCATCGGCGGCGTCGACATGGCCCTCCCGGTCGAGATAGCGCAGCACCGCGTTGTGGTTGAGGATGTTGTCGGCGAGCTGGCCGCGGCGGTTGCGCAGCGTGGTGGTGACCAGATCGCCCAGATTGGCGTTTGCCATGTGTCGGTTCCTTGTGTCTCGTTGGGCTTGTCTCGGGGGTGTGTCTCGGGGGTTACGCGCCGACCATCCGGTCCCACACGCGCTCCAGCTCCTCGCGATGCGACCGGGCAGGCGGCAGCGCGGAGCCCGCCGGTTCGGAGCCGCCGAGCGCGGCCCGTCCGGCGTTCCTCGCCTTCGCAATTTCGGTCTTGCGGGCGCTTTCGCGCCGTGCCGCCAGCTCGGCGTCGCGCGCCTCGAGCGCCTTCTGCCTCGTGGCGGGGTCGGCCCAGACGGCCTGTTCGTACGCGTCTTCGAAGCTCGCGGCCGCGCCCGCCCCGATCAGCGCCGAGAGCTTGGGCCGGACCGCGTCGAAATGGGGGAAGCGCGGCCTTCCGTTGGCGTCGGCGGACCGCGCGCGGGCGTCGAGCTCGGCCTCCATCGCGGCCAGCTGGCGCAGCTCGTGCTGCTCGGCGGCGTAGCGTTCGAGCGTATCGAGGAGCTCGTCCGACCGCGCCGTTGGGTCGGGCGGCGCGCCGGCCGGGGTGTCCCCGGCGGCGTGGGCGAGACCGTAGGATTCGCCGATCATCGCCAGCGCCGCCTCGGGGTCCCGCTCGATCAGCGCATGCGCTTCGAGCAGCCGCGAGACCGCCTCGCCGTCGGAGATCCCCTGCGCCCGCATCGCCTCGCGCCACGGCGCGAGCGCCGCATCGACCGCCTCGAGCCCGGCGAGCTCCTTCTCGCGCTCGGCGAGCGATTGCGAGCGTTCGGAATGCGCCGTCTCGAACCGGCGGTGCAGGTCGAGCGCGTAGGCCCGCGCCTCGCCCGGCAGCGCCGCGAAGCGCTCGCGCCATTCCGCCGGCCAGTGCGCCGGCGGGGGGTCGGCGCCGGCGGCCGGGTCGTCCCCGGGCGCTTCGCCATCCGCCTCGTCGATGGCCTCGTCCGGCGGTTCGGCCCGCGGCGCGGCCTCTTCCTCCGCCTCCGCGGTCAGCCTGTCCCACGCCACTTCCAGATCCTCGCGCAGGCTGTTCGGCGCGGCGTCCGCCGCGCGGGTCTCGTCGGTCATGGTTCCTCCGAAGGGTTGGTCACGATTCGTCATTTCGCCCGTCCGCCCATCTTCTCGAACGTCCTGAGGCCGCCGAGGCCCAGGAGGCTCAGCAGCACCGTCAGCAAATGTTCGAGCTGGAGGGCCGCGGGGACCGGGGTCCCGGGCGCCCATACCGAGAACGCCCAGACCAGCAGGTCGCGCAGGATGAAGTTCCAGGCGAGCGCGGCGCCGCAGATCCAGCCGATGAAGGGCCGCCAGCCGGCGACGAACACCGAGCGGTGCTGCGCCTCGATGCGGTTGACCTCGATCTGGGCCAGCGCCGGGCGCTGGGCGAGGCGGGCGAGCAGGGCCTGCCGGTCGAGCCGTTCCTCCTCGCTGGTGAAGAGATCGTCGATCACCCGGCCGATCGCCGCGACCGGCTCGGCCGCGCGGGCGCCGAACAGCATGTCGAGCAGGGGCATCTGGCGTCCTTTCTCCCGAATTGGCGTGCCTTCGCATCCCGCGCCCGACCCGTCATGCCCGGCCGCGGGGGCGAGTCCGGGGCGGACCCCACCTCGTCATTTCGACGGTCCCCGGACTTGATCCGGGGCGGAGCCGTGCGGCAGCGCGGCGGGCCCCACCTCGTCATTTCGACGGACCCCGGACTTGATCCGGGGCGGAGCCGTGCGGTAGCACGGCGGCCCCCCCCCTCGTCATTTCGACCGGAGCCGTGCGGCAGCACG
>MKWU01006951.1_pt1 | contig 11131 bp, 9 predicted proteins | sample 809101 | NCBI WGS metagenome assembly MKWU01 (sample SAMN05860141, study PRJNA318959) | sponge metagenome | host: Aplysina aerophoba | place: Slovenia: Piran, Adriatic Sea, Gulf of Piran | collected 2013-05-07
GGAACTTGCCGTCGGCATCGAAAATCTGGATCCGGAAGTTCTCGCGATCAGCGACATAGACGCGGCCGGCCTTGTCGGTGATGATGCCGTGCGGGGTGTTGAACTCGCCTTGATCGACTCCTTTCTTGCCCCACTCGCCGAGGTAATCGCCGTCCTTGCTGTATTTGACAACACGCGAGTTTCCGTAGCCGTCGGCTATATACACGTCGCCGTTGGCGCCGAAAGCCACGTCGGTAGGCCGATCGAAGCGCTCTTTTGCAAGGTCGGGCTGGCCGCGGCGGCCCAGCACCATCAGCACGCGGCCCTGTGGACTGAGCTTGACGACGATGTGAGACCCTGAATCGGCCGCCCAGAGGTTGCCTTCGGGGTCGATGCGCAGACCGTGCGGCGAATCGAATAGGCCTTTGCCGAAGGAACGCAACAGCTTCCCCTCACGGCTGAAAACCATGATCGGCTCCTCGCCGCGATGGAAGACATGGATGTTGCCGTCATCATCGACGGCCGCCGCGGAGACCTCCGCAAAGTGTGTCCCCGAGGGCAGGCTCGGCCAGTCGGCATCGACCCGGTATCCCAGGTCCGGTGCCTCCGTGGCCATCAGCGCCGCCAGCAGGCCCAGCGTCCCGGCAATCGCCGCAAGAAGCCGTCGCATTCGCATATCTCCCAGGGGATGATGTCCCCGAGGTCATGCTATCGTGCGCCGGTCTCAGCGGCAACCATGCCTGTTGATATCGACGGCTGGCCGCAGTCGCTCTCCAGGCGGAATCCGGGCCGGATCTCCTGTCGCTTAGCCTGCATTTCTTAGTGCGCGGCGAGGTGAAGTGTGTGAGAGGGCCGTCAGGACGAGGCGCGAGCCGCCCGCGCCAGCAACACGGCCCTGTAAGGTTTCACGAAACACGGCCATTTCGACATTTCTTCTGGAGCGAACCAGTCCTCCGCCCATGGTTTTCACGAACCACGAACCACGCATAACGGCCTTTTTGTCGCGTGCTTCGGCCATCGGGTAGTGAGAAAGGCAGGTTAGATGTATTTCACTCCGCGGATGGTCTTGCCCGCTTCGTCGTAGGAGTGGCGGCGTGCTGACCACCGTGCGGCCCCATATTCTCCCAGGTCCACTTCGCCCGCCATTGAGTTGCTGCTGACCTTGCCCATGAATGCGAAGTGGATGCCCGCTCCTTCCAACGGTTGCGCGCTGCGGAACTGGATTTCAGCACCCTCGATCCAACCCTTCAGGTCTCCTTGCGTGGTTTCGCCGACGTGTGTGCCGAGCAGGCTTCCGCCGTCTTGTTCGAATACGAAGCGATGCTTCGCCGTCATGCTGACGAATAGCATCTCGACGTCCCACTGGCCGCTGACGTCGGTCTCCGGAGCGGCCGCTTTGGAATTGGGTGACCCATTGCGTGGGCTGGTAAGGGCGCGATGAATCTCGGCGGCCACGATACCCGCTTCGCCGGGTTGTAGCTGCCAGGGCATCACCGTGGCGGAACTGTCGGCAGGGTGGCGGCGGTCGCCCGTGCTCCCTGCCAGCACGATCCGTGGGTCGCCGGCGTAGAGTTTTTGGTAGAGTTCATCGCCGGAGATCCCCATTTTCCTGCCGTCCCAGCGGATCGCCAGTCGAGGAGAACGATTCGAGAGCCCTCGAGGCTGGAGGACTTCGGTCGTGACTCCGGGAACGTCCTCGACTTTCGAAGCAATCTCGTCGAGCCAACTCTCCCAAGTCTTCCACTCGGCGTCATGGTCACGGCGCACCCACATTTCGACGGCCGCGAGCAGCCCCATGATGTCTTCCTTGCCTACTTTCATCGGCCGTCCGAAGGCGTGGTGCGGAGCACTGTTGAGCCAGGCAGCCTGAATGAGGTCTTTGCGGCCGATCAACAAGCCTGAACTCTGCGGGCCTGACAGCGCTTTCCCGCCGCTGTAGGCGACGAGATCGGCGCCTCGTTCCAGGTGGACATTCGGGATCGTGAGAGCTTCCGCGGCCGCGTCCAGCAGCACCGGAACATCATGTTCATGAGCGATCGCGGCCACCTCCTTCAAACCGAGAGGCCCCCGGTCCCTGGGCGAACCAACCACCATCGCCATCGCTGTGCGGTCATTGATCGCCATGCGCATCTCCTCTTCGTTGGCGACGCTGATGATCTTCGGACCGACCATGCGAACCGACTGGTCATAGATGTTGCGTGAGTAGCTCGGCACAATGACTTCGCTCTTGAGGCCGCCGAGATTGGGCAGACGATGGATCTTTTCGGGGTCGCCGCCGGCCAGGCAAGCGGCGGTGGCGTGCGCCAGGGCCGCTGCGCATCCGCAGGTGACGATCGCTGATTCGGCGCCCGTCAGTTCCGCGAGGCGCTTGCCGACCGCCTCCATCAACTCGTCGATCTGCACGAAGTTCCGTGACGCCTGCTGCATCGCCTGCCGGCACTCCGGCAGCATGAGCGATCCGCTGAGCATCGTGAACACGCCCTTTGCATTGATCACCGGCCTGACGCCGATGGACTGATACATGTCTCTGCCGAAGGACATGGCCGGGGCAGAGGTTGCGTTGGGGACGCCGCCGGCCGCGGCAAGAGCGGCGCCGCTTCGAAACAGCGCTCGACGGCTTATGTTCTTGGTTTTGAAAGATGACGACGCTTTTGTTTGAGACATGAGGCAACCTCTCTTCGATCCAGGTGGGCGGTTGTCAGGCTGGCTGTTGGGTTTGACCGTACATTGAGCACGCCAAGCAAGCGCAACGAAGTCATGGCGGTCTTTTCGCGTGCTTCGGCCGCTAGGTGGTGAGAAATATTAGGAGGAAGTCCTCAGACCGACAAGCAGGACAATGAATCGTCACGTCAACTTGACTCGAACGTGAACCTTGGCAGCGAAGAAAAAAACTGGCGAGGCTCCGCCTCCGACCAACAAGCAGGATAACTGATCGCCGCGAGAACTTGACTCGAACGTGAACCTTGGCAGCGAAGAAAAAAACTAGCACAACGAGGCCAGGCGCAGGCGATCAGCAAGTCCATTCCAACAACGAGTGAAGGGACACGATGAACGAAGGACGTAAGGAAAATTTTTGCTGATCCTCCGTTACCGCAAGCTCTCGAAAGCCGGATTCCGAGACCCGAGGCTGACGAAAGGTGATCGTCCTTCAGCGCATGACCGGACAGCCTCTTGGCAAGGAGATGCTTGTCGATTGCCGCCTTGTACCCGCGCTTAGCTCGCGTTGTCGTTCTTGCGGCCGCCCTGAGTGACCGGGAGAAGGACTTTGAGTTGCTGGCGTGCAATCCGCGCCCACGGACTGGTCGAATCGAGTCGAAGATACTCCTGCCAGTGTTTGGCTGCTCGCATCGCATCGCCTCTTCTCTCGAAGACCAGGGCCAGATTGTAGTGGGCGTCCGCGTAATCGGGCTGCAGCCGCAAAGCATGCTGGTAGTGATGGATCGCCTCGTCGAAACGGTCGAGCTCCTCGCAGACGTTTCCGAGGTTGAAGTGCGCCAGCGGATAGTCGGGTGACGAGTTGAGCGCTTGTCGATAGCAGCGCTCGGCATGCTCCAGCTCGCCGCGGCGGTAGCTTAAGGTTGCGATGTTCACCCACGACCCGGCGGCGTCGGGATTCAGCGCTAGCGCCTGTCGATAGGCTTCGATGGCCTCGTTGTCGTCGGCTCCCTGCTCCTCCAGATCGAGTCCGCGTCGGAACCAGTACTCCGCCTCCTGCAGCCGGACCGCGAGTGGCTTTCCGGCGCTGTAAGGGAGCGTCTCAGCCGACTGCTGCTCCTCGAAGTCGAGAAGCATCTGCCCGGTGAGCGCCTCCATCTTTCCGTCGGGCAGCTTGACGGTCACGCGGCGCCCTTCCGAAGCAATCTTGAGTTGCAATAGTGGCCGCTCGACGCCGGGCAACATGCGCGACAGCGACAACAGAGAGTTCCTGATGCGGTTCGCCGGGACGCGGTCCTGTCTGAGGCGCTGCAAAACTCTCAGCGCGAGAAGATCCAGGAAGCCGAACTTGGGAGGGGATTCATAAAGACCGTTGCGCTCGAACGAGCGCAAGCGGTTTTCACGGATCTTCAGGATCCGTCTTACCTGAGACCGTGAGTAGGCCCCCGAGGGTGGTGCTGCCCCCACGGGTCAATTCTAGCGCAGGTTGGATGATTTTGCACCCTTTGGGGTCGTCCCGATCGTCACGAAATCCACGTGGGTAATGCGGATCGGCTGCTGGCCAATCAGGTTTTTGAGAGAGGATCAGGCGATGCCCCGAAAACCCCTGCAACATGCCGGCATCTGTGTTGCCCTCCCTACGTCAGAAGTCCCATCTCATTGCAAAACAGGCCGGTGCTAGTCTGGTGAGGATGTCCGCGTCGTTCACTGCTCAGGACGAGCGCTTCATGCGGCTCGCGCTCGCCGAAGCCCATGAAGCAGAGCGCTCGGGAGAAGTTCCGGTGGGCGCCGTCGTCGTCAAGCAACGTGAGATCGTCGGCACTGGAGCGAATCGGCCGATTGCAACCGGCGATCCGACCGCGCACGCCGAGGTCCAGGCGTTGCGGGCAGCGGCGCGAACGCTCGGCAACTACCGGCTGCCGGAAACGACGCTCTACGTCACGCTTGAACCCTGCTCGATGTGTGCCGGAGCGCTGGTCGCGGCGCGTGTCTCGCGGCTCGTCTTCGCAACCCGTGATCTGCGCTTCGGGGCCGTCCGGAGCAAGTTCCGCTTGGCCGACTCGGAACTGCTCAACCATCAGGTCGAAATTGCGGAAGGTCTGCTCGCCGACGAGTGCCTTCCCCTTCTGCAGCGGTTCTTTCGGAGCCGCCGCTGAAGCGAACCGGCGCAGGACGGCCGAAGTGAAACTTATCGTGGGAGGTTGGCCCAAATCAGACATGGTCGCCCTTAAGCGCGGCAATCCACTGACCTGCAACATCCCCCGGATCAAGCGGCCTTGACGCCGGTCCGGGTGTTTCCCGCTTGAACGATCCGCACGCGGGCGGCGAAAAACTAAAAGAGAAAAAAGGCGCTCAGGCGTACTTGCCAAATCGCCTCCTTCACCCCTCGGGTCACAAAACACGGCCTTTCCGGTCCACTGGCCGTCAGACATTTCTTCTGGAGCGAACCAGGCCCCGCCAAGGGTTTTCACGAATCACGAGACACGAAACACGAATCACGGCTTTTTGATGCCTTTTGGTACTGAAGCCCTTCAGTCTTTTTTTTCCGCCCCGGCCTGCTTAGCATGACGATAGAGAGGCGGAAATCCTGTCCCGCCCTTCTCACCAAGTGGCGAGGCGAAGCCAGTGTGGGTCACGAATCACGAGACACGGCCGGTACGGTTCACCGGCCGCCAGAGATGTCTCCCTGGAGCGGACCAGGCCCACGTCCATGGTTCTTACAAATCACGGCTTTTCTGTTTTTCACGATCCACGAATCACGAAACACGACTGTACTGTCTTGGTTCCCTGCCCACGATTTCCCGCCATTTCCCACTATTTCCCAGGTCCCCCCCCCAAAAAAAAATCAAGTGCCCCCGCGCACGGCGGCAGCCGGGTCAGCGGTTTCATGGATGCATCGAGTCGCCGCGCAAGCGCCCCTGGCCTGCCTGTCCCGCCGGCTGGCGAGGCGAAGTACGTCCGGGTCACGAAACACGGCCTTTCCGGTCCACTGTCCGTCAGACATTTCTTCTGGAACGAACCAGGCCCACGCCCATGGTTTTCACGAATCACGAGACACGAAACACGAATCACGGCCTTTCTATCGTGTGCTTCGGCCGTCGGGTGGGGAGAAATGTAGGCTAGGATATGTCCATGCTTAGAACGGCAAGTTGGTTTCTCATCATCACAACAGGGGTCTGCTTCGGCCAGCAGCCCACTGCCAAAGAGATGCCCCAGGAGATGGTCTGGGTCAGCCGCCAGGGTGACATTCTTGAAAGGGTCGGCGCGGTCCAGAATTCCATCTTCTTCCCTGAGCTGTCGCCGGATGAGAAACACATCGCTGTTTCATCCCGCAACGGCGAGGTCAACGACCGCGATGTTTGGATCCACGAGATCGCCACAGGGCAGAAAAAGCGGATCACGCAAGTCCGCGGCAACGACAACTTCCCGCTGTGGAGCCCGGACGGACGTTCGATTGTCTTCACGAGTAGCCGCGTCCCCCGTTATGACCTCTTCCGCATCAAGATCCATCCGCTCGAAGCGCCGGTGCGCATCCTCGAAGCTGCGGGTACATCGGAGTACCCCCGCGATATTGCAACCAACGGCGAGTTCGTGATCTACACCAAGCGCGAGGACGACGGACGGACGCTCTGGAAGCTTGATCTGGACAGCGGCGCCGTCTCGTCGTTTATTCCCAAGCAGCCTGGAGTTTGGGCCGATGGGGGCAAGTTCTCACCTGACGGGACGTACTTCGCTTACTCCTCGAACGAAGCCGGTCTGTGGGAGGTGTTCGTTTGTGAGACAGCGAACCCGGCAAAAAAGTGGAAGGTGTCACGCGAACTGGCCAGCGGCTGGGCCGGCGGAGGGGGACAGCCTCGCTGGCGCGGGGACGGCAAGGAGCTCTTCTACATCATGGGCCAGGATACGATCGTTTCTGTCCCCGTCGAGACGGAGGGTGGTTTCAGCCATGGCGACGCCAAGAAGCTTTTTACGTTTTCGAGTACGCGCGGCAACTTCCAGGACGAAGCCCCCTGGCTGCACAAGTACGATGTCACTTCGGACGGCCAACGTTTTATCTTCGTCCGGCGTGTGAATCGTCCCTAGTCTCGTCTTCCCGCGGACAATGCCTGGCAGCCCGGCAGTTCTCGATGTGGCTATGGGCGGAGGGGCCGCTGCGCCTGGGGCGAGGCATAGCGGAGCGCGTTCACCGGGCCGTCGATGCTGCCGGTGACTTCGGTATGGGAATCAAGCTGTCTCGCTTGGGCTGAATGGCTCGTTCTCCCATGCTGGCCGGGCAAGTGCGGACTCGGAGAGAGACCGGAAGACAAGCGCCGCAAGCGACCGCTGGCTACGGGGACTCATCCGGGTCGGAGAGTTCGATTTCGAGCTGCAAGGCCGGTCCCGTTTTCGGCGGACGAAATCCCAGCGGAGTCTATTCCTGATACTTCCTCACTTTATGAGGACCTGAAGCCTCATATCATGATTGCAGGCTTGGCCAAGCCGCACGCAGAGTACATGGTATCGTCAGTGTCCGGACGAGTACATCGAGGACAGGGAGGGCGCCTGCGGCGAGTTGTTCGATCTCTCTCTTTAACTGAAATGTCAGACTTCCGGACAGAAACCCGTCAGCCTCGCGGACGTTGCGCGAACCGCCGGGCCGGCGGATGGTTCCCGGCGTATGATCCCGTTCAAATCAAAAGGAGTATTGCGTATTCGATGTCTTTTTCTGGGGGGCAATGCGGTGAGGCATTCACACGCCACCGTGCCTTCCTCGCCAATAAGCTCAGACTCTTTCTGGTGATGCTATTGAGTTCTTGTTGGGCTGCATGGGCTGGTGACGTGCATCTGGCTTCGCGCTTGGTTGCCGAGGGATTGGACCTTGCTAGGCAGGGACGGATGACTGAGGCGGCGACAAAATTCCGGGCGGCCGCGGAGGCTGATCCGAACAACGTAAACGCCTACAACAACCTCGGCGTCATCCTGCGAAGACAGAAGGATTTCGAGGGCGCTGTGGAGGCCTTTCAGGCGGCTCTGCGGATCCGCTCGAGAGAAGCTCGCATTCACAGCAATCTGGCGACAGCCCTACGGGGCTTGGGTCGGCTTGACGAGGCGGTGGCGTCGATGAAAAACGCCTCTTCGTTTGATCCGAACAACCCCACGATTCGCCGCAATCTCGGACTCTTGCTCTGGCAGACCGGAGACGAACAAGAGGCTGAGAAGGAATTGCGGGCCGCGGCGCAACTGGGCCCCGGCAGCGCCGAAGTGCATCGGATCTTGGCCTCGCTGTTGGCAGGAAGTCAACGCAGCCGGGAGGCCATGGAGGAATACCGTACGGCGCTGAGTCTGGATCCCCGGCAGCCTGCTGTGTATTACGAGCTGGGCCGGTTGTATGAGGCCCAGGGTGACCTGGAACACGCCGCACCGGAATACCGATCGGCTGTGGAGATTGATGCAGGCTATTTCGAAGCGTATCAGGCTCTCGGAAGCGCTTTGCTTCAGCTCGGCGACACGGCCGCCGCTGCGACCGCACTTGGCCGCGCCGTCGAACTGCAACCTTCCTCGGGCGAGTCTCGACGTGATTTGGGTATCGCTTTGTACAGACAAGGGAACCTGGAGCAAGCTGTCGCAGAATTACGCCGGGCTACGGAACTGCTGCCCGACGACAGCTCCAGTCATCACAACCTGGCCCGAGCACTCCGAAAAGCGGGGCGGACACAGGAGGCGGCAGTAGCGCTGAACGCAACCCGCCGACTGAATCAAAGGGCGAATGATGCCATTCGCGCCAAGGGTTACAACAATGATGGCGTGGAGCTTCTGCAGATCGGCCGGGTAGAAGAAGCGACGATGAAACTTCAGTACGCCTTGCAGCTCAACCCTCAATACGCCGACGCCCATTACAATTTCGGCCGAGCACTTCTCGTGAGCAACAAGCTGGACGAAGCCATCTCGGAGTTCCGCCTCGCTCTGCGATTGAAGCCGGACGACGCCGATACCTGTTATTACCTTGGGCGCGCACTGTTGGCTCAGGGTCAGACGGCAGAGGCGATTGACGCTCTCGAACAAGCAATAGGGTTGAGGTCAAGTGACGCCGCGGCTCACAACGTGCTGGCCGTAGCGCTCGCGAAGACAAATCGATTGCAGCGAGCGATCAACGAATTGCGCATCGCGCTTGGATTGGAACCGAACAATCCGTTATTCCGCGAGAACCTGGTTTGCCTGGAGCAACGCCGCCCGGGCTGTGTCCTCACTCCTTAGACGGTTCTTCCACAATCAGAATTTGATTGGCTTCCACGTCTTCCAGACGCTGGACGATTCCGCTCGGCCAGGTGATCTCGATCACCTTGAGACCACGGTCTTTGCCTAAGCCGAAATGTACCCTCTTGTCACTCGCCGAGAGGTAACTTGCAGCGGTTGAGACCGCCCGGTACTGTGTCAATCCCGACTCTCCGACGACCCGAACCCGGGCGCCGATTCCGTCCCGGTTACTGGCTGAGCCCACGGTCTTGATCAAGATCCAGTTCCCCTCGCCGCCGTGGTTGTGCAGTAGAAGGGGCTGCCCGTCGTTGATGTTCACGACCACATCGACAAAACCGTCGTTGTCGAAATCTCCGAATGCAGCTCCTCGCGCGGCACGCGAAACCTCGAACACGGCTCCACTATGGTTAGAGACATCCTCGAATCGCGCCTTTACATTTCTCATCATCAAGAGTGGCTGCAAATAAGAGATCTGAGGCGAATCGATGGACACGGTATCCAGCACGTGTCCTTGAGCCACGAAAAGGTCCTTCCAACCGTCGTTGTCGTAGTCGATGAACTTCGTGCCCCACCCGCTGTAAGGCATGCTGATACCGGAAATGCCGGCTTGGTCGGAGGTGTCCTCCAGGTCGCCCTGTACGTTTTTGAAGAGTACATAGCCTTCCAGGGAGAGCGCATTCAGAAAGACATCGGGCCAGCCGTCATTCGTGTAGTCCTCGAAGTCGACCCCCATACCCGCGAACGCCCGGCCATCGCTGTTATATGCCAGACCAACCTCCAATGCGACTTCGTTGAACGTCCCGTCACCGTTATTGTGGTAGAGCTGTTGGGCGACCGAGTCGTTCGCGACGAGAATGTCCGGCCAGCCGTCTTGGTTGTAATCGTTGAATGCTACTCCTAAACCCTTGCCGGGATGGGCGGCGATTCCCGCTTGTTTGCTGACTTCTGCAAACGTTCCATCGCCCTGATTGTGGTAGAGCAGATGCGTCACAGCCTGAAAAGTATTCGGATGGCAATATCCCCTCTTCTTGACAACCTGCGGTCCGCACCAGGGGTTATTGTCGAAGTCCCAATCAAGGTAGCGGGCCACGAACAGATCGAGGTGACCGTCGCGGTCGTAATCCAGGAAGACGCCGCCGACGGACCAACCGCCGCCCGCCACTCCGGCGAGAACGGTCGTATCCTTGAAAGCGCCATTGCCTTCGTTGTGATAAAGCAGGTTGCCTCCGAAATTTGTGACGAATAAGTCGGGTTTTCCGTCGTTGTCATAGTCGCCTGTCGCGACGCCCATGCCATAGCCTTTCCCTTGCAGGTTCGAACGATCCGTCACGTCGACGAACGTTCCATCTCCTGCATTCCGATAAAGGCGATTCCACGAGCGTGGATCGGACTTGTCCGGCTCTTCCTCTTTAGGCATCGGGTCCTTGAGAGCCGCGCCATTCACGAAGAACAGATCCAGAAAACCGTCTTGGTCATAATCCAGCCACGCAACTCCGGCGCCCATCGTTCCAATGAGATACTTTTGAGGCGTATGGGATGACTCGTGGCGGAATCGGATGCCGGCCTCAGCGGCTACGTCGGAGAATGTCGGGCGTGAGAGAGTTTCCTCCGCCTTGGCCGACTTCCATTGAACAACATCCAGAGCTGCTGGACCGGCTGTGATCAACAAGGCGCTGACGATCAGCTTTCTCATTTGCAGACAGCCTGACGCTGCAACGCCTGCCTCGTCACGAGTTGCACGAAGACCTCGTTTTGCCCCGTTCGGCGCCGGTTCAATGGGCACGTCCCCACGAGTGTATGCCTGTGCCCTGTAGAGGTGCAATGGGAAATGGCCGCCGCTTGATAGACAGCGGTCGATGGCCGCTTCCCTCCTGAAGGCCGGGATCTCCAGGTCATCCTCAGATCCTTGACGTGTCTTCGGAGCCGTGCTGAAACTGCAAGTCGGGATCGTTGATCTACACCATCAGGATCAGGGCGCTTTTGCCACTCTCTCCCGACTCTCCTTCGTCTGCCGCAACTGTCTTTACCCCCCCAAGTGTTCTCGCAGACTATGTTTTCAAGGTAAAATCGGGACCGGCATGGTGGGCTGCTCCATGGTCAGCAGTCCTTATGCTTGCTCACCAATGCAGCACTGCGAGCACGGGCGGTAAAGAAAAAGAAAGGACGCGGGCCCCGTTTAGCCCGCCCCGCCGCTTCTCCCGCGGGAATCGCTCCGGGTCCGACACTGGGCCCTTGGAAGAAAGGTCTGTTCGCCGTCATCACG
>MKWU01006952.1_pt1 | contig 11130 bp, 9 predicted proteins | sample 809101 | NCBI WGS metagenome assembly MKWU01 (sample SAMN05860141, study PRJNA318959) | sponge metagenome | host: Aplysina aerophoba | place: Slovenia: Piran, Adriatic Sea, Gulf of Piran | collected 2013-05-07
TTCAACCCTTTGACGTGTCACCGTTTATTCGTTTTGGAGTAACGGGATTTGCCAGTGAACTCAAGGGTATTAACAATTTTATCAAGGCGAGAATCAACAGGTTGGTTTACCGGAACATGATGGTAAATTCGTTAAACACGAAAACGGGACCGCGCAGACGTCTATTGAACCAGAGAGAATACAATCTGTTGGAATACCTGTTGAGCGAGACGGAGCCCTTGGATCCATTTTCCAACGAACCAACTAGAAGCTTGACACTATCAGAACTTTGGGCAGATCGATATGTGCGATCTGTGTATCAGCGTGTCACGCTCCGTACATTTCAGCGGGAATTAACGAGGCTTGCGGAAGTAGGATTTATCCGTTTTGCGAGGGATGACGCATTACAGGAATGGATTGTTGAACTGGACTTCGGCGCTATCGAAAGGCATTGACGCCACCCGCCATCAGTTTCTCGAGCACGATAGACGCGGTCCGCCCGATCTGATCCGTGGAAGCGCGGTCTCGAAAAACGCGGTGGCCGCCTTCAGCGATTTTGCGCAGCAGTTCGCGGTCTCCATGCAGCCGGCGGATGGCGCCGGCGAGCGCTTCCGGATCTCCGCGCCCGCAAAGCAGAGCGCTTTCCCCGTCGGCCAACAGCTCCCGGATAGCCGGGGAGTCCGCGGTGATGACCGCTTTGCCCGCCGAAAGCGCCACAAACACTTTGCCCGGTATCACGCGGGCCGCTTTGCCTGACGTACCGAATATACCCAGACATACCCCCCATCCCTGCAGGAACCGATGGACTCGCTCGTAGGGTATCCAATCGGTAAAGCGTACGTTTTCCAGGTTCAGTCTCCGCGCGGTTTCGTGGATTTCGTCCGTCATTTGACCCGTCCCGACGAAATGGAAGACGATATCCGGCACGTCCTTCAGGCAATTCGCCGCTTCCATCATGAACGGCAAGCCGTGAAGCGGGATGAACTTGCCGACGAACAGGACCCGGAACGGCGTGTCCCCGGCGCGATCCGGACCGCCCATACCCTCCGGCGCAGCCGGTCCGCTCAGACCCTTCGACACATTCTGTCCGCCGGGACCCTCCGGTGCATCCAACCCGCTAAAACCCTCCGGCGCAGCCGGTTCCACTGCGCCGACGAAAACACGGGAAAACCGGTCGCGCGGCAGATTGAATGTATCCACGAAATAATCGATGTGGGCGTCCGTATCCAGAAACACGTGGTCTGCCATTGCGCAGGTCTGCCGGTCCAGCCAGTACAGGAAACGGCTCGTCAGCGTGCCTTCCGCAATGGACCGGCGGTCGTCGACCAGGGTGTCGTAAAGAGAGACCAGCGGACTGAATACGAGGGGCCGGCGCGGAAACCGGGTGAGCAGCCATGCCAGCGGCATATCGAAATGGCCGATGTATCCGACCAGCATGACGTCGTAGCGGCCGACCGTGAAGAGGTACTTGAGCAACAGGCGGAGATAGGCGAGCTTCAGTTCGATGGCGCGCAAGACAAGCGAGAACGGGGCCAGGTACCTGCCGGTCTTGTCGCGTTCCTTCTCCCATAGGGGCACGTGGCACTCCAGCACCCGCCAGCCGGCTTGCCTAAGGCCATCGACGAGCGTTCGGTTACGCGGATAATCGCGTTCGTAGGTGCCAAAGAAGCAGATGCGACCATGTTGGGCGCGTGCCATGGTATCATCCCAGCCGTTCCCGGATGGCGTAGTCTTCCGTGCGCCGGGCCTGGTGGGCAATCATTTCCGCGATCAGCCCCATGGACACCAGCTGGATACCGAGGACCATGAGGAGTACGGAGAACAGCAACAGGGGACGGGTCCCGATGCCGACTCCACTCAACCAGAGCCAGGACAGGTAGAGCGCGATGGCGAATCCGGCGCCGAGGGACAGCAGGCCGAATGAACCGAAGAGATGCAGGGGACGCCGGGTGAAATTGGAAACGAAATACACGGTCAACAGGTCGAAGAACCCGTGGGTGAACCGCCCCAGTCCGAACTTGCTGTGCCCGTGCTTCCTCGGGTGATGCAGTACCTGCTTTTCTGTAACGCGGAAACCGGCCCAGTGCGCCAGCACCGGCAGATAACGGTGGAGTTCTCCATAGACGGGAATGGTCTCCACGACTTCCCGGTTGTAGGCTTTCAGCCCGCAGTTGAAATCGTGCAGTCTCAGGCCGCTGACGATGCCCGTTACCCAGTTGAACAGCTTCGAGGGGATTCGCTTGGACAGGGGATCCTTCCGGGTTTTCTTCCAGCCGGAGACCAGGTCGAAGCCCTCGCTCAACAGGTCGACCATGCCGGGCGCTTCCGCGGGATCGTCCTGCAGGTCGGCGTCCATCGTCACGACGACATCGCCGTGGCTCGCTTCGAAGCCGACGGCCAGCGCCGCGGACTTCCCATAGTTGCGGCGGAACCGGATAGCCCGGACCCGTTCGTCATGCTCCCTGAGCCCGCGTATCGTCCCGAAGGACTCATCACGGCTGCCGTCGTCGATATAGAGCACCTCGAAGGACTTTCCCGACGCCTCGAGGGCAGCGACGATACGCTCGTGGAGTTCCGGCAGGCTTTCTGCCTCATTGAACAGGGGAACGACGACGGATATGTCCACCTTTTCCTCCCGGTCATCCGTTTTTTTCGGGCCGTCAAGCGGCATCAGTGCTTTCCCCTAATGAACGCCGGATCACCCGCAGCGTCTGCCGGGCCGTGTTTTCCCAGGTGTAACGCCTGCTCCTCTCCAGGGCGTTCCCGGCGAGCCGTTCACGCTCTTCCCGGTCACGCAGCATGCCGATCAACGCGCGTGCCATGGCCATCCGGTCACCGAGGGGGACAAGCACGCCCGTTTCACCGTCGACCACGGCGTCGCGGAGTCCGGGCACCCGGGTAGCCACGACCGGCACACCGCAGGCATTGGCCTCGATCACGGTAATGCCCCATCCTTCCTTGCTCGAGGGATAGGCCGCTACTTCGGCGCGGGTCAGCAGGTGCACTTTTTCTTCCGCGGAAACGTACCCCGTGAAATGCACAACCTCACCCAGGCCCATGGATCGGGCCAGCGATTCGAGCGCGGTCCGCCTGTCGCCCGCGCCTACGATCATCAGGCGCGCATCGGGGATCTCTTCGCGAACGATCGCCATGGCCTGGATCAGGTGGTCCACGTTCTTGTATTTCTTCAGACGGCCGAGGTAGATTATCAGCCCGGCATCCTTGCCGTCCGGCGCGGCCGGCGCATCGATGATCCCGGCGTCGAGCCCGTTGTGTACGACGCTGATCCGGTCCGCCGCGACCCCCATCCGGACGAGTTCGTCCCGGGTGCTTTCGGACACCACTTCGAAGAGACAACGCCGGTATACCCGCGGTATCAACCGTTCCATGAAGTACAGGCAGGTCGCGAGCACCGGGTTGATCTCCCGGTAGAACGTGGTCCCGAAAAGATGGTGCAGCAGGACCATCACCGGGGGGCCGTTCAGAAACCAGGGCAGCAGGACGGGTATCTTGTTGATGTCTTCGATGACGACGTCGAAGGGCCGGTGGGAAAGGCGCCTGCGATAGTGCCACGGGACGGTCAGGTTGAACGTCCATTTCCCGCCAAGACGGATGACCTCGATCCCGTCTACTTGCTCGGATTCCGCGGCGCCGGGAAAGCTGCAACAGAGCAGGGTGACCTGATGTCCCCATTCGGCGATCCGTGAGAAAGTCTCGTGCAGGTGCACTTCGGCGCCGCCCGCTTCCGGGTTGCGGATATCCCTCCAGTTAATGACCAGAATGCGCATTTGCCCGAACCCGGCGCGCCTAGGGACCGCCTGTGTCGCCGGTATCCTGACCGCCTGTGTCGCCGACCTCCTGACCGCCTGCGTCGCCGGCCTCGCCAAGATCATCGATCATCGCCTGTACGACCGAATCTTCCGGTGCGATCCGCCGCCACCTTTCGAGGGTCTCCAGCATGCGTGCCGTATCCTGCTGCAGGTAGTAGAGGTTCACCAGTTGGTCGTATCCCGCGGTGTATTCCGGAAATGCCGCCACGCCTCGTTCGAGCAAGGCTGTGGCCTCATCGATCCGGCCCTGTTTTCTCATGGCTTGTGCCAGCGCCGTATACCCGTCGAAGGTCTTGTATACGCCGGCCAGTTCGGAAGCATGGGGTTCGACATCCGCAAACACGCCCTTGTCTGCATAAAACTGGATGAGCATCAGCCGTTCCAGCACCCCGTTGCTGATGTCGTATTCCAGGTACTTCTCGACGGCGGCGATGGCCTGGTCGATTTCACCCCTTCTCCAGCGATTGAGCGCCAGTTGATGGAAGGATACGGTGTAATTCCGCAGGAGGGTGCGAATCTGCCTGTCCTTGTATACCTCCGGGTCCGCAATGCCGCGATACCGGTAGACGTTCCATAGATTGTGCTCTGTCCTGTCGAGGTCCATGAGTTCCGGGTTGGGGTCTCGGACGACCTGCCACACCATGCCTTCCAGCTGCAGGTATTCGTCCAGGCCCACGTCGTTCTCCGGCGAAACGGTTACGGCGAAATAGACGGGCCTGGTCCAGTTGTTCTGTTCCAGGATGTGCAAGATCATCAGATCCTGCACCCTCAGGTATCCGATGTCCTCCCCAAGCGTACCGGCCCTCGGCACGGTCCACGTGAGCCCGGCGATCTCGACCTCCCTGTCGTCCCAGCCCTGGACGTTCAAGGACTCGATGGTCTCATCGGGCAACGCGATCGGCACCCGGGGCTCCTGGTACTTCAACTGCTTGATGTACCAGTCGGTGTTGAGCAGGCTGAGATTGATCACCCGCACATCCTTGCGTATGCCTTCCACTTCCTGCAGGAACCAGAGGGTGAAGGTGTCGTTGTCGCCGTTGGTGAAGATGAGGCCGTTCTCTTCGCACGACTGCAGTATGTTGTACGCGTAGTCGTACGGGATATAGTTGCCTTCGCGCGAGTGGGACTCGTAATGATAGGTGAAAGGTACGAGCGGAAGGGCGAGCGACAGCATGGCGATTCCCGCGGTGCCTTTTTCCACGGGTAACCGTAAGCGTTCCAGCCACATCGCTATTTGTCCCAACAGCGACCGGACGCCGATTCCCATTAGTATCGCGGTATAGACGAAGGCCGGCGTATAGAAATAATCCCGGATGCGCACTTCGCGCTGTATGCCCTGGCTGCCGTCGGAAAAATTCATGTACAGGATGAGTCCGATACTGCAGGTGAGCAGCATCCCACCCAGGAACAGGATACTTCGCCGGTCACGCTCCGCCTGGGTGAGGATTCCCAGGGCGACCAGGAGGACGGGGAGGATCCAGTAGGGGAAGCCGGGATCGTTGAACTGCCGGGAAAAGAAACGCCAGAACCCCATGTTTTCGCCATTGCCGAACTGGGACGACCAGCTTCCTTTGCGATTGAACATCGATTCGAGCATGCTTTCCTGTCCGTATTGCTTACGCTCCAGGAATCCCTCGAAATTCTTCCAGTTCGACGGGTCATTCTCGTTGATGACCGGCTGTTGCGCCGCCCGGATCGGTACATAGAAGTTTACGGAGTATCCCAGCACGGCGAGGCTGAGCACGATGAGCCAGAAAGGCCACTTGTACCGGCCAGGATCATCAGCCGTCGCGGAGACCAGCGCGAGAGCCAGGCTCACCAGCGCCACGCTGAACATGACCGTTCCCCAGGTGGCCACGAATCCGCCGATAACAAGCAGCGGAAGTCCGTTGTATGACCCTATTTCTTCCAATCCGAATAACATCACGGCGACGGACAGGACGAATGCCAGCGCCGGGAAGCCCCAGGGCAGCCGTCCCCTGGATAGAACCAGGCCGGCGGCGGCGAGGGGGACCGTGAGGAAGAACACGTCGATGGAGGCCACGACACTGAATATGATCAAGCCCATGACCGCGCCCAGCAGGATCAGTTTCCTGTTCGACCGAATCACCCTGTCCGTAAAGATTACGCACAGAAAAGCGGCGGGCAGGACGAGCATGGTGAACATGTGCACCGCGATGCCGAGAAAAGCCAGATAAGCGACCAGGAAGAGATACCGCTCGCTGCCGTCCTGTTCATGGTTTTCGATCCAGTGCAGGATCAGCCAGGTGCACACCATCATGAACAGCATGGAGAGCGCGTAGACCTCGGCTTCGACCGCGTTGAACCAGAAGGTATCGGAGAAAGCAAGCAGGAGCGCGCCGGTCAGTGCGCTGCAGCAAACGACCAGGCTTTCGTAAAGGGTCAGTCCGTTCCGTTCGCGGTTGAGGGTAACCGCCTTTACGATGACCAGGTAAACGGCCGACACAGTCAGCGCGCTGAAAAGGCACGAAGAGAAATTCACCAGCCAGGCGATGCCAAGGCCCAGGTCGGGCAGCAAGGTGAACAGGCGACCGATCAGGATGTAGAGCGGGGATCCGGGAGGATGGGGTATGCCCAGGGTATAGGATGCCGCAATGAATTCGCCCCCGTCCCAGAAAGGCACGGTGGGCGCGATGGTCTTGGTGTATACGGCCAGCGACACGATGAAGGCGGCCGCCATGCCGATCATGGACACAACGCGATATGCGGACATGTTCAGCTATTCCCCTTGAGGTCTTTTATACGTCGGGACGTCACGATGCCGGCAGGCGAGGGATCCGGGATTCACCGGCCGGATTCGAGCCGGTCGGCGAGCATTTCCGGCAGGCCGGCGTCTCGTATCTTCCGCTGCGCGGTTTCAAGGTCGTAGGCAACGCGCACTATCTCGGCCCTTTTTTCTGCGGTGTCGTATATGCAGTAAGCCGCGCGGGGATCCCCGTCCCGCGGCTGGCCGACACTGCCCACGTTCACGATGTATCTGCATTCCGGATCCATCCCGACCTCCATCGCCGCGATCTGCCGGCTTCGGTCCGCCGTTGCCCGCTTTTCGAATATCCCCGGCGTGTGCGTATGACCCACTACGCAAAGCGCAATGTCGCCGGGCATCGCATCGAATGCTTCATCCGTCAGCCAATGCGAAGTCAGGTATATCCAGTCCTCCGGGTTGGCCGGACTCGCGTGAACGGCGAAAAGATCATCCTTCCGCCACGTGTAGGGCAGTGTGCCCAGGTAGCGCCGGCCGGCGGGCGTAAGCTGCCGCCGCGTCCACAATGCCGCCTCCGCGGCGTAGCGATTGAAAGTAGCGATATCCAGTCTGCCGATCGCGGCATGATCGTGATTGCCGGCGATCACGTCAGACGTCAGTCCGATTATGCGGTCGAGACACTCGTTTGGATTGGCTCCGTACCCGACCACGTCGCCCAGACAGAGGTACCGGTCGATGCGTTCATCGGCAAGGGCTTCGAGTACGGCATCCAGCGCTTCCAGATTTCCATGTATGTCGGACAGCATGCCGTATCGCACTGTTCGGATTCATTCCCTGTGTATGCGCGGGTATACCGATCGGGCAGGATCAGGTTTGGTCCGTCTCCACCAGATGCTTCGCGGCCACTGCGTCCAGGACGCCATTTACGAACCCACCGGACTGTTCCGTGCTGTACTTCTTGGCCAGTTCGATCGCTTCGTTGATGGAAACCGCCGTCGGTATATCGAGAAAGGCAATGAGTTCGCAGGCGCCCAGCCGGAGGATGCAGTCGTCGATGCGGGCCACGCGGTCCCGGTCCCAGTGCCGCACCACCGTGTTGATGAGACTGTTCACAGTCTCTTCATGCTGGCGGAGCCGATCGATCAGCGTCTCGGCGAAACGCCGGGTGTTGCGTGACGCCAGGGACCAACCGGGCAGCCTTGGAAGGGCCTTGCCGGGGTCGTCTCCGGTCTGTTCGGCGAGGTATAGCGTCTGAAGCGCCAGTTCACGGCCCAGGCGGCGCTCCCCCGCGCGGGCATTCACTCCCGATCCCTCGTTTCGTCCTGCCCGTCCTGCCCGTTCGTTCCGTCCTGCCCGTCCTGCTCGCTTGACCCGGCCTGCCTGTCCTGCCCGCCCGTATTATCCTGCCCGTCTAGCCTGCGCATCAAGTCCGCCATTTCCAGGGCGGCCAGGGCGGCGTCCCAACCCCTGTTGCCGGCCTTCGTACCCGCGCGTTCGATGGCCTGTTCGAGGTTTTCCGTGGTCAGCACGCCGAAGATCACCGGCACCCCGGTATCCCTGGCGGCGGCGGCAATGCCCTTCGCCGATTCCCCGGCCACGTAATCGAAATGGGGGGTCGCTCCGCGGATGACGCATCCCAGGCAGATCACAGCGTCATAGATACCGCTTGCCGCCATCTTCCGGGCCGCCAGCGGGATCTCGAAGGCGCCGGGCACCCAGACCACGTCGATCCGGTCTTCATCCACTCCATGGCGGCGCAGCCCATCCAGCGCGCCCTTCAGCAGGGACTCGCTGATAAACCCGTTGAAGCGGCCGGCCACGATACCGTACCGGTCGCCGCCCCCGTTGACCAGGCTGCCTTCGATGGTTTTCGTCACGAACTCGCTCCTTGCGGATCACAGCAGGCTGTCGAAACTGACGTCGTCCGGCGGCTCGTCGAGATCCAACAGGTGTCCGAGTTTGCCGCGCTTGGTCTTGAGATAACCCACGTTGTACCGGTTCGGCGACGTCTGCAGCGGGACGCGTTCGGTCACTTCGAGACCGTACCCCTCGATCCCGATCCGCTTCGACGGATTGTTGGTCATGATCCGGATCGTGGTCAAGCCCAGGTCCGCCAGGATCTGGGAACCGATCCCGTAGTCGCGGGCGTCCACGGGAAGCCCCAGCGCCTGGTTCGCTTCCACCGTATCATGGCCCTGGTCCTGCAGGGCGTAGGCTCTGAGCTTGTTGGCCAGTCCGATGCCCCGTCCTTCCTGGCGCATGTACAGCAACACACCGCTCCCCTCGTCGCTGATGCGCTTGAGCGCCTGCTGCAGCTGGTCGCCACAATCGCATCGCATGGACCCGAATACGTCTCCCGTGAGACACTGGGAGTGCACGCGGACGAGCACGTTCCGCTCGCCGTCCACGTTGCCCTTGACCAGGGCGACGTGGTGATCGCCGGTCAGGTCGTCTTCGTACAGGTGGGAGTCGAATTCCCCGTACTTGCTGGGGATGGTCGTCGTGACCACCCGCTTGACGAGTTTCTTGCTGGCCCGGCGATACTCGATAAGGTCCTTGATGGTGATGATCTTCAGGTCATGATCTTTCGCGATCTCCACAAGCCGGGGCAGACGGGCCATGGCGCCATCGTCGTCCATGATCTCGCAAAGCACGCCGGCGGGGTAGAGACCGGCCAGCTTCATCAGGTCGACGGTGGCCTCCGTGTGTCCGGCTCGCCGCAACACGCCGCCGTCGAAGGCCTGCAGCGGAAAGATATGGCCCGGACGGGCAAGGTCCTCGGGCCTGCTGCCCGGACGGACGAATACCTGAACCGTCTCGGCGCGGTCCGCCGCCGATATGCCCGACGTCGTGCCATTTACGGCATCGACGGACACGGTGAAGCGCGTGCCCAGCAGGGCCGTGTTGACCTCTTCGCCGACCATGGCGGGCACCTTCAGCTCTTCCAGGCGTTCGCGCGTGGTCGGAAGGCAGATCAGTCCACGACCGTACCGGGCCATGAAGTTAATGGCCGCCGGAGTCGTACTTTCGGCGGCCATGATAAAATCGCCTTCATTTTCGCGGTCTTCGTCGTCGATGACTATCAGTATGCGCCCGGCCTTGATCTCTTCGATGGCTTCCGGGATGGTACTAAAGGGGGACGGCATGGAGTTCAATCGTGTTTTCGGTTACCCGGACAACGTGCGTCCCGGTCTGTATTCGAGCCGCCGCCAGGCTTTGCCGACCTACATTTTTTCTCTCAACCAGGCTTCGGTGATGGGTGAGACATCCTGGTCACCGCCGGGATGAGCATTCCGGCCGGTATGCATAAGGGACGCGACGTAACGGCCGATCATGTCCACTTCTATGTTGATCTCGTCACCGATCTGCCTGCTTCCGAACGTCGTTATCGACGCGGTATGGGGTATGATCGATACGGCTGCCAAATTACCCGCCAGACCGGCGATTGTCAAGCTAATTCCATCCAGCGCAATGGACCCTTTCTCGATGACGAAGGGCGTCAGATCGTCCGGTATTTCCACCTCGTACCACAGGCTGTTGCCCTGTTCTTCCCGCGCCACGATGCGCCCCACGCCATCCACGTGGCCCTGCACCAGGTGGCCGTCAATACGGTCCGACAGGCGCATCGGCCGCTCCAGGTTCACCCTGTGCCCGACCTGCAGATTCCCAAAGGTCGTCCGGGAAACCGTCTCGGGTACGATCTCCACGGAAAACGCCTCGTCGCCGTAATCCACAATGGTCAGGCAGACTCCGTTGACTGCGACGCTGGCGCCCTGCGCCAGGTCCGGCGCCAAGGACGGCGCCTCCACCGTCAGTTTCAAGCCGTCCCGGCCGCCGTCGAGGGCCTGGATCATACCCGTGGTTTCAACGATTCCCGTGAACATGTATGCTACTCCTCGTATCCTGCGCTGCGCCCGGCGACATGCCCATGACCTCTTCAGCCGTACGCCGGCGCGCCCATGATTTCTTCAGCCGTACACCGGCATTTCCTCAATCTCTTCAGGGGTATAACGGCGTTCCCGTGATGAGAAAATCGCCGCCCAACCCTTCCACCTGCGGATCGTTCAGGTCGATCGCCTTCGAGAGATCGTCCAGTTGCAGGCCGGCGATCGAGGGGATCCCCGCGCCCAGGATGCGCGGCGCGACGAAACAGGCGATCCGGTCTACGGCCTTTTCCCGAAGGAATGAAGCGGCCACGCGGCTTCCGCCTTCCACCATTAGGGTCACGATCCCCGACCTGCCAAGTGCCGATTTGAGCGGATCCACCGGGACGGATCCGTCCCCGCCTTCCATTACGAGCACTTCGGCGCCCGCCCCTTTCAGCGCGTCGATCCGATCTGCGGGCGCCGCTTCCGTAACGCACACGGTCGCCGGCGCATCGCCATTCAATATACGCGCGTCCAGCGGAGTCCGTGCCCGGCTGTCGAGTACGATGCGACGGGGCTGTCGGCCGTCCACGTGCCGAACCCTGAGCCGCGGGTCGTCCGCCAGCACGGTGTCGATGCCCACGAGCACGGCGTCCGCCCGGCTGCGCATCAGGTGTACCCGTTTTCTGGCGGCCTCCCTTGTGATCCACTGCGATTGGCCGTTCCGCGT
>MKWU01006953.1_pt1 | contig 11129 bp, 8 predicted proteins | sample 809101 | NCBI WGS metagenome assembly MKWU01 (sample SAMN05860141, study PRJNA318959) | sponge metagenome | host: Aplysina aerophoba | place: Slovenia: Piran, Adriatic Sea, Gulf of Piran | collected 2013-05-07
AAGACAGCAAGGAGAGAGAACTTGCCACACTACGCACATAGCGGCGATCTGGACGAATCGGAGTGGCATTCGCTGCGCCAGCATCTGATCGAAACCGGAGAGCGTGCGGCCCGTTTTCTCGAACCTGCCGGCTGTGGAGAGCTGGCGCGAACTGCCGGGCTCTTGCACGATCTCGGAAAATACAGCCGGGAATTCCAGTCGCGACTGCGCGGCGGTCCTCATTGCGACCATTCAACCGCAGGCGCCAGGGTCGCAATCGAAAGATACGGGAATGGCGATGGGCGCAGGGCATCGCCCGGCAAGATGCTTGCCTTTGCGATTGCGGGTCACCATGCAGGTTTGGCCGACGGCGCAAGCGGAACGGAACCTCGTGCGCTGGCCGACCGACTGCAGGCCGACATTCCGGAAGTAGCCCCGGTATGGAAGCAGGAACTGAGTCTTCCCGAGCTTGCTTCGCTTCCGTTGAAACCGCGCAACAAGGAAATGCGCGGTTTTTGCGCGGCTTTCGCGACACGCATGGTCTTCTCGGCGCTTGTGGACGCCGACTTCCTCGACACCGAAGCCTGGCATTCCGGTTGCGGGGGCCATCCGGTGCCGCGCGGACGCCACCCCCCGCTTGCAGAGCTTCTGGATCGGCTGGACGACCATCTCAATGCGCTGATGTCGAATGCCGGCGATACCGAAATAAACCGGCTGCGCCGTGAGGTTCTTGAGCGAACTCGCGCCAGGGCGGCCGAAGCGCCGGGACCGTTTACCTTCACCGTGCCCACCGGCGGAGGAAAGACGTTAGCGTCACTGGCTTTTGCCCTTGAGCATGCCGTACACCATGGGCTGGCGCGCATAATTTATGTCATTCCCTATACGAGCATAATCGACCAGACAGCCCGTGTGTTCCGAGAGGCGATCGGAGCGGGAGGCGGAGACCCGGCCGATTTCATCGTCGAACATCACAGCGCCTTCGAAGAGGACCGAGTCCGGAACCGGGAGGCTCAGGACAAGCTGCGCCTCGCCATGGAGAATTGGGACGCTCCGATTGTCGTTACCACCGCAGTCCAGTTCTTCGAGAGCCTGTTCGCCAACAGACCCTCTCGCTGCCGTAAGCTGCACAATATTGCGAACAGCGTTGTCATCCTCGACGAGGCCCAATCACTGCCATTGGGGCTACTGCGTCCCTGCGTCGCCGCTCTGGACGAGTTGACCCGAAACTGGAAGGCCAGTGTCGTTCTATGCACCGCGACCCAACCCGCGCTTGGAGAAGAGGATGGGTTTGTCGGCGGACTGGAGGGATTGAGAGAGATCGCGCCGGGACCGGCTGACCTGCATCGGCGTCTGAAGCGCGTGACGATCTGCCAACGAGGAAAGGTGACCGACGTAGAACTGGCCGAGTGCCTGCGCGAGGCGCAGCAGGTGCTTTGCATTGTGAATACCCGACGTCATGCGCACGAACTTTTCGATGCGATCCGTAATGAAAATGAAGACGGGAGCCTCCACCTCAGCACCCTGATGTGCGCGCGCCACCGGGGCGAAGTCCTGGAAACGGTCCGCTGCCGCCTCGCCAAGTGTATGCCCGTCCGCCTGGTCGCTACCTCGCTGATCGAGGCAGGGGTCGATGTGGACTTCCCGATTGTCTGGCGCGCGGAGGCCGGTCTGGAGTCGATCGTGCAAGCCGCCGGACGATGCAATCGGGAAGGAAGGGCCGAGATCGGCGAAGTCTTCGTGTTCGAGCCCGCTGACGAGGAGGGGCGGAGACCGCCAGGCGATGTTGCGAAAATGGCCGACGCCGCTCGCAACGTCATGCGCCACCACGACGATCCGTCGAGTCCAGAAGCGATTCGATCTTATTTCCGGCAGATATATTGGATTGAGGATACCGAACTGGATCGGAAAGATATTCTCCGCAAATTTCGTGAGCGCACGACGAGATTCGATTTTCCGTTCGCGACGGTCGCCCGGGAATTTCGCATGATCGAAAAGGGAATGGTTCCGATCATCGTTCCCTATCGAGGAACGAACGGTGACGATGAAACCGCTGACCGCTGGCTTCGACAGCTGGGGCATGTCGAGCGCCTTGGGCGCGTTGCCCGCGGCCTTCAACCCTACACGGTCCAGGTGCCGCCGCGGAGACGCCGCAAGCTGCTTGACGCGGGTGCTGTGAGGTTTGTCCGTGAGGACGTTTTCGGCGAACAATTTGCCTTGCTGGAGAATCTGGACCTGTATCGGCCCGATATTGGGCTGGCATGGGAAGATCCTGCCTTCCGGGCGGCGGAAGGGCTGATAGTCTAAGGTTGCTGTGGCGTGAGCACTATCGACGGTAACGAATGTCCGGATACGGGGAGGATTCATGCAATGCCTTACGGGATAAGGCTGCATGTCTGGGGTGAGTATGCTTGCTTTACGCGGCCGGAGATGAAGGTCGAGCGCGTGAGCTACGACGCCATCACGCCGTCAGCCGCCCGCGGCGTGCTGGAGGCGATCCACTGGAAGCCCGCGATTCGTTGGGAGGTCGACCGGATCCATGTCCTGAAGCCGATCCGGTTTGAGACATTCCGGCGGAACGAGTTGGGCCACAAGATTCCGGCGGCCAACATTGCAAGGGCGATACGGGCCGGATCGACCGAGGGTCTGCGGACCATTGTCGAAGAAGACCGCCAGCAGCGGGCCACCACATTGCTGCGCGACGTCGGCTATGTGATCGAGGCGCATTTCGCGTTGACCTCCGCTGCGGCACCCGACGATTCGGAGGCCAAGCATCTGGCCATGTTCAACCGGCGCGCGACCAGGGGACAGTGCTTCCATCGCCCCTATCTCGGGACCCGCGAGTTCGCCGCCGATTTCGCGTTGGTGGACGGTGCGATGCCCCAGTCCTGCCTGCCGGAAGACGAACGGGACCGCGATCTGGGCTGGATGCTGTTCGACATCGACTACGCCGACGGCGTAGCGCCCCTGTTTTTCCGCGCCCGGCTCAACGACGGCGTGATCGATGTGCCGGCGTGGAATTCGACGGAGATCCGCAGATGACGATCCTGCAGGCTCTCGCCGGTCACTACGACCGTCTCGCGTCCAGAGGCGATGCGCCGCCTTACGGTTTTTCGAACGAGAAGATTTCGTTTGCCATCCTGTTGTCGTCCGACGGCAGTGTCGTCGATGTTCAATCCCTTCAGGACATGTCGGGAAAGAAGCCCCTTCCCGGCATCTGGGCTGTCCCCCGGCCCGTGAAACGGACTTCCGGGGTTGCATCCAACTTTCTCTGGGACAAGACCGCTTATGCATTGGGCGTGAAGGTCGATGTCGCTCCCGGAACCTCCGTTCTTGCCGAACGCGAGTTCGCGGCCTTCAAAGCGCTCCATGAGGCGCTCCTGGCCGACTCTGAGGATGAAGGATTGTCGGCGTTTCTGGCTTTTCTGAGGACTTGGCAGCCGACGGACTACGGGACGCTTCGGCACGCCGAGGACATGCTCGCAGCGAATGCAAACCTGGTTTTCCGACTGGATGACGGAGAACTCCAGTTCTTGCATGACCGGGGGGCGGCGCGGACGGTGTGGGCCAACCATCTTGATAAGGGGGGCGGTTCGGAAGGCTTGTGTCTGGTGACCGGAGGCCGCGGACCCGTTGCACGCCTGCATCCAGCTGTGAAGGGTGTACGCGGCGCTCAGTCCTCTGGAGCCTCAATCGTCTCTTTCAACCTCGATGCGTTCGAATCCTTCGACAAGCTCCAAGGCGCCAATGCTCCGGTATCCGAACGTGCCGCCTTCGCCTACACGACAGCCTTGAATGTCCTGCTTGCGCCCGGCAGCCGCCAGCGCATCCAGATCGGAGACACGACGACAGTCTTCTGGGCTGAGGCCCGGGATCCGGACCAGTCGGCGGCTGCCGAAGACCTGTTTTCAGTGCTGGTGGCGCCACCGACCGACGAGGAGGAGGCCGCGACGGTTCGGAACAAGCTCCAGGCAATCGCGGATGGACGGCCGCTGGCCGAAGTCGCGCCTGAGGTTCGGGAGGACACGCGGTTCTATGTGCTCGGCCTGGCGCCGAATGCCGCACGGCTTTCGATCAGGTTCTGGCATGCGGAGACGATCGGCACATTTGCTGAACGGATCGCCCAGCACTGGCGCGATCTGCAACTGAAGCCGACGCCCTGGGCATCGTCACCGCCTGTCTGGCGTTTGCTCTACGAGACCGCGACGCAACGCAAGGCGGAGAATATCCCGCCGATGATTGGCGGCGCATTGATGCGCTCAATTCTGACCGGCACGCCATATCCGCGGGCGCTGCTGGCTGCCGTCGTGGCGCGCGTCCGCGCCGACAAGGATGTCAACGGAGTTCGCGCGGCTATCTGCAAGGCCATCATCGCCCGTAACCGCCGCATTCTAGGAACAGCAGGAGAGGGGGTGCCTGTGGCCCTTCAGGAAAACAGTAACGACACGGCGTACAACCTCGGACGTTTGTTCGCTGCATACGCGCACGCCGAAAGAAGTCTGGCCGAACGTAATGCCACGCTTCGAGACAAGTATGCCGGCGCTGCATCGGCCACCCCGCTAAGGGTGTTCCCCGTCTTGATGCGCGGTTACGAGCATAACCGGGCTGGCCTTGCCAAAGCCGGAGGCAAGAAGGCGGGCACCGGTGTGAGGGTAGAGCAGGCTGTCGGTCAGATCGTCGGCTTGCTCCCCGGAACCGGCGATTTGCCTGTATCGCTGACACTTGAACAACAAGCTCGCTTCTTCATCGGGTTTTACCATCAGGAGCGGTCATTCTTCACCAGGCGGGACCATGGCGGGGAACCGGAGCAACTCACTGAGGGGGAGGAGTAATCCCATGACTGCCATCGAGAACCGTTACGATTTCGTCTATCTGTTCGACGTCGCCAACGGAAATCCGAACGGCGACCCGGACGCAGGCAATCTGCCCCGCCTCGACCCGGAGACCAACCAGGGCCTGGTCTCGGACGTCTCGCTGAAACGCAAGGTGCGCAACTACGTCGCGCTGGCGAAAGGGGACGAGGCGGGGCACGAAATTTTCGTATCGGAGCGCGCCATCCTCGAACTTCAGCAAAAGCGAGCCTGGGACGCGGTGATGCCTGAGGCGCCTGAGAAGGAACGAGGGCGGCTGCCCAGGGACGAACGGAAGGCGCGCGAGCTGAGCCGCTGGATGTGCGCCAATTTTTTCGATATCCGGACGTTCGGAGCGGTCATGTCGACGAAGGGCGCGAATTGCGGTCAGGTCCGCGGCCCGGTGCAGTTCGCCTTCGCCCGTTCGATCGAGCCGATCCTGCCGCTCGAGATGTCCATCACCCGGATGGCGGTGACCACGGCCGCAGACGCCGAGCGACAGGACGATAACCGAACCATGGGCCGCAAGCATATTGTGCCCTACGGCCTCTATCGTGCTCATGGCTATGTCTCCGCCTGTCTGGCCGGCGACGGCGAAAAGGGCACCGGGTTCTCCGAGAACGATCTTGAACTGCTGTGGGAGGCGCTGGAACGGATGTTCGATCACGACCGGTCGGCGGCTCGTGGCGAAATGGCGGCGCGGCGGCTGATCCTCTTCCGCCACGAAAGCAAGCTCGGCAACGCGCCAGCCCACAAGCTGTTCGACCGGGTGACAGTGAAGCGCGTCCATGGCGGCGAAGAGTACGAACCGGGCGACCCGCGCACGCACAACCTGCCGCCCGCGCGGGCCTGGAACGACTATGCGGTGCATGTGGATACCGGCGATCTGCCTCCGGGAATTGAGATCGTCGAGAGAATCTGATCGACGATGATCTCCCTCGATGCATCGAAGGTTGCCGAGGAAGACCTTGTTCCCATCTCGGCGCTTCAGCACATGCTCTACTGTCCGAGGCAGTGCGCGCTGATCCATGTCGAACGGCAATGGGACGAGAATGCCTATACGGCCGAGGGACGTGTCCTGCATCGGCGGGTCGATGCCGGCGGCGGAGAGCGGCGCAAGAACGTTCGGATAGAGCGGGGGGTTGCGCTGCGATCGCTGCGTCTCGGCCTGTTCGGTATCGCCGATGTCGTCGAGATGCATGCGGGCGGGAAGCCTTATCCGATCGAATACAAGCGCGGGCGCCCGAAAACGCATCGAGCGGACGAGACGCAGCTTTGCGCCCAGGCCATGTGCCTGGAGGAGATGCTTGAAAGGCCGGTTCCGGAAGGCGCCCTGTTCTACGGCGCCGAGCGACGGCGGAAGGCAGTCCGCTTCGACGAGGAATTACGAGCGCTTACCGAACGAATCGCCATGGACGCGCGGCGCATGATCGCCGCAGGCGAGCTGCCGGACGCGGAATACAATCGCCGGAAATGCGGCGCATGCTCGTTGCAGGACGTTTGCCAGCCTCTCCGGCCCGGCAAGCAGGGCAATGTGGATCGATGGCTGACTCAGGCTCTGGAAGAGTAGCTCCCGGATCGTGCGCCGTCATTTGAATACGCTCTACGTCACCACCGAGAACGCCTGGCTGCGGAAGGACGGGGAAAATGTCGTCGTCAGAATCGAAGGCGCCGAACGCGGTCGTGCCCCTCTGCACCTGTTGGGCGGTATTGTGTGCTTCGGTACCGTTGGAATGTCGCCGGCGTTGATGGGGCATTGCGCCGAACTCGGCGTCCGGATTTCGTTCATGGGACGAAATGGACGGTTCCTCGCCCGGGTCGAGGGGCCGGTTTCCGGCAATGTGCTGCTGAGGCGAGCCCAGTATCGCATTGCGGACAGCCCGGAAGCCACGGTTGCCCTGGTGCGTAACCTGGTTGCCGGTAAGGTCTCGAACCAGCGCACCGTGGTTCGCCGTGCGCTCCGGGACCATGCAGGGCGGATGTCTGAGGGAGCGCGGGAGCGTCTGGAAGAGGCGGCGCGCCGTTTGAAAGATGTTGTCCGCCGCGCCGTCAGGCCGGATTCAGCCGACGCTCTGCGCGGCTTGGAAGGAGAAGCCGCTCGCCTTTACTATGGGACCTTCGGAGACCTCGTTCGACGCGATGATGCCGTGTTCGCTTTCCCGCGCCGCTCGCGCCGACCTCCAATGGACCCGATGAACGCGTTGCTCTCGTTTCTGTATGCCCTTTTGACGAACGACTGCCGCTCGGCGCTGGAGACTACGGGATTGGATCCGGCCGTGGGATTTCTTCATCGCGAGCGTCCCGGTCGTCCGAGTCTGGCGCTCGACCTCATGGAGGAGCTGCGCCCGGTCCTGGCAGACAGGGTAGCCCTCTCTCTGGTTAACCGCCGCCAGCTGGACGCTGCTGATTTCGTTACGGCGGTGAGCGGCGCTGTTTCCCTGTCGGATGACGCGCGCAAGACGGTGCTGACAGCTTACCAGGAACGCAAGAGAACCGAGTTGACGCACCCGTTCCTCAAGGAGAAGACGACTCTTGGCCTGACTCCGTTTGTCCAGGCGACGCTGCTGGCCCGGCGGTTGAGGGGCGATCTCGGCGGCTATCCGCCGTTCGTCTGGAGGTAAGGACGGCTATGCTGATGCTGGTCACCTATGACGTAGCGACAGGTGACGCAGCCGGTCGCCGCCGACTTCGGCGTGTGGCGCGTCTTTGCAAGGACTTTGGGCAACGGGTCCAATACTCCGTGTTCGAATGCCAGGTCGATGCGGCTCAGTGGACGGCGCTTCGGGCTCGGCTGCTCTCGGAGATAGACGAGAAGGCGGACAGCCTGCGCTTCTACCGGCTCGGCGCCAACTGGCGGGGGCGCGTAGAACATGTCGGAGCAAAGGCGTCGTACGATCCGGACAGCCCGTTGGTAATTTGAAGGCATGCAGCGCGAACCCCGAGTGAGCAGGATCTCCTCGGCAGGTTCGCGTTTGCCGCAATGCAATGATTTCGTGGTAAAGTTGGATGAAGGCATCGAGCAAAGCCGGTCATGACTTGCTTGGGCATGCTGGTTCGCGCAAACGCCCGAATTACGCGTTGTTTTACAATGGTGTAGATTGTCGGAGTCGCCCCCCGCGCTGAGGGCGCGGATTGAAACAACGCCGTGCAAAAAGTCTGTCATGTGCTCGTCGTCGCCCCCCGCGCTGAGGGCGCGGATTGAAACCGCGCCGTGGAAGTGAGTTTAACGAGCCCGTAAAGTCGCCCCCCGCGCTGAGGGCGCGGATTGAAACACCACCTGCCTACGCGGCGTGTTGCCGTCCGGCGGTCGCCCCCCGCGCTGAGGGCGCGGATTGAAACCATAAGTCTCCCGAATATAGTCGATCACTTCCTCGTCGCCCCCCGCGCTGAGGGCGCGGATTGAAACACTATCCGCCTGCTACCGCGCCACTGTTCGAGAGTCGCCCCCCGCGCTGAGGGCGCGGATTGAAACATGGTCTGCCTGGAACTCTGGCGGAGGGAGAAGCGTCGCCCCCCGCGCTGAGGGCGCGGATTGAAACCCAATGCAAATGAGCAAGTGCCAGACAACCGAGAGTCGCCCCCCGCGCTGAGGGCGCGGATTGAAACTCTCCGAAAGAGCCTTTCGAGGGAGGAAGATATGGTCGCCCCCCGCGCTGAGGGCGCGGATTGAAACAACCGGGAACGGGAACGCGAGGCCCGCGCGATGGTCGCCCCCCGCGCTGAGGGCGCGGATTGAAACCCCGAATAGAATGAAGCCCCCCGCGAGCCGCAGGGTCGCCCCCCGCGCTGAGGGCGCGGATTGAAACCGGCGCGCAGCGAGTGCGCGCTGTAGTCGCCGGGTCGCCCCCCGCGCTGAGGGCGCGGATTGAAACAATCCGAGCCTGCTGCTGGTCGACGAGGCGGCGGGTCGCCCCCCGCGCTGAGGGCGCGGATTGAAACATGGACGCTGCTTCCTCCAGACAACGGACGGCAAGTCGCCCCCCGCGCTGAGGGCGCGGATTGAAACGACTTCTAGCGGCCAACCCATACCAACTCCGAACGTCGCCCCCCGCGCTGAGGGCGCGGATTGAAACCGTGAGCGTCAGCCGCTCGGTGCGAAAGCGGATCGTCGCCCCCCGCGCTGAGGGCGCGGATTGAAACCTTGAGAGGATGGAATTTCGCGCCAGTTGCCGGGTCGCCCCCCGCGCTGAGGGCGCGGATTGAAACGCGATCGCGGCGAGCCCGGCGGTGTCGCCGCCGGGTCGCCCCCCGCGCTGAGGGCGCGGATTGAAACGCGATATGGATAGGCGCAAGTGTCCTATCTCCCTGTCGCCCCCCGCGCTGAGGGCGCGGATTGAAACCATATCGAACCCGAACCCCGTCCGGCAACGCCGGTCGCCCCCCGCGCTGAGGGCGCGGATTGAAACACGGTCGAGCAGCCCGACACGATCATCAAGCGGAGTCGCCCCCCGCGCTGAGGGCGCGGATTGAAACCTTTTGCGCCTGACATAGCAGCGCGTTCGCCGCGTCGCCCCCCGCGCTGAGGGCGCGGATTGAAACAAGGTGTTCTCGACCTGCCGCCACTGGCTCGACGGTCGCCCCCCGCGCTGAGGGCGCGGATTGAAACGACAACTTCGCCGGTTACCGCAACCGTCTGCGGGGTCGCCCCCCGCGCTGAGGGCGCGGATTGAAACCATTCCTGCCCGCTGTAGTGGCTTGCCGCTGCTGTCGCCCCCCGCGCTGAGGGCGCGGATTGAAACGGTCTCGATGCTGCGCTCCGCGGCCTCGGCGGTGTCGCCCCGTCGCCCCCCGCGCTGAGGGCGCGGATTGAAACTGGAGCAACGCGGAACAAGATCAACTTCCATGCCGTCGCCCCCCGCGCTGAGGGCGCGGATTGAAACCACGAGAACGGTCTGCGCCCCCTTGCCCCGTATCGTCGCCCCCCGCGCTGAGGGCGCGGATTGAAACTTCGCGAGCTCGCGGGTGCGCTTGCGCTCGTCGCGTCGCCCCCCGCGCTGAGGGCGCGGATTGAAACATCCAGGACTGCGCCGAGTGGGCTGAGTATCTCGTCGCCCCCCGCGCTGAGGGCGCGGATTGAAACATCCAGACCGGCCAGTAGCACCAGCGCGCCAGGGTCGCCCCCCGCGCTGAGGGCGCGGATTGAAACCTTTCTTTCGGGTTGTCCTACTGCCTATAGCCCGTCGCCCCCCGCGCTGAGGGCGCGGATTGAAACATAACTGTTGGGACGGCGAATCGCCAAGCCGACAGTCGCCCCCCGCGCTGAGGGCGCGGATTGAAACGCCCAGAATGCGGTGACCAGCGTTTCGGAGCGGGGTCGCCCCCCGCGCTGAGGGCGCGGATTGAAACTGGAACGGCGACATGCCGAGGCGGCTGTGGCGAGCGTCGCCCCCCGCGCTGAGGGCGCGGATTGAAACGCGATAATCGGTGTAGTCGGCGGGCCATACTACGGTCGCCCCCCGCGCTGAGGGCGCGGATTGAAACCGTTGGCACGTTCGGTCGTCTCACGGCGGCCCCGTCGCCCCCCGCGCTGAGGGCGCGGATTGAAACGTTGGATAGGAGGCGCGACACCTACGCCGCGCCAGTCGCCCCCCGCGCTGAGGGCGCGGATTGAAACGCGGCGGAAGCGACCATTGGAGACGAAATAGCGGAGTCGCCCCCCGCGCTGAGGGCGCGGATTGAAACGTGGACATCATCGACCGCGCGACCGAGCTGACGGGTCGCCCCCCGCGCTGAGGGCGCGGATTGAAACTGGCTCGCGGTAAAACGGCACGGCCTGCCGCTGCCGTCGCCCCCCGCGCTGAGGGCGCGGATTGAAACCGCCTTGCCGGCGGCGAACGCCATCGCGGCCTTGTCGCCCCCCGCGCTGAGGGCGCGGATTGAAACTACACGCTGTTGGTCCAGCTACGCGGGGCGCTGGGGTCGCCCCCCGCGCTGAGGGCGCGGATTGAAACCTCCAGGTGGAGGACGGCGTGCCGTACCGCCCCGTCGCCCCCCGCGCTGAGGGCGCGGATTGAAACTCCCGGGGGCTGTTGTCTTTCCGTTTAGCTCGATAGCAGCCCAGGCTTTTTTCCCACATTGAGCGCCCGGTGGATTTCCCGGGAAGATGGCCGAGCGTGGGACATGCCGGTCTTGCGGCTTTGCGCCGCCGGGTTGGTTTTGTAGTTTCCGGGGAGGACCAACAAGAAGAGGCCCGGCGGTAGGAACCCCCGCCGGGCCATGACCGGTTTGCAGCTTCGTTACGAGACGGGGCTTACCGGCGAGGAATACGTTAAGGCCGAAGCGTGGCGCGATGCAAGGCTTGAG
>MKWU01006954.1_pt1 | contig 11128 bp, 13 predicted proteins | sample 809101 | NCBI WGS metagenome assembly MKWU01 (sample SAMN05860141, study PRJNA318959) | sponge metagenome | host: Aplysina aerophoba | place: Slovenia: Piran, Adriatic Sea, Gulf of Piran | collected 2013-05-07
ATATTAGCCGAATTGTATTTCCCACAGGCATTCCGCGTACATACAGCTCAACTGTATACCTGTGGACATGGCTTGTATACAGTGGAACCTCTCTATAGAGGACACCATTGGGACCCCGCTGGCTGTCCTGTATACAGTGGAACCTCTCTACAGAGGACACCATTGGGACCCAGCTGGCTGTCCTGCATACAGTGGAATCTCTCTATAGAGGACACCAATGGGATCCATTGCCTGCATGCAATATTTAAGGCACTGGTGTGATAGACAGTTCTAGTGGAGTACCACAGCAGTAATACCTTCACAATCAATAAAGCAATGTCAGGAGCTTTCAGTGGCAAAAACCAACGAGTACTGTCAACGTGTACTGTACACAGAGGCATGACATACATACATACATACAGTTCTTACGTCATAGTGTCACAGTGTACACATGCAGTTCCTATGTATATCATAGTAAAGTGTGCCTTGCAGTCCAATCGAATCCCAAGAAAATGCCACCACAATCACATATGGGGATGTGTTGGTGAGCGCATTACAGGACTGATGAGTGAAACGAGGAACAAATGTCGGTAATGTATCACATTACTATGGTAACCAGTAACATCCACTTAGCGTGGTTGCTATGGTAATGAAAACTGTCACCACATACGTAAGTACGTATGTACAATTGCCAATACGGGAGTACGTAGATCTGTTACAACATTTTGTACACCATTCGTGGTGAGTGTTGTGTGGGATGTAATTTATACAAATGTACACAACGTACAAGCAGACGTACAAACAATACATGTGTACAAACATAACAAACATACAATGCCTATATTTATTATGCAATACAATTACACTATTATGTGTATGTAGACGTACCATACTAAAATATTGTATCGCAACTAAAGAGTATGTACGTATGTACGTACCTACGCACAGTACAGTGTGTGGTTTACATGTGTGTGTGTGTATTGATGTTAATCAAGTTACCGACTACAAATAAAGGTATGTTGAATATCAATTAAGGCCAACATTCAAAAGAAGAAGGTGTTTGCACAATGCATTGTGAGCACTCAATGCACTGAGTGGCGGAAGGTACCGTAGCGCTGTCAATACAGAGAGTGAATGGATAGGGGGTTGAGGTTGGCGGTTGTGGTTAGGAGCTGACGCTTTCAACTTGCGCACATGGACAAACAAAATGTCATTCAATGTGACAGACGCACGCACGCACGCACGCACGCACACACACAGTGACAGTTACGTATGTACATACCTAGCACCCATACATAGCACCATGTTTACCACACACACACCTCAAGTGTGCTTATGTACATACGTACGTACATACTGTTTGCAGCTAGGACGTCATGTACGTATGTACCATGTACCATGGGCATGTATAGATTGTTAGAGGTGCAAGGTGCAACACAGGCACCATTTACACTGCGTCACAGGAACACAACCTGCAATCAGTCAGACTGTTGTCTGGCCTGCTAGACCCAACATCTCATTGCAACTAATCTCCAATGGGAAGGTGGTATCTAGCAGACCACACTAGTTCAACGCCGCCACTACAGGGTCCAACACGCCCGCAACACACCCACAGCACAATATATAAGTACATACGTACACTACCACAGTACACACAGAAAACTTGTATATGAAAGCTATCATATTCAACCACCAATAAAATGCAAATACCTATATTCAAAAACATATTCAACTACCGAAATTGATTTCTGAAATTGTTTACTGCACACCATACAGTGAGGAGTCAATAGGGATGACCACAGCCACACACACGTTTTTCCTTTCCGCCCCCGGCGCTTCGTTGTACGTGGGTCCCAAGTGGCTGGACAGGTAATGCTTCGCTTCGAACATAATTATGCATAAATTACAGTTGACCTCTGACTAGTCTCGTCTCCAGTCCACTTCCGGTCGCCATTTTTAATGGGACAGCTATGGTCTGCTCCATGGCCATGTACATGCCAATAGCCAAAGCTATTAAGAACTAGCACTCAAAGATATATATGTATACGTACACTTGCGTGCATGGGCCATATGCATCTTGACTAGCTATAGATTCATGCATGCTGCAGCTGTCTGTTGTCTTACATATCCTGTACACAGAGCTTAGTTATGTTGTGTCACGGGACCATGATGCCGGCCAAAGCACGTCGATCATTGTACAATGTTGGACCATTGTTGGACCAGTATTATGTGCTATATATACTGTGTGATTGCAATATAGCCACAGCAGTTTAATTCAGTAGTAGCATGACCTTCAAGGGAATTAAGAGGTGTACCATGTACATACGTAGAACCACACATGCACTACACATTAATTAATTAATATCCTGTCCATCTGTGAATATAGCTGGACAAGCCCTTTCCTTTGGATGCTTGATGCAGGGGGCTCCCCCCAGGGTCAGGTACAGAGGGGTTGTTACCTAGGGAGCAAAGAGGGCGGAGGATTGAGACATATCCATCACTCATGCTTCCAGGTTGGTAGGTTGGTGATGCAGATTGTAGCAAGCGTGGTTAACAAAGCTTAAGGTACTTGCTGAGCTGTTCACTGGTAATCTTACCCCGAACCAGACTGCTGCAGTAGAACAGTGCTGAGCAGCCTGGGGGATGGTCCCTCTATCCTATTGACTGAAACCAGTGATCACCTTCCCAGTCAAGCTTAAGATACGTATACGACTGTACGTATGCTATATGTATGCTTGTGCACACCTTTCAAAACTTCCTCCAAGAACACCCTTTCCTGTTGACTCAACTTCAACAATGATGTAATCACAGGCACCAGCTGTGCCTGCTCTTGGCCTGTTGTGTGCAGGAACTGGAGAGGGGAACACAGTCAACAGAAGTGACCTGGTAGGCAGCACACGCACTATCGTTGGCACAGTAAGTTCTCCTCCACCTGGTGTTCACACACGCATGCACACACACGCACACACACTCTCACACACACACACTACAAGAACACACATTACATATGTTACGTACTTTCAAAATCACATTCTTCAAGTATTCCATACTTGACACAGACTCTTCTCTGTCCTTGTTCCGTTCCAACCTAAGGAACCACAACAGCATAGCCACATACACAACAGCATAGCCACATACACAACAACATAGCCACATACACAACAGCATAGCCACATACACAACAACAGCATAGCCACATACACAACAACAACATAGCCACATACACAACAACAACATAGCCACATACACAACAGCATAGCCACATACACAACAACATAGCCACATACACAACAGCATAGCCACATACACAACAACAGAATAGCCACATACACAACAACAGCATAGCCACATACACAACAGCATAGCCACATACACAACAACATAGCCACATACACAACAGCATAGCCACATACACAACAACAGCATAGCCACATACACAACAACAACATAGCCACATACACAACAACAACATTCTCACATACACAACAACATAGCCACATACACAACAGCATAACCACATACACAACAACAGCATAGCCACATACACAACAACAACATAGCCACATACACAACAACAACATAGCCACATACACAACAGCATAGCCACATACACAACAACAGCATAGCCACATACACAACAACATAGCCACATACACAACAACAGCATAGCCACATACACAACAACATAGCCACATACACAACAACATACAGTAGCCACATACACAACAACATACAGTAGCCACATACACAACAACATAGCCACATACACAACAACATAGCCACATACACAACAACAGCATAGCCACATACACAACAACATAGCCACATACACAACAACATAGCCACATACACAACAACATACAGTAGCCACATACACAACAACATACAGTAGCCACATACACAACAACATAGCCACATACACAACAACATAGCCACATACACAGCATGCAGCAACACTGATACAACATGACCCATCACAAGTGCAGTGGATGCGCACTGCGTGCAGTCTAACACACACACACACCGGCGGATCTCCTCCTTGAGTAGTTTGGCCTGGTCGGCAAGTCGCATTGAGTTGGCCTCACTTTCTCTAAGAACCTCGGTCAAGTGCTCGGTCTTCTTGTTGGAGGCAATCAGCTGTCGACGCACCTGAGCATCTGTCAGGGATGCAACCGGAGTACCGGCCAGCTGGGTCTCTGCAAGGGCAAGCCAGGGCACAAGAGTGCATGCCTTGTCTTCAATATGCAATTCACTATAGCATTATATGTTGTGACTGCAACTTATCATGAACTTGTGTGTTTCTATTTGGGACACTCCCCTAGTAGTCTATCTGGTTCGCTCAACCTCGTGGATCAGGCCTGATGTCGTAGAGGCTCATTTCTACGTCATCCCCCCGCCTCCCCACAGTACTGACTATTAGGACAGAAATCAACTGTTCTTGTGTACATATATACCAACATATGTACGAGGGCGATCAAGGTTACGGCTTCATTTTGTGAATGTCTCTATCGCCTTTTGTCAATAACAACGAGAAGCCTTCCACAGGAACCTATTTACTGTAGGTACATAGATAGACCCAGTGAAATCAGTCCTGCATCTCATTACTGCCAATACAATGCAAGTCAACTGTCGGCCTCCATCTGACTGCGGTGGTACCAACCACACTGTGACACAGCCCTTCTGTCTTCAACCCCTTGCTATCCACATGCACACTTGAAATTGGTTCTTCCCCACACCCAGCACAAGGGTAATATGGCACATGGTGCTAGTTGCGTGAGGTAGACACAGACTGTGCACCTGTACTACTGTGTATGTCGCACTAACCTTGAGCCCAAGTGTCTCCGTTGAGAAGGCGCTCAAGTGAGACCAGAGGAGACTCAGCCGGAGTTCTTGGTACCTGGAACACATTAGGAGCACACGCACACACACACACACACAGAATAATACGTCAGCACATTGTGAAATGTACATGCGCAAATAATACTGCAGAGGCTTATTACTATGCACATTGCAGAAGCCTAAAACAGGAGCAAAGGTCTTCAACAGTTTACACAGTATAGATCAGTGAACAAGAGAAAATTTCTGCCGTGGACGCTTTCCATGCAACAGCTGAAGAAGGCCTCTGAGGATGAACTGAGTCTGTTGTTCATCAATTTATGCTACATACGTGAATTGCTCAAGAAGATTGGGCCTCTTTCCATAAGAAGGGTAACTTGAAGTGACACTCTTACTCACTGAAAGTTCACTAGGTCTGGGAGCTGGGTCTGCTGTTTGGCTGGCCTGTGCGTGGTCTGGTTGCTCCATTCCCTGCAATGGGAAAGAGGTGCCATGACCAGTACCAACCAAGCTTCCCTCAACAATTGCAGCAACAGAGAGCCCAAGCCGCCCTGCTCTGGTACATACGTACGTGCGTACATAGGCTCCTACTCAACCCAACCCAACCATAATATCCTTAGTGATGCAATAGAAGCTCTCACCTTCATTAGATTGCCCTAATGTCCGCACTGGTTATCACTGATAATCATACGTAAATCATCTCCCAACGTACCTACGCCCAGCAACTACCTCCCTCCTGGGCGGCCCCCGTCTGTCGCCTCCCTACCTCACACACTCTACACCTTCTCTCTCCTCCCCAATACACTCTCCTCATCACTGCTGCTCCTCACCTCTCCTTCAGAGCGAGGCTCGCTGCCTGCAACCACCCCAAGACCAGGTAAAACCAGCTTGACCTCATCATGTCTCCCTTTGACCCTCTCTGGAGCATCTCGTGGAGTGGGTGCACTGCCTGCTGGCTGCTGCAGCAGCTGCTGGTGCTGGTGCTGGTGGTTGTGGGCACTCTGGAGTTCTGTCTCTAGTCTCCGAAGCTCCTCTCGAAGTCCATCCACAGCCCCATTGTGCTCCTTCTGCATGGCTGTGATTTGGTCCTGTGAGGAACAGAATACAGGGAGCTCATGTACCATCAGCAGGACGACACTTGGCTGTGCTGCTCTGGGGTTTCAAGCCTCAGATGGGCTATAGACCTCACTGAACACTAGTGGGAAATGGCAGATTGAGTGCGAACGGCCACACTCGGTGATTGTTGTAGACAGCCGGTCAGCAACAGAGGACGATGAGAAGTAAGGGAAGGAAGCGCAATGGTTCTAATACTAGTGTATACAGACTATCAAAAGGTGGTACTGTTCATGTACTGTGTGATGTGTCTATAGAAAGGGTCTGCGCAAGCGGGGAGAAGTGTAGGAAGAAATGGACTGAGAGAAAGCTTGTGGGGGGTAGAGGACAGGAAGTCATGGCATGTATTATACTTAGTGGATGCTATAGGAAATGCGTGTATGTACAGTATATTATTGGCTTTACTGCAGATAATCCACACCAGCGACACATGCTGCACCTTGTAGGCTTGTGACACATGCTGCACTTCTTGGCGAAGTTGGCTGGTGAGTTCCTCCTTCTCCTCTTGAGCTGCAGTGTACTGGGTCCTGAGCTCCAGGTACTTCTTCTCCCACTGTGACTCACTGGCCTGAACATCGGCCAACACCTACAAGGTACGGTAAACTGGAGGTAACTACGGTCAATGGAGGTGCGGCCCCATGATGGCGATGGTCCGGCCCCATGATGGCAAGTGGTGCAAACAGCTCTGCCATTAGTACAAGAGTGCATGACACACTGATAGCCGAACACAATGACATAAAGTAGTTCGCATAGTGAGTGCAGGATTAACATACAGCACAAGGTTGACTGCTATGGTACCATAGGCATACATACGTACATACATTGGCCAATTATACGTACATACATACCCACTCCTCATCCATTGGGTTTCATTAACACAAATTTTGCAAATAATATGGCATGAGTTGCAAAATTAAAAGAAACACAAATTAAATACGTACTCTTGCATCCAGAGGTAAGCTTACACAATGCAGTCAAGTGCCACTTGTGACATCCAAAAACAATTTCCTACCTAAGCACTACATTTCAGAACATTAATATTACAAATAATTATAACATGTGCTGTATACATCATCTGCCACACAGGATGGATTCCGTGTGCTAAGCCAGTCCTTTCAGTACCACATGCTGCACATACGTACAGGGGGGCTATCCCGGCAATACCTATCTTAGGTAAGTACCTGTTCGTGCCGCCTTGCCAGCTGGTCGTGCTCTTCACTCAGTTCCTCCAAGTCAGCCAGAGTGGCGCTAAGACGATCACTGAGGAGAACAGGAGACAAGAGCTTCCTAGTTCACAGACCATAAAGATACGTATTCCGAATTCAGAAAGAAGTGACCAGTTGACAATATGCGTACTGATAGCAGGAAACAACCCCGTCAAATGTACACACATGTATTCATCTCCACTATATAGGTAATCATTAAACAGTCAAAAATAAATTCCATGAACTGCATAGCACAAGGATGGTGTCACTGTGGGTACTACATTGATGAGTACTGAGGCAATTACATCAATGCTGCATTGTGTGGTGCACTACAGTACATCTTCATCTGCCCACTCCAGCAACAAACGTACATACGTACATACATACATACAGCCTACAGTGCCCGTGTACAAGGAACACTACCGTATAGCGGGAAAATTTCTTGAGGTTAAAAATTGCGGTTTTCGCATAATGGCCAAATTTGCGAAAATTTTACTTCACAAAATGATTTTCCCGGGCCAAGACTGCTTTGAAACAAAATTGCAAAAGTTAAACCTGAAATCACGAAAGTTTCTTTCACAGTATTTTCCCTCTATACAGTATTTGGCCACAAACAGCTATCTATACATGTTGCACAGTGGATGCACGTACGTACATAAGTCAAGCAACATACATACACTGACTTACTTTGCAGTTTGTGCTTCCTCTTTGAGTTGAGACAGCTGATGCTCAAAGCTCTGCCTGCAGAGACAGCATTTTAACACAGTGTGGCATACAGATACAGAAGCACAGCAAGTTTGCAGTGTTGTGCAGACAGAATATGCCCACACCTCAATAGGTGAGACAATGAGTATAGGGCAGACACCTTGCACCACAAATACGTACATACCGCACTCTGTAAGTTACTCCACCAAAGACTACCTTGGGTACCTATGTACCAACGTACAACAATCCTCTACAGTAATACAAACACATGGGTAGGTGTAGGCACCAGGCAACCTTCCCTGCTGACGGTCAAAACCTGTGACCATGCCACAATGTACAGCTCCAGTGTCTACAGACTCTACACACACACGCGCGCATGCGTGCGTGCGCAAAAAACACACACACACACACACCACACACACACAGACACACACACCTACGTATGCTGTACAGCACTGTACTGTACTCCCTACCTCAGTTCTCCCTCTGCGTCCGCAGCTGCCGGGCCGACTGACCTCTGCTTCAAGACACTCTGAGCACGAACCTGCACAAAGAACCACAAAGCATAGCACGTGCTCATCAGCAGCAGTGGACCACCTCATTCACTCTCACTCAACGCCAAAATATTCATGCTATCACGATGCCAGTCAAGGACTGTATGGGGCTTGCACCAAGCGCTGTGCATCAACACGAGTGGGGCAGCACCCTCCACTGCTAGCCCGTGCAAAACAGGCTTGTATACTATAATATCCAGCTAGTTTCCAACATTTCAATTTTGCCATTGTCATGGTGACAGCCAAACAGGCTTGCTACACGAGGCTACAGCAGCTATCACACATTCTTTGGCCCTGCTCCTCACCGAGTTGTTACACAGCTCCCACTGCCTACCTTGTAGCTCTCAAACTCCTTGTCTCTCCTCTTCAGTGTCTCTTGCAGTGCTCCAAGCTCCTCCTGCAGAGACTTGCTTCTGCCCTCCTGGTGCCGCAGGGCAGCCTGCAGCGTGCCCACCGACGACTGGTTCTGCTGGTCCGACACAGCCAGCTTCACAGTCAGCTCAGAAACCTGGACCTATGCGCACACAAAGAACCTCCATATAGTGGACACCATCGGGATCCAGCTGGCTGTCCTGTATAGAGGTGTCTCTAATTCGGAGGTAGATTTGTACACAGTTCTACGTATGTGGTTGGGGCAGCAGACAGTGTCCTCATTAGAAAGGTCTCCTTTATTCAGAGTGTGTTTTATACACAGGTTCCACTGTAATAGGGAGCCATTAGCGGAAGCTGTAGAACACCACCATCTTTGTTTGCTGCCTTGGAACTCGGAATATAGTTCAACTTGCGCTATGTTCTCGCACCAGACCATACCCACCCACAGGGTGCTGTGTGGAGGGACTGACCTTAGCTTCCTCACTGCGAAGCTGCTCCTGCTGAAGTTGACTCTGGAGATCAGATATTGCTTGGTTCAGCTCAGATTCATTCTTCTTAGCTTCTGTCAATTCGTTGTGGGTCTTCTTCAACAGACCCTTCAGCTTCAACATTTTTTCTTCTGACTTTCCTTTAACGGTCGCGCTTTCACCTATCACAACCGCACACGGTACACACTCATGTAGGCATGTGCACATGGCACACGGCACACACACACACACACCTACCCAACTACTGCCTGACAGCTAAAACACCCCACCTAACAACCTTCGCACACACACACACGTACGCACGCACGCATGCACACACACGCGCACACACACGCGCACACACACACACACACACACATACACTTCACTGCCTACACATACTGAGTTGTTTCCTCAGCTCCTCCACAACTGTCCCTTGCCTCTCCTTGGCCAGCCGGACATCCTGCAGCTCCTGCTCCTTGTCTGCCACGGTGGCCTCCAGTGAATGGACCGTGTGCTGGTAGTCAGCCAGCTCCAGGTCCATCAGGGTGCTGGCCTTCACATCCTGCAGAGAAGAGACAGCCACTAGAGGGTGCTGTGTGAATGTGGATATACGTACGTATGGACTGATTGACACAACCGCAAAAGATAGAAGCACAAGACGACATAGTCATGTCCTTTCCCACTGAAGTGGCATGTCTTGCCTTCTCGCTCTTGAGCAGCTTGTCCTTTGTTGTCTCCAGTTCTTGCTGCACTCGAGTGACACTGGACTCGAGTCGTGACACCTCTTCCTCCAGCTGCAACAGACCAAACAGGATGCTCACATACATATGTACGTATGTATGTATGTATGTATGTATGTGTGTATGTATGTATGTATGTATGTATGTATGTACGTACACAAAGCGCAAGTCGTAAAACTGCTACAGACATACATACGTACGTATGTACATGCATAAGACCACACACACCACACACCACACACAAATTGATGGTTTCAAACTGGTAAACCACACATCTTGTCAAAATGTATTCAAATTCGTACACACACGCATGCACACACCTCTGCTACTCTCTTGGCGCTCCTGACGTTCTCCTTTTCACTAGCCTCCTGTGCTTGTGCACACACACTCAACTGTGACCGCAGCTCCTACATAAGTAGAACAGACAGCACAAATTACGTACACACAGGTGGAGTACAATCCACTGCATACCACTGATGTGCACAGAGAGAGTGACACGGCCAACCTTTTCCTCGGCATCCTTCTGTTCTACTTGGGCCAAACGCTCACTGCTCTCCTGTCGGCTCTTGGCGAGCTCCGACTCCAGTTGCTGCAGGGGTTCAAGGGACAAGGTACAGTATGTATGACCAGAGTGCCTATGTAGGTACCCATAGATGCCCACACTGTGGACACGACCTGCTGTAGAGATGTACACAGTTCAGCAGCAGAGTGTACACAATATGTACGGCAGATGGGGATGATATCTAGTGCAATGCATCTGCACTGGATGTCCAGTGAGGCATTCAAGGATGGAGTCATAGGACACAAGCACATACGTACATACGTACGTACGTACATACATACGCAGGCACATATGCACATACATACGTATATACGCACAACAGAGTACGTATGTACACAGCTGCAAACAGTACTGTTCAAAAACAAGACACAACCAATACAGTTTTGCAAGAGAGGGTAACACAAAAGGTACAGTGTATGCAGTCACGCGCCAGCCCCTATATACGTACCTTCGCGTTCCTATATTATTGCGCAATTGTAAAGGATCCTACATATCCTTTGCGATTGTCCAATAATAGCAACACGAAGGTGGGGGTTGGTGTGCGAGGCTACAGTGGATTTGCCACAACATGCCAACTTGAGGTTGCTAGCAC